>JAABUK010012367.1_pt1 | contig 10884 bp, 7 predicted proteins | sample 5559141 | NCBI WGS metagenome assembly JAABUK01 (sample SAMN10711869, study PRJNA513367) | rock metagenome | isolation source: Antarctica rocks | place: Antarctica: Victoria Land, Pudding Butte nord | collected 2016-01-03
CGGACCCGCCGCCGTCCGGGTCGCCCATGGCGTTACCTAATGCCGGCGCCGACCGAGCGTCCGCGGCCGCGCCGGCGCGCGAGACCGCCCCTCCGGTGGACGCCGCGCCGCCCGCCGACGCCACAGCCGCTCCGGGGCGGCCGCAGCGCGAGCCGGAGCGGCCCGAGGAGCCCGGCTACATCACGCCGCTGGTACACAGGCTCGCAGCCGAGCACGACATCGACCTGCAAGCCATCGTCGGAACGGGCACGGGAGGCCGAGTCCGCACAAAGGACATACTAGACGCCGCAGCCATGCCCGCCGCTGCCGCGGGGCCGGCCGCAGCCCGCCAGCCGAGCGACGCACCTCAGCCGTCGACCGCGCCAGCACCCCCCGCTCCGGCCCGCCCCATCATCGAGAGCCCGCAGCCGCATGCGCCGGCCGCGACGCCCGCCGCACGTGGCGCCACGAAGAACCTCACGCGGCTTCGGAAGGTCGTCGCCGCCCGCATGGTCGAATCCCTTAAGCGATCAGCGCAGCTCACAACTGTTGTAGAGGTCGACGTGACGCGGATTGCCCGACTGCGGCAGCAGACCAAAGACGTTTTTTACGAGAGGGAAGGCGTCAAGCTCACTTACCTCCCTTTTGTCGCCCTTGCGGCCGTCGAGGCGCTGAAGGCGCACCCAGTCGTCAACTCCAGCATCGACGCCGAAGCTGGCACGGTGACCTATCACGACGGAGTCCACCTCGGAATGGCCGTCGACACAGACCGCGGCCTGCTCGTCCCGGTGATCCGCGACGCGGGCGACCTGACCCTCGCCGGGCTGGCCCGGAAGACCGCCGATCTGGCAAGCAGGACGCGCGCCGGGACCGTGACAGCCGACGAGCTCGGAGGCGGCACGTTCACCTTAACGAACACAGGGTCCCGCGGAGCACTGTTCGACACCCCCATCCTCAACCTGCCGCAGGCCGCGATCCTCGGCGTCGGCTCGGTCGTCCGCCGCCCCGCAGTAGTGAACCCCCCGTCGCTGGGAGAGGTCGTCGCGATCCGGTCCATGCTCTACCTCGCCCTGACCTATGACCACCAGATCGTCGACGGGGCCGACGCAGCCCGTTACCTCACAACGGTCCGGCAGCGGCTCGAGGCAGGCGCCTTCGCGGCAAACGCCCCCGCGACATAGCCGGGGCCCGGCGCCGCGTTGGCTACGACCCGCAGAAACCGCGAGCGCCTCTTCACGGTCGACAGGGCCACGGACGTCGTGAAGCCCCGGACCATCGGGTTCTCCTTGAGCAGCCGGCTCGTCATGTCGCCGTACTCACCGACATCGCGGACGGTCAGGACCTGCGTCGGCGAGACCGGCGCCATCGCCGCGTCGGAGTCCGCTGGTCTTCCTCGTTCGGGTGCCGGCCGGCGTCGCCGGGATCGCGGCCGCGCTGGCCGACCCGTCCCGCTACGCCGGGCTCTCCGTCGGAGCGCCTGGTGCGGGGCGAACGTCGGGAGCGGGACTTCCCTCTCGCGGGAGGACTCGCGAGACACCAGACGCCGGCCGAGGCCTGTCGATCAGGTCAACTCTTTCTGAGCGCGATCACGCTGGGCGCGGTCAGTGCCGCGATTGACGCCGCACCACGTCGCTGGCAATATTTCTGAATACAACATGCAGAGGGCGCAGTTGGTTGCTGCGCCACCGGAAGACGAGGTTCCCGTGAGCAGTGCCACTGAAGCCGACCGGCGACCCGGACCGGTCGCACCGATCGACGCCGCCATGCAGGACGTCGAGGCCCGGGTGCTCTGGCTCTGCACCGCGATCGTCGACCACGCGAACCGTGTCCGCCCCAACCGGACCGGCCTGAAGGTCGGCGGCCACCAAGCGAGCAGCGCGTCGATGGTGTCGCTGATGACGACGCTGTGGCTCAAGCACCTGCAGCCGAGCGACCGGGTCTCCGTCAAGCCGCACGCCTCGCCGGTCCTCCACGCCCTGAATTACCTCCTCGGCGACCTCGACGAGGGCTACCTGACGACGCTGCGAGAGTTCGGCGGGCTGCAGAGCTATCCCAGCCGCGCGAAAGACCCCGACACCGTCGACTACAGCACCGGCTCCGTCGGCATCGGCGCGACCGCCCCGCTCTGGGGCGCGCTTGCCCGCCGGTACGTCGACGCCCATTTCGGGGGCACAGGAACAGGACGCCAGTACGCCCTGCTCGGCGACGCCGAGCTCGACGAGGGGGCCTGCTGGGAGGCGATCATCGACCCGATGGTCGCGACGCTCGGAGAGGCCGTCTGGGTCGTCGACCTGAACCGCCAGTCCCTCGACAGGGTCGTCCCGGGCCTCGACACGTCCCGGCTACAAGGGATGTTCGCCGCCGCCGGCTGGCAGGTCATCACCGTCAAGTACGGCAGGCTCCTGCACGAGCTGTTCAACCTCCCCGACGGGGGCCTCCTCCAGGCTCGGCTCGACGAAATGCCCAATCCGGAGTACCAGCGGCTCCTGCGCTATCCCGCCGAACTGGCCCGCGAGGCACTGCTCGGCGCGGGCCTCGGCCGGCAACCCCTCGAAAAGGTCCTGCAGGACGTCCCCGACACGGCGCTTCACGCCGCGCTACGTAACCTCGGCGGGCATGACCTGCAGGCCCTCGACGACGCGTTTGGATCCATCGTCGACACCAGGCCGACCGTCATCTTCGCCTACACCGTGAAGGGCCACGGCCTGCCCTCCGCAGGCCATCCGCAGAACCATTCGTCGCTGCTGACCGTGAGTGAAATGCAGGACCTCGCCCTACGGCTCGGGATGGATCTGGACCGGCCATGGGCGCGGTTCCCGTCGGACACCGCGGCGGGAGCGCTCTGCGATCAAGCGGCCGCCCGCCTGCGGCGGCAGCCCGCGGACCAGTCGGCCGCAGTCGACGTCCCCGCGGATCTCGGACGCACGCCAACCGGAGTACAGACGACGCAGGCCGCTCTCGGCAGGACCTTGCTCGACCTGTACCGGGCCGCCCCGGACGTCGGAAAGCGTGTCGTCACGCTCAGCCCCGACGTGAGCTCCAGCACGAACCTCGGCGGCTGGGTAAACAAAGTCGGGGTGTGGTCGCCGGAGGACCGCACGAACTGGTTCGCCGACGACGCGGAGACGGTCCTGCATTGGCGGGAGACCTCGACCGGACAGCACGTCGAGCTCGGCATCGCCGAGGGCAACCTCGTCGGGGCGCTGGGCGAGTTCGGAGCGACGTGGAGCCGCTGGGGTCAGCCGCTGCTGCCGATCGCCGTCCTCTACGACCCGTTCGTGGAGCGCGCCCTCGAGCCATGGTCGTTCGGCATCTACGCGGGCGGTCAGGGCATCCTCGTCGGGACGCCGTCCGGGGTGACCCTCGCAGGCGAAGGAGGGGCGCACCAGTCAATCAAGACCCCTTCGATCGGCATCGAGCAGCCCGGCTGCGTGACGTACGAGCCCGCGTTCCACCTCGACACTGAATGGTCGCTGCTCGCGTCGCTCGCCCGACTCGGCCGGCCGGACGGGACGTCCGCCTACCTGCGCCTGTCAACCCGTCCGATCGATCAGGCCCTCGCCGCCGTCCCGACCGACCCCGCCGCCCGCGAGCACCGCCGTCGAGGGGTCGTCGCAGGCGGGTACTCGCTCCGCCGTCACGCCGACGCGGCCGCCACGATTTGCGCCATGGGCGCGATCATGTCCGAAGCGATCGGCGCGGCGGACCGGCTCGCCGCGATGGGCTTTGAAGTCGACATCGTCTGCGTGACGAGTCCCGGGCTGCTATTCCAGGCGAGCCAAGGCCGCCGCGGTTTGCACGACGGCCCAACGGCGGTCCTCGACGCGATCCTGCCGCCGGGCAGGGCCAAGCCGATGGTGACGGTCCTTGACGGGCACCCGCACACCCTCGCCTTCCTGGCAGGCGTCAACGGCGTTCCGTCCACTCATCTCGGGGTGACGAAGTTCGGGCAGAGCGGCGACCTCGCCGACGTCTACCGGTACCACGGGATCGACGAGAACGCCGTCATGGCCGCGGTCCTCGACCTCGTCGATTAGCACAGCCCGCGAACAACACCGAGCCGTAACCCCTCACGCCGGACCGGGCGAGGCACGCCGACGAACAAGGAACCCATGCGCACCCACGAACTACGCCCCTACCTCTCCAGCGAACAGCTGCCGCACGATTGAACAGCTCGCGGCCCGGATCGCGGCCGTTGCAGCCGACCGGGTTCCCGTCGACGACGACGTCACCGAGATGATCGCGAATCGCATCATCGACAACGCCGCCGTCGCCGTCGCCGTCGGCTCGGTCGGGCGCCGGCCCGTCACGAATGCCAGGGCACAGGCGCTGGCCCACCGAACCGGTCCGGGAGCGACGGTGATCGGCGCCCCGCTCAGGGACACGGCATCACCCGAGTGGGCCGCATGGGCAAACGGCGTCGCGGTCCGCGAACTCGACTTCCACGACACTTTCCTCGCCGCCGACTACAGCCACCCGGGCGACACCATCCCGGCTCTGGTCGCCGTCGCGCGGCACTGCGGCAACGACGGCGCGGACCTCGTCGCCTCGAACGCGACGGCCTACGAGACCCAGGTCAACCTCGTCCGGTCGGTCTGTCTTCACAAGCACCGCATCGCGCCAGGCCCTCATCGACACGGCCCGGCGCCTTGCTCCGAAGATCGGCGACCTGACTCGGATCGACTCGGTCGTCATCCACACGAGCCATCACACGCACTCGGTCATCGGGACCGGAGCAGGCGACCCGGAGAAGCCGGCGCCGGACGCGTCACGGGAGACCCTTGACCACTCGCTCATGTACATCTTCGCCGTGGCCCTCGAAGACCGGACCTGGCACCACGACCTGTCATACAGCCCCGAACGAGCGCATCGGCCGTCGACCGTCGCCCGCTGGCACAAGATCACGACGCGCGAGGACGGCGCCTGGACTGAGCGCTATAACGCGCCGCCGCCGGAGGACCGGGCGTTCGGTGGCCGTATCGTCGTCAAGCTCGACGACGGCAGCACCGTCGAGGACGAGATCGCCGTCGCGGACGCCCACCCACGGGGGGCCCGTCCGTTCCGCAGGCCCGACTACGTCGCGAAGTTCCGTTCCCTCGCCGATGGCGTGGTGCCCGACTATGAACAGGACCGGTTCCTCGGACTGGCCCAGTCGTAGGTGCCCTCGCCGACTGGTGTGCACGAGCCGGCCGGGCATGGTGAAGACCTTGCGGCGCAGGGTCGCTGCGGTGGCCCGGTGTAGGTCGGGTCCGGCCAGGAGCGCGACGGCCCGTCCGAGGTTGTGGGCCATCACGGTCAGGGCTAGCCAGGCGGCATTGGCCATGAAGAGACTTGACGGCAGGTGCTTGAGACCAGCGCTCTTGAGCTCGTCGATGGCCTGCTCGACGATCGCGTGCCGCCGGCGGTCGGCTTCGAGCTCAAGCATCGGTCCGGGCCGGTTGGTGACGAACGCGTGGTAGCTCCAGGTGGTGAAAGCGCGAGCAGCGAGCCTGGGGTGGGCCGGACCCGCCGCACGATCAGCCGGACCGGCAGCGCGTCCTTGCCGGTGAACGCGGTGAACTCGATCTCGGCGACGCCAGCGCCGGACATCTCCGGGGAGCTCAACCAGTACGAGATCGGCGTCCAGGCGCTGTCGTCGATCTGCTCGATCTCGGCTCGGATCCGCTTGTCCTGCCGCACGGTGACCGAGAACGCGACGTCGAACTTGATCGCGGTGTGCAGCACCGCCCGTGAGTAGCAGCGCCCTGCTCGAGCTCGCCAGGGAGGTCCCGCCGTCGATCCTGGCCGCCCTCTGACGCCCGAGGCGGTCGACAGGTGACGTGATCTTGCAGGGGGAAGCTGGACCGCCTATGTCGCCGCCGCCGCTACTGACCCGTCCGCACGCGGAGGCCTGCGCCCGCCGCTCATCTGGGCCAAGGTCACTAGAGCTGCGGGGACCGGGCCATCCTTGACCAACTCGAGCTCTCGTGTGTTGAATACAGCACACAAGAGACGAGCGCCTAGGGGATCATCATGAGCAGCACTGCGACGACCCCGACGACAGCGGGCGCTGCTGCGGGTCTGCGCCCGCAGATCAGTCGTGTCGGGCTGCTCTTCACCTCTGTGGGTTCAATTGTCGGATCGGGCTGGCTGTTCGGGGCGTTGTTCGCCGCGCAGATCGCCGGCCCGGCCGCTCTGATCGCCTGGGTGCTCGGGGGGGCGGTGATGCTCCTACTGGCGCTGATGCACGCTGAGCTCGGCGGCGCCTACCCGGTCGCCGGCGGCAGCGCGCGCTTCCCACAGTACGCGTTCGGGGGCGCCGCCTCGTTCACCGGGGGCTGGCTCGCCTACCTCGGCGCGCTGACGACGGCACCAATCGAGGTCGAGTCGATCCTGCAGTACTCGAGCAGCTACGTCGGCGGGCTCACACGGGAGTCCGCCGGAGTCACGGTCCTGACGACGACCGGTCTGGCACTGGCCGTGATCTTGATGCTTGTCTTCTCCGTCATCAACGTCTTCGGGATCAAGTTGATGTCGGAGTCCAACAAGCTCGCCGTCTGGTGGAAGCTTGCGATCCCGACGCTGGCCTCGGCGGTCTTCCTGCTGAACACCCCCCACCTGTCGAACCTGACGTCCGGCCCTGGCGGCTTCGCCCCCTACGGCGTCAAGGGGGTGCTCGCGGCCGTCACCAGCGGCGGCATCGTCTTCGCCTACACCGGCTTCGAGCAGGCCGTGCAGGTCGGGTCGGAGAGCCGCCGACCCGGTCGTGACATCCCGTTCGCCGTGATCGGCTCGATCCTGATCGGGCTTGTCGTCTACATCGTGTTGCAACTGGCGTTCCTGGTCGCGCTGGATCCGTCGGCGCTCACCAACGGCTGGAGCAACGTCGCGTTCGTGGGCCACGGCAGGACGCTCGGTCCGTTCGTGGGCCTGGCGCTAGCCAGCGGACTGGGCTGGTTGTCGTGGGTCCTGTACGCCGACGCGATCATCTCGCCGAGCGCGACCGGGCTGCTGTACGTCGGGACCGGGAGCCGCATCACCTACGCGCTGGCCGAGGACGGCTACGCCCCCAAAACCTTCGCCCGGCTCACCCGAGGCGGCGTGCCGGTGCGCGCCATCATCTTCTCCTTCGTCTGCGGTTCGCTGCTGCTGCTGCCGTTCCCCGGCTGGCAGACGCTCGTGGGCTTCATCTCTTCCGCAACGGTGCTCGCCTACTCCACCGCGGCCGTGTCGCTGGGCGCTCTGCGTAAGCAGGACCCGGACCGGCATCGCCCCTACCGGCTGCCCGCCGCCGCCGTCCTCGCTCCCCTCGGGTTCGTCGTGTCCAGCGAGTTGGTCCTGTGGGCAGGCTGGGCTGTGGTCTGGAAGCTCGTTGTCGCCGTAGCGGTCGGCTTCGTGCTGTTCCGCGGACCCGCGGCTGCTGCTTCCTCCGCCGACACCCCCCCCGCCGAGTGGCGGCACGTCGCCTGGTTGTGGCCCTACCTGGCAGGCCTCACCGTCATCTCCGGCCTTGGCTCGTTCGGCGCCTCGGAGGCTGCCTTCGGGTTCATCACAGGCCCCACCAACACGTTGCCGTTCGGCTGGGACATGGCGGCCACCGCGCTGCTCGCGCTCGGCACCTACTACTACGCGCTGCACGTCCGCCTGCCGGACTCACGCACCCGGGAGTACCTGACCCAGGCCGCGTCCCAGCCCGCCGCAGTGGTCGGCGACGTACTGCCAGGAGGCAGGACATGACGACCCTGAACGCTGCCGAGAATCGCCAGCAGCCGGAGACCGAGGCCCTCGTGGACATCGAGGCCCGGGTGCTGTGGCTGTCCACCGCGATCATCGATCACACGAACCGGGTGCGACCCAACCCCAGGGGCCTCAAGGTCACGAGCTGGACGGAACCCTCCGGCTACCAATGCCAACGTCGGGGCCCGGCCACGCGACGACCTCGCCAACCGGATCAGGACGGACACCGTGACACTGCACAGCAGCACGAATCCCAGTGCCGACGCAGAGCCGCACATCACTGCCACCAGCCATCTCGACTGGCAGAACATCCAGCGGGCCGCAGGCAACATCGACCCGTCCTTCACGAACACGCCTCTGGTCGCCCAGCCAACTCTGGACGAAGCACTCGGCTGCCGCCTCACCCTCAAGGTCGAGACCCTCGGGCCATTACGGTCATTTAAAGGCCGCGGCGCCGACTGGTACCTCCAAGGACCGCAGCCCGACCCCGACCGAGTCCTCGTGACCGCTTCCGCCGGCAACTTCGGCCAAGCCGTCGCCTACGCCGGGGCCCGCCTGCAGCGTCGGGTCGTCGTCTTCTCCGCCGTCAAGGCCAACCCCCTTAAGGTCGCAGCCATGCGGCGCTGGGGCGCCCACGTCGAGCTCGTGGGCGCCGACTTTGATGCGGCGATGGGCGCCGCAGTGCGTCACGCCGAGGATACCGGCGCCGAGCTGATCGTGGATGGGGCGCACTCGCGCCTTAGCGAAGGTGCAGGCACCATCGCCTACGAGCTGGTCGAGCAGCACCCAGGCGCGCCCCTAGCCAACGTCGTCGTGCCTCTGGGGAACGGAGCCTTGGTCGGTGGTGTCGGCAGTTGGCTGCGGCACGCCTGGCCCACCACCCGCGTGACCGCGGTCGTGGCCGCCGGCGCCCCGGCGATGGCCCGGTCGTGGCGCGCCCGCACCGCCGTCGAGACCACATCCGTCAACACCATCGCGGACGGCATCGCCATCCGCATCCCGGTCCCCTACGCGCTCGAGGTCATGCGCGGCTGCGTCGACGAGGTCGTCGAGGTCGAAGACCACCACGTCGTCACGGCGATGCGCCTAGTGCACCGCCACCTAGGCCTTGTCGCAGAACCCGCCGGCGTCGCCGGCATCGCGGCGATCGTCGCCGACCCAGCCAAGTTCCAAGGGCAGGACGTCGGCAGCATTCTGTGCGGTGCGAACATCGACCCATCGCGTGAGCAGGAGTACCTGTTCGGGGACGCGCCGGCGCGCTGAGGAGGGCGGCCCGACCCTGGCCGAGCGCGGTCGGGACCGCCGGGGAGGTCGGCGCCGCCCCGGAGCTCGTCGCGCTGCAGGATCGTCGCGGCCGACGCTGACCCTGGCACTGCTGGGTCAGCGGCCTGCCGGAGTGCCCTGGCCGCTAGGCCGAGCTGCTTGCAGGCCGAGTGGCGCCAGGACACCGGCGCCGGCTGCTGGCAGGGCCGCGTCGTGTACGCCGTCGACGACGGCAAAGCGACGGTGATGGTCGAGGCGTGGGTGCACGCCCGCCACCTGCAGCCGGCCGGCGACTAGCTTGCCGGGGTCTCTGCGGTGCCTGCCGTGCCGGCGCCGGCGGCCTGCCTCGCGGTCGCGGCGGCCGCGGCGAGCTCGTCGACGCAGGCTCGCAGTTCCTCGACGCGCTCGCGGTGCTCCTGTGCCCGCTCGGCGTCGCGCTCGCGCTGCTCCTGCAGGCTTCCGGCCTCGACGTCGCAGCCGACGCCGACCGCATCGTCGAACTGCTCAAGGCACGATGACCCCACCGATGTCCCCACCCCCGCCCGACGGTGCCGAACCCAGCCCGTTACGGGTGCCGGGAGGTTCAGAGACTTAGAGCGAGCGTGCCCGTCCAGCAGCGCGCAGGAGACCCTCGCAAGGCTCGGCGCGCGCCTGTCCTACTGCTGCCCTCAGCCGACAGCTGCCCTCTGCCAGCCCCGGACGATCAGTGGCGCGCATGCCCTCAAGCCCCTTGCCCGCCGCCGGCGCACAGCGCCTGGCTGGTGACAACGCCTACGAGATTGGCGCACTGCTGCTGCTGGCGCTCGCTGTGCTCCTGGTGGCGGTTAGAGCCGCACTCAGGCCTCCGGGACAACGCAGCTGGCGCAGCATCCGCGGGCGCAGCGTCGACGGGCCCCTCGTGGTGCTTGTGCCGTGCTCGCCGCTGCCGTCTTCAGCCTGCGCCAGCTGGTGACCGACCGCTCTGCCACAGCTCCTGCCCGCTGTAGCTGGACCCCACCCGCAGGTCGGCACGGGTGGGCGTTGCACGGCAAGGGCGTGCCCGACCGGAGCCAGGCGCCGGTACATCGGCTCTGTCCTCCTGGCGCTACTACGCGGTGTTGACCGACAGCCCCTGCGGACACCCGAGGTGTCTGCACACTGATGGGCTGTGCGCCTGGGTGGGAGCTCTCTCAGGGTTGTCTCAGCGCCGGCGAGGCACGCTACGAGCTCGGCCCGGCGACGAGGGGACAGCGATGATAGAGGCGATCGGCCTGACCAAGACCTACGGCGACAAGCGGGCGGTGGACGACCTCAGCTTCCTCGTCCGCCCCGGGATCGTGACCGGTTTCCTCGGGCCGAACGGCGCCGGGAAGTCAACCACGATGCGCATGGTGGTCGGGCTGGACGCACCGACCTCGGGCAGCGTCACGGTCGGCGGCCGGCGCTACGCCCAGCACGTCGCACCGCTGCACGAGGTCGGAACGCTGCTGGAGGCCCGCGCCGTGCACACGAGCCGGTCGGCCTACAACCACCTGCGGGCGCTGGCCGCGACGCACGGCATCGGCCGCAGCCGCGTCGACCAGGTCATCGAGCTGGTGGGGCTGCGCGAGGTCGCGCGCCACAGAGCAGGCGGCTTCTCGCTCGGGATGGGGCAGCGCCTCGGCATCGCCTCCGCCCTGCTTGGCGACCCCGCCGTCATCATGCTGGACGAGCCGGTCAACGGCCTGGACCCGGAGGGCGTGCGGTGGGTCCGGGACCTGCTGCGCAGCCTGGCCGCGGAGGGCCGAACGGTCTTCGTCTCCAGCCACCTCATGAGCGAGGTGGCCCTGACCGCAGAGCACCTCATCGTCGTCGGCCGCGGCAAGCTGCTCGCGGACGTCAGCGTGGAGGGCTTCATCGCGGCCAACTCCAGCGCGAGTGTGCGGCTGCGCAGCCCCGGCGCCAGGC
>JAABUK010012369.1_pt1 | contig 10883 bp, 16 predicted proteins | sample 5559141 | NCBI WGS metagenome assembly JAABUK01 (sample SAMN10711869, study PRJNA513367) | rock metagenome | isolation source: Antarctica rocks | place: Antarctica: Victoria Land, Pudding Butte nord | collected 2016-01-03
GAAGTGCACAGCAGCAGCAGCAAGAAAGCCAGTCACAGCAGCAGGCAGTTGGCAAAGTCATTTTGACATGCATCACAGCTTGCAATGTAGCGTCGTTGCTGTCATGCTATGGACTTCACTAGAAGACATGCATGCAATCTAGCTTAGCTGTTTGCAGCATTGCATGCTTGCAGCAAGCACAAGCTGTGTGTGTCTGTTTGGCAATTATTGCAATGTATACGTGCATATCAGGAGGGCTGACCTTGTGTGACAATCTGTGTATCATGACTGCAGGTCACCGCCTGCAGCTCAGCTTTTCTGGTGGCAAAATCTTGCAGCCCTGATCAGCAATTTCAGCTTGTCTTTGGTGACAGCAAGCAGTGTGCTTGATGGTATGTATGCCAGCAAAACCCCACCTGCAGCCACTCACTTGTTCAGAATTTTCTGCAAAACAGCTAGCATCACTGCTGCAAAGCGCCCTGCATCACTGTGGACAAGTCCCGCAGCTTTGCCATTTCATGCCAACATCCTATTGCTACTGTTTTCTGGGCTGTCTACAAAGTGTATTATGTAGCAGTCACCTGCCTGCCTGGTAGATCAAACTTGGGTCCACTGCAGCAAGGTGGTGTTGCAGCTGTGAGGACCGATTCTGCATACATGCTGCAATTTTGTAGGTCGAGAGTGACTTGTTGTGATCATCGAAGGCAAGCTTGTCGCTGAACATCTGCTGCGTGGGCAACTTGCAGGAAAAGCATGTTGTGATGGAGGGTCCCTTTACAAGGTGCATGCAATGCTTGTCAGCTACATTTCATGCTGGAGGTGCGTGGACATATTTTCCGCAACTGCGAGTCCATCGACGACGTTGACTGCGAAGGACTTGTCTTAGCTGTGTTGTCCATCTGGTTTGTCATGTCTGAATTCAGCGTCCCTTTACAGCATAGCTGTGCTCGCTTCAAACTGGGTTGTCGCTGCGCAAGTTCGGCCTGTGTAAGCTTAGACCCGCATCGTTCTGCATAACTCCCTTGCGCCCAAACACCACCAGCTAACATAGCTTTGAACAGCGGTGCTGCCCAGCTGTTGAATTTCCCTTCGTCACTTGCAAGCTGCAACATGCCTCAGCAGGTTCACAGTAGCTTCTTGCATGCAACAGGCTGCTGCCGGTAGCTTTAGCACACAGAATTGCTCATTTTAAGTTGAGCAGTTAGCCAGTTTTGTCCCGCTTACCTAATAAAAAGTTGTGACAAATCAACAAAGCTTGCTCACTCGTGAACAAGAGGCCTACTGCCTCAATGCCAATGGCTATGTTGTGCCCAGGTGACCCTGATGTCATGCTCAAAGGCACCATGCCAGCATCAAGGTCTCACATGTAGGCTGCATGCCAAGGTGAATTTAAGCGGTGCTTCCTAAACCCTAGACCCTAATTTCGCACACCCTAAAGTGAGACCTAATTTTTATCTCTTGATTCTCTGGTCCTCAGACTCATCCCAAGGGCATCCCAGATTTGCTGGGATGCTAACTAGGACTCTTGGACTCATCAGACTTTGTATAAAAGCTGTATTGCATGCCACCATGATGTAAACAACTGCCCTCGTGTTAGGGCTTTTGGGTACTTGGGACTTGCATTGTATGGCTTGGCAGTTGCATTAGGCATCGGCTGAATCAGCTGACATACACCCACAAAGTCATCACAAAGGCTGCAAAGTTGTCCGCACTGCAAAAGAGCAAGTATAAATACCAATGCATGACAATGACTAAAGCTTCTTTGAAGCGTCTCAACTTTGTGTATTATGCCGAGGTGGACCACTCTTTGACCCTCTTGGGAACCGCTAGCTTGCTCCACTGCACATGAGGCATTCATAATGTTGTTTACAATCATTCCAGTGCATCACCACAGCCACTCTAATGATTTGTTGTGACTGCAGTGTTTATTGGCAACCATTGCTGCAAGCGTCAATGGACACCTGGAGTAGATTGCAGCAGGAAGATGGTGTTTCTTGACAGCCTTGCAGCCCATAACATGTCAGAAGCACAAGCATACTTGTGTCGACATTAAACATGCTTGCCCTACACAGCAGCTGCAGCAAAATTCAGCAACATTCCTGCACATATTAACTTCACCCTATGCTCATACAGTTGTGTTGAGTTTGCAGGTTCCCTAACAAATGCATGCAGGCATGCAGGCAGAGTACTGTTGTGCCAAAATTTTGGGCTAATACCTGATAGTGGGACCTCCATGCGGCAAGGCTTTGCTTCTGATGTGCTTGTCAGCATGGCAGTATGCATTTGTAGGTTTCTGTTGCACTTGCATTTAATGTGTGGCAGTGCATCCCATGTAATTACCTGTCTCGTGAGATCGATCGACTTGTAGAGTGACACATGTATCAGTATTGTAACCATCATTCTGATGGGGCAGGCTTGAATCATACACACTGCATGTAGCCCATCAGTAATGATCACTGCGATGCCAAGCCATGGCTCCATACAGCATGGCTATGTATATAAACACAAGCACTGTCAGGCTAGTATATGTGTGGTATGAATCCAAGTGAGATAGCAGGTAGCACCCAGATTATGGCATGCTGAGTTGTTCACATTCAAGACAGTACACACTTGGAACAGCACTGACATCGATGGTATCATCACAACAACCATCATGAGCACTGTGTACATAAGCATTTGTTGACCGGCTACCAATAGCTATTATAGTCATGATGTGTTGTATGCCCATCATCACAGAACAGTATAGACATGCCATGTACCACTTTCTGCATGTCACTCAGCATTTGGTAACTTGCTGCAAGCAAGATCAATCAAAATGTGCCAGCAGCAACGTGCATGCCACGTGTGGCCGCATGTCGCCTAGACAATTTCTGCAAGGTGAGACAAGGTCTGTCATGTCATATGCAGCGCTGTTGACAAAAGTAAGAAGCATGCATGGAAGCCTTGTCTCTTGCTACCCTATTGCTGTTCATGTCATCCCCATTAGCCTGCAACACAGGAGAATTACAACAAACAGAATACACTCCTGAGCATGTGCATGCCGTGCCTGTAAAAAATTCATTTTGGGTGAGACTGCTCCCAATTATGCAGCCTATGATCACAATTGCTATGCTACCAGCCACTTACACAGCTGCAATGATTTGCAAAAGCTGCAGTGACTTCATTGCTGTGGGGTTGCATGTCTCAACTGCTGAGCGATTATTGTACACTGACATTTGGGCTTGTCACTCAGGTGCTGCCAGTAAGTTCATATGCAGCAGCAGTGCCGCAGAGCTGCCATGGGTCTGATGTGGCTCCTTGGTTGAGCCACAGGTGAGACTTCTCACAAGCATATGCTGACAGGGCTTGTAAGATCAGTTGTAGAACTTATGCCTGAGGCCCGTCACTCTGTGTGCAGCTGTTGCTTGCTGTTGCAATGTTTCACAGGCTGAAGTACAAATGCACATTTCTAGTCACAGGCAGCACCCTGTTGCTGCATTACTGGTATCTTATTTGTGAGGATGGCTTCATCTGAGTGATGAACAGTATGGTGCGCTGAGTTGTGCTGCAGTGAATTGCTGTTATGACATTGAGCCTTGCTGCATGTTGCTGCAGGCCAGTGCTTCCTGCTTCTTTCATGGTCGGTGCACACAAAGCTGCTGCTGCTATTTCAGCACAAGAGGTCAAGCTTGCAGCTTGTTTGGTTTCGTGACCTGCGAGGCAGACTTGATTAGCAAACAGCAGGTCTGTGTCTATGTGGTATTTCAATGAAGTGAATAAGAGCAGCAACAACAAATTCACAGCAGCAGAAAGTGCCAGTGGTTTAAATGCTGTGACAGGCACACATAGTGCAATGTAGCATTGCAAATCTGTCAAGCTGGAATCTACTGTGCACAGTAGCCACGTGGCCAGAAAAGACACAAGGAAAGTTGAAGCGTTCATGATGGAAGCGTGCTAAGGCGGCAGCTCAAAGCTATGAGTATAAACCAAAGGGAAAGGAGGCCTAAACTTTCACTTTGACCATTAAAATTTTTGCATGCATGCTTAGCAGGGCAGGACCCACATGACATGTCTGCAGCACGCTTGTGCTTCAGCACAAGCTGTGTGTGCCTGCATGGCAACCATTGCAGTGTAATGCCTTATGTGCATACCTGAAGAGCTGAACTTGCAGCAGCATCTGTGCATCATGACTGCTGCGCAGGTCAGTACCACCAGCTCACTTTTGATTACACATCACTGCAGTTCTGATCAGCAGTTGCAGCTTGTTTTTGATGACAGCAAGCAACATGTCTGATGGTATGCATGCCAGCCAACTCCAACCTGCAGCCAGTCACTTGCTTACAATTTTCTGTAAGCCAACTGCAGCCAAAAACCTTGTATATATTCAGCTAGCTACTGCGCTCTATCACAGGCTATGAGGATGACTCTGCTGTGAGAATATGTTGGACACAGTACCCATCACAATCAAACTTGAAGCACCAATATGTTCAGTTGGAACAATTGTTGCAACTTACGTACTTTGCCTGAAACAATACTACTTGATGAAACATGCATTCTGTTGCAGCCTAAGACGTGAACAATATATCTTATTGAGTCGCTGCAGGTTTCAAGTTGCTGATGTCAGCATGTGCTAGAGAATGAATGCTCTTGCAAATTTGCAAGTCCAGATGGGCAATCATGGTGATATAGGTACAATGAACTTCGGCTCTCCTTTGGATTCGGTTACCTGCTGCTTGATGCTCGTGGCCGGCAGAACCTATCAGCCCGCGAATTTTTGCAGCTTTCAGCTACAGCTCAGCCAGACGCGACCCGTAAACAAAAGTTTGCACCGACACTGACTCACAATGCATTGCACACTCAGGCGTGGTCCCCGAGCCCCTGCTCACACACGATCCCTCGCGATCGCGCTTCAGAGTTTATTTTAAATCATGGTGATCGACCGGTGATTGGAGTGGTTTACGCCGGCGCGGATTTAAAATGGGCCCATTTTAAATCCGCGGCGGAGTAAAAGGTTAGAGATGTGAGTCATACCCCTTTGCCATTTCAGATGGTACAACTATTGCCTGTCACACGCAGCGCATGCGATTCTTGCCGGCACTTTGGAAGTCACTGCAAGTGCACATCTGCCTCCATCGTGCATACTGTCGCTAGCGCAAAGCCGCAGGTCTATGTAACATTATCAGCACGTCACTGTCACGATGCGACGTCGACTCCTGCTTACCGGTGCAGCAGCAACTGGTGCTGTCGTGGCTTGGTCTTATCTTGAACCAGCTGAGGTTGCAGGGACCGGCAATGGCTTTGCGCACTCTACTGCGAGGCTTTTGGTTCCGGAAGCTCTCTCCGAAAGTGCCCCACCAACCCGTATTGACTATCTTAGCAAGGTGCCCTCACGAGCAGAGCAGCTGCGCAAGCTAGCAGACGGCAGTGAGCGCAACCCTTTTGATGTTCTGGTCATTGGTGGTGGCGCGACAGGCTCAGGCTGTGCCCTCGACGCAATAACCAGGTGATCTGCCTCAGCTCAGTTTGTTGCACCTGGAGTCTCTGTCGATCCTTGCTTGCAATACATAGCTGCAATGTTACATCTGCACAGCGTCTAGACAGGTCAGTATCTGTTCAAAGAGAGCTGCCTTTGACTATCAGGGGACTGCGAACAGCCTTGGTTGAAAGGGAAGACTTTGCAGCTGGCACATCGTCAAGAAGCACAAAGCTTGTACATGGTGGCGTGCGATATCTTGAGAAAGCATTCTTTAGCTTTGACTATGGGCAGTTGAAGCTGGTGTTTGAAGCACTTCATGAGCGCAAGCGTTTGCTAGAGAACGCACCACACCTTTGCAATGCTCTACCCATCATGACGGTGCGCAGTCTTATACCTTGTAGAGTGTGTAGTATGTCCTGTTTTTAGCTTCACCTGTCACTTGCAGTCGTGATAAGCTGTGCATCTATCTGATTGTTTGCTGTCTGCCTGCAGCCTTGCTATCGATGGTGGGAGGTGCCTTACTACTGGTTGGGCCTCAAGGTATGTTGCGCTTCTTCCCTTGCATACTACTCAAACGACATTAAGGCAGGATGTAGGCATCCAGGTGCAGGTGGTCCCCGAATGCACTGGCATGGCAAGGCCGCATGGCTGCAAGCTGTTTTGCAACAAGCGCTGTCTGCCAACTTTGCCTAAATGTTTGGGGCACCCCCCCAATGCAACGCCCCTGGTTAACTACAGAAGAATGAATGCAGGCATACGACCTGGTGGCAGGAACCCAGGGCTTAACCGTGTCCCGCTACAACAGCCCCAAGGAGTCACACCGCCAATTCCCCACCCTGGCCCAGACGCGCTCTGAAGATGGCAGCTCCCTCAAAGGCACTGTACGCTTCTTCACTGCACTAACAGTGTCTGATTGATCACTTGTCATCTTCCCCATGACCTGAAGTCAGCATGTGACACACATCTTGCATGTCCTGCCAATGCGTTGCACATCACGCACATGCTACAAGCTTGCATCATTTGCAGCGTTTTCCTTCTGTTGAAAAAAAGGCTTGGCATGTCTGTGTTTGTATGGCGTTGTCCATCAACAGGCGCTCACAAGAGTTGTTGTGCAGATTGTATATTACGATGGCCAGTTTGATGATTCACGATTGTGCATAGCTCTGGCATGCACTGCCGCACTGGCAGGAGCCGCTGTCACCAACCATACTGAGGCAACAAGGCTCCTGAAGGTGAGATGCAGCTAGCTTGTGCGTGCATTGGCTGACAGCATCTAGTCGCATGTTGTTGCTGCTCAAATGAATGTGTGTTGTGCTGCTCAATGCTTGGTCCTGCCGGCAGCGCAGCTCAGGCTGGTGCTTACAGCAATTATTGATGCTATTATAGATGCTTGAATTATCAAAGGTTTGCAGGATAAAAGCGGCATGATCGTTGGTGCTGAGGTGAAGGACACCCTTAGTGGCAAAAGCACACAGGTGTATGCCAAGCAGGTCATCAATGCTACAGGCCCTTTTACAGACAGCCTGCGCCAGATGTCAGACCCCAGCAAGCCCAGCATCATTATGCCCAGTGCAGGTCTCATATTGCCTGCTGCTTGTTCCATGCTTGCTGTACCAATGGTCATAAACATCATAGCGCATTCAGCACAGGAGCATCATGTGTATGCTGTATCAATGTCACAGCATGGCTACATACTGTATCAATGTCACAGCATGGCTATATACTGTATCAATGTCACAGCATGGCTAGCAGTAGGCAAAGTCCAGAATGTCCATATCATACTGTTTTATGCATTTACATGAACCTGTCAGATCCACAGCATGCACTCACTGTGTTGTAAGCTGCAGGAAGTGCGTGACTTGAGCTGCAGTGTGTATTTGTGCAGGTGTGCATGTGACGCTTCCAGACTACTACAGTCCTGAGCATCTGGGCATGATTGTGCCCAAAACAAAGGATGGGCGTGTGGTTTTCATGCTGCCTTGGCTGGATGCAACCATCGCTGGTACCACAGGTACCACTTACGCTGACACACACACTGTCGGTACCCTCTGTAACACCATGCACATCAGTGGCATCAGGTCAACAGCAATACAGTTACCAGTGCACCACAACGTGGTTTAATGGACAACAAACACCTGCATGCGCTGAACCTGAGGCATGTCTTAATCTTTGCTTGCTGAAGATCATACCAGCTGAATGCCATTCCTAGCTGCATTTGTGCGCTTTCTTTGGCTGAGCACTACTCTTGTTCTTATGCCAGCTACTGTTTGCATGCAGATAGCAGCAGTGAGATAACAATGCAGCCTCAGCCAACTGAGAAGGAGATCCAGTTCATCTTGGATGCCATTGCTGAGTACCTTACTGTCAAGGCAAGGCTTAATTTGCTGCCAACATGTCTGGAATTCTGGTCTTTCTGAATTGTTTGCATGGGGCCAATGGGCAGCAGTGCTTGTTAGCGGTGCTACAACATGCACCATGATACATAGCTGTGAAGAGATATCTAGCAGTGCCACATGCATGCACAAGCTTGTGCAGCCTGGTACGAGCAAGTGAGGGTTGGGTACATGCGCAGGTGCGGCGCAGTGATGTGATGTCAGCCTGGAGTGGCATCAGGCCGCTGGCCACCGACCCAGATGCCAAGGACACTGCCAGTGCCTCCAGAGACCATGTGGTCAGCATGGACACCGATGGCATGATAACCATTGCAGGTCTGCCGCCTCCGCTACCACCTTGTGCTGCTGTGTAATACAACTTTGCTGCAAAGCGTTTAAAACTTCGCTTTGCTGCAATGTCATGAATAAATATGTGTGTGAACCCACAACCTGACTTTGGTGTGGGCACATGAACAGGTTATGGCTCCAGCGTGACTGTGGGTTCAACATGTGAACATATGGCCTGTGCAAGGTGTGACAATGATATGCAGGTGGTAAGTGGACCACGTACAGGCGCATGGCAGAAGATGCTGTTGACCTAGCCTGCCTTAATGGGAGGATACCCCAGGGGCTAGCCTGCCAGACCAGTCATCTGCCCCTAGTGGGGGCTACTGGCTACGACACTGCCCTCTTCACTGAGGTGGCCCAGAACTACACCGTGCCACATCGCCCTGGCGCCATCGACACACGTGTCGCCAAGCACCTTGCAGGTCATCCCTACCCTTACTTGCATACTGCTATAGCTGAGCTGCATTTTACAGGGCATGCTTCATAGTAATGCTGTGTAGCACACCACACTGGACAGCTCTTTTACATGTTTGCTTTGCAAGACGGCATTTGCTTGCAAAATGACAATGTTCTCGGCATGGTGCAGCATCATATGGGGACCGGGCAGAGGACATAACACGCATTGCAGAGCAGCGCAAGCTGGGGCGGCGCCTGGTGCGGGGCCACCCTGTGCTGGAGGCCGAGGTGGTGTATGCCGTGCACAATGAGTACTGTGAGACTCCAGAGGACTTCATAGCACGCAGGAGCCGGCTGGCCTTCCTGGACCAGCGCGCCTGTCAGGAGGCCCTCCCTAGGGTACATGTCCCCTCCTCTTTGCTGCTGCCTGGCTTGTTTGTGGATACTCTTCTTCATGGATTACAGCATGGTATCTGTGTAGGATCATAAGCACTGGATAAACTGTTTTATGTATTTTCTGAGCTGTGTACGTTTCCCGTGTTGCTGTGATAAGCAAAGTGATGGACTGCTGCTACTGCTGCTGTGACCTAGTTCAGCACCAGGATCTTTTTATAGTGCCAAAGGTTGCGTTGAAGCAATGGTGGTCCAGGTGGTGGAGCTGATGGGTGAGGAGAAGGGCTGGTGGTACTGGAAGCGCCAAAGAGAGCTTAAAAGGGCCAGGGCCTTCTTGCAGACCTTCACCAGTGACGCTGCAGCGCCAGGCAAGAAAAGTGCTGCCCCTCAAGAAGGCACAGATCTCATCAGCAGTCACAACAAGGGGGGCGGAGCTTGACCGTTTGTCCAGTCCAGTCAACAGCTGTGTAATGCTTCTGAACAGTGCAGTGTCAATGCATACAGCCAGGCCGCAGCTCATGATGTATCAGGAATTTGGTGTGTGATAGGTGTACAGTGTGTTGCTGTTTCTTTAGCTCTTGTTTGCATATTAGTGCTGCATGGCAGATTTGCTGTGCATCAAATATCAGGTTAGACAAGCAGTTTTTTTGTGATGGACACACCCGTCACCTCCTAGTTCTGCATGCTTTTAGCTTTTGTGCCACATGTGCATGGCAGGATTGCAGGCATGAACTGTAAAATGTGTTGTGTGCTGACGTTTATGAAGGGACTCTCGACAAATCCAAGTGAATTTGCATGCAAGGACATGACCTCTTTGTATTCTAGCTATCTATAATATAATCGTTTGTGCACGGAATGTCCATGTGGTCTTGGACCGAGTTTTGCTCCCCATGTGTGCACATATGTTGCTGTGCCAATTTCGACACACAATATGCTGCTCTAATACGTATTGTGTTGCTGTATCAAAAGTTGACACCTGCAAACGGTAAACAATGCAAGCTGACTCATTTCGAAGAACAGGAATCACGGCTTGAAGTAACAACCGTGTGTCACAATTTCAATGTGCCCGGTCTTCACAGGCAAGAGGGTGCCACTACTGGGAAAGCACTGGGAAACAAAACAGGACGTACACCACTCAACACCCTGTGAGGTTAGCAACAAACGCAGTTTGGCATAAACAAGCAGCTGACATTGTGGTTAGGCTGCCGGTGATCATGCTCAGGCACACACAGTACATATCTTTGTAGTAAGGTGACAAATCAGCTGAACTTAGCTTGTTGCTGTGCGTGCTGCTGGCGGGAGTACTCATACAGGGCAATGGCTCCAGAGACATGCACATTGAGAGAGCGAATGACGCCAAGCTGTGGAATCTCAACAGTATGGTCCAGCAGCTGCAGCAACTGCAAGGGAATGCCTTCCCGCCCTCGACCAAGCAGTAGGACAGATTTAGATGGGAATGCAAACTCTGGTAGCAATGTGGATCCAGCTGTTTGCTCCACTCCAATTAGCCTGTAGCCTTCTGCTCTCTTCTGTACCATCCATTGGCTTAGATTTGCTTCAGGCACTTCAAGCAGAGGCATCCATTGCTCAGCAGTGACACTGATGCTGCTGAAGAGCGGGTCTTTTGTGATGCGCATGTCTGACACTGCCAAAGCTGCAGCTCTGAAGACTTCACAAGTGCGGGTGAGGCCTGCTACATTGGGTACCTTGTCTACCAAAGAAGCTACAAGAATGAGGCCCTGTCTCTTAGTCTCACAGGCTTGGCTACCACCTTGCACAAGAGCATCTTTGCCTGCATTGGTTCAGCATGAATTTTCACCCAGATTGACCACATTTGCTGTCACTGATTCTACACACAGCCACTGTACACAAATGCTCCATATCTGCTTTTGTATGAACAGCAGGTCGACAGCAAGACGCATACTGAATGCAGCATAGGC
>JAABUK010012370.1_pt1 | contig 10883 bp, 14 predicted proteins | sample 5559141 | NCBI WGS metagenome assembly JAABUK01 (sample SAMN10711869, study PRJNA513367) | rock metagenome | isolation source: Antarctica rocks | place: Antarctica: Victoria Land, Pudding Butte nord | collected 2016-01-03
GGGGGGGCGCTGGGGCCCCGGGGGGGGGGGGGGGGGAAGGATCAGCTACCAATGACTGCAGAGTGTCTAGGCCAGCAAATCTGCATTCAAGGCAACAATGTCAGGCGCTGCGTCCTATTTAGTATCATACTATAATAGTAAGCACGCGTGAAACATTCACTGCAGTGATGCTTAGTAAATGTGATTTGGCACCCCTTTTGCCACATCGCAAGAACTAGATTTAGGCATGAGGTGTGACTATCTGCAACTGCACTGACTGAGAGTAGGCATGTTCAGGTCTTTTGTATAGTTTGTTCAGCCAAATTAGGTGCGCTGGCGCCAGCTATATCACATAAGTATTTCGGATGTGTTGAAGTTATCATTTTGTGTGTATAGTGTCTATACTTGTATTCAGAGAATCATGCAAACGCAAGGAAGAAAATTTCAAGCGTGAAGTTTGTCATGCTGCAACGAATTGCGAATCTGAAAGGCAGCTCCAAAGCAGCACCTGAGTTGGTTGCAATTCCGTGCTTTGAAGACACAGCTATTGTGTAAGAGTGGTAATGAGCTTCAGCTTTGTGCACATCCATTTCAATGAAATCTCATCACAGAGGGTGTGTCAGACTCTGCTGCATCAGTTTTGCATGGGCTTTGGTGGTTGTCCCCTGTCATTAGCCAAACCATGTGTACCATGTGTATGTGTACATTGCTGAACGCATAACGGGTATTATCAGGCTTGGAGTTAAAATTGTCAACTAATTATGCCTGCAAAGTGCCACTGATCCAGCCTTTACGTTCTATCAGGATACCACAACATGGTGTCACCGCTACTGCACAATATCAGACTCAGCGTGGCCAGTATTGCTTGCGCTTGAGCACTGCTGGGCGATCTGAACCTTGCAGAAGTGAAGTCCTGCCGGTTTCAATGGCTTTTCAACCTTATCACACGGCGTATGGTGCAAATGAGCCCTATGCGGGCCAGCAACAGCAAGCGTATGACCCCCAGCAAGCCTTGTGTTATGCCCCTCCCGATGTTTTGGCCAACAGCTACGCAGAACAGGCCAATGCTCCTCCCCTGCCAGATCAGCCAGCGTTGTACGACCCATTTCACCACGCTGAGGGCTTGCAACAGTTTGCTGCGGCATCAGAGGCCTTAGGTGCCCCTCCTCTGCCGTCAGATGAAGCACCGCCCCTACCTGCAGAGGATGCTCCCCCTCTTCCTCCAGAGCCTCCTGAGCAGCAACAACACTTTGCAGCAACGCAAGAGGCTCCTGCAGCGGGTCAGGCTCTTCAAGCAGCGCCTGCCTACTTACTCCCTGATCAGCTGTACTCAGGTTACGCTCAGCAACCTCAGTACCAGTATGAAGCTTCACAACCTCAACACCAGGCTGCTCCGCCTGGCTGGCTCTCCTACCAGTATCCAGGTCAGGGGCCATATCAGCAAACTCAACTGGCACCGTGGCATACAGATCCATATGTGCATCAGCATCCCACCCAGCCGCAGCCTGCCTTTGTCCAGCAGCAGCAGCCATGGCCTACTCAAACCCCAGCACCTTGGCAGCAGCAGCAGCAGCTGCAACAGGAGCCTCACATGCATCCTTCTGCTACTCATCCTCCCTTAGTTGAGGCTGCTCCTGCATCACAGCCAGTGCAAGAGGCACCAGCAAAAGCTGTCACCAATGCTGCATCGATCTTTCACAAGCCAGGCCGTGCAAGCCGGCCAAAGCGTGTCGCCATTGTTCTGCGGGGTCTGCCTGGAAGTGGCAAGTCCTACACTGCGAAGAAGCTGAAGGACATTGAGGTCCAGCAAGGAGGAGATGCACCGCGCATTCATGCCATTGATGACTACTTTGTTGTGGTACAACCATCTTAACAGCTTCTGCTAGCAAAGTATCAATACACACGTGATTTTGCTGTTGGCTGTAGCATACACAATCATGTGATACCTATGTGCAGCAAAGACCGTGTGCCCATGCACATGATCAGTTGAGTAGAGCTTGCCTACAGCTGAGTCAATCACAATGCAGCTGAGTACCGTCCAAAGCATACATTTACAACCAATTTCAGCTATTTCCACGCTCTGGCTTTGCTGCACAGTCTTGCATCAGGAGCATTGTGTGCACATGCACGGCTGTTGAGTTGTCTCAAATCTCAGGTCTGGTTCGTATACATGCGGTCAGCCATGGTTATAGGATGTTTTAGGAGGTGGAGAAGGAGATTGAGGAGGAGTCATCTGGCAAGAAGCCTTGCAAGCGCACTGTTTGTCAGATGGAGTACTGTTACGAAGCTGATCTGAAAGGTGCGGCTTACCTGATCCTGTGACTTGGGAATAAGCAGTGGTGCAGCATGTGTGCTGTCGTTTTGTTCTCTACGCACTTCGCAGCATGCCAGGACCGGTGTCTGTGCTGTGCTGTGCTGTGCTGTGCTGTGCTGTGCTGTGCTGTGCTGTGCTGCGCCGTGCTGTGCTGTGCTGTGCATGCTGTGCCTGCTGTGCAGACTGATGGCCATGCAGGCACATACAAGGCCAGTCTCATGCAAGCCTTTGAGAGAACAGTGAAGGAAGCACGCTTTGGCATGGTCCTGGTGGACGCTCCCAATGTGTCTGCAGATGACCTCAAGGGCTACTGGTCTGCTGGACAGGTGACTGCTCATCACTGTTGCTCTGCTTCTCCCAGATTTCTTGTGCATCAAGCAATGCTGACCACTATGTGAAGCTACAGGCAGTCCCTTTTACACTGTAAATCCTCCTGTCTGCAGCACATTTGTAGTTGGCCTTGGCCTGCAGCGTGTGTTATTTGAACCATCTGCATTCCAAGTGTTGCTCTGATTCCTGGTATTTTTGGCTGCACTCAAAGTTGATGGGGCATCACCATGTGCTGGTCTGCACATCTCTGCATATGAAAACTCTGTACAGAGGTATCAGCAGCTCCTGCCGGTACAGCTCTTGCTCTACCAAAGCACTCAAGCTGTTGACGTCATAGCCATTCACACACCATCAACCTGTGATGCTCAGAGCTAATCTTCATGACTTCTGAAGGGATTGGTGTGTTGTTTGTAGCGTGGTGGTTACGAAGTGTACATGGTAGAGGTGACGGGTGCTACGGTGGAGGAGTGCCACAAACGTAACATACACAACCGCAGCTTGGCCGACATTCAGCAGGCTGCGGCACAGTGGCAGGAGACCCCAGCTGTCTACCCCCTGCTGGACCTGGGGCCACTGTTGGGGCTCAACAAGAAGAAGAGCAAGCAGGTCAGTCTCTCCCTTGGCCTCAATCATGCACACAGTCTTAGTCAAGCTGTCGTACCACCAGGACATAGCCATCATCTCCTCTTTCTATCACATGCGCTCCAGTCCACCTGCTCTTACACAGCTCAGCATGAGTCCACAGCCACTTCATGACGCGTTGAGTATCAGATGGCATGCATGTCGCAATTTGTCATGACTGTGCAAGTCTTACACAGGATTTTGTCAGTTCATCTGTAGTAGCTTGTTGGCAGAGATCAGGAATGTCCAGAGTCTCCCATGTTACTCTTACCATGCAGTCTGTTACCGCCATGTGTAACTCATGTCCGGTTTCAGGGTGGCATTGCTGAGGTGGAGATGGAGGACGAGAGTGTGTCTGCGGCCAGCGAGGATGAAGAGGATCAGGCACAGGAGCCAGCTTTCAAAACAGTCAGCAGCAGGTAGGACCTTTCATTGCTACATACACATATCAACAGCACCACACTGGGTGCTGTCAGCCGTCTGTTCTTGGACACACTGCAATGCTTGCGACCTCTACTGCTTTGTCAATTCACTGCTCATTACCTGCTTGATTACGCTGCAAGTTCCTCTGGACTCCCTCTGCAAGTGGGCAGTACACTCAATGTTCCAATCCTGCTCATAGTCTCCTGCTGGCCATTCCTTGCTGACAGGCTTTCTTGCCAATCTCACCATTGAAGAGAAACCACAAGAATTCTCGGTGTCAAGCTAACCCATGCCATCCCCTGCAAACTCATGCATTCTCATGCATTGAGGTTTTTGTCGACTTCCTGCATGAACATGGAAGAAAAGGAAAAACATCTCAAAAATTTCATCGAGAAGTATAGGCTGCTATTTTGCAGGCATTCGTGCATGTCAGCAAGCATGTTACAGGCAGGCCAATCTTTAATGCCCGTGCATTTCAGGTGGGCCACTGAAGCAGAAGAGCAGCCAGTCAGGTCAGCAGGCAGCAAGAGGGCACTTGCGCAAGGGCAGGGCCCCAGCAAGAGGGCCAAAGCACAGGGTGCAGCTGCAGAAACTGATGATTTCGACGGATTGACAGCGGGTCTAGATGGGTTCTTTGGTAAGAAACAAGGTCGCAGGGGTATGCATGACAATGCAAAACCCACTCGTGGGGTCCTCAAAAAGGTAATGCCAATGCATCTGCCAGGGTTGGAACACATGATAATAACAATGATTTACAGGCGTTCCAGCTAATTGTTCTGCTAGGGTTCACTTGGTACACATGACCCTTGGCAAATCATGTGTATCATTGGCCAACCCTACTGATCAAGCTGCATGCATACAAGTGCCTTTGCTGTGTCACTCGCACGAGTGATTGCCTGTGTGTCTGTACCTGCCGGTGTTTGTGTACCCTCAAAGCGCACCATCAGGCTGCCAGCATTGATACTGTTCAAGCCATTTAGCATGTTTTTGCAGCAGCATGACGCAACATGCGTCATACACTCTTCATGCCTGCTCTTGTGCATTCTCCACCGCAGCTCAGGTGCGTCAGAGAGCACAAATGCTGCAGAGGCTTGTAGCGCCCATGCTACGGCTGTTTCTGAAAGTTGCGTGGTGTTTGCGTACAGGGGGGTTCCCTGGGGGGTGGGGGTACCCGATCTGTGCGATGGGCTGATCAGGAGCCATCCATTCAGACAGGTTTCAGGATTGGAGGTTCACAGCAGGTCTCCTCCTGCTGCCCTGCATTATGATCTGTTTCACACATGGATTGTCAACATTTATCTACTTGGCATGATGCAGACAGGCATGATGCAGGCAGGCAATCTGCCAGAGTGCATGTAGCTAGACTACATGTACTTTACATTCATGAAGTATGTACATTGGCTGATTGCTGCTCTAAGAAATCACCAGATGGATGAGTGATGGCAGTTGTATCTGCTGAGCAGCCAAATGTGCAGTTTGAAATAGGTCTGCATGTGTGTGTGAGCATGTGGTGTCCATGTGTGTTTTTGCGAGCATGGTGGATCACATGGTGGTGTTGCAGTTGGAGACCATTTATGTACTGGAGGGTTTGGGTCCTCCAAAAGAGCATGCTCCAGGCAGCAAGTCCTTCAAGGATCAGGTATGTTTTCCATGATTTATGCTGCATATCCAAGCCTCCAGTTGCCAGACTTAGGCCCTGTGTGCTGTGTGCTTGCTCATGACACATGCAAGTTGTTCTGAATCACATTTGAGCCTGTTTCTGAGGTCAGCACTGTATGCTGAAACGTGCAATCACCTGTATTGCAGCTTTAATTAGTTGTATCACAGTTGCTGCAGTATACATGCTGCACTGCAGACGAATACATGATTCCCCAGCCTATGCTCACACACTATACCTCGCAAAAACAATTGAAAGTTGCAGAACACCTGTGTTGCAATCACTTTGTATGCGGGTGCAGATCAAAGCAGAACACTCATCAGAGCGTCAGAACTTCCGAGATGTTCTGTTGGGCGGCAGAAGAGCTTGACTGCTGTGCTCAGCGACACCCCAGGCAACATTGACATTCTGCTGTCAACAACTTGGTTCCACCAGCCATTTTGGGTGTCTGAATGCTGTCAATCATCTGGCTGCACTTTCAATTGTGCCACTATTCATGCTGATTGTTTTGGTGACGACACAACACACGTTGCTGCTTGTGCCCATCTACTGTTATGTTCAGTCCTGTCTCCCCATGTATGCTGTGGTTATCAGCGTCTCTGAGAGGCATCTTTTCTTAAAGCCCTTGCAAATGACATGTGACAAGGCCTCAAATTGATGCCATGGCAGGCTGGCATCGTCAGACTCCTGAGTAAAGTGTAGGAGGTCCTAATCACAATCTTGCCATCACACTTCCAGGTGAGCACTGACTGCTGGATGCTCGCTCTGTTTTGTTGAAAGCAATCGATTGCATGTATGCACGTGCAGGCTGCAAATATATGCTTTGCACAACGGTTGTAGGTTACCTCTGTGACCACTCTAAGATTGATTTGTAGCTGACAGTAAGGCTGAGAGTTCAGCAATGTGTGTGCAGATGCCAGAATTTGATGGGGGTTGCCCAGTCGGTACACAGGTTGTGCCTTGCAAATCCCTGTAATCTCAACGAATCACTAAGTGCAATAATTGCAGTGCAGCATCGGTGCTTTACACCAAATAATGCACACTTGATGTGCATAACGTTCTGTCATATGATGTCAGACTACGCAAACGTATAGCCTATAAGTTATGCTGACTCTTTACACAATAATTGAGACCTTGCAACATCCTCCATGGCAGACCTCGTTGCAGAAACTCCTGCTCAGCTAGCTAGTCCTCCCATCAATGCACTGTAATGTCAAAATCACCTAGCAAGGCTCACAAAAGGGTCACAAATTTTGAATTGAATCACCTAAAGGTCAACAGACAACTATGATCCTTGCGGCTGTCAATCAGGTAAGAAAATTCTTGCATGCTCCAACACCAACAAACACATATTTATCTCAGAATCGGTTGAATATTTATTAGTCGTAATGCAATGGTCAAACATCGTACCCTATGGCAGGCAACTTGTTGATGCCTGACTGGCATTGCCCTTATTGCTAGCTGATGTGGGGGAAAAACTTCCTATGTGACAGCAAGCAAGCGGCAGCACAGACAAACATGGCAACGCTATTCAAATACATGCTGGTCAGTTCTTTGAAACATCAAGATTGCATTCATTCTATAGTTGCAACACAACTCTCAGACTAAGCTCGAGTGACCCGGGGGTTGCTAGAATGTGACATGGCGCTGAAACTCTGGAATGATGACCGTACAATGTTGATGTACAAAGGCGGCTCTGCTGCCAACGGCAGATGGAAAACGCTGGGAAGCGGAACCTGAGCTGTGAAATGGAAGCTGTCATCCTTCTTCAAACAGGTGACCTTGCCATTTGCGATGACAGGCGCCTCCTGGTGTCGAGTCCTGCGCTCTGACAGGCTAGCTGGTAGAATCTGGCAGACATCAGTGGGCTCATTGATGCCCTTGTAGCTATACTGCCCCATGTGATACACCTCTACCTTGACAGGAAGACTGGGGAGGGTGCCACATACTCCCAAATGAGATTCTGGGACATCAGATAGTCCTGAAGACGCCTCTTTGCCAGCTGTCTCTGCAGGGCAACATGCGTTTGCTGTCAGTCTGCCTGCATGGCGGCTCATGACAAACCACCTCCCTCTTACACACTGTGACCTAGCGTAAGTAACAAAATTGCAGTACTCACAGCCTGCATGTCATCCAGCCTCTGCATGCGATTGAACAACAGCAATGTGCTCTGCAGTGCAATACCAACTGTGGCCGTACAGCCTTCGTAAGGATGACTAAGACAAAGCAGCTTAGGAAGGGTCCGCCCACACTTGTGAAATTCTTCTTCGTCTTCTTCTTGCAGGTCTGCTGCAATGCTGACTGGTGTGAGCATGCTTGGGACAACATGAATGCCATGCAGTCGAAAAATGCCTGGTGCTGCTGCATCAAGTCTCACCTAGTCTAGGTACAGAGATCTTCTCCTGACCCCGCCCAAGAGTATCCCCAAAGGCGGGGTTGAGGTACAGTATCGATTTTTTCAAGCCTGCGAAATCCAGACTCTTGGATGGCACAGCAACCGTCTGCAAGTCATTTGTTGCAGACGGCCTCCGTGGTGTCTTCTTCTCCACCAACGCCTGACCAGCCCTCCGCTTAGTCACCTTTGCAGCTTCCTCCTTCCCTAACGAGCTGCTAGGGTTTCGGGTAGCCAGCTGCACATCACCCCCCCTGACACTTCCTTCCTCAGCCTCCCTGGGGGTGGGGGCGGGGCCAAACATGGGTTTGAAGTGGGAAGGCGTGTCCACACTGCGCCTGGGATTCCGGCCAGGACCCATTGGACTCAGGTAACCCTTCTCATCTGAGATGTAGACTGCAGGCAGCTGCATGTCCATGGATGCTCTGGCGTTGCCAAAGTTGACCCTGGGAACCGCTGATGTTGTCCTCTTGAGAGAGCTTCCATCCTTGCCTGATCTGCCTGCATGTGGCCACCATGCACACTTGAGTGAAAAGACTTTTGTTTTTCACTGGAGACTTCTTTTCCTCACTGGAGACTTTTATTTCTCTTTGGAAAAACCTGTGTGACACTGATTTCTTCGTTGATTGTCTTTTGTTTGCAAGCAAACAATGGTTCGCATTCATCATCTGGAACATGAAAGTTAGCATCAGAAGGCTGTAGCAGTGGAGGGAGTGATGCATTGCTGTTGCTGTTGTTGCTGCAATGCTGCACTGTAACGCTGCTTTTCAACAGACTGTCATGGGGCACACGTTTGCTGTAGCACCTTATAACGCAACATGCACTAACGTCGCTGCATATCAACGCCATGGGCAGGAGATCTGTAGCATTGATTGTGCGATGCCGCCACATACATCTCAGAGAGCATTGCAGTGATGTGGGTGCTCATATACACTTGAGCTATAGCAGTACCTGTCTGTAATGTGGATGAGAAGGAGTAGGTGCTTCGGGAAGCTGCCAAGTCACTTTCCATGCGCTGCGTCAGTAATGCAAAGTTCCTGGTGGCAATGTGGCTGGATGCAGCTGCAGGGGCAGGGCCAGACCCTGCAGAGCCTTCCGCCCCTGCCCACTCTAGGCCAACTGTCTCAATCAGGGCTTTCTCCACCAGAATCTGCAACAGCAGGGTCATATTAGATTTTGCAAGTCTGATGGCACAATCTGCCTGAGTTACTTAGACGACCAGGTGAGAGCAAGACGGTGCTGGCAGTATCTGCAACAGCCATTTTAGAGAAAGCCAATGCCATATTGCACATTGATCATGATGATTCACCACAATGGTTGATATTAGTATCAGTACTAGTATCAGTATTATTATTATTGTTACCGTTTTTATTGTTAGTATCATATTGCACATTGATACATGCTTGGATGTATGATGGACATTGCTGCACCAGGGTGTTCAAGTTATGTGCCTGAAACCCTCAAATTCAAGCAGAAGCCAATCCAAGCAACAGCACCACAGCTGGCGGCAACCTGATGATGACATGGTTGTTACCTGCCCGGCATTGCATCCTGACCAGAACCGCGCAGCTCTGTTGACTGGAGTGCCAAAGTAATCAGCACGGCCTGCACCTCACACCAGAGTATTCATTCATGAGCAAATACCAAAACACATGAATGTATATATGAGGGTATGACAATGTTGCTGGGCAATGCTGATCTGTTGCAAAAGTACACACTCAGGCACGCACCCCATGCATACACACATGCCTCTCCCCATACACTTTCAGCATGCTCACACACACACACACACACACACACACACACACAAACAAATACATGCACACGCATACACCAAAACACATGCAGAGCTGCTGCAGCAAACAAGAATGGCTGATGATAGGCAAGGACAAAGTGTGGAGCATACCTGTTGTGCTGTGGGGGCACAGCTTGACTATGGGGCCATGGAAGATGCCCACTCTGGCCGACAGCCCTCTGAACAGCAACTGCCCTGTCACAGGGCTGCGCTCTTCCTGTGTGGGGGCAAGCCCCAGCAAGCCCTCCCCCCATGGCAGCCTGCAGTGCCCACATGCGTGATGTTCAACACACATGTTCACATTGAGATTCAGGGTTTCACTTTGCCCTGGTTCAGTACCACATCCAGCCAGCTTGCTCTTCCTGTCGACCCTCTCTGCTGACTGATGCCGTCCTGTGAGATTGTTTGATGTCAATGCAGCTATGCCTGCTTCAATTTGGGTTTAAGTGTAGCTCACCTGAGCAACGCCAGTTGCAGGGTGAGGGCCCACTCCACGGCAGTTTTGGGCTGTGGGAACGCTATCATGAAGGTGCCCTCCTTCTCTTGGCACTCATAGCCTCCACACAGAAGCAGGCTAGTGCGCACACAAGACTTGAACCTCCCAAGCGCTATCAGGGCCTGCTGCTTGTCAATCCTTGACACTTCCTGAAAACCCAATCATAACAACTGTAATAATGATAAATGAAAATTTCCTGCTCATTACTTTTCCTGAATGCATGTGTCAGTCATTCAGTCCTTTCAGTACTTCAGATCATCCATTCCGACCATCCATGCATTTGTGTTCACCGCAATCTCTCACTCAATTGTCCATGTATCCATTTGTGCATGTGTCCAGGCAACACGTAACTTTTCAAGAGGTCAGCTACGCAGCAGTCCCAGTGGCTGCCTGTACAAGGTCCTGCCTTGGCAGTCAGCATGCCAACAACAGCACACTTGGCCCTAGATACATGAATGGCCAGCAGTCCTTGGTGAGATTGTCCTGTCAGGTTTTGCTCTGTTGCGCATTGCTGCTGAGTGTCTGTCAAAACCACAAGATGATTGCTAGGACCTCATTTACAGCATTGCAGGTACGGCAGCAGCAGCTTGCTATCTCAACAAGCCAGAAGCAGTGCCTCTGTCTTGCAACAAGGCTGCTGCTGACATAATTGTAGCATGGTTGGTATGCTGACTGCCAAGACAGGACACCTGACAGGGAGCTACTCAAGGCTGTATGTACCTGACCCTTGTGAAAGACACATAATGAATGAGCAAATGAAGGGGTGGAAGAATGAACAAAGCATTGTCATGAGTAGCAGCATCAACAACACAGCAATGTGACTGCTGCATGATCGATGGGATGTTGATCCCAGGAACGGCATTGCCAGTGTCCAAT
>JAABUK010012371.1_pt1 | contig 10883 bp, 9 predicted proteins | sample 5559141 | NCBI WGS metagenome assembly JAABUK01 (sample SAMN10711869, study PRJNA513367) | rock metagenome | isolation source: Antarctica rocks | place: Antarctica: Victoria Land, Pudding Butte nord | collected 2016-01-03
GTTCTTCCATTTTAAGATACTGCCGCCGGATGGCATTCGCCGATAGCGCGAGCGGAACGCGAAAACGCGGAAGCGAAATTTCTTTCGCTTCCGCGTCGAGATTGTCGTTACGAAGTGGAACGTCCGTTGAACGAAACGGTGCCCGAGCTTAAACGCCGGTGTTGGCGAAACTGCGGTGCTTCTTCATCATGCCGTGATGCTTTTTCATCGACTTGTGCATCATCGCGCCTTTGTTCATGCTGCCGCTGCTACGGCGCGTCGCCATCGCGCTGCCGCTGTTCATCGAACCACTGTGGTGCATGGCCTGCGCCACGCCGCCACAAAGCAGCACAACGCCCAGACCCAGCACGCTCCAAACCTGTTTCTTCATGGTGCTTCACTCCTTCCTGTGCGCAATCCGTAACGCCGATCATCGCGCCTCAGGACTACTGACGAAAACCCTAACGCATCATTTCGTTATTCGTCACGCGCAGCGCCTCGCGCGTGACGAGCGGCAGCGAAATCGTTTGCGCCGAACCGTTTGCGCCGAACCGTTTCCGGCTTCGCGTAGATTGATTCTCACCAAAGTCGCGCCGCGAGTACTCGCGAGATTTTCGCCGTGAAACCACACGCTTGCAATGGCACCGCATCTGAACAAGAAGCGTAGCTAACTTAGACAACAGCCGCCTAACAAGAGACTGTATCGTCAAGAGGTATCATTGGCGGCTTTTTGTTTGTGGTGGAGTTCTTGTTATCAGGCGGTGAATACAGGAAAGGTGCTACACCCGCCCTCGGTTGTTCCCGCGATTACAGTCGAGACTTTTGAAACACCCTCTTATGTGAAATTATAAAATCCAGTTTGCGTTGTTTGAAAACGTTTGAAAAATCAAATCGAGCGCGCGCTCTACAACCGAATATCACAACCGCTTGCGCTTGCTTGCGCTGCCCAACGCACTACGGATAATGAATCTTTTCATTACCTTTGCCACGCTCAAAACGGCAGGCGCCGCGACTTTGAAGACGTGATAATTTCACGCTTTTCCGGTCGTTTTAGGTGTCGCTCTGGTTGTCATTGCCTTTACCAACTTTTACGCTCGCGCGCTTTTCCAGTTGTCTATTCCGTCCAATGAAACGCGCCGCAATTTTGATTCTTTGATTTCTCGGACTGTTTTTCAAACAAACGACGCTTTTACAACGATTTTGCGCGTTTTTCACATCGTTTCCAGCGTTTCGATTTGCGCCATGATTTTGCGCGTTTCGGCCAGAGCGACCAAGATTTGCGGGAAAAGGCGGCGCTCTTCAAAACTCAAAGTGCGGCCTTTGCGGTCGGAAAGCCATTTGTCAGCGACCGTATAACCGCCGATCTTGAAGCTGTAAACCGCGCTGTCCACATTGTCGAAGCCTTGCGCTTCGTTGATCCAGAGGCGGCGCGTGGCCGCGTCATAACGGACTTTTTCCACCAGGTCGGAGCCTTCGGACAGATCGTGACGCTTTTCGCGCAGAACCGGCGCGGCTTTGCTGTCCAATGTGTGCAAGGCGACCAGTTGCGTTCCCAGCGCCGCCAGTTCGTCGAATCGAGTACTCGATGTGGGAAACGGCACGCGCGGAAAATCGGTTTTGAGAAACGCCGCATACTTCTGGCGATAAATGGGCGAATGCAAAACCGCGTAGATGTAGCCGAAAAGCTCTTCGGGTGTCGGCACTTTGCCCAGCCTTTGCGTCAGTTCCGCGAGATACTCTTCCGAAATGTTGGCGCGCTTTTCCACGCCAAACAAGCCGTCTGAATAAAGGTAAAGCGGTAAAGCATTTGAACCATCTTTAATTTCTACAAAAAGCGCAGGAGCTGGAAACAAACTTACAACTGCGTTTCTCCATTCGGTTGTTGTTTGACGAGTAACATTCAAAACTAAATTCTCTTTGCCAAACACGTTCTGCAAAAGCTCGCGTCTTGGATAATCCATTGCGGCTTCATCAAAGTAGCAATAGCGACGATCAAAGGGACGGTAATCGCAAATAGTTACTTTGCTTTTCCAGTCAGAACCGCTCACACGCTTACGAGCTTTGTGAATTTGCCAATCCCTGTTGTTCTTCAAACCAAGTTGTTTTAGCAAAGAATCGTCTGAATCGTTGCTGCGTAAGGCTTGAATTCTACTTTCGATTTCTTCTTTATCGAAAGCAACCGCAAACCCATCGCGGTGCGTTTGAAAGCCCAACACATTCACCGGAAAAATCTCAGTGACCTTCCAGCCTTTTTCGTATTCCGGCAAAAGCTCTTCATCGCGCGGGCGAAAGAGAAACAGCGGCGCGGACGGTTCGAGTTTTTGCCAGGGCGTGTTTGTCACATCTTCGGCATCGAGTACGCGATATTTGTGCTCGCGGCTGCCCCACAAATCGGCGTGAAAAACTTCCGGCGCGCCCATCTTGCCCTTTTCCTTGACCGCTAAGAGAATCGAAACGCCCTGCTGAATATCGAACACGTTTTTGTCGGGTGTGCCGTCCGGCGCGACTTCTTTCTTTTTGGCGTTGCCGTGCAAATCCAGCAAATAAAGCGTGGAAAAGCTATCGAGAAACGACTTGCGCATTCCGCGAAAGGTCGGATTATCCAAATAGCCATGATTGGTGATAAAGGCCACAATCCCTTCGCCTGAGCTTTCGATGCGCTTCTGCGCGAACGCCAAAAACTTGACGTAATCGTCTTGCAGCCATTTCGAGTTGCGCTCGCCCAAAGAAACGCCGTCAATGCTTTTATAGCTCTCGATCTGCTTGCCGACATTGGTAAACACGTGCACATCGCCCGCCATTTTGGTAGACGCATTCGATGAATGACCGGCATACGGTGGATTACCCAGCACAACAATGATCGGGCTTTTCTCTTTCACGTCCGCCGCCGCGTTGACTTCTTCGGCAATCGAGTACTCGAGGATCGCTTCCGATTGGCGCCGCGCGTCGTCTAAGGTGTTAGTTAAAAAGATGCCCAGCCGCTGCGATTCGCCCAATGGCGTGCCCAGCCCTTCCAACTGCAACGCCAATTTGAGATGCGCAATCGTATATGGTGCCACCATCAATTCAAAACCAAAGATGTTCTCCAGCGGCTTTTTGTCGCGCATGAAGCTTTTCCAATCACCCGCGCCAATTTCGCCGTGCATCGCGTCCAGAACCGCAAACAGAAACGAGCCGGTTCCGGTCGCGGGATCAAGAATCTTCACGTCGTCTGCCAAGCCGTCGGCTTTATCGAAACGCGTTTGCAACAGCAAATGAACGCTGCGCACAATGTAGGAAACAACCGGCTCGGGCGTGTAGTAAACGCCGCGACTTTTGCGCGCTCCGGCGTCATATTGCGCCAGAAACGGCTCGTAAAAGTCGATCATCGGGTCGGGCCGACCACGGCGATCCGAAAAGTAAACGCGAATGTCGTCGATCGCCGCGCCGTTCAAAATCGCCGCCATGTTCTCTAAAACCCATTCCAGGTTCTTGTCGATTTCGGCTTCAAACAAACGATACAGCGTGCGCAAAAGCGGCGTGCGCTTGAGGGCGCGGTCGGCGGTCTGGGCGCTGAAACGCTTGGAGTCGGGGTTTTGACAGCGCGCCGCAAACAAACCGTAAGTCAACGTTTCGGCGTATAAATTGGCGAAGTCGGGCGCGCTCAAATCGGGCAACAGCAGCTTGCGAAAGGCCGCCAAATCCTGCAACAGCGGCGAATCGGGTTCCTTCAAAGATGCCGCAATCGCCAAGCGCAAAGTGCGAGCACGGCGCGCCAGCAAGTTCGCTAATTCTTTGGGTGTTTGCGGCGCGGCGATCTGCGCACTGGTGAAACGCTCCCACAAGCGCGCGAAATCGGCTTCATGGGTCGCGTTCAAAGCGGCGCTTTGCTCTGGCAACGTCACACGTTCAACTAAAACGCCGCCATCGTAAAGCCGAAAATCAAAATGATTGGTGAGCAGAAAGTTATCCAGATCGGCGCTGAAACGCTCGTTTTGCGCTTTGGCGTGACCGGTCAAGTTGCCTAGATCGGCGCTGATCTTCTCGGCTTCCACGTAACCAATCGGGTCGTGGTAAAGGCCGCGCGTGAAAGTGAAGTCGGGACGCCCCGCCGCGAGCTGCTTGCCTTCGCCCACAAAATCGACTTGGGCGGGTTTCAAGTTCTGAAAGAGTTCATCCAACGCCGGACGCAAAGAAAGTTCACCGGTCGCCTGGGTGTTCTGGCGCAATTGGGAAAGACGCGAAAGGTAGGTTTGCAAAGAGGCAAGCATAAAGAGAATTGTAAATGAAACCATGCAAAGCGGTGCAAAAGGTCGCTCTGGAACCAAATCGAGTACTCGAAACGGCGGCGCAGTCGGGTGCTGTGCCAGATTACAATGGGGTAACGGTCTCGCTGCGAAAGGGGTACTCGTCTCACTCGAAAGCCATTTTTCGGACGGGAGGGGCTTTTTTAGCGAATAGATTTATAAATATCGAGTAAATCTATTCAGGTTTTCATAGTTATTTCACGCTCAAAACCGCATAAAAACGGGCGCATTCACGCATAAATGGGGTAAATACGAGGATGAACCAGTTTTTATTGCGGTTTACCGATATTTATTTATCGGGGGGGCTTGGCTTTGGCTTTTCTTCGGGCTGTGTCTTCGGCTCAAGAACCCAGACAAAGAGACGTTTGCCGTTCGGCTTGCGTCCTCTTCGCTGTCGCTTTACTTGAACGCCAAGCGAACGGATTAGCGCTGCATTCCTGGCTAAAGCAATGGCGACGCCAGGAACGCAATCAGGCCAGCGTTCATCAGTGCGGCTGTGTTCGCTCGCCTGTTTTCGCAGAATCTCGTACAGCGCGGTTGTCGGAATCTCCAACCGTCCGCCGATTTGCTTCACCAAAAACGAAACTTCAAGCGCGACCGGATGCAGATCGGTTTTCTTCATTTGCTAATCTCCAAAGTGCGGAGTGCGCGGAGTACGCGGGTCACTCTATACGCTGTACGAAATCCCGCTTTTTCTTGTCTTATTTCTGTTTCTCTGTGTTAAGGCTTAGAAAAACGGGATTTCGCGTGGGGTATAGAACACTCCGCTTACTCCGCGCACTCCGCACTTTTTGGGGTTATTTTGGCGAAATTCGCCATTTTGCAATTCTGGTATTTCCGGCAGCGCGCGAGATTTTGAAACCGTTGAAAACCTTGTCGCGCTTCTCAAACAGCTTTTTCCCAAGACGTGCCGCTTGTCCCTCTTTCTCGCCGATAATGTCGGCCATTTCGTCGCATTTCATGGCGACGGGCAAAAGTTCTTTGGTTGCGAGATAGCTTGTGCCGTGTTCCGCGTGCCAGGCTGTCACGAAAACACGCCAGGCGTCGGTCTCAGGATCAAGCGCGTTGCGGTCGTCGTGAATCGTGTCAAGAAAGCCTTTGATGTCGTTCACTTCCAAGATGCCGCCGACGCACTTTTCCCAGTAAGGAAAGCGCGAAAGCAGCTTGCCCTTTTTATCGGGACTTCCCGCCGCTTGCCACGCGCGCACAAGCGTGAGAATTGCGCCGATAACTTGCGCGCGATTGGCGGCAATATAGCGCAACGGGTCGCCGCCAAACTCGCGGCCTTCGGGGTTTTCGTCGTTGGTATCAAGTCGAATGCGAATGCAACGGCTTACGGCGTCGCGGTCGAGTTCGGCGTTGTTGGAAGTCGCAAGCCACGTCACGCGCGTGGAAACCGTCACCATTTGTCCGGTTCCGATAAGCCGGTCTTTCATGGTTTTGACGGTGATTGCAGCGGCCAAAGTCGGATCGCTCAAGCGGCCTTTGATGTTGTCGAGAAAAACGTGACTGCATCCGGTCGCAAGCTGCGCAAACAACGATTTGCGGTTTTCCTCATCGTTTTTCTTTTCGGGCGACGGGATCGCTTCGGCAAATGGTGCGACGCAGATTTGAGCTGCGTAGGTTTTTCCACTGGATTGCGCGGGTGCATCGAAAAGATGCAGCGGGGTTTGGTCGTCAATCAGCGCGCGAACGAATGGTAGCACCATCAAGCCAACGGCTTGCGCGCGGCTTGCGTCGTCGGCAAAAGCGACTTCGCCTAACAACGTGTCGAGAATGAGACGTTTCGAGTACTCGATGTTGTCGGGCGTCGGCGTGGTGTCGGGAAGTACGAAACCATCGGGCAACGAAAGCCAAATGCGCGCTTTCGGGTGATAACCAGGCTTCGCGCAAATGGAACCGTCAGCATCGACAAATGGCGCGGTTTTAATGGCGTCAATCGGTGGAATGCCGCGCCAGTCGTCGGGCGCTTTCAGGAAGTTCGCGCAAAGGTCGCGCGGTGGCGCAATGTTGCGGATGCCTTCGCGTTCGCTGCTGCTGATCCAGTGCGCCGCTTTGCCCGCGAGCACTTGCATGGCTTCAAGCGAAAGTGGCATCAGAAACGGTTCGCCGTTTTTGTCGCGTTGAATTTGAACAAGCCCGCCCGCGCCGTGAAATATGCGCGGTGTCTGCGCGTTGTAGCATTCAATCGCTTTCGCCAGATCGGTTAATTCGTCGTTGCTCTGGCGGTCGTTGGTTTCGATGAGCGGCACGCCGCTCGCTTTGAGCATTTCGAGTACTTGGGCGTTTTTCGCTTCTTTGCGTTTGCGCCGTGATTCTTCAATCGGCTCCAAGTCGCGCGCGAGTTCAAACAATTTGGCACGGTCGCCGCCGCCTGCAAAGAAGTCGTCCAGTCCGGTCTTATCGCCGTTCGCGTTTTTGTCAAGACGAATTTCTTTCACGACCGCGCCGCGTTGTTGGAGAAATGCACACAAGCGGCGCAGGGCGCTTTCAACTTGCGGCTTGGTCGTCACATCGGAATCATACGCGACGAAAACCATGCGGCCTTTCCCGTCGCGGTCTTTCAGTGCGATGTTTTCCCAGTCGGGCAATGCCGTGACACCGCCTTTGGCATTGGTGCCGCGAAAACCATGCACGCCGCTCAGGTTGATTGCGCACAAGCCTTGCGATGCGGCTGCATCGGCTTTCTTGGCGCCTTCGGTGATGATGAGCGGCTTGGTCGGGTCATCAATATCGGCGCGCGTCAACGGCGCAATATCGAGAACGGGCGCGACACCTTGCGGCGTTTCATATTTGATCGGCTTGCCGTTGGTTGTGCTGTTGCGCGGAATGTCGGCCCGAAGTAGGTAACTCACGCGGTCGCCGCGATAGTTGTAAAGCGGAATCACAAGCGCGGGAACGAGGCACTGTTTGGGCGCAAACCCTAACCGCTTCAAATTGTCGCGGTTGGTTTCTGTCCAGTAGTCGCGCGCTTGGATTGCATCGGCGCTGATCGCGGAATCTTGGGAAAGTGTGGCGGCGTGTTGTGGCGTGAGTGTGCCGGTTGTGATTGCGGCTTGTGGCGCGTCGGGGTAGCCGTTTCGTGCGCTTGCAGCGACGACATTCGAGTACTCGTACTCGGTTTCGGTGTTCTGTGGCGTGGTTTCTGCTAAACTTTCTGGCATATCTTGTCACCTCGGCATAGGTTTCAAGAAACGCTGTAACTCGCTCCGTAGAACGCTCCGCACTGGTCATGCGGGGCGTTTTGCTTTGCAGAAAGTGACCCTACAAACAGCAAAACGCCAGAACGCGGTTTCCCGTCGCGCTCTGGCGTATTTGCCTTGTGTCGTGGCTAAATTGTCGGTGGAAATATAGGCAAGGATACGCAATAAATTATTTCTGTAAATCTATTGCGCTGCAATTTTGCAGCGGCCTATACTACCTACTAACAACAGCGACGAGAGCGGGAAACTGTCTCTCGGAGCAACTTACGACCGCGAAGAAAAGCTTCTCAGGGCTATTTCTTCTTCGCGGTCGTCGTCGTTTCTTGGGTTATATTATATGACTCTTCATAGCACGCGTAAGGTGTTGTCTCTGCAATGAAACGGTCACCGGGCACTATTTTTCTGAGACAGAAACAACATCTCCCACTTATCCCTACTGTTTTCCCTTAATTGGCTCATCATCTTAGCCCGAACAATTTCCTGAAGATCGTCTTCAACTCACGCAAGCCTTCGCCACGCAAGCCATTTTGCGCGGCTTTTTTAACGTTCGACGACTGTTTGCTCACGACGACTGTTTGCTCACGACAACATTTTGCGCGCGTTCTGGCGGCTCTGTGGACGAAATAGCGGCTTCGTTTCGAGTACTCGATTGTCACAAGTTTTCGATGTAATTTTCCAGATCGTGCCGCTTGATTTTCCAGCCGCGCCCGATCTGCTTTGCTTTCAACTCGCCCGCCTCAATCGCAGCTCGCAAGGTGCCGCGCGAAAGTCCGGTCAGCGCCTGCGCCTCTGGCAACGTCAGCAACAACTTCACGGACAGATCGGACAGCGACGGCGCGGACGTTTCCGGCTTTTGCGATTGAACCGCTTCTACGATGAACCGCGCGAACGCTTCCATTTGCGACGCTTGCGACAATCCCGACAGAGCGCCGTCGCCTTGTGTCGCAATGGCGTTTCCTGCCCGTTCCGGCGCACTTTGCGCGCTTTCCATACGTTCAACTGCAGGACGGAAAACAACGCGCTCCAGCGAAGATTTGAACGCTTCAAGCTCGCCTTCATCATAAACCGGCGTTGGGCGCGTGCGGCCTTTTTCATAACGCACGCCGATTCGGTTTTCCGATGTGTAGCGTTCCAACTGTCGCACACTGCAACCCAAGTACTCGGCGGCTTCGGCTTTGGTCATAACTCGATTTCCAATGCGACTTGAGATAACGACGGCTTGCGACAAATGGCCGGTTTTCCGTGTCGTCTTATGTCGGGATTATAAAACGACGGCTTGCGACAAAACAACACTTTTTCACGTCGCTTTATGTCGGGATTGGATAACGACGGGTTACGACAAAACAGCGGTTTCGCGTGTCGCGTTATGTCGCTTTGCTCTGTCGAGTACTCGATTCGCTCAGGCTTCAAATAGCTCGCGCCCTAAACCGCTCTGGCGGATAATGTCGCCCAGCGTGCCGATGCGCAGTTCCTTGTGATCGGGAACCGGAACCGTGATCGTGGTTTCTTCAAGCCGCAAAACCATCATCATGTGTGAGCCTTTTTGTCGATAGAAAACAAAACCGTGTGCTTCCAAAATGGCGCGCACCTGGCGACCTGAGAGAACTTTCAATCTTCCCATTAAGCCGCCACTTCCAACGGTTCAACCGACGCGCCCAAACGCAAGCGCCGCTCGATTTCTTGGGGCGACGCGACTTCTAAAACACCTTCAACCGCTTCGCGCAGATTGGCCATCGCCTCGTCGCGCGTGTCGCCTTGTGTGGTTACGTCAATCTCGGGACAGTGCGACACGAAACCGATTGTGCCCGTCGAATCCGCTTCCTGATGAATAACCGCCGTGAAATGATGTGTCATTGTGTCACCGCCTCTGTGGTCGCGTCCGTCGGCACTTCCAACGAAACGCCCGCTTTGTTCGCCAGGCGCTTGAAATTGGACAGCACAGCCCCAACGGTCGGCGTGGTGCCGCTGTACTCGAAACGTCTTTCGGACGACAAACTACAGCCCATTTTCTTTGCCAGTTGCTCTTGCGTCAGTCCCAGAGCTAAACGCACTTCGCGCACCGGACTTATTTTAATTTCGCTCATGGCTCTAATTCTACCGCCTATTTAATCACCTTGCAACATATTTTATAAACACCTATTGACGTGTCTAAATAAACACTGTATAATATCCCTTGACGCACAAAAAAAGCCGCCGCGCTCTCTCTGGAAAAGCAAGCGCGACGGCAATCACAAGGGGTGATCGAGATGAAGTTTAGCGGAATCAGCAAAGCGCAGTTAGTCGAAGAGTTGCGCGCGTATCAAGCGCAGTTGCAGGGAGATGTCGAGTTTTTCGCGGTCAATGTCGGTTGGTGGGGCCGCGCGAAGTTGGACGCGGTTAAAGCCGAATTGCAGGACGTTCGCACGTTCCTCGCCTCTTTGGTCGCCGCGCCGGAAAAAGCCGCGCAGAGCGCCACGAATCGCCCGCGCTGCTCGCACTACAAAGCAATTCGTCGCACGTTTGCCATTGCCAAAGATCACGGTTTGAACGTGAAAGATGAAAGCGCCATGCGCCGCGCGTTTGGTCGCGCTCTGGGTCGCACAATCGAAAGCCGCGAAGAATTGAACGGTGGCGATTGGGATTATATGGCGCGCCAGATGCAGCGCGGCGGGTTGTCTTGGTAATTGAAAAAGATTGAAAAAATCAATCTTTGCGAGCGGGCATCCTTCGGGGTGTCCGCTTTTGCTGTTGTATTTTGTTGCATCGTGTTGTTTATCAACACGCGCCAAAGATCAAGTACTCGCGGCTCTGGCTTTTCGATTTCTCTTGAAAAAATCAAGTTTGGCGAAGCAATTTCATATAACAATGAAAACCGCGTCCAAGATCGAGTACTCGATGGCGCGGTTTCGTGCGTAGGATAATGTCAAATAATGTCATTTATTCATATAAAGTCGATTATAAGCATGTTTCAAAAGGGGTAGATTATACTCTTAAGTCTGCAAGATGTGGTTTACGAAAGTGATCTCTCCGACGTGGAATGGAGCTTTTTACAGTCGCTTGTGCTTGTCCCGACACGGCCACAAGACCTTTTGAAACACCCTCTTACGTTCAGGATTGTTACAACGCTTTGCTCCAGATTCTATCGAGCAAATCTTCATGCTGTTTATGGTCGTGCAACGAGTTTTACACTTGCGTAAAGGCCAGCGCCTGCAAATAGCTCGCGTCCGGTGGTGGCGTGCCCGCTCTCAAATGCAATACGTCAATCAGATACTCGCGGTATTGTGCCGCCGTGCGTGCCGCTGTCGCGCTGCCCGCGTGTGTTGCGTCGCACGTCTGTGGATTCAAACGGGCGTCCGCGCGGTTTTTTCTTTTCGCTCATTTTCCTTTTCTGCAAAAACGCTTTCCATGCGGTTATCAGCGAAAAAGCTCATCCATG
>JAABUK010012374.1_pt1 | contig 10882 bp, 10 predicted proteins | sample 5559141 | NCBI WGS metagenome assembly JAABUK01 (sample SAMN10711869, study PRJNA513367) | rock metagenome | isolation source: Antarctica rocks | place: Antarctica: Victoria Land, Pudding Butte nord | collected 2016-01-03
AGCGCGTGGGTAAAGGTTTGGAAATGGCGCGCGAGTGGGACGAGTTGAATTTAAGTGATCGAGTCAGCGAAGTGAATTTGAAGGATGTGCGTGATGTGCGCGCGCAACTTGCGGGCAATGACGCGGAGATCGAAGTGCGGCTCGGCGCAAAGGATTTCGGCAAGCGTTTGAAAACAGCTTTGGTAGTGCTTGATGAGCAACGCCATACGGCGCGCGGCGCTTCGATTGCGCATCTCGACGCAACGCTTGAGCGTCGCATCATCATCGGCTTCGGTTCCGGCGCATCGCAGACTGCCAGCGCCACCGAGGGAACCTCCGAAGATGGTAGCGGCAACAACAATGCAAGTGTCGAATCAGCGCGCGCTCAAGTGAGCGAACACCGTGCGCAGGCGAAGAAACAAACAGTCCAGAAAAGGGAAATGAAAATACAGGCTACCACGCATCGGGCAATCGCGCGTAAGGCAGCGGAGCCGCAGAAGAAAAAGGGGCGCGTTGAAAAGCGTGTCGAAAAACATGTTGCCGATACTGAAGCGAAAACAAAAACGCGCCCGCGCCGTGTCGGATGAAAAAGAATTTTTCGAGAGGTAAACGTTGAATGGCTAAACGTGCCGCACACACAGTCGGACTCGACATCGGAACCAGCAAAGTGACGTGCATCGTCGCGGAACCCGGTGACGGCGTGGTGCTGGACATCGTCGGCATCGGCGAAGCGGAGGCGCGCGGTTTGCGCAAGGGTGTCATCGTCAACCCGGACGCGGCAGTTGAGAGCATCAAACGCGCCGTCGAAGAGGCCGAAAGAATGAGCGGGCTGGAAACCGAAGACGTAACGATTAATTTGGCAGGCTCGCACATCATGGGCTTTAACGGGCAGGCGATTGTCGCCGTGTCGGGACGTGACCGCGAGATAACGCCGGACGATGTGCGGCGCGCGATTGATTCGGCCTGCGCGATTCAGCTTCCCGCCGGACGCGAAATCGTGGATCGCCTTCCGCAGGAATTTATCGTAGACGATCAGGACGGCATCAATGATCCTGTGGGAATGATCGGCGCGCGCCTCGCTGTCAAAGTCCACATTGTGACGAGTCCCGTCACCGCAAGACAAAATGCGATCAATGCCGTCAATCGCGCGGGGCTTGTCGTCGCAGACATGGTGCTCGAACAATTAGCCGCCGCCGAAGCCACCTTAACCGATGATGATAAGGAATTCGGCGCGGCGCTTGTAGACATCGGCGCGGAAACGACGGGACTTGTGATTTACCAACGGGGCGCGGTGCAGCACACGAGTGTTTTCGCCGTCGGCGGCTCACACTTTACGAACGACATCGCGTTTGGCTTGCGCACGCCGATTCCCGAAGCAGAGCGAATCAAGCGCAACGTGGGTTGCGCGTCGAGTGCAAGCTTGAACGAAATGCAGCGCGGCGAATTGGTTGACGTGCCTTCGGTGGGAGGCCGCCCGCCGCGCCAGCTCTCCAGACAAATCTTGTGCGATATTTTGCAGCCGCGCGCCGAAGAAGTATTGATGCAAGTCGCAGACGAAATCAGGGAATCCGGTTGGGAAAGACAATTATCGAGCGGCGTTGTGCTGACCGGCGGCGGCGCGTTGCTGTCAGGCATGGCGGAGATTGCCGAACAGGTTTTCGATGCGCCCGTCAGACTCGGCTACCCGGAAAGAGATCGCTTCGGCGGCCTCGTCGAAGACGTTCAAAGCCCCGCGTGGGCGGCTGCTTCCGGCCTCGCTCTGGTAGCGCACCGTTCGCTCTTCGCCGAATCTCGCGCCGCCGGAACAGTGAAGCGCGGGCAGACCGGAAAATTAACTGATTTCGTTTCTAAATTCCGCCATCGTTTTAGTAGTATTTTTTGACAAGTTGTTGTATGCTGCCGCGCCAGCGAGCACAAGATGTAGTCCGCAAGATATAGATGCTACCGGCGCAGCAAGCCCAATATAAACGCTCGACAGCTTTTCGCTTCAACGCGCGAAGCTCAGGCCAAAGAGAGGACATTCAAACATTATGACACCGGACGGACGGCAGCCGGGCAATGGCATTAATATTTTTATCGACGACGATCCGCCGATTACCGGAGCGCGCATAAAAGTTATAGGCATCGGCGGCGGCGGCGGCAACGCTGTTAACCGCATGATCGAAGCGGGCATCGAGGGCATCGAGTTTCTCGTCGCCAACACGGATTTGCAGGCGTTGAAACGCTCGCGCGCGCCGATCAAGATTCAACTCGGCGGGCACTTGACGAAGGGTCTCGGCGCGGGCGCGAATCCGCACGTCGGGCGCGACGCCGCGCTCGAAGACACAGAGAAAATCATCGAAGTGCTCGAAGGCGCGGACATGGTCTTCGTCACGACCGGGTTGGGCGGCGGCACGGGCACGGGCGCGGCTCCGATCATTGCTTCGCTGGCGACGGAGTTGAATGCTTTAACAGTCGCCGTCGTCACCAAGCCTTTTCACTTTGAAGGCAAGCGTAGGATGATGCAGGCCGAGCAGGGCTTGCGCGAACTGCGCGAATCCGTTGACACGGTGATTACGATTCCGAACGAGCGATTGCTTCACACGGTTGATCGCAGCGCATCGCTCGCCGATTCGTTTAAGGTCGCCGACGACGTGTTGCGGCAGGCCGTGCAGGGCATCTCCGATTTGATTACCGTACCCGGCCTTATCAATCTGGATTTCGCCGACGTGAAGGCGGTTATGGCTGGCATGGGACTCGCTCTAATGGGCGCAGGGCGCGCCAGCGGCGAGCATCGCGCGATGGAAGCGACGCAGCAGGCCATCTCTTCGCCGCTTCTCGAAGAAGCGACCATTCAGGGCGCAAAGTGCGTGCTCATCAACATTACGGGCGGCTCCGATCTAACGCTTTTTGAAGTCAACGAAGCTTCTTCGATTATTCGCGAAGCGGCGGACGAAGATGCGAACATTATCTTCGGCGCGGTGATCGACGAAACGTTGCGCGACGAAATGAAGATTACAGTGATTGCCACAGGCTTCGACAAGGATATGTCGGAGACAGGCACGACGAATGCGAGCGCCGCGATGCCGTCCGGCGTGTCGCGTTATACGCAACGACCCGGCGACGATCTGCAACGCCCTCTGGCGGGCGGCGGCGTGCGCGCGGACGATCTGGACGTGCCGACCTTTATACGCAAGAAAGCGGACTAATTATTTAGGGCAGCGGTAAAGCGTTAAGGCAAAAGCGCCAAGGCACGACGCCTCTTGCTTTTGCCTTGGCGCTTTTTATTGCCAACCGTGAAGGCTCGGTTTCGCAGTGTGATTGAGATCGCACATTCTTCCCGGTGAAATGGTCTTATATGCGAATCTGTAAGCACCCATGCAAAATTAACTTTACCCATTTCGCAATCCAGACGCTTGAAAATCTAGCCAAAGCATTCGACGATGATGAATTGTGCCTCAAGTAATGGTGTCACGTAATTTTGCATGGGTGCTTAAGCACTCCAACAAAATTAGCTTAGGCCATCACTTGGCTGAAAGCTATTTTGTATTCCAAACCGATGTTACTGAAGATCGCCTTTATCTTCTTTTTGAATTTGGCGAATGAACCATAATCGCTTAGGCGCAGCCATTCATATTTAGCTTTCCGCCAAAATGCCTCCGCGATATTCAGATGCGGTGAATACTTCGGCAAAAAGAAAATGTATAAGTCCTTTTCCATCCATCTCTCAATCTGTTGCAAGAACTTCGCCGACCGATGCGTCGGGGCATTATCCAGCACCAGCACCGAAGGCTGCTCTACATGACGGCAGAAGCGAGTAGTTCGCTACCGCTTTATCGACGAAGATAAGCAAACTTATCCACTCCGTTTGTTATGCCGCGTGATGCGGGTGAAGGTTTCGCGCGTATCACGCTTTTGCAAGCGGCAAGAGTTATGTGTTGAGCGAGCAGAAATCCGATGTTGCCAAACAAGTTGAAGCAGTATTTTGTCAGCATCGCCGACGGCTTCAGGCGCACGCCGCATTGCGGCGGAACTCAAGGCTCAAGGCCGCCGGGTTGGCACGGAATACTCTGCGCACACGGCGCTTCATTAACTTCGATGTGCGTGTGCTAAAGTATTTCCCATTTGGAGAAAAACGGCGGCTCGATCTGGTTGCCGAGAGCTTCAATCTGTTCAATCATCCGAATGTCGCTTCGATTAATTCATTCTACGGATCGGGATTGATGCCGCTCACAACGTTTGGTACGCCGACGGCGTTCTCATCTTCGAGACAAATCCGGTTATCAATCGCTTTTGAGTTTTGAGGGAGATGGGATGCTCGACACGTTATCTATACTTGGGGCGGAGTACCTGTTTGTTGTGATCGCAGGGATCGCTTTCCTGTATTTCTTGAAACAGCCCAAGGATGAGCAAAAACGGATTGTGATTTTTGCCGTCCTAGCTTTACCGCTGACATACATCGTTTCAAAGATAGGTGCTCTTCTATATTTTGACCCACGCCCGTTTGTCGTCGGGCATTTCATACCGCTCATCGCTCACGAACCGGATAACGGGTTTCCTTCAGATCATGTGCTATTGTGCGCGAGCATTGCGGCTGTAATTTCCCCCAGCAGTAAATATCTTGGTCTCGTCCTCTTGCTGCTTACGCTACTGGTCGGTGTGTCGCGGGTTCACACAGGCATTCATCATGCGATAGACATCATCGGCAGTCTTGTAATGGCGCTCGGGGTGGCCGGATCGGTTTATCTTATGATCAGGGCGCGTTGGGTGCGGAAGATTCCTACTGCGTATTGATCAGAATAATCCAACTACATATAGAGTCATTGTCATCATGAATTTTCATTCATCCACTTTTGCTTTGCGAACCATGCTGCTGGTCGTCTTGCTCTGGACGCTGGTCGGCTGCACGACGATAGCAACACAGCAAAAACACCCGACGCCGCCGCCTGCTCCCTCATCAGAGACTGCGCACCAGACTCCCTCCTCGAAGACCAATACCATTGAGCGGCCAACGAGCGATCCGTACAAAGGTGATCTGTCAATTTTTGAAGACCCGCAGCGCGAGCAGAAGCTACAAATCGGGCGCGTGATGGACATTCTCGGAATCAAGGAGGGCGCGCAGGTCGCAGATATCGGTGCTGGCTCCGGCTGGTTTACCGTTCGCGCCGCGCGGCGCGTTGGAAGCGGTGGCACAATCTATGCCGTCGAGATTAATCAGGATTACCTCAAGCACATCGAGGCGCGCGCGGTACAGGAGAACCTTCCAAACATTCATACTGTACTGGGCAAAGAGGATGATCCGCTGCTTCCCGCAAACAGCATTGATGCCGTCCTGATCTTAAAAACCTATCACGAAATCGCTCAACCAATACGGTTATTAAAGCACACGCGAGAGGCGATGCGCGCGAATGGGCTGCTCGGCATCATTGATCGCAATGGCAAGGGAAATGATCATGGGCTTAACCGCGATGTGGTCGTCAAGGAAGCAGCGAGAGCTGGCTTCTCGCTCGTTGAGACATACGACTTCGTTAAGCCAGACGGGATGGATTATTTCCTGGTCTTCCGCCCGAAGGAATGAGCGGAAAAACTTAGGATAGAAAAATAGAAACACTTAGGTGAAATTGAATACTACCAAAGAATCGTTTTTCAAATCGCTAGATCGCATATTCGCAATATCTCCACATATAGTTTCATGGCTTAGAAGTGTGAAGAGAAAACACATGACGGATGTGCTGTATCCTCACACCTTCAATCCTTATCTGGTTCCAGCCTCCGAATAACAGCTCGTTCTGTTCACTTCTTCGCCTTTCCAGTGCGGCATAACTGTTGCCATAGAGACTATCGGAATAAGTTCATAGCACTTTTCAAGCGTGAACGAATTAACGATAAACGAGCGCGGCGGTCGCAATGTCGCGCCTTGCACTCATGAAAGGGAGTAACGATCATGTCTTTATTCAGTAAACGAGGTTTATTAGTCGGCGTCGCGACATTTATTATCAGCGTCGCTGCCGTCTTCGCCATTTGGGGTTTGCCAAACATCTTGGCGCGCAGCGTTACGGTCAAAGGTCAAGTCACATCCTATCTGCTCGATGATCGAGGCGCGGTCACAGGACTGCTGCTCGCAAGCGGCGACCAGCTACGCTTCAACCCGCAAACAGGTGAAGCAGTTGCCGCACAGATTAAAGTAGGCGATGAAGTGACAGCGACTGGGCACGCCGGTACGCGCTCCGGTTATGGACGCGAAGTTCGTATTCAACAGATCACCGCAAACGGGCATTCAATCCTCGAAGCGCGTCCTGATCCTGCTCGACCCCCACGCGGCCCACATGAAAAAGGTGATAAACATGGCTCGCATCACGAGCCACCTATGCCGACGTCTGTCACCGCTGCACTGCCGCCGCCTACTCCGGCAGCCGACGCATCGGGAGCGCAGCCAACCAACAATGCACCGAAAGCTGATGCGGGCGCAGCAAACACTCAAGCGGGCGACAATGATGCCGCACTTACCGATAGTTTGAGCGCAACAGGAACGATCCGCACGCATCTGGTCAATGGTCACGGCGATGTTGACGGCATCATCTTGAGCGGCAGTGAACAACTTCGCTTTCCTCCCCATGTCGGTCAGCTTGTAATTGCCGCAGAACAAAATACGTCGCAAGCGCAGGTAAGCGTGTCGGGCGCAGGCAAGCGGAACGAGCGCGGTACGGTCATCCGTCCGGCGCAACTGACAATCGGGAATCAAACCATCTCGCTCGGTCGTTGAGATTTATAATTACCGCGCGCTGAAAGGTTGACAGCGCGCAGCGGGCGAGACGAGCATCAGAAAAATGTTTGCCTTCATTAGAAGCATGAGTCTGCGGATGCGGTTGGCACTGCTCGCCGCATTCGCTATTAGTGCGCTGCTAATCGCCTCGTTCGTCGCATGGCGGCTTGCGCGTGCGACCGAGACCTTTGCGCTTCGTCAAGCCGAGTTCTCGCTTCACGCGGCGGCGCGTGATATTGCACGCGACATCCGCGCTCATCCTGATGGACGCACTACGCTTGAGCCAACGGATGCGCCACGCTTCGATGAAGGCAAGCCGCATCGTAAACCGCTGCATCCGTTACCTCCACACGAAAGAGCGATCTTTGAAGCGTATAACGATCCTCTGGCGCGGCTCACAGCCATTGCGCTGCACCCTTTTCCAGAGACGGCGGGAGGTTTGTATCGCACTGACGGCGCACTCGCGGGCTTCGCTTTTCCAGCTTACGCAGGGACGGGCATCAATGCGGAAGTCTCCGCCGACAATGCAGCTACTATTCGCTCGCTTGCCGGTCAAGCGGTGGCAACCGGAGCGGCACAGACGCGGACTGTGACGACACCGGACGGTGTTTTAATGTTCGTCTCCTATCCCGTGCAGCCCGACGATGCAACGAGGGCAGATGAGATGGAGGCGGGCAATACAGATAGTGCGGCGCAAACAAGCGTATCCGGCAATGCCATCGCCGCTGTGTGGACGATGCGGCAGCTCTCGCCTTTGACCGGTACAGCGGACGCAGTGAATATCCTCGCGCTCGTCGCGCTTGCCGGTGCTGTTCTCGCGGTGGTGGGCTTCGCAGTGCTCACGGTGCGTGATCTTCGTCAGAGCGTCAGTGAGATAGAGGGCGGCATGATTCATCTGACGGGTGATCTGACATACCCCTTGCCGCCGGTCCGCACGCCGGAGTTAGCGCGCATCGCGGGTGCGATCAATGAACTCGCCGCCAACTTGCGCGCGAACATCGCCAGACAACGCGGTCTGGAAAGCGACCTCAGACAAAGCGAGCGGCTCGCGGCGTTAGGCCGTCTCGTTGCGGGTGTCGCGCACGAAATACGCAACCCGCTCGCGTCAATGAAACTGAAGATGCAGATAGCGCGGCGCGGTGGATACGCGCCCGAAAAACTGGAAGCGACGTTTCGCGTCGTGGGTGAAGAGATCGAACGCCTTGACGCGCTGGTGCGCCGATTGCTGGAATTCGGGCGCGCGCCTGCGCTTGAACTGACGACGCTCGATTTGTGCGACCTCGCGCGTCGCCGCGTCTCGCTGATTAGTGAAAGAGCCGAACAACAAAACGTGCGAATCATCAGTGAGCTTTGCCACAAACTGCTCGTCGAAGGCGATGCAGATCGCTTGGCGCAGGTGCTCGATAATCTTTTTCAGAATGCGCTCGAAGCGATGCCTGCGGGCGGCGAGTTAACGCTCACTTGCGAGCAATCCTTAGCGCACGGCGAAGCGGTGCGGGCGTATTTGATTATTCAAGACACCGGAGAAGGCGTTGCACCCGAACACTGCGAGCATATTTTCGAGCCGTTCTATTCAGGGCGCGACACCGGCACGGGACTCGGACTCGCCATCGCGCGCGAGATAACACAAGCGCACGGCGGCAAACTCACCATTGACGGTCAGGCAGAAGGCGGCGCGCGTTTCCGTCTCGAACTGCCGCAAGCCGCCGAAGCGAAGCCGGACGCGCCGCTGCTTGCGAAAGCGTCACCTAATATGGCGAACGACGCTTAACCAATCGGCATCCTTATTACCACAAACCTGGAGAGGGAAATAACAGCCTAAGCAATGGAAACAGTCATCCTGCTCACTATCTCGAACGTCTTTATGACCATCGCATGGTATGGTCATTTGAAATACAAAAGAAAGCCGCTCCTACTTGTGATTCTCGCCAGTTGGGGAATAGCCCTGCTGGAGTACATCTTTCAAGTCCCGGCGAACCGCATCGGGGCAGAGACGTTTAGCGTTACCCAGCTCAAGATCATGCAGGAATGCATCACGCTTGTCGTCTTTACGGTCTTCGCCTTTTTTGCGTTCCGCGAGCGACCGCGCTGGAACAACTTCGTTTCTTACGGTCTCCTTCTCGCCGCCGTGTACTTTGCCTTTCGCCATTGATTGCACACCATGATAGACACACAAAGACAGCCGACCGGCCGCCCTGCGCTTTATACTGTCCTGCTCCTCATCATCTCGAACGCGTTTATGACGTTCGCGTGGTACGGCCATCTAAAATTTACCAGCAAGCCGCTCGTTCTGGTGATCTTCGCCAGTTGGGGCATCGCGCTTTTCGAGTATGCGTTTCAAGTTCCGGCCAATCGCATCGGCTCTGTCGCGTTCACCGTCACACAATTGAAGATCATGCAGGAGGGCATTACGCTAGCTGTTTTTACTGTCATCGCTTTCCTGCTTTTTCACGAGCCGGTCAGGTGGAATAACGCCATTTCGTATGCGTTGATTATTGCCGCTGTTTACTTTTCGTTTCTTGGTAAGAAGAACGAAGGAACAAGCGCACCCGAAGATAAATAAAAGTGATGAGAAGCGAAAAGATGCAAGTGCTGGTGGTTGATGACGAAACCAATCTACGCGAGAGCCTCGCTGAATTGATCGAAAGCGAAGGCTTCGTCGTTACGCAAGCGATGAACGGCGAAGAAGCGATTACTCTCTTGCGCGACGGCTCACTCGCACCCGACATTATCTTTCTCGACGTGCGGATGCCGAAGATGGACGGCCTCACCGTGCTCCAACTGATACGCGACGAGCATTTAACTGATGCGCCCGTCATCGTCATCAGCGCGTTTGGCGAAAGCTCCAAGACGATAGAAGCGATGCGACTCGGAGCCTACGACTACATCACCAAGCCGCTCGATCTGGATGAACTCCTACACACTTTGCAGCGCGCCGCCGCGCAGCGCCGCTTGAGTATGGAAGCGACCGCTGCGCGCAAACAAATCGAAGATGCCGATAGCTTGGAGCGTACCGGAAGCAGCACGGAGCAAACCGAAATCATCGGCACGAGCCGCGCTATCCGCGATGTCTTCAAACAAATCGGACGCCTCGCCGCGACGGACGCAACAGTGCTTATAACTGGCGAATCGGGAACGGGCAAGGAACTCGTTGCGCGTGCAGTGCATAATCATTCAGCACGGGCGCGCTCGCCTTTCGTCGCGGTCAACTGCGGCGCGCTGCCGGAAAATCTAATCGAAGCCGAACTCTTCGGACACGAGCGCGGTGCATTCACCGGCGCCGAAGCGCGGAAGAAAGGACGCTTCGAGTTAGCACACGCGGGCACGCTCTTTCTCGATGAGATCGGTGAGCTAACAGCGGGCGCGCAGGTCAAGATGTTGCGTGCGTTGCAGGAACGTCGTTTCGAGCGCGTCGGCGGCACGCAGACGATCGCCGTAGATGTGCGTGTCATCGCGGCGACCAATCGTGATTTGAAGCGAGAAGTCGAAGAGAAGCGTTTTCGTGAAGATTTGTATTACCGTTTGAGCGTTATTGAAATTCGCCTGCCACCTTTGCGCACGCGCCTAAGTGACGTGCCACAACTCGCTGAGTATTTCATCGAACGCGCCGCCCTGCGCCACTCGCTCACGCCGCGAACGCTGTCCGACAAAGCGCTGCGCGCGCTCTTGTCTTACGACTATCCCGGCAATGTGCGTGAGTTGGAAAACATTATCGAGCGAGCCGTGGTCACGTCGGGCACGGACGTGATTTTGCCGGAACACTTGTTCGGCGACGCTCCCCATACTTTAGAGATTGAGGCGCGCGGCGATAAATCTTTTCTGGAGATGCCGTTCAAGGAAGCGGTGGCGGTGCTGGAGCGCGAGTTGATCCGGCGTGCGCTCGAAGCAGCAAACGGCAACCGCGCGGAAGCGGCGCGGCGACTCGGCATCAATCGCCGCCTGCTCTACTCCAAGCTGGAAGAACACGAGCTCTCTTGAATTTTGGTGAAGCGAAAGGAGACATATGCGGATTCGTGGATGGCAACAGTGGTTGGTGATGTTGGCGTTTTTTGTCGTCATCACCATTACAACTCTTTTTGCGGTGCGGACAGTGCGGCAAGCGCTGTACTGGCACAATCATCATGATGAACCGATCCACGGTTGGATGACCATCGGCTACGT
>JAABUK010012375.1_pt1 | contig 10880 bp, 9 predicted proteins | sample 5559141 | NCBI WGS metagenome assembly JAABUK01 (sample SAMN10711869, study PRJNA513367) | rock metagenome | isolation source: Antarctica rocks | place: Antarctica: Victoria Land, Pudding Butte nord | collected 2016-01-03
CCCGACCAACTCCCCCAATCCCCCCCAAACACCCAACCTCGACCTCCGCGAAATCGTCAACAACCCCGCCGCCGCCCAACCCCCGAACCCCACCCAAGTCTCCCCCGTCACAACCCTAATGCTCTGGCAGACCGTCGCCCCCGGCGCCCCGGCCCAACAAATCCAAGTCGTCTACAGCCAAGTCTTCGCCTCTGTGCCGGATCAGTGGGACGCGCCTCAGGCGGGGGAGTTGGGCTTGGGCAGAATCAAGGGGAGTATCGGGGTGGTGAAGACGGCTCACAAACGAGATGCCCTGCCTACGGGGACGCCGGTGAGGAGGGAGGCGGAGGCGGAGGCGGAGCCGGATGCGTTGTTTATTTTGCCGCCGGGGGATGAAGGGAGGGCGACTCAGGGGTTGGAGAAGAGGAAGGCTGGGACGGCGGGGAGAGTGGCGGTGATGGATGCTGGGCCGCCGACGCTGGCACTGTTGATTGCGGTTGTGGCGGCTATGGTGTTGTGAGCGTGGGTGCTCTGAGCGGTGAAATTGTGCTATCTGCTGCGGCCGGTCGATAAGGGGGAATCGTCTTCATCGTCGTCTTCTACTTCCATTCTTCACTACGTCTTCCCTGGGGAAGTGTTTGATGTACAAAATGTCGATCTTGGGAGAAGGGGAGATGAAAAAACAAATGAATAAGATGTCGACTTCGCAGTCTCTACATTTTTAGCGCTTTAATTTGGGGGGTTATCATCACATAATCCTCTCAACAGGCCCTTCCCTCGCCGGCCATTTTTCGCTCGTGAACAGAGCCTTCACGTCTCGTGGTAGCGATTACCGCAACCGGACACGCACCGCGTTATTCCTACTCATAGATTCTCCCCCAATCCGGCACCACCACAAACTTGTTCCTCACCTGTCGCATAGCCCAGGCCTTGCTCCCGCTGATCCCGCCCCCCGCCGCGCCAGACGAAGTCAGGACAACGTCTTGCAGGAAATCCAGCTCGGAACCCCATTTCACTTCCAGGTTCGTCGGGTTCAAGCCACCACCCCAGTCCAGTGTCACTTTCCCCGATTGGTGAACGTGGAGTTTGCCGGCGAGACCGGTCGGGAGGGCGGGAGTGTTGGCGGCGGTGAGGAGTCGGGGGTTTTCCGGGTCTGTCGTGGGTTGGGCTTGGGCCTCGGTACCGCCTTCTTTCTTGACCTGCGGATCTGTAGGTGCGTTGCAGTCGGCGGACAGTTCGACTTTGACTTCGGCCTGGTGCAAGGGGTCGATGAGCATCGGGGTGAGAGGCGGGAATTGGAAGAGGTAGAGTCGGCGATCTTGGGGGTCGGTCAGAGCTGCTCCATGGAAGCCCTCCTCTTTTGGCGCACGGTCTTGCGAACCTGTGGAGAGCTCGTTTCTCAATTTTCGCAATTCGGACGTATATATTTCCCTTTCTGTACGTTCTTCATGGGTCTCCAATTGAGTTCTTGTGTCTTTTGTGCTGGACTTTCTGCGCCTCCTCGTGGGGCTTTGTGACGGAGGGACTGCTTTATCTTCGAACATAGGGGTCGCCTGCTTGCCCGTGACTGCAAAGTTCCCGTCTTCATCATTCAGATCCACTGTGTCTCCATGATCCGGATCGGCTTGACTTTGTTCCTTTTCCTTCCCGTTTTTCTTGGCCTTCGTGTATGCTTGATTCTGACCTTCGCCTCTCGCAAGAACATCTCTCGCGGCTCGCACGGGCCTGAGGCCTAGATTGGCTTTGGGGGCTTTGTGGATCCGTCTCCTGCGTGTAAGGACAATATCATCGTCTTCTTCGTCATCCTCTCCAGATGAAATAGATATCCTGTCAATATCCTCAATATCGACGGCCTTCCCTTCTTCGCCGTCTGACTCACCATCAGAGACGTAGCGTACGTCGTCCTTCTTAGCAGTAGATTTTTCCGCCTTTCCAGCCACCCTTTTGGCTGTATTTGCGGGCTTCTCCCCAACCCTGGTAGCAGCTCTGCTTTTCCGGCTTGTCCCTGCCTCGACAGCCGGGATCTCAGCGCCTTCAGCTCTTCGAAATAGCTCCTCTGTTCCGCTTACTGTATGACTACCTTTTGCTCGGGAACTGGTCGCTGCGCCGGTCGAGCTGAAGACGCTGCCTGTGTTCTGAGTGCTGATTCTGGGGTCTTTTTGCACATAGCCCGTTCGCCTACCCACCTCGTGCTGTGTCGGAGATGGCTGTAGCTGTGCCTGATTCGCTTGTCGAAGGGTTTCGGCGTGGATATTGGCGGCACGCTCTTCAGCAGTCTTGCGATGGACGTCAGTACGGACTTTGAACTTTCGCTGAGGAGGAGGAGGTTTCGGAGTATCCGCCATGTCGTGGAAGAGGGGTTGCCAAAGCAGGCGGTGTGCTCAAGCCGAAGTAGCACCTTGACAACCTGGCCTAAACCACTGTCATTTGGTTGCAGAACGTTGTAAATGCGCCGTGGCTTGGGCAGTCTTCGCTTTACCTGAAAGGCTCAGGTAGGTCGGCGACGGCTTGAAACCATAAGTCAAGAAGGATTGAGTCTGGATCAAGACGGCTTGGTATAATTAAGTGTGGAGACCGCCAGCTCCTCCGAACCCGAGAATATATGTTTCGAGAAGGTTGGAGGTCAAGCACGCCAAGCCATCCGTGTGCTCAGAATCAGGGGTTAGAGGCGACTCAATGGAGAAGCATGCTAATTACTACCAGCACATCTAAGGGTGATCTTCCTTCAAGTGTTTGATATTCTCTTGCCTGAAGCTGACATGCAGTGTTACTCCCAGTCCATACGCTTCCATTCCGCGCCCGCTGACACTCTTCCGCCATATCTCCACAAAAGCTTGCTTGATGTCGTTGATCTCATTCCAGTAATACAACCAAAGTTCATCGAGCACAGAGAAGATTTTGGAAAGGAAATCACAGCTTCGCGTCGCGGTGTACTCTTATGTGACCATTCTGGAAAAGTCGACACCTCCATAAGCCTCGAGACACCATCTTTGACCGTAAAAACTTGCAAGCACGCACAAGACAATCAGCACAAGACAATCGATGGAAAGATCGAAGCTGCAGCAAGCCATACCACTACCCAATGAGACCACTTTCACAGCCCTGACCAAAAAGACACCTCATTCTCCGTCTCGGTTGATGTCTTGCAGGCGCTGAGGCCGCACTCAATGTAAGTAATTTTTTACCTCTGCCTCTTCTTGCTTTTTTCAGAAATTGTGTCGATAGAAGCCAGTCCAGGCAAGATAGCCCCAGCAGTCCGGGGAATCGTCCCATCAGCAAGATCTTCGTTAGATTTCTTGACTACCACCCCCATGTGGCGTCCGTAACGCCCCTTTCTCCCATTACCCTCGTCCTCACTAACGCATCCTTCGACACCGATCCCGGCATCTTTGCATCGTTGGCAGGGACGCTGACGATCACATCCTTTTTTACTTTTACGGCAACGTTGGCATCGAGGCTTTGAGGATAAATCCTCTTCGTCAACGCCGAGCTGGTGCTGAAAGTTTAGCATCGCCGCCGAAGTCTTCCGCACGGGGCTGCCGGCAGGAGCATCGGGAGCTTTCATCAAGACAGCATTGCCGGAAGGCTTTGAGAGTTTCGGCAACGTAGTTGCGCGGCTCTTCGCGGTAGGCCCAGATCTAGCTGTGGCTGATCTAGGGCGTGCCATGTGTATAGATCCGTCAAATGTTTTCGTCTTGATCTTCTTGATTTTTGGGGGTCCATCGCTGCCATCGAACTCCTCGCTCTTGATGATGTTGTCATGGTGATAGTCTGCATCTGCGACATCATCTGTGCTGTAAGCTCTTGGCCGACGTGGTTTGGGCAGGTCTATGTCATGATCGCTATATTCGTCACTGTCGCTGGTGGCACCCGTCGAAGACGCGACGTCGGCCACCCCGCTAAAAGCATCATCAAGAGTCGATGCGGAAGTACGACCAAGAGAGAAGTTAGAAGCATCACCGAGAGCGATCAATTGGCGAGCAACATCCTCATCAGATATGCAGCTCGCAATAGTAGGATCTGGAGTAGGCAATATTCCCTGAGTAGTGTTTCCAGCTCTTGTACACGACGCAGATTGCGCGCTTCCTCGATCGCGTAGGCGGTGCCCATGTTGTGGTGCAGTGCTCGTGACCTGTGGACCACGATTGTGCTGTCTGGCAGCGTCCCTTTCTTCGTTCGACCCATGTGGAGAAGGCAATTCTTGCAGATTGTGATGGATAAGCTTTTGCGAAGGTAAGGCAAACGGAGAAGGAGCAATTTGTCCACCATTTCGCCGCTGAGGAGATATGGAGGATTGCGAAGTGGTGACAGGGACTTGCGGAGGCACGAAAAGAGGGAGTTCCTGAGATCATGTTAGCCCGAGTTGCCATGAGAGAAACGTCTTGGACATACAGAGCTGTCAAACTTTGGTCTGTTTCTCCGACCGTCCTGCAAAACGTTCTCAAGGCTGATCTCTGCGCTAGCGAACTGCTCGCTTCTTGCTTTGCGTGAGCCAGTGACAGAGCTTTGGCCGCCATCACTGTCACTGTAACCATTCATTGCGTCGTCGTCGCGGCTGCCATGGCGGCTCGAATTGCGGCTTCTCAGCTCTGATCGAGAACCTCTTTTCTGCTGAGATATGCTTCTGCCCCTGCCACTATGTTGGGGCGATGCGCTCCTCTTTCGAGCAAGCCGAGACGAAGGACGAGAAGGCGCTTGGGTATGTTCCAAGGTCGGGTGAGGTGGAGGCATTTGAAAGGGCTCACCCAGACTCAATCGTCGCTGTGGCTCAAGAAGGATTGCACCATGTTGTTGCGTGTATGGTGGTGCCGACGATGGATAGGATTGACCTGGGATGATGCGAACGTAGATAACCATATCGTGCCTTACATTCTCGTAGCGTGCGATCAATGTGTTACCATGCACGTCTTCGAAACTCACACCATGGCCCTCATATATACCGTACCAGTTCTTCACGGTCGCAATGATGGAATCGGTTGTGTCATGTGGATTGATGACGACGCGCATTGGAATTCTTGCACGGGTCCTCGTCGTCTCGTCAAGGAGCAGCTCAAAAGAGACTTTCTTGGGTGGTGTAGCTGCTGAGTGCTTCAGGGTAGTTGGACTAACTGGATTCATGACGTCCATTGTCTTCGGATGGATAGGCCTGTTGATCTCAACGGAACTTTGCTGATATGTTGGCTTTATAGCCTCTCTCAAGTGTGCTCGATGGTTTCCGAAGCCGTTAAGATGGGCGGGGGGAGGTTGTGACGAAGGTTTGTTGGGATCTGACGATCTTGTGTCATAAGTCGAATCATTTGAAAGAAGACTCGAGACTTCCATTGATCGGAAGTCACAAAAGGGATGGTCGAGATATAGTCCTTCGCAGAGGTTGCTGCTGAGTTCCGATGACCTTGACAGTTCGGCAAAGAGGACGGCAGTACCGAGGAGGAATGGGTCGGCGGTAAGAGGAAGTCCGATGATGTAGACGTGCAATACTTACGGGCCTGTGCACGAGGTCAGCAACGCTTCTGTTTCGACCATTGGTACCAGAAAAGAGCTTTGTCGATTGTGGAAGGGGAATGATGGAGGTAGGCGAAAGCAGGGCGCTCTAGGGCAAGCCATTTCGGTGCTCATCGTGGCTGTGTGAGGAGGAACGTGCAGAGAAGGGCCTACCAATTCTGTTGGAGGCTGATGAATCTGAAATCGCAACACGCTCAAGGAGAAGAGCTTCGATCGATTGTTCAAGCGAGGTGCTTTATATAAACAAGCTGGCTGCAGCGAGTGCCTTGATCGTACAGGTCGTCAGTGCCTGATTGTGGCTTTTATTGAGAAAATCGGAGCTTACCAGGAAGAGGCCCTATCGAGGGGGTTGATGGTCAGTCGGCAACGCTCCTCGAACCTCTGCACAAATAGTCGAGGTCGAAGAGTGTGGTGCTGAGGATGCGCAGGTGTTGGGGAGAAGGCAAGGTGGAATGGATGGGCGTGGGCAGGTGGTTTCACCCAAGCCAAGGGTCAGCGCAGCCCGGAGCCATCTCGCTCCTACAACATCAAGCCACAACACTACAACCAGGCATTTCGTATCTTCACTTCGCTATTGTATCACGCCATCAAGGACTTTTATTCACCCATTAGATCAGATCGTAGAATGTTGGATATCGCACCAGTAGACGGCTCCTCGTGCTCTCCTTCACGAGAATGCGATATCAGAACGCATGCAGAGCGCATATGGCTGGGGAATCGCTTCACCAAGCTGGACACTCGCTCGAAAGCGGGCAGGCAAGCAGGGTGCTGCTGAGGGGAAAAGCTCGCCCAGATGGACTGAGCGTTGGCTGCATCGAAGCGGGCATCCAGCATGGCCGAGGGAGCTGCTGGCCGACAAGCAACGCAGATGTACGCGCTGGTTTGCAACGGTTTGCAAACTAGCAGGGCAATGGGCAAGTGTAGGCATTCCGTGGAGTCTGTTTCCGTGCTCCAGACTCATACTCGCGCAATCGAGCCAATAATCCTGTGGACACCATACGAGCCACTATGCCGAGTCATCCAGTGAAATGCGTATTCTATGTCATCATACGGGGCAGCCCATCTTGACATCGCTTAGAGGCATATCGACGTCGCCAGATGCTATGTAGACTTGGGCGCCAATGGAGGTCTCGTGTTTGTGAACATCTCAATTCCAAACATCTTTGATGCCTTTCCAAAGTATCGCTCCCGTACGAAGGTTGAACGTTCTGGTTGCCAGTCATTCCCATGTCCGCCCCCATCCGGCGTTTTGATTGGCAAGAACAGCCCATCTCGGTTTCACCAGGCTTCGTCGGCGGCTGGCCGGCAAAACTGCAGGCGAGACTTTCCAGGACCCTGAGTTGGATTTCGATACGGAGACGCCTCAGAAACAATCCGTCGACAATTCTTCGCTACCACAACTTGAAACAAGCACGGAATATGTGTGATCTGCGCTGAGGAGGGAGTGCGAAGGGCATCTCGCCCGGCACTCGGCAAAATCTCGTCACTTCTACCACGAGTCCGATATATGGGGTTGAAATGTGGTCAATTCCGTCTTGTGGACCTTTTTCCGCAGCCTTTCGTACGTTCCAGACTTCGAGTACCCATTGTGATTTCAATGCGGGATCCCAACGAGCTTGCTTGTATCTTCGCAGTACATCGAAGTCTACTTGGACGCTAGTGGGCAATCCATTGTAGAAGAGCTGGGAACGGGGTCAGTCAGTTCGTACGGCAACTGCGCCACTTTGTGGTTCTCGGCGGCCGTCTGAAAATCGCATTCTTTCCTCCACATCACTCGGAACAACTCATTAAAGGTGTTTTGGATCAACAAGCCAGTAATACTTCAAATGGCTTCTCGGTGGACTTGCTTTTGCAAAAAACAGCACAACGATACTTTCCAAGCTGTCGAGTATATCTGCACCATATTTTGAATGCTCCTTCATCCACAACAAGTAGGCTGTGTTGGCAAGCAGTATCATATCGACCATAACAGGGTCCAAGGAGCATCTGCCCTTGGATGCGATCAGTGTTGCTTTGCGGACGCCGCAGTTCTCTAGCCAAGTGCCCACGGGCTGCGCAGTCAGGTGATCGCGCGGCTTTAGCGTGGATATTGAGAAGATTGTGCGATGCACGGATGGAGGTGAGCAAGGTGGGTCCGACAGTGCTGAAGGGGGTTTTGATGTGGAAGACACGAGAGGATCAGTTTTCAGCCAGACTTGAGGATGTTGTGGCCCGGTATGAACACTGCGCTTGGAATTTGCGATGCTGGAGAGACGTGATGAAGAAGCGGCCGCGATGACGCACTGTGCCAAGCCGCGCTAGACAAGCTTAGCGGTGGTTGCTGCGGGAAAAACGGCAAGCTCCACTAGCGCCCAGCCTTCTGTGTTTACTGTCTGCCCAGTCCCATCCAAACAAGGCGAGCACCCCCAGCATCCACAATGTCCAGATCTACGCTTCGTATTCAACAACAACAACAACAACCACCACCACCACCACCACCATCTCCAAGGTCGGCAACGTCGGCTTGACGGCTTGATCCCTTGCCTTGGGCTGCTGACTCCAAGACTCCCACTGCCGCCCCTCAGTCCTCGCGAGGTTGCCGTCCCAGGATATGCCAGGTGCGCTCGAGTATATCCGAGATTGACAAACAATCGGCTTCATCGACAGTCATTCTCCCTTCTCCCTTGAAAGCCATGGATGCTAAGGTTAGAGACTCTCCAATTGCCTTGCATCAGTGTGGCCCTCGCGTCTCAAAAGAAAGTTGACTGAACCGCGTCCAACGCGTCATTTACCCCTTTTACCTGGTCTTGATCAGCGTGGATGAGACCTTTTGCTGACAATGCCCGTGATGTAGCCGCAACGCCCGGCGCGCAATCTACGCGTCAGAGCCGACGAGAATGCTCCCCCTGTATTACCTGGACAGAAGACAATTCATCAACGAAACAAGTCCAGCCCTGCACTCTCTACAATGCTTGGTGCGGCTGCCTTGAAAGCACCGGCTAAGAGGACCGCCTTTGGAGACGTCAGTAACACGATTAACGGAGTGCGACCGACAAAGGACGATGGCGCAATTCTTGTAAAGCAAGGAGTTCAGGTCAATGACAAACCTGTGCCAGTGGTTGCAGATAAGAAAGCAACGACCTTTCTCAGACACGCCTCTCGTCCCTACTCCGTTTCCAATCTGAGAGGCCTGCTCACTGGTGTCAGCGGTGGTGCAAACTCCGAACTCCGGCTCAAGCCGGCACCACTTGAGACCACAGCTTTGGCAAATTCCCGCAAGACTCTGACAAAGCGACCAGCAACCACTATCTTCAAGGACGTGACGCTGCCTGCCATTCAACAGCCTGCTTCAAAGTGGTTGACTGAAGCCCAACTTGCCACCACTTCAATTCCCGTCACCAAGCCGTCACCTGCACCCGAAGTCTCTTGGACGGCTACGGCAACAGATCTCTCGCAATCACAACCTGTTCCTGCTTCAGATCCAACTCTCGATGATGTGGAAAAGTCATCAGTGCAGCCTAGCACAACCCAAAGTGAGGTAGAAGAGTCGGCTGCATTAAGATCCGATGGTATCTACATCGATGGACAAGGCAATGTACAGGTATACCAAGAGATGCAAGCTGAACCGGAAGACCAGCATCAGTCCAGCTATTTTCCATCAAAGGCGACATACACGAGTCTCAGCAAGGCAGAAGTGTATCAAGCACCAAGTACATCGGTACTTCCTGCGTCGTATGCTTCGATTGCAAACAGCATGCCCTACAGTCAAACCTCACAACGGCCTGAGCCGGAAGAGTATTGGGAGGAGGAAGAGGATGAAAACTACGAAGAAGACGGCTACGTTACTGCTCGCTCGTTTCGATCCCGAGGAGATAACACGACCGGAGGAGCAACAACAGTACTCTTCCCACAGGTCAATCAGAAAATCAGAAGAGAGATTGAAGCGGCAAAGCAGTTAGTAGTGGCTGAGAGAACTCCGGAAGAGATAGAGGATGAATGTTTTGACACCAGCATGGTTGCCGAGTACGGTGATGAGATCTTCGACTACATGAGGGACCTTGAGGTTCGTACATATGGCCAATCCCTACGACGCTAAGTGCTGACATTCCGGACAGGTTAAGATGTTGCCGAATCCGCACTATATGGACAACCAGGCAGAGATCAAGTGGTCAATGCGGACTGTCCTCATGGATTGGCTCATCCAAGTTCATCATCGGTTCAACCTTCTGCCTGAAACTTTGTTCCTCACCGTCAACTACATCGACCGTTTTCTGTCCTGCAAGATTGTTTCGCTTGGCAAACTGCAGCTGGTCGGGGCAACAGCTATCTTCATTGCTGCCAAGTATGAGGAGATCAATTGTCCTTCCGTGCAAGAGATCGTCTACATGGTCGATGGTGGATACACGATTGACGAGATCCTCAAGGCAGAGAGATTCATGCTTACCATGCTTCAATTTGAACTCGGCTGGCCAGGACCTATGAGCTTCCTGCGCAGAATTAGCAAGGCAGACGACTACGATCTCGAAACAAGGACGTTGGCAAAGTACTTCCTGGAAGTGACAATCATGGACGAGCAATTCCTGGGGAGCCCACCGAGTTTCACTGCCGCCGCAGCGCATTGTCTTGCTCGCTTGATGCTCAGAAAGGGCCGATGGGTAAGTCACTACTTGTGGCATCAATTTTCCTGCGTTGGCTAACTGGGCATAGACACCTCAACATGTGTACTATTCGGACTACACATACACACAGCTCCTTCGTCTTTTGCCACGCGTAGTTGAATGCTGCGAGCAGCCTCGCAAGCACCATGCCCAGGTCTTCCAGAAGTATGCAGACAAGCGATACAAGCGAGCTTCCGCGTTCGTCGAGGGCGAGATGGCCAGAGGATTCGTGCTTCCAGCCTCCACCCAGGATACGGTGTTGTCATATGCTCCGCCGTTCTTCGATCCATCAGCATGGCGCCACCTGTGATCACCACGGGCAATTATTCCCGTGCGTTACAAACACTGATCATTTCATCCAACTCTCAAACCTCACCACCTCCAGCGGCGGCTTGCAGTCATTCGTGTGACGCCAGACTATGCACATCCGACCCCCTCGATCCGATGAAAGTATTGATGAAGAACTACACGACTTGACGAACAACTCTTATCTCCCCCGTTTCACTATCTCTCCCTCACTCTTGGTCTGCACATAAGGCTTTTGCCGGCACGGAGTATGGTCGATTAGGCTCTCGGCGTTAATGGATTCGGCAGGCAAGTATCGTCATCATGGAACAGCGTGGGTTGTCTCTCAGTCCTAGGCGTTGAAAAAGGCGGAAAGGCCAGGAGCGGACTGACTGGCGGGCCATGAGCTGGGTGCATTGGCGATGGAAGCAGTGAGACTCAGTAGATAGAGGTGCCTCTATGGATAGCTTATCTCGC
>JAABUK010012376.1_pt1 | contig 10880 bp, 14 predicted proteins | sample 5559141 | NCBI WGS metagenome assembly JAABUK01 (sample SAMN10711869, study PRJNA513367) | rock metagenome | isolation source: Antarctica rocks | place: Antarctica: Victoria Land, Pudding Butte nord | collected 2016-01-03
GGTATGGAGTAGGAGGCGCAGCAGAAGAGGGCTATGTTAGATTGTGGAAGGCTGCCCGTCGTGATCCAAGAATCGGTCGATCGCGCGGCCTTCGTGGTATGTCACACGCCTTATCACAAGAGGAACAATGCTGCGCACTCTTATTGGGAGATTGATGTGCTGTCGTGAGGTTGTTAATTCCAATGTTTGCCAGAGGGCGTTGTGCTTCAAGCTGGAGTTGGGCACGAGAGCAGAGGTCCAGCCAAGCTTTAAGCCGCTAACCAATCAGAGGCTTGTCTCACGTGTTCGGCAAGTGCCGACGGACCTCTGGTCATCAACATTTGCATTCCATGGTCGACTCTCCTTCTCGCGATGCCTGATATTGACTTCAAACACGGCATCGGGCTGTGAAGACGTCTGTGGCACTTTGCGAACCGCAAGGCTACGGCGCGGCAACAAGGCCAGAGCAATGATTGCTTCAAGATCACCTGATGGTGGGGGCTTAGCAGCGTCGTGCATTGGCGCTGCAGACTTCCGCGTCTTCGAGACGTCCGTCCTGAGGTTCGTCTCAGTCGTATCAGGCGACTACTCGAACCTCGTCTCGTCTCACAGCCTCTTAAGAAGACCACGCTCCCGTATCTCCAGTTTTCTTAGTTCTTACTGTACTAACACTAGCCCTATCGCACGAACTTACCGAACCTCCTTTTCACCAGCACCAGGATGAGCGGGAACCAGGCCAACACGACGATAGCCGATCTTGGGCACTGGCATATGCTGTGGGGAAATGGAGGAGGCTTCTACCACTTCCAGCTAGATATTGTCGGCTTTCTAGCTGTTCTTGGAGAATCCTCAGTCACAGCCAACGCTCAAGTCTCCGCTCTCTCACGCCTGTTCTATCTTCCACGCCTTCTGCCAGCTCCGCAGGCGCTCCTACCGCCATCTCGACCGTCTGAGCTACCATCGAGGAGAGCAAGAGTCACCGGGGTACACACCGGCAATAACAAAGAGCATGTCCATCACATAGCAAACATTCTCCTCGGCCAAGAGCTTCCTACGTTCACAGTCCGGTGTGTCAAAGTCACCAAGCCGGATGAGCTGAAGCTGCGTCCAACACGGATGGATACTATCTTCAAGGGAGTTCAAAAGAAGAACAAATCACAGTCATCCGAACTTCTACCACCATCGATAAAGGCAAAGGCTACTGGACCACTTTCCGCGGTAACACTGACAGGGTTCTTCCTGTCTGTGTCTCTCTTCATGATATCTTTCATCCTGGGCGATGGCTACTCCATGATCGCTACGCTTCTCCTGTCCTTCCTGTCGACGCTCATTGGCATAGCGAACAAATGGCATCTCAAGCTTGCCAAGCGGCCCACTGGAAGCGATCCAGACCGTGGTGACACAGTCATTCGCTACCCGAATGGAAGCTTCCTCGTCGTCAAGTGTGACGATGACATTGCTAGGGAGCTATACTTTGCGCCCGAAGAAATCGAGTACGACATCAAGAGCCTGCCTTTCTACCGGATCATCTCCCTTATGGCTACATTAATCTTGATGCTTGGCATCATCTTCCTGGCCAACGCGAAGCTTCAGTTGCAGTTCGCATGGGCAGGCTCGTACGGCATCATCAACGCCGCCCATTGGGCCGCGGCCGCCTTGCCGGCCAAAGTACACTGGGACCTGTCTTGCTATAAAATCGAGGAGCAGAGTGTGGCAGGTGGTCCAACAAACAAGACTTTCACAGAGGCACTGTGGAAAGCTATCTTGATAACGAAAAGTAAAGAATGGGTCACGATCAACGAAGCTGCACCGCAGACTCCGACGTGGGAGCAATGGCTAGACAAAGCTGAAATGGTCTCGTGGACGGTCGACAAGATTGAAACTGGGCCTCTGATCAATCCGATCCCGGAATGGAACATGCATACGCCTCCGAAGGGTGGTACTGTTTGGCTGGCACCAAAAGATTGGGATGCCAAAGCTGCATGGGACAAGTTCGATCGTGAAAACAAGCTCGCAAAGAAACTGGAAAAGGATGGTGGCGTGCGTGGTTCACAGACTGTGTGACCAGCAGCTGTTGACGCAACAACCAAGCAATAATGTTGGCGTATGATGTGATGTCCTATTATGATTTGAACGCAGCGAGCTCATGATGTTCAGAGCGATTTAGCAGAGGCGTTGGTTGGCGTGAGATATGTAGCTTATATTTGTTTTCGTCCCGCTCATAGATGTACCTTAGTTGAGGTTATTTACCAATGTGGAACTGAAATAACAGACACAATTCCGCGAACAAGCAAGTAAAGTCCATCCAAACTCTATCAAAGGGTATCAAACCATCTTCGCCGCTATCATTACCACCATCACCATCATCGATCTCGTCACTAGCACCACCATCTCATCCACAAGATCGCTCTACTTCCTCTTCAACTCCTCCTCAATAGCCGCCTTCAAGCCTTCCGGCTTACTCGTGCTCGCCCACCTCTGCTTGACCTGCCCATCCTTGCCAATCAGAAACTTCTCAAAGTTCCACTTGATGCTTTTGTAGCCCATGATGCCCGGCTTCTCCTTCTTCATCCACTCGTACAGGGGCTCCGTTTTCGCTCCGTTCACGTCAGTCTTTCCAAGGACGGGGAAGGAGACGCCGTAGTTTGTGAGGCAGAAGGACTGGATCTCATCGTTGGAGCCGGGGTCTTGGGAGCCGAACTGGTTGCAGGGGAAGCCGAGGATCTCGAAGTCGGGGTGGGCGGGCTTGAGTTCTGCGGTTGTGGTACGTCAGAGATAGTACTAGTGAGACGGGGCTTAATGGGAAGGCAAGAGGCATACCTTTGTAGAGCTTCTCGAGACCTTCAAACTGAGGAGTGAAGCCGCACTTGCTGGCGGTGTTGAGGACGACTTTGCCCTTGAGTTCGGTGAGAGGATACTCGGTGCCCTTCTTGTCCTTGGGCTTGAAGTCGTAGAAGCTGGTGGCGGAGGCCATAGTTGCGTAGGTGTGGGAGTGTAGAGAGTTGAACTTCAAGTTTTGTGGTGTTGATTGGGGTGTAGTGGAGTGTTTGATCAGAGAAGAGAAGTGGTATACCGACCGAGGCAAGTTCTTAGGAGTGGTACGACAGATGACCTGCATTACTCAACGTTCGAGAAGTTACTGCACCCGTTGCCGAAACGATGTTGGCATGTGATTGATGACAGACACCACTGCCGGCGCTAGCCGCGCGGCATTTTCGCTCCGATGTCTTTGCAACCGGAGAACGAGAAGACGACATCAGAACAACAACGACACTCCGTCGATCGATCTCCAATTGGAATCATTGAGGAGGGACGAGGACGAATATATATGAATAAACTCGAACTCTCTCCTACAGCTCGACCGCCCGAACGACGATGAGTTCAAACTCACCAGGTCTGATTGGACGACTTCTCGGTCCGTAGGTGTTCTTTTCGTTCCGACGGCTCTTCCTCGTCCTCTAGGAGCACATTGCTGCGGCCATCAATGACACACCGTACCTTCGAGTATTGTATGCCACTTGAGGATAGCCAGACGGCAGCAGCGTGGCCTCCTGCGCCGATGCTATTACGGTCTAAGTACGAGCGGTTTATTACCAGCTTCATTTCCCTACAAAGCGCCCTGATACGTCGTACGTCCCTTGTACGGCCGAGCATCAATTCCTACCGGTCTCAATTGAGGCCTCACCACGCCGCGAGTCCGTTTCTGCTGATACTGCTAGCATGACCATTTGCCATACCGGGCATATACATGCCGCTGGTGGCAGCCCACAAAGTACCTTGGACGAACTTTGAAAAACGAGTTACTCGCCGAAGCCTCCCAAGCAAGACTCAAAGCAACATCTGCTCCACCTATGGCATTGAGGATAGCTATCATCGGCGCAGGCCCAGCCGGCTGCGCACTCGCACGCCTCCTCCAGCAGTCAAGCCAAGATATATCTGTCAACATCTTCGAGAGCGAAGCCAGCATAAACTTCCGATCCCAAGGCGGTACCCTCGACCTGTATGCCCGCTGCCCTATAATTATTCCCTCAAAACTCACTAACGATGTCTCAGACACACCAAAACCGGACAAGCCTGCCTCAAAGCCGCCGGTCTCTTCGCCGAGTTCGAGAAACATGCCCGCTATGACGGCGAAGCCATGAACGTTTGCGACAAACACCTCCTCAGCTACATCTCACGAGGCGGCGGCAAACCCGGCGCCACCACCGGACGGCCAGAAATCGACCGTCCCATCCTCCGCAAACTCCTCTACGACAGCCTTGCCCCTGGAACCGTACAATGGAGCCATAAACTCACGCACATCACGCCCCCAGCCTCGGCTTCCAACGACAAACCCACTTTAAATTTCTCCGACGCCACCGATGCCACGGATTTCGACTTGATAGTAGGAGCAGACGGCGCCTGGTCACGCGTCCGGCCGTTCTTGTCCGAGGCTAAACCATTCTATAGCGGGATCGCTGGTCATGCCTTCCATATCACGGACGCTGAGGCGAGACACCCGGAGTTGTATAAGCTAGTGAACCGCGGCAGCCTCTTCTCCTTCTCCGACGAGAAAAGCATCATGGGCCAATATATGGGCGATGGTAGCCTGAACGTCGCGACGTGGGCTGTACGGCCTGAGACCTGGCAGAAGGAGTCTGGCTACGATGTGCGGGACCCCGTAGCGGTGAAGGCGATGGTACGGCAGGAGTACGAGGACTGGGATCCACGACTTGTCGGCCTGACGCAAGCAGCTGACGAAGGCGAGGGTGGTGTCGTGGCGAGAGATCTGTTCATGCTCCCCATCGGACATCGGTGGGAGCATAGACGGGGCGTGACATTAGTGGGAGATGCTGCCCACGTGACAACCCCGTTCGCGGGAGAAGGTGTCAATATCGCAATGGAGGATGCTATGAAGTTGGCAGAGGCAATCGTTTCGGCTGCTTCGTCCTCCAACTCGGAGACGGAGAGGAGGACGAAACTCGATGAGAAGGTGGAAGAATTCGAACAGGATATGTTCAAACGAGCGACCGAGGTGCAACAGCTGACGTACGATATGATGGAGTCGATGTTCTTGACGCCAGGCGCACCACGCAATGGGATCGAGACGTATATCATCCGTGCCGTCGAGGGCGAGATCGGCTGGTGGCTGACGAAGTTGGTATTGACACCGATCGTGTATACGTACTTCTTGGTGTTCAAGTTGATCTGGTAGGCGAGGTGCATGGAAGGAACAACGGGTACACTTCTCCACCCCAACGAAGGCGTACGGAGTGTCATGGGAACGTCGAGGCTCCAAGCGAAGGTCGATAGAACCGAGATCTAAGACTAATTAACCCAAGCTCCTTAAACACCAAAAACACCAGTCCAACACCGTGTCAAAGTCAGCCATGAAACCCTCGAAAGGACACCAATTGCATCCCGTCGTCATCGTGTGCATCGTACACATCTTCAGCTAAATAATGCAGACAGCCGAACATGTGCTTGCACACTGCTAAGTATATGTAATCAAGTCAACATATTGGCAGACATCCAAGCCCGACCATCCAATCCAAAATCCAAACGTGGCAGATGTCCCCGCCGGTTGGCATAAGATAGCAAGTGTCCGTTCCTTTTGGGTTGTGATATACCGGCACATCCAAACCCGGTGAACCGAAATGGCAGATGTCCTCCATTTTGGGGGAAATGGTAGTTGCAGACATCCTATCCCAACAACCTTGAAGAACAATGGACGACGACCCTCTCCAACTGGAACGCAAGTCTGGCGATTTTTCCTCATCCGCCCGGTCTGGCGCGGAGAGTTCTGTATGGAGCTGCAGAAAGCTCCGATATTGTCCGTTTGTGGCCAAAAGGAATGGTAGAACGATGACAACATTTCCGCCTGTGCACGCCGGCAGTGGATCGAAACAATGGAGTATCCGGTGAAGCAAAGGAGGTCCGATGCACGTCTACTGCGGATCCCAATGGCCTCAGTGAACCCTGAGCCACGGGTCTGGCACACATGAACGGACGTTCTCATCTTGGGGTCGACACCGTGGATAACCTAGTGATGAATATCCTTTGGCTTCCCAGACTAATCCTCATTCCGGAAGCAAGGCTAGCTTTCGCAGTAAGTAAATGCTGCCAGTGGCCAAATTCCTGCTGTGGTGACCTACATTTTATGTACACGACATGACAGCAAGTCAGTCACTCAGCCACGTTAGCCGGATAGCCTACGAAGTTCGGCTGCATGTCCTTGGGTCGCGTAATGATATTGGGCTCCATCCTCGTGGTATGAAACCTGTGGTGCAACCTGAACAAGGTGTTGGGTCCTTTCCATTGGCTGGCTCCCAACAGCCTGTTGGCTGGACTGCATTCGAGCCCGAGCCGACATCCTGGGTCGTGCAAACACCCGAGGCGCGCGTGGAGCAGGCACCGGCATGGTCCTTTGTCGCTGTCCTGCAGACTCTGCTGACGGATGTGCAGCAGACTTGCGCTTCCGATTTCCGGCGTTCCTCTGGCTTGAGGTCTCACTTCCAAGGTAGTTGCTGACAGTCACAGGCTCCACAGCAGGGACATAATCGTGAACGCGCTTCATGTGGTCAAGCCAGTTGTATCTCCGAGGAAAGCCGGATCCTTCCACGCTGCGGTCGCAACCATCATACAGACACAAGAACGGCTTGTCGCCGTGACCGTGCATCCCGTGGGCTTCTCTTTCATGCCGAAGAAGGCAGGCGGTAGAGGAGAACTTCTGGTCATCACATTGGCCGACCTTGCAGATGAAGGGTTTCAAGTGAGTGTCAATGTACTTGCTGTGGTGCGCGACGTTGTCAGTCAGTTGATCGACAGCAGACGGCGGAGATGGATCGTACTCGTATTGGCACTTTAGCGTGGTTGGCTTGTGGTTGCAGCTAGGTACCTCTCCAACCTTTGGGCAATGGTACAGTCCATCATCGTGAGGGCCTCGGAAGTACAGCTGATCGGTCCTGTATTTGCGTTCGTCTCGCTCTCCGGTAGGCTGAGCAGAACGGTCAGGGGACACGGACTTCGTGATACCTGTGGAATGTTCAGGTCCAGAATGGCTATATGGGGCCAACTGAGCCTGCGCGGTCTGGAAGTTCCCTGGCATGACTGTCGGCATCGAGTACGAAATGTCAAATCCTGGCATGTAACTACTTCTTCCATCAGTCTTGTACATCACACCAAGCGCTATGTTTAGGTCTAACCTCAACGCCAACGGCGATGCTGATGCGTGCGCTGGATCCAGGTCAAAGAAGGTATCAAAGTCCTTGGACGAGTCATAGGGCTCCATGGCGACCGGTCCGGCATATTGGCTGTGAGACACGAAGTCCTGCTGAGTAGAGTGACCTGCAGTGGTCTGACGTGGAGCGGAGTACGGCAAGGTGGACGCTTGCAATGGTACCATGGCAGGTTGTCCGGACAGTTCATTTGGGCTCAAGCTCCGCTGGCCTTCATATTGTGGCTGGCCGGTCATAGTACTTACGCTGGACACAACGCCGTGCGACCTTTGAGAGCCTTGCATATGAGGTGTCGATGCACCAGCAGGTACCGATGCTGGTAGCGGTGAAGTGGCTCCAACGGTTTCAGTCCTTGGGAGTAATGGCCTCATTGGCAGAGTCTGCATCTGTGTACCGGTGAAAGTCCGTGATGGATATCCGGCTTGTCCACCTTGAAGGAACATGGTAGGTTGTGGCCCTGAATCAAAGCCTGGGCCGCATGCATAAGTACAATCCGAAGGATTTGCCGGTGGTCCGTAGGCCGGGGACGGGCCAAACATTGACACGGGTGTGACCACGCCAGGACTGGAATTCATGGCAGATTCGTAAGAGCTCCAGCTGGGCACAGCCATAAAGGAAAATTCCGAGGACGGGAGGATGTACGAGCTTTGGCTCTCATGGCTCAAAGCTGGGGACAGCTCAGACACTACAGGGCCCTGGAACGTCTTTGACCTCATGGCTTTGTCCTGGGCAGCAAGTCCGGAGGCAGTGACAGGAACTCCGTGGGTCATCCATGTGGAGTCAAAATGCTGCGCAGTGGTACTGCGGTCCTGTCCAGGTGAGACGGCGAATGTCTCTTCCGACATTGGGAAATGGGACCATGGAGCCGCACTCATGTCCGAGAAGGAAAGTTCTGACCACCCACAGTCCAATGAAAAGTCCGTCGATGGCGATAAAGGATTGTCCCCAGAGCTGGATTGATTCGAGGTGATAGGAGACAGGAAGTCTGCGTCCAGAGAGGGGCAAGATAGAGTGGAACCGGGTGAGTAGGTATAATAGTCCTCACTAAAAGACATAATAAGTTAGTTGAACGTTCCGGATGATATGGGCGACGCGTGATAGAAGTAGAATGAAGGTGAGCTACGAGAATCTGTTGCATGTTAGTATGAGCAATCTCCAATGACATAGGTGGTAGCACGAACCAAACGGGCGTCCGGGGTGATCGACGCCTGTGGAACTGTGGCTCGCCGATCCTCTCAAGTCTTCCGAGTGTGGCAGATATGGCTGGCCGAGTGGCTGTCTCGGAGCTGAACGAGAACTGTGTCCAGGACGATCTGGCCAATTGCCGAGGGAACCAGCGACAAAGGAAACTGCACCCAAGGAGCCCAGGCCCGGCCCGGGCATCCGAAGCAATGACGGTCAAACGGCGATCCTCTCCAAAGGCTGACCACCTTGCAGGATGGCACGAACAGAAGGAATATCTCGTCAGCTGGCGTGTTCCACAAGGCATTCCACGAGTCTGGAAGCTCGTCCACTCCACGGGCAATTAGGGTTTGGGCTCCCAACCATGAACGTGTGGCCATATTTGGATGATAGTGGCGAGGAGTGCAGACCGTAACGCCAACCTGCTTGCATATAAGACAGGAGGCATGCTTACAGTCCGCGCACTCTGGAAGACTCGCTACATTGGAATACAGGCTTCTCCGTGGGTAGTCTCCCGGCTGGGATATCAACAGAAATCCAACGGCCAGATGCTGGAGTTATCTTCAAGGCTCATAAAACAACGCAAGCGCAAGAATGAATATGAAATGTGTACCTCGGAGAATGGTTGTCCTGATAATCGTAGCAGAGTAGTGTCATCCTGGCTTATGTCCCGGAATTTCCAGGCTCTCAGGAAGAAAGCCACCCAGTGGTAAAAAAGCAAAAACACAAAAGCAGCACTGTCCGGATGGCCTGTATTGGTTTGGAAGTCCAGGAGTGAGTGTAGTCGACTGTAGAATCAACGCTGTGTAGTGATAGAAACTTCTCTCGCAGGAAGGACGACAGGAAAGGTTGCAGAATGGTTGCAGGCGAGCTTGGAGGGATCAACGGCTGATATGGAGGCGCCGCCAGAGCTGTCCTCGCTGGCAAAACCTGTACCGCAGGCGGGGCTGGTGGGAGGCTCTGACTCGTTGAATGTTGCGAGCTTCCCTGCTCTGCGGCAGATAGACAGGGGTGGTGGAGAGCAGCGCTGATCTTCCATTTGCTCGGCCGTGTGATCCAAGCACGAAACGGCGCATGCCACGTCAGAGCTCGAGTGATTTAAGCTGTCCACGTCCAATTGTGTCTGCGCTTTCACGCATGGTCTGTTTGCTACTGTGATGAACAGGCGCGACGTGCAGCACTTTCGCTGTACGGCGGTCGAGGCGGTGCGCAGCTTGACGCGCTCCCGAGTCGCAAACAATGTGAGCACCATATCGCGGCGGTGAAACGATTGACAGCGTCCGGTGTGCCGCCGATGTCGAATCATGACCAGGGTCCACATGACGTCGGAGGTTGCGAAACGGCCGGGTTGAAGCATGTCGATCTTTCCCTCTGGAAGTTCGTCGGTGCTGCGAACTGGAACAGCGCTCGAAACGTAAACGACACACAACGCATGAGCACGCAAAAGTATTCGTATACGAACGATCTTCAGCTGATCCAACCAGCCTAGATCCCACACACCCGGTCGTGAACTAGGTCTTGCACAAGCACTTTCATAATGCTGGTCAAGCCATGTGGCACAAGAGGACGTCACTTCAACATTTTCGAGATGGACACAGGACATGCTCGTTGTGGTGAACGCATCAAGTGACTCCCATTGTGAATAGAAATGTGTGTATGGTATGCTTGTACGCTTTCAATAGATCGTGTCCCCATGACACCCTCCCTTCCTGCAATCGACGCCTTGCTAAAACACCTCCCGCGAAATAGAACCTCCCATCCTTTCTTACTTGCGCAGAGAAAGGTTCCGGCAAACAACCGGAGACCAGGGAAACCAATGCATCGCCGCAGTGGAGCTTGGAGCCTGGTATAGCTGGAGCCAACAATGCCAGAGTACCCATGCTACTGTGCACCCTTCGTATCACTCTCCTCGTCGCCAGCGTAAGCATAGTGCGACATTCTCCGGATGGCCGCGCCCTTGAAGTAGAACACGAACGGGATAGCGCAGCACGCCAGACTGATGAAGCCCAACAGCGAGCCACTCCACTGATACCCCAGCGTATGGAACATCTGGATCGTGAACAGGACCGTGGACGCGCCCCAGAACGACCGCAGAAAGGTCTTCGCTGCCAGCGCAGAAGCGGCTTGGTGCTGATAACTGTCCACCAGGTAGTTGTTTGCGCTGTTGTACAGGAAGATGAAGCCGAATCCGACCGGGAACCCACCCATCGCAGGGCCTGCCCAGCTGAGCGAAGGGTATGAGGTCCATGCCCAGATGAACATGCCAATCGGAATCAGCCAGCAGGATATCTGGTGGCACGTTAGCATGGTAAGCGATGATGTATTCGAGATGATTGCTTATACCATCATAGGAACGAGCCGTGCCTCTGCTGGCGGCTTTCCGTTGTGCTTCCGGACCAAGGTGAGGTAATGTTTGTTGACGAGTGGCGCACAGCATGCGCTCAAGACCACGCCCACCGCGATTGGGATAAACATCAGGCCTGTGATACCGGCTGAGTATCC
>JAABUK010012377.1_pt1 | contig 10879 bp, 8 predicted proteins | sample 5559141 | NCBI WGS metagenome assembly JAABUK01 (sample SAMN10711869, study PRJNA513367) | rock metagenome | isolation source: Antarctica rocks | place: Antarctica: Victoria Land, Pudding Butte nord | collected 2016-01-03
CGAGTAGATGTCGGCCTCCACGAACGGGCCCTTCGAGTTGATCTGGCCGGAGGAGTTCTGGGCCGTCGCGGCCTGGGGCAGGCCCAGCAGGGCCAGGGACACGGCGGCGAACATCGCATGCTTGATCATCATGGTCGTCTTCCCCAATCTGCGGCCCTGGCCCGTATCACACCGTGACTCGTCCTTCAGGGATCCGTCGGGCGAACGCTCGAGTCCACCGTCGATGGCCGAGGTCATCGGGCCGACTGGCAGAAAGGACGCGCCCCAGTGACGCCGCGAGTGATCGCGCGTCTGCCGATCCGCACCCGAGGGGCGGACCGGTGACGCGGGCCTTCTCGCGACGAAGCCCGACGAGGATCGTTGAAGACGAGACGCCCGACTCCGTTGCCGGGGGGTGATCGTGGCCTGGAGGCCCGCGAAGGTCTTGAACCCTAGTTGATACTGCGAGCCGTCCGCGATTGGGGACCGGATCTCTCGAAGAATTTTCGATACCGACACGGATGGCCGATTTGGGACGACTCACGAACGATCTGACGAGATGGCGAGGGACACGGGAAGACATTCAGTCCCCATCCCTTGCAACTCGCAGTATCCCTATTAAGATGAGCGAAATGACACCACCCCCCGGACAGGTCGCCGACCTTGACGCCCTCGCCGCCGCGGGCGACCAGGACGTCGTCGCCGAGTTGCTCGAGCGCTATCGCACCCGGCTCCGGCGGATGGTGGCCCTGCGGCTGGACCCCCGGCTCCAGGGGCGTGTCGATGCCTCCGACGTGATCCAGGAGGGCTACATCGAGGCGCTGCGCCGGATGGACGAGTTCACCGCCGACCCCTCGGTCCCCTTCTACATCTGGCTCCGCTTCCTGGTCGGCCAGCGGGTCCAGGAGCATCACCGGCGGCACCTCGGCACGCCCGGCCGCGATGTCGGCCGCGAGGTCTCGATCTACCGGGGCGCCATGCCCGGCGCCAGCACCGGGGCGCTGGCCGCACGGCTCCTGGGCAACCTGACCAGCCCGAGCCAGGCGGCGGTCCGGGCCGAGCGCAAGATCCGGCTCCTGGAGGCGCTCAACCGCATGGACCCGCTCGACCGCGAGATCCTGGTCCTGCGGCACTACGAGCAGATGGCCAACGGCGAAGCCGCCGCCGCCCTGGGCCTGGACAAGTCGGCCGCGAGCAAGCGCTACACCCGGGCCCTGGTGCGACTGAAGGAGATCCTGGCCGGACTGCCCGGCGCGAACCCCGGGGAGCCACGATGAGCGAGCCTTCCGCCGATCGCGACCCCTTCGAGGTCGTCGCCGAGTCCTTCCTGGAGCGGTTCCGCGCCGGCCATCGGCCGAGCATTGAGGAGTACGCCGCCCGCCATCCCGAGCTGGCCGACCAGATCCGCGAGCTGCTGCCGGCGCTGGTGATGGTCGAGCAGGACTTGACGGTCGACCGCGATCCGGGCTCGGCCGACCCGACGTTCCCCCCGACTCCCTCTCCCTTCAAGGAGTGGCGGCTGGGCGACTACCGGATCTTGCGCGAGGTCGGCCGGGGCGGCATGGGCGTGGTCTACGAGGCCGAGCAGGTCAGCCTGGGCCGGCGGGTGGCCTTGAAGGTCCTGCCCGGCCACTTCGCGGGCCATGGCACGGCCCTGGAACGATTCCGCCGCGAGGCGAAGGCGGCGGCGCGGCTGCACCACACCAACATCGTGCCGGTGTTCGAGGTGGGCCGGGACGGCGAGGTGGCCTACTACGCGATGCAATTCATCCGGGGCCAGGGGCTCGACCAGATCGTCGAGGAACTCCGACGGCTCCGCGAGCCCGGCCGGGAGGCGAACGGCCACGAGCCCGCCAGGTCCGGGGGACGGGAGGGGGCCGTGACCGACGCCGGGCCCCGGAGGGACGTGCCCTCGGAACCGCAAGGGCGTGAGCTCGTCCGGACAATGGGGATGCTCCTGACGGGCAGGCTCGTGGCCGAGGGATCGGCAGTGTCCGGGAGCGGCGCGGATGCCGAGTCCGGCCTGGCAGGGACCGAACGATTCGACCCCGCCGCGACATCGGGCCCACGGCCCGACGCCCCGAGGCTCCACGTCGGGCCGGCCCCGACCGCGCCGGGCCCGTCGCCATCGGCGGTCCTGCCCGGCGGGAAGCAAGCCTCGGAAGTGGACACCTCGGGCCATCGCCGGCCGTACTTCCGGAGCGTCGCCCAGATCGGCCGACAGACGGCGCAGGGGCTGGCCTACGCCCACGCCCGGGGGATCGTCCACCGCGACATCAAGCCGTCGAACCTGCTGCTCGACACCGAGGGCGTGGTCTGGATCACCGACTTCGGCCTGGCCAAGGCCGACGACGACGGGATGACGGCCAGCGGCGACATCCTCGGAACTCTCCGCTACATGTCCCCCGAGCGGTTCCGGGGCGAGGGAGGCGCGCCAGCAGACATTTATGCCCTGGGCCTCACCCTCTACGAACTCCTGACCCTCCGCCCGGCGTACGACTCGACGGATCGCCTGAGGCTGATCGAGAAGATCAAGAACCAGGTACCGGTCAGGCCGCGAATGATCGACCTCCAGATCCCCCGCGACCTGGAGACGATCGTCCTGAAGGCGATCGACAAGGACCCGTCGCGGCGGTACACGACGGCCGGCGCGATCGCCGAGGACCTGCGGCGGTTCCTCTTCGACGAGCCGATCCTGGCGCGGCGGGCTTCGACCGCGGAGCGATGCTGGCGGTGGGCGCGGCGGAACCCGACCACCGCCGGGCTCAGCGGCCTGCTCGGCGGCCTCCTCGTGCTGGCCACGGTCGGCTCGCTGCTGGCGGCGCAACAGTTCCGCGACCAGGCCCAGACCCAGAGCGGGCTGGCCGCCGCGAGCGAGACCCAACGGCTGGCGGCCGAGCGCGCGGGGGTGGAGGAGGTCGCGGCCCGCCGCAAGGCCGATCAGGTCAACGCCGGCCTCCTCGCCACCCAGGAAGAGCTGCGTCGGACCGTCTACGCCACCCGCTGCAACCTCGGTCTGGCCGCCTGGTACAACGACGACGTCGGCCTCCTTCGAAGCCTCATCGGCCTGCTTCGGCCTTCCCCGGGCGAGACCGACTACCGTGGCTGGGAGTGGCGGTACCTTTGGCGACTCGGCCACGAGGACCGGCTCACGCTTCGCTCCCAGGATGGGGCCCGGTTCACCGACGTGGCGTACAGTCCCGACGGACGAACGCTCGCCACCCTCGACATCAGAGGCCGTGTCCAGTTCTGGGATTGGCCCACCGGGCGGTCGCGGCGGACGACCGGGGACCCGGGCCGGGGTGCGGATCTGGCCAGCGGTGTCGGTGCCCTCGCCTTCAGCCCCGACGGCCGACGGCTCGCCGGGCCGGGTCCGGACGCGAGCCTCGTGCTCTACGCTGTCGACACGGGCCTAGCCGCGCTCCGCCTCGAGGGAACTCCGGGAGCCGTCCTGAAGCTCGCATGGAGCCCCGACGGCCGCACGCTCGTTGCCGCCATCTCGGCCCACGTGATGCGGGTCTGGGACGCCGCCGACGGTCACCTGATCCACGAGGTCTTCGGCGGCCACGGCGGGCCGGTCGCCGCCGTCGCCTTCAGCCCCGACGGCCGCACCATCGTCTCGGCCAGCTTCGACCGCACGGTCAAGCTCTGGAACCTCGAGGACCCGGTCCGCCCGCTCGCCGTGCTCAAGGGACACACCGACGAGGTGCGCGCCGTCGCCTTCAGCCCCGACGGTCGACGTGTCGCCTCCGCCGGCCTGGACCAGACCCTCCGGATCTGGGACGCCGGTTCGGGCGCGGAGCTTGCCATGATCGGCGGGCACGGGAGCGGGGTGACGTCGCTGGCCTACTTCCCCGACGGCGGGCGCATCGCGACGGGCTCCAGCGACCGGACGGTTCGCATCTGGGACACGTCGACGCACCGGGAGGTCCGCACCTTCAAGAACCCCGACACATTCTCCGCCCTGGCCGTGAGCCCGGACGGCCGGGACATCGCCGCCGCGGCCGACGTAACGGTGCAAGTCTTCGACGCCGCCAGCCCGCCCCGCCCCCTGACGCTCCGGAGCCCCTCGGTGCTGACCTACGGGGGGGGCGTGGAGTGCCTGGCCTTCAGCCCCGACGGCCGCCGACTGGTCTCGGGCCACGACGACCACGCGCTGCGGGTCTGGGAACTCCCCTCGGGACGGCCGCTCCACGTGATCCAGGGCCACACCGACGTCATCAAGTGCGTTGCTTTCAGCCCCGACGGCCGCACCATCGCCTCCGGTGGCCGAGAACACGCGGTGCGGCTGTGGGACTCCGAGACGGGCCAGCCTCGAATCACCTTCTCCGGTCACACCGATGAGATAAGGGCGCTGGTATTCACGCCCGACGGCCTGAACGTCCTTTCGGGGGGCTACGACCGCACGATCCAGGCCTGGGATCCGGCGACCGGGGTCGTGCGGTACGTCCTCCGAGGCCACTCCGAGACGGTTCACGACCTAACGTTGAGCCCCGATGGCCTCACCCTCGTTTCGGCCAGCTACGACAAGACGTGTATCTCCTGGGACCTCCCCGGCCGGCGACCCCGCGCGATACTTCGGGGGCATACCAGCCCGATCGACACGGTCGCATTCAGCCCGGACGGCCGCACCCTGGCGACGGCGTCCGACGACCGTACGGTGCGGCTGTGGGATGCCGCCAGCGGCTCGCCTCGAGGCATCCTGGAAGGCCATATCTACGATGTCGACGGCCTCGCGTTCAGCCCCGACGGCCGTCTCGCCTCGTCGGGCTGGGATGGGTCCATCCGGATCTGGGACCCGGCGAGCGGCCAGGCCTTGCTGGTCCTTAAGGGGCACACGGGGCGCATCCGGTGCGTCAAGTTCAGCCCCGACGGCCGGACTCTCGCCTCGGCCAGCTCCGACCGTACGATCAAACTTTGGGAAGCCGCCCCGGTGGCAGTCCTCGCCGCGGCATCCCGGGGCGATGGTCCTGCCCGGCGGGCGATCAACATATCACTCCAACAGGACGCGGTTTCCCCAAGGAGCCGAGGCGTGGGCGGGCGTGAGGGGGAGGGGTTCCTTCCATCCCGACGCAACTGACCCGAGTGCTTGCCCCCGCCTCGCCCGGTTCGACGGACATCCCCGTTGGTCCCCCAAGCCTCGGGCGTTTCGGTGTCATCGCCCAATTCACCCGGCATCAGCGAACCGCCGCCGGCAGCAAGGGCATTCGCTGCCGCTGCCCCTCACCAAAGCCTGAAACGCCGTCGGTTGCGGCAGCGTCATGATCGCCCGGAACGCCAGCGGTGCCCGGTGGGCATAGTGGCGGTAAGTGATCCCGCCGATCGAGTGCCCGAGGATCTCCACGGACGACTCGGGCACGTGCTCGTCGTGGTACGTCGCGCAGGTCTTGCGGAGGTCCTTCAGCTCCCACGGCTCCTCCCGGCCGGTCTGGATGTCCAGCCTGGGCTTGATGCTGGCGAGCGAGCAGAGCGATTGGAAGCGGGCATTCGGCCGGGCCCCGCCGCCGAGGAAGACCGGAGAGTCGGGCCTCGGGTCGGCCGGCATGATGTCCCGGAGGTGGGCGTGGACCACCCGGTTCATCGGCCGGTGGAACGCCTTGCCCGTCTTCACCCGCCTGTAGAAGATCCAGCCCCAGGGCGACCGCTCCTTGACCTCGCGGTCTGGCGAGGGCCGTTCCCACGAGATGTGCCGCCAGAGCACGGGTTCGTGGGCCGGCGTCGATTCCCAGACGGTCCCGGTATCCACCCCGTAGTTGAAGAACACGACCAGGGCGGCGCCAGTAGCGTCCGATCGGCAGGGGTGCGTCCCAGCCGCGGGGCCGGCCCATCGCGTGGGTCGCGAAGTAGAGGGCGTTGATCTCCACCTTGGTGAGGTAGTAGCGGCCGGCGACGTCGCGCTGGTCCCTGGGCCCGGGGAACCGGGGCGGCGCCTCAATCAGCTCCTGCTCCCAGGCCCACGAGAGGACGGCGCGGAGGTGCTCGCGGGCCTTGTTGGCCGTGCGCCCCGGGTTGGTCCCCTCGTCCTTGACGGCCTGCTCGTGGACCCAGTCGAGGAACTCGCGGACGTCCTTGCGGCTCAGCTGCTCGATCGGCCCCGCGCCGCCCCACCGCTCCCACTTCCTGATGGTCGAGACGTACTCGTTGCGCGTCCCGCGGGATAGGCCCTTGGCGCGGGCGTAGCCCTCAGCCGCCGACTTGAAGGTCGTCGACATCCCTCGGCCCCCATCCATGAGGCCCGTTCGCCGAACGTGGAATCTCCTTACGATCACAAAGGTTCCAGACCTATGAATCGGGGAATAGCGTATTGGACGCTCGTGAAAACCGCCGCGAGGGTAACCGAGCCTGCCGAAGGTACCGGCTGGGGTGAGTTGCACGAAGACACGGCATGGCGGACCGAAGCAAGCCGAACAGGGCAGAGCGACATGTCGGCTGATGAACCGTTTATCGCTGACATCCGGGGCCGGGAAGCCCGGCGATCTCGTTCTTTCCTTGTGACCCCGGATGGAAAATAAACGTTCCAAAAAACACTCAGCGGCGGAGCCGATCCCTCATCCCAGCAGCTCGTGCACTTCCTTCAGCTTGGCGGGGATGTTGATTTCCTGCACGCAGGTCACCAGGCAGTCGCCGCAGCCGACGCAGGACGTGCCGTTCCGCGTCAGGGCGGCGTACTCCCTCCGCGCCCGGTCGAGGTCGAGATAATCCCGGCCATACCGATCGTACCGGAAGATGTCCGCAACCGCGATGTGCTCGGGGCAACTCGAGACGCACTGGGCGCACAGCAGGCAGGTCAATCCCTTGTTGTAACCGGACAGCAGAGCGAGCGTCGCCTGGTCCTGCGGGGCCATGGCCAGGCCGGCGGCCGCGCCGACATTCTCGCGGAACTGGTCGGTATTCCTGGTCGCGATCACCGCGGCCGTGAGGTTCTCGTTCGACTTCAGCCACTTGACCATCGCCGCCGCGGCGGTGCTGCCCTGGTACTTCGGGTCCGCCAGGAGCTTCCTGAACTTCTCATCCTGCGCCGCGCGTCCGACGCCGCCCATCGTCTTCATGGCGACCGTCGCGATGTCCTTCTTCTTGGCGACGTCGATCCACTCCTGCACCTCCTTGCGGTCGCCGTAGGTGTAGAAGAACTGGGTCGCGTCGTAGGGCTGATGCACCGCGAGGTAGTCCAGGACATCCCAGGCCATGTCCCCATTGATGTTGTTGTAGTGGTGCTGGGAGATGGCCAAGTGCTTAACCAGCCCCTCCCTCTTGAGCCGCTCGAACGCCCGGACCATGCCCGGGTTCTCCTTGGCTTCCTTCGCGGAATGGTAGCCGAAGTGGAACTTGAAGACGTCGTAGTACCCGACGCCCGACTCCTTCAGGCGATCCTTGACGAACTGATAATGCTGCTCCTCGTCGATGCGGCCGCGCATGTGGTCCCCGCCCACGCGGTCCACGACACACTCCAGGTAGTACGACTCCCTCGACGCCTTCTTGAGGGCCGGCGGCAGCGTATCGGCGGTCCACCTCTGGGCCTTGTGCCAGTAGTTGACCCCGGCGTTCACCGCCCGGGGGATGAGCTCCTTCGTCCAGTCGGACGCGCCCACGAGCCAGCCGATCTCGAGGCCGGTGCGGCCATATCTCCGCCTGGGGAGCTTGTCGGCGGCTGGCTTGTCATCCGCCATCACCGGCAGGCCGGCGAGGCTCGCAGCGGCCACGCCCGTCGCGCCGAGCCGCATCATGTCCCGACGTGAAAGGTCCTGCGTGCCATCCGACATCGCTGCACTCCCCTCATGGTGGAACGCGGTCCCCTCTCTCCAGCGGTTTCAGTCTACAGTGCGAGCCCTGGCGGTCAACAGCCAAGTCGGCAGTCAGACGAGGCCTGTTTGCTCCGCGGGCGGAGACGTGACCGCCGGTCGCTGCACGGATACAATCGCCGCCAGCGGCCGGCGGCGGTCTACGTCGGACCGCTTCCCTCGCTCCACGATCTCGGAGGCGATCATGAAGGCGATTCTCTCAATGGCCTTGGTCCTCGGGGCATGCGGCCTGGCAGGCGCGGCGGACGATAAGGCGGCAAATCCGGTCGGGACGTGGCAGTGCAGTTATGAGATTGGCGAGCAGAAGCGGACGTCCACCCTGACGGTCAAGAAGGAGGGGGACAAGTTCGTCGGGACCATGAGCTGGCCGGACCAGAAGGACGAGAAGATCAAAGACCCGAAATTCAAGGACGAGAAGCTGACGTTCTCCGCCGTGCGGAAGTTCATGGATAACGAGATCCCCATCGACTACACCCTCACGATCGACGGGGACGAGCTCAAGGGGAAGGGCGAGGCGGATTTCGGGGGCCAAAAGCAGGAGTTCGAGATCGAAGGTAAGCGCGAGAAGAAGGACAAGTAGTCGTCGCGCAGTCTTGAGGGTTCCGACGGCGGATGGATGAGGAGGGCCAAGATATTGTCCCCTCTTCGCCGCCGAAATGCGGTGTTCCCGTTGCTCGCTTCGGTCTGGCCGGCGGCGGCGTGGAGGGGGGCATCGCCCACGGCAAGACCGACGAGTTCGGGTTCGCCGCGGTCGAGGACAAGGTCCACATCCACGACCTGCACGCCACGATCCTCCACCTGCACGCGCTCGACCACGAGCGTTTGACTTATCGCTATTCCGGCCGCGACATCCGCCTGACCGACGTCCACGGCCGGGTGGTGCACGTCATCCTGGCCTGACCCCCCGCAAGACGCACCTGACCGCGGAGACACACCGATGACCTTGCCGCCCGTTTCCCGCAGAGACTTCCTGGGAGCATCCGCCGGGTCCGCGGCGCTCCTGGCATCCGGACCGCTGTTCGCGCAGGCCGATGCGCTGCCCAGCCGCAAGGTGACCGTCGGCATCATGGGCCTGAAACGCGGCATGGAGGTGGCCGCCGCGCTCGAGAAGCAGCCCGGCGTGGTCATCAAGTATGTCTGCGACGTCGATTCCAGGCGGGCCGATGAGAGCAAGGCGAAGCTTGAGAAAAGCGGCCCCCAGCGGCCGCATGCGATCACCGACTTCCGGAGGATCCTGGACGACAAGGATGTGGATGCGATCTTCTGCGAGGCGCCGAACCACTGGCACGGGCCCGCCACGATCCTCGGGTGCGCCGCGGGCAAGCACGTCTACGTCGAGAAGCCGTGCAGCCACAATCCCTGGGAAGGCGAGCAGATGATTGCGGCGGCCCGCAAGCACAACCGGGCGGTCCAGATGGGCTCGCAGCGGCGGAGCACGCCCGGCATCATCGAGGCGATGGCCAAGCTGCACGACGGGGTCATCGGCAACGTCTACTGCGCGCGGGCCTGGTATAACAACAGCCGGGCCTCGCTCGGGACCGGTAAGAATACCGACCCGCCAGCGAACCTCGATTACGAACTCTGGCAGGGTCCGGCCCCGCGCAAGCCCTATGTCGACAACCGAATCCATTACAACTGGCACTGGTTCTGGCACTGGGGCAACGGCGAGCTCGGCAACAACGGGATCCATGGCCTGGACCTCTGCCGGTGGGGGCTGGGCGTGGAGTTCCCGACCACCGTCGTCTCCTCCGGAGGCCGCTACCGCTTCCGCGACGATCAGCAGACGCCCGACACTCACGTCGCCAATTTCGAGTTCCCGGGCGGCAAGCAGATCACCTGGCAAGGGCTGAGCTGCAACAAGCATCCCGACTCCTCGGCATTCGTCACGTTCTACGGCGACAAGGGAGCCCTCGCCCTGGGCATGTTCGGCGACTACAAGGTCTACAACGCCGACGACAAGCTGGTCGAGGATCGTCCGGACGACGCGAAGGGCGGGAGCCCCTGGCTGGCGATCGACACGTTTCACGCCGCCGACTTCGTCGCGAAGATCCGCAGCGGCGATCACTTCGGCGTGAACGCCCAGATCGAGAAGGGGCATCGGAGCACGCTGCTCTGCCACCTCGGCAACATCGCCTATCGGACCCAGCGCACGCTGAAGTGCAACCCGGAAAACGGCCACATCCAGGGCGACGAGGCCGCGATGTCCTTCTGGAAGCGCGAGTACGAGCCGGGTTGGATGCCGGTGGTCTGAGTACGGATCGGTCTTGGTAGGGTGGGTCGGCGCGGCGTAATCCACCAAACGCAGGCCCTTGTCGTCGCTTGCGTTGGCGCCGACCCACCCTACGAGGGTTGAGCGGAACCTCGGGCCATCGCCCCACCGTGGAAGGCGGCCGTCAGTTCCCACGGACGTCCGCAACGCGGCCTTCGGCCGAAAGGATAACCGTGAACCGCCATTCGGACGTCCCCGGTGTTGCGCGCTTCGGTGTCGTCGACCGGCGAACTCGGGAAGTCTCTGCTCCAGATCCGAGCCCGCCTGTACGTCCGTCGCCCTCGACCCGTGAAAGGTCACCGGCGATGGACCTCGGGTGCCGATCGCGTCCGGCGACCCCGTCGGCATCCTGTCGATGCAGGCGAAGGCCGGACGACCGCGAATCGAGCGGTTGTTGGCATCCTGGGCTGTCCGGGCCATCATGGAGAATGAGCAGGAAGCCCTGCCCCCGATACAGACCGCCAAGGAAGGTCCCATGTCGCTCGAAACCTGCCTCCCGGCCAGCCCCGCCGCGCCGTCGACTGGCGCCGGCGGGCCGCGACCTGCCTCCGCATGGGCCTGCTCCCGGCCCATCCCGCGTGGTCGGATTCCTGGGTCGAGCGGTTCATCGCGTTCCAGGAGGCCCTGGAGGACTGCGACGGCGACCCGCACCATCCCCGGCCGGCCGAGCTGGACCCGGCCCTGGCGGCCGCGTACGGACTCCACCTCGGGTGCGCCAGCGGATTCTGGCATTCAGTTGGGTGAGGCCCAGTAGAGGTCCCAGTGATCGCTGTAGCTCAGGCTGCACAGGCTGGCCATCGCGTCGGCGTTGCCGGCCACCCACCTCGCCCCG
>JAABUK010012378.1_pt1 | contig 10878 bp, 12 predicted proteins | sample 5559141 | NCBI WGS metagenome assembly JAABUK01 (sample SAMN10711869, study PRJNA513367) | rock metagenome | isolation source: Antarctica rocks | place: Antarctica: Victoria Land, Pudding Butte nord | collected 2016-01-03
TCCAGCAACGGCGAAAACGCGGCCACGGCAACCTCCGACTCGGTTGCCATCCCAAGAGTCAGAAATTCTCCGCTTCGAGAATCCCCAAAACAGATCAGTCGCCTCGTTCGCTCCGCACCTGTTGCGAATCAGACTCAACGGTGACGACAACAGAGTGTTGAACAGCCCTGGGTCTAGGCGGAAGACGGCAGTCTTCGGTGAGTGGCACGAGCCGGATGAACCGAGAGGTTCAAGTCCGGTTCTGTGAGCGGCTCGGGGTGAAACTCCCCGGGCCGACTCGGCTGAGCCTGGGGGCCCGCCATTGGGTCACGGCAGCAAGCACGGGTCACGGTTCGGCAACGGCCGGTTCAAATATCGTGGAGAGGCCAATAGGTCAGAGGGGAACCGCTAATTCTGACCCGGTGCAGCGAGACGGTCCACCGACGGCGTCCTGCAGCTTGCCGCGAACGTTGTGGCCGATGCCCTCGGCACGATCTTCATCGACCATTGCAACCTTCTCCAATCGAACAGAGTAGCTATGAGGGTTCCAGTGCGCGGTGATCAGATTGTCCGGCGACCGATGAGGGCGTGGTAGATCCAGAGCACCACGATCGCGCCAACGACGGCCACGATCATGCTGTAGATATTGAAGCCGGTGACCGGCGCGGCACCGACAAAGCTGAACAGGAAGCCGCCGACGAAGGCACCGATGATCCCGAGCACGATGTCGAGGAAGATGCCCTGGCCGCTGCTGTTGACGATTTTGCTGGCGACGAAGCCGGCAATGAGCCCGAGAATGAGCCAACCGATGATCGACATTATGTGCTCTCCTTACGACTGGCCGCCCGGGCACGATGCCCAGGCGGCCGGTTGAACTTTAGCCAACGACCCGCCGCGTCACCATGACCCGGCGCTGGACAGCGATCGCACCGCCGATGGCAGCAGCAATGGCGCCGATCAACAGGTCAGCAAACGCCGCGAAGGCGGTGTGCCCGGCGGCAGAGGCGGTCGCGTCAGCAGCATTTTTGGCCGTCTGAACCGCCTGCGCCTTGGCTTGCGCGACCTTCGCTTGGGCGTCGTCGAACTGCTTTGTCGCCTGGTCGACCGGGATCTTCTGCTGCGCCGCCATAACCGCGATGATGCGCGTTTTGGCCGCCGCCGCGTCCGGTCCGCCTTTGGCGTAGGTCACGAGGTTGGTCGCGACCTCCTTCTGGGCGTCCTGCGGACTCATCGTCGCCGGGTCGGGATTGGTGGGCTGCAGGTACATCTGTGCCTGCTGCTGGACCATGTCGGGCGTAATTCCGGTCGCCTCAGCCACGGGCTGGGCCGCACTCTTGATGCCGCTGCCAGCCGCGGATGCGATGCTGCTGAGGGCCGACGCGCCACCGCCGATGATGCCGCCGATGGCCGACGACAGGAGATAGACCGTCAGCAGAGTCGCGATACCCCAGGTGATCAAGCCGTGCAGCAGTCCGTCCCAGCGCAGCTCGACGCCGGCCAACCAGGCCGAGACATAGCCGCCAAAGGCCAGCGCGATGATGCTGCTGATGACCCACCAGACACCCGCGCCGGTGCCGATGCTGCTGGCGTCGGGCGTGGTGCCGGCATTCACGTTGACCGTGCCGAGGCCGATACCCGCGCCCAACAGGCTAAGGAGAAGTTGAATAGCGACGACGAGAATGACGCCGCCGAAGATCGCCGCCCACGATATGCGCCGATGCGTGTGGCTCGTGCCGCCTATCGTGCTGATGGGGTCGATCAGACCTGGCCGCAAACGGTCAGAATCGCTCATATTGGTGGAGGACACAAGTTTACTCCTTATGGATGCCCCGGCGCATCACGCGCCGGGTCGGTCGGGCTGGTTTGGTTTTTCGGCGTCGGCGGGGTAGGCGAGCCGACCTTGGCGATAGAGGCGTCATTGCCGGGCATCTTCTCGATCTCGACTTCCTCCTTTCGGACGGTGTCGTGGATCGTCTCGACGCGGTCGGACGCTTCCTTTCGCAGGCCGACCTCTTCGTAGACATGCGCGGTTTTCGACACGACAGCCTCTTCGACCGTCTCCCTCATCTCGACTGTCTTCTCGCTGAAGCTGTCCGTCGCGGGGCGGCTATCGGTAACGGGGTGGCGTTCGAGCACGATTTTTTCGCTGTGCAGGCTGACACTCTCTTCGGCCGGCCGCTCGACGACGAAACGGCGGATGCGGGTGCCGCCGCGGTTCACGAGACGCTTGCCGACAGTAAGGTTTTCTTCGGAAAGCTGCATTGATCCGTTGCCCGGCCGCGTCACCGCAGCGGTTTGCCCAGTCGAGGTCGTCGCGGGGATCGGGGCGACTGGTCGGCTGGCTTGCGACACTGCCGTCGTCGTCGAGGCTGGTGACTGGTTGTAGCTTGCTGCGCGTTCGTCGATGTCGATCGGGTTATGGCTCTCGATGATCTCCAAAACTCGGGCAACATGGGTGTCCGGCGTCTTGACGCTCAGAACGGAGGCGCCACTGTCGACGCTGCGGTCGTAGACAGCGGTGTCATGGTCCGGTGAGTCGCCAAACAAGCTGCTCCAGAAGCCCTGTTCGCGTGGTGTCATCGCTGCAGTGGTGCCAGTGTTCGCAGCATCGATGGTGCCGGCGTGGATGCTGATCGCACTCTCGGGCACACCGGCTTGACGCAGGTCGGCCGCCGCCAACTCGGCGTGCGCAGGGGTGTCGTAGATGGCTACGATGGTTTCATCGCTCATGGGAAGGCCTCGATTGTAATATTGGGTCGTTATTCAGTTGCCGCGGATGCGGCGACTGTCACTCCGCGACCGCTGTTCTGGTCACAGTCACTTCCTGCCGCCGCAGCACCACCGTTTCTACGTAGTGGGCCATCGATCGAACCCGCTCGAAACGGACCTCTTCCTTGAGGATAAGGCGGCGAACCAGCACCAACTCCTCCTCCACCACGGGAACAATGGTCACGCCATTCTCTTCACGGATTGGCGGAACCGCTTCCACCACCCGGCCGATTGGGACACGTGTGACGACGACCTGCTCGATCGCCAGATCTTCGTCGACGGCGACGGTCCGTTGCGTCGTCGTCCGAGCGGCCCGCACCAGCGTCTTGCGCACCCGCTTGGAGACGAGCAGCCGCTCCTCGTGCAAAGGCAGCATAGCGGTGACCGAACCGGAAGCAGCGGGCACCGCGACCTCTCTACGCCTTGCTCCTGACGGATTGTTCCGTTGGCAAGGCCTCTTGCCGCTTGTGCCTGAAGTCGTTGATGATTTTGTCGAGGGCTTCTCTCACGGAAGCCATGAGTTTCCGCGTTTCCAGCTGATCCTGCGTCGGGTCCATTAGCGCCTCACCGAGGAAGTTTGGCTTAAAGCGTTTAGCCGCCCGACGACGTAGCGCACCCAAAGACCCGGCGAAACAAGAAAATGTATCGATGTTTTACATGATCGGAGCGAGTTAGTTTTCACTAGAGCAGTAGTGGTTTCGCACTATGCCTTTGTTATGCGTCTTGATTTCCGTCCGGTTTTCTGGGGCTTGACCGGAGTGCCCAATCCACGCTCTCGAGCCCACGCGACGACTGCAGCACGTTTGCGGATGTTAAGCCGATCATAGATCGCGGATACGTGATTGCGGACGGTGTTTTTGCTGATGCCGAACTGCGCCGCGATGTCGTCGTCAGACAATCCTTGCGCGACAAGATCGAGGACTTCGCGGACACGATTGGGCAGCGACGACACCTCAGGCGTGTCGCTGGACATCTCTTTCGAGCGGTCGAGGGTGGCCAGACGCTCGACGATGCGCTGGCTGAGCCAAGATGTATCCTGCATCACCGATCGTACGGCTGCCAGGAGATCCGTCTCAGTCTGCTTGCGTTTGGTGATGTCGAGCATGACCGTCAGCACGCAGGGAGACCCCTGGATCTCCACAGTCTCGGCCGACAGCAGAAAGGATCCGACCGCGCCATTCTTCGCCCTAAGCTCGACATCGACACCTCGAAGGTGACCTGTCTCTCGCAGCGTCCGCTCGATCTGCTCACGGGCGGTCCCGCTTCCCAATAGCTCCAGTTCGGCTTCGGCACGACCAACCACCTCTTCCCACCGCCAAGTGGTTGCGGCGGTGAAGGCGGAGTTCACGTCGAGGATACGCAAGCCATCCAGCGCCAGGATGGCCATGGGGCCGGGCGCCATATGAAACGCCTTGGCGAACCGCTCCTCGCTATGCTTCAGGGCATGTTGGGCCTGTTGCCGTGGATGAAGGTCGGCAAAGGTGAAAAGCATGCACGCTTCCTCACCCATCTCGATCGGCTGCCCCCCGAGGAGGACGGTCCGCTCGAGCCCACCCGGCAACGTCAGGCAGCCTTCCATCTGCGGGATCGTCTGACCCGCATGCAGGCGTTCGATGGCGAGGTTCCGCTTTTCTGCACCGGCCAACACGTCGAATTCGTGAATGGATCGGCCGATCAGCTCATCCCGCTTGAAGCCCGTTAATTCGAGGAAACCGTGATTGACCTTAACATATCGCATGTCGGAAAGGCGGGCGATGATAGCCGGTGCCGGGTTGGCCCCGAACGCTCGCTCGAACCGCTCCTCCGCGTTGAAGCGTTCGGTCTCGTCGTTGATGATGAGCACGAAGCAGTCCGGTTGCCCGGCATGATTGGTCAAGATCATCGTGCGGATCTGGTGGATCCAGCGTCGGTCATCGTCCCGGCGCCGGATCTCGATGACGACTTCGCTGAGTGTCTCGCCAGCGAGCAGGCGTTCCATCGGGGACTCATTGTCCGCCATTCTGTGCTGATTGCGGTAGCTCAATTCGAAGCGGCCGCAGTAATCCGACGCAGTCGCTCCCAGAGCGGCCGCATCATCCACGCCGTGCAGCCTGAGCGCCATCTCGTTGGCCCAGGCAATTGTATGGTCGGGATTGATGAGGATCACACCGTCGTTCAGCCCGGCGATGATCTGCTGAAGCTGGGCTCGATTGGCCCGTGGCGGCGCCGCGGCGACAAGCTTTTCGGGCTTGACGGCATTGGAGGCACGGCGTGGCAGCCGGCTCAGGCGCGATTACCGAGATCGGTGGCCGCGTCGCTGAGAGCGCGAATGGCGACGTCGACCTTGGCCTCCTGCTGACCCGGTTGCTCCACCTGGGCCCGCAAGGCCAGGATCTGGGCAACAAGATCTATCGCGCGCACGAATGAGGTGATGCCGGCCGCAATAACGGCGCCGAACAGCGGGGCCACGCTGAACGGGCAGCGCTGGGCAATGGCGTCGCGGCGGACAAACAAAGCCGGCCCCACTCTGCGGGCCCGGTTGACCGAGGTGTTGTACACCGGGGTGGAGACGAGGTGGATCTCAACGAACTCGGCAGCGTAGGCCCTCATGAGACGCCTCCGTAAATGTCGAGACGTAAGCAAGCTTTTGTGTGCAGGTCCATCCAGCTTTGAGTCATTGTGAACCTCAAAGACATTTAGACGGTATTGCGGGCGAAACCCTGCACGTCTTCCAAGCGGCATGCCGGGCATCGAGACAGACAACATCAAGCCCGCGTCCACGCAATGCGTGCATCAGCCATGGCGTCATCGGGCCGGTCTCCGGCCCCACACGAGCATGTTCTTTGACCATCCGCTCGAGCTGCTCTGGATCAGTCGAGCATTAGCCGCGCCAAAGCCTTTGAGCGGTCTCGTCAACAACGCAGATCGAGGTCAGCTTCTGCGAAACATGCAAGCCGACAAATCGGGCATCGTGCAGTCTCCCATATGCGAACAGCCAAGCATCACCGCTCGGATCGCGGCACTATGGGCGCCTCGCGCCGTTGCCGACGCTCTCGGCCACACCGGACGAGAGCCGGAGTGTCGCGCCCGGGTACAGGTTCAGACCGGCCAACCTTGAGGCCGACTGGCCACTTATGCGCGCTAGGCAAGGGAACGGAACTTCGCGGCCAGCAGAGCATCCGCATTGTCTGCCTCTCGCCGCCCGGAATCGAGCGAGCCGTTTCGCCAGCCATGCAGGAAGCTTCGAGACCAGCCCTCGTCCGGCGATACGCCGTCAAACCCGGCTATATACCCGAGAAGTAAGTCGGACTCATCCAGCGTCTCGAACTCGGCAATGCTGCTGATCGGCCTGCATCCAGGCATCTGAAAACCTTTCTACCAATTCAGCACAATCTTTTGGTGCAAAGAGTAGCGTCGTATGGAATGATGCGCGGGAATTCTTAACATTTCTACAACGCTGGGTTGCTATGATGGGGCCTATGGTCGCCAACGAGAACGCCGAGTGTATGCAGCTCTTTGCTGATGACCACCTTCGATGGAGCGGGACGGCGTGTACGAGGGAGGAAGTTTGATCAGGTCAGACGACGCGCGCCCGACCAGCGAAGGCCGCTTTCTCCATAGACGTTATGAGGCACGCATCGCCCTGGACGAAGCGACCCGCCGGGATGCCTACCGTCTGAGATACGTGAGCTACTCCTCGCGCGGGCACATCGATCCAAATCCATCAGGCTTATTCAGCGACGAATTTGACGATCTGCCGACGACCATCACGGTCGTGGTCTATTCCGAAGGGCTGCCGGTCGGATCCATGCGGATCTGTCTCCTGCGGCGCAACCCCTTCATCAGCTCGCCAGCCCGGCTCGCGTATCGCGCGGAGGTAGATGCAATTCTCGAAGGCTGCGACCCACACGATCGCGGTCTGAACTGCTTCGAGGTCAACCGGCTTGTTCGCTCGCCGCAGTCGGCGGATGACCAAGGCCTCGTGTTCCTGATGCTGCGCCTCGCCGGTCGGATCGGTGCGGATGCCGACTTCAAGACCGCGATAAATTGCGTACGTGCCCATCATATCCCGTTCTACCGACGCATGCACTTCGTCGAAGCGGGCCCGCTGCGCACGTATCCCGGCCTCAACTGTCAGATGATCTTGATGCAGCTTTCGCATGAGCGCTGGAAGGCGGCTTGTCAGGTGTTCCGGCTCGTTGATCCAGAGTCTGGTCTGCCTGGAATGCTGGACAGTCTGGAGAACGTCTGGTCCGGACGGGCGCAGTTGCTCCGGCAGTTAGGCTGAGACGAGACGCATGATTCTCGCTATCTGCGCTTCGATCGTCTCGATCGTCTTCTTCATCTGCATGGTCTGGGCCGTGCGCGGACATTTTTCTGGCCGCGTCGCGCTTGGGATGCATGCCGCCTCGGCCGTGAATGCAGCGGCGATGGTGTGGTTCATCGAAGAGCGCTGGCGCGTGCTCTCCCATCTCTCACCTGTCCCGCCCTGGCGCGAAGCGGCTGCGATGGCGATGATTTTCGTGGCGCTGGCGCTGTTTTGGTGGGCCGTGGCGACGACTAGGAGAACACGGCTGACCCTCGCATTCTCGGCTGATCAGCCGACCTTCCTCGTCGACCAAGGCCCCTATGCCGTCGTCCGGCACCCATTCTACACGTCCTACATCCTGTTCTGGATCGGAGCAGCCATCGACGCCGTCTCGCCGCTGTTCTGGATCGTGCCGATCGTCATCACTGTCCTGTACGTGCGAGCTGCGTCGATCGAGGAGCGCAAGTTCGTTCGATCGGCGCTGGCGACGCGCTATCGCGATTATCAAAACCGCACTGGCATGCTGTTGCCGCGACCTTGGTCATCGACCCAGGGGACGAAGCGGTGAAAGGTTACGACGACGTCAAGGAGCGTGCCCAGGCAGCGGTCGTCACACCGCGTCCGGATGCGCGCCGGGTCGCACACCTACAGATCGGATGGCCTCACGCCCGGTTCCCGCGGATCAGGAAAGCGGCGGATGGTTTTCTGCGCCGTATGCAGCGGCGTCGTCGTCAGACCACGTCAGATGAACAAGAACGGAATTTGCGGGTCACGGCTTGCGTCTTCTCCGTCTTTGGCATCGCTGGTGTTGTTCTTCTATTCCGAGAGTTTAGCAACCAGCTCGACTCAGCCGCGTCCCTGTTGATAGGAGCGACGATCGCGCTTTATGTCGCCTGGTTGACGACTGCAATCGTCAACGGCAGGAAACGATGGTTTTTGGGCCTCTCGCTGGTGTTCCTCGTGGCGCTCGGCAGTCTTTGGGGGGGGCTGATCGAAAGCATTGCTCGGGTCGCAACGGGGTCTCAGGCGAACTTCGTCGTTTTAGTTGCGATGAGCATGGTTTCGACACCCATGCTTGGCTCACCCCTCAGCATTGCCCTTGCGTTTTGGACGCCTGCCGCATTCGGAGCGGCGTTCGCGGTCGGATGGGGGCTCAAGCCGGAAGACTCGGTGCTGGGCGTCTCATTCATCTGCTTCGAGGCGTTCACACTCGTCGGCACCGTCTTCATCAATTGGATCCTGTCGGAGAAATCCAGGGTCCAGGCTGCTCTAGAGATGCGAAATGCGACCGTGGGGCTGCTGTTGCGCGATTACGAGGAGAACGCGTCCGATTGGCTGTGGGAGACGGATCGAAATAATCTGCTTCGGGGGATCACGACGCGCTTCGCGCAGGTTCTCGGGCAGCCCGGGGCGGAGCAGGAGGGCAAGTCGCTGGTCTCGGCGCTCGGGCTCGACCGCACCGAGAGCCAGAAAGCCCAAAACCTGATCCGCGCGATCGCACGAAAAGAAAAGTTCCAGGATCTCCCGGTCGACCTCGTCGTTGCCGGCGAAGAGCGCTGGTGGTCGCTGAGCGGCCGCCCCGTATTCAATGCGTCCGGATTGTTCACCGGCTACCGCGGCGTCGGCTCCGACATCACAGAAGCCAAGCGCGCCGACGAAGCCGCGCGCTACCTGGCAACTCACGACATGCTGACCCGGATCGGCAACCGTCATCTGTTCCACGAGCGCATGGCCCAGGCTTGCGCGGCCGATCCACACCGGCACGGGTCGGACCCATTCGCTCTGCTACTGATTGACCTCGACGCGTTCAAGGCGGTCAACGACAATCACGGTCACGAGGTCGGCGATCAGGTTTTGGTCGTCGTCGCCGATCGCATGCGGCATGGAACGCGGCCCGGCGATACGATTGCTCGCCTCGGTGGTGACGAGTTCGCCATCATCATGCCGAGCATGGGCCAGCGCGAAGCCGTGGCTCGAGCTGAGAAGTTGATTGCCTCGGTCAGCGAGCGCATCCGCGTAGACGACGCCTGGTTAGGCGTGGGTGCCAGCATCGGCATCGTTGTATTCCCGGAGCACGGTTTGGAGACGGCAGAGCTTTCCCGTAACGCCGACCTAGCACTGTATCGAGCGAAAGAGGCTGGTAAGGGCAAGGCGCAGCTCTTCCAGAGTTCGTTCAGCGAGGAATATCAGGATCGGGCGATTCTGCTGGCAGATCTGAGGCTCGCGATCGACAATGGCGGACTAAGCGCCTGGTTCCAGCCCATCGTAGACATTGCCAGCGGCAAGACGGTCTCGATGGAAGCACTGTGCCGCTGGCAGCACCCTGAACGCGGTTTTGTGCCGCCCTCGGTCTTCATCCCGCTTGCGGAGGAATCCGGCCTGATCAGCCGATTGGGCCAACAGATGCTGGAGCGCGCGTGCTTGGAGGCGATGCGCTGGGAGCCGGAGGTGGGCGTCTCTGTCAATCTCTCGCCTCTGCAGCTCAAAGACCCAAACCTGGCCGACACTGTGGCTGCGATCTTGCGCCACACCGGGCTCGGCCCCCACCGGCTCGAGCTAGAGGTGACCGAGAGCACGTGGTTACGAGGTGACGACCATTCGAGACGCGAGCTCGCCCGCCTCGAGGGTCTCGGCGCCAAGATTGTGCTGGACGATTTCGGCACTGGGTACTCATCGCTTTCGACGCTGCACAGCTTCCGCTTTCAAGGACTGAAGATCGACGCTGAGTTCACCCGCGATCTCGAGCGGGACCCGAAGGCGGGCGCGATCATTCGCTTAGTCGCCGGATTGGCCGCCGAGCTGGGCATAACATTGACCGCCGAGGGGATCGAGACAGCGGGCCAACTCGAGACCATTCGCTCGTTTGGCATACCGCGAGCTCAGGGCTATCTGTTTGGCCGCCCCTATCCGGCGCCAGCCGGCAGGCCGAGCGTGTTGGGCGTGATGACGGGAGACGACATCGCATGAGGAGCCGCCATTACCGACAGACCACATCGATGAAGGCCTGCAACGGTGTCGGGACATGACGACTTCCGGGACAGTAGGAATGGAACCGCGGCTTGGGATGCCCTCAATCCTCTAAAACCCGGACGGTCAATGGCCCGCTGACCTTAACCTCGGAGGCCTGTCAGTACCGTTCGAACTCCCACGCGCAGCGCAACCTGTCCCAATATCGCCGCTCGATGCACCGATGATCGGAGAGGTCGTTTGGCGTGGTCGGTCGGGCATGCTGGGTGAGATACGAGGGTGCGCCCACGATCGCGAACCGTCGTGCCGGGCCGACCGGAAGCGCGATCATGCCCGCCGAGAGACGAGGCGACAAAGCCAGGACATTGTTTCCATGGTAGCGATTTGCGCCGGCAGGGCGCCATGGTTGCGGCCCGGCGCCTCAGCGCGCGGCTTGCGCGTCAGACCAGCACCGGCGGCCGCGGCGTCCTGGCCGGCCTGGTTGGCGGCGATGGTCTGCTCCAGCTCCTCCAGGGCGAGCTGCAGCTGGTCGGGTGTCAGCTGCTCGGACCGGCGACCGAACTGGTGGCGGTGAGGCGCTGGATCAGCAGCCGCAACTTGTCGTTCTCGGGCGCCAGTTCGCCTTGCTGCAGCAGCACCGTCCGCAGCATCAGCCGCAGGGCGGCGGCGGCGGCGGGCAAAGCGTCAGGGTCGATCTGCACACCGCGATTGTGCGCAACCGCGCCATCCTGCTCCTCGTCGCCACCACTGGACTGCGCAACAAGGAACTTCGATCCCTTGAGCTTCGCGATCTCCGTTGGCGCGAGGCCGAGGTGGTCGTGCGTCGGACCCAGTCGAAACGTGATCGCGTCGGGCCTTTCCTGCAGAAGTTAGGG
>JAABUK010012379.1_pt1 | contig 10878 bp, 16 predicted proteins | sample 5559141 | NCBI WGS metagenome assembly JAABUK01 (sample SAMN10711869, study PRJNA513367) | rock metagenome | isolation source: Antarctica rocks | place: Antarctica: Victoria Land, Pudding Butte nord | collected 2016-01-03
GCCTGTCAGCGTCTGAATGGAAGTAGTGGCATTTCCAGGGAGCATCGCACTTTGGGCGTATGCATTTAGTCGTCTTGTAGTTGGGCGTTAGCTCGTGGAAATGCGTTGCTGAGCACACCCTGCAGTGTACACATACTCAACCTTTTATTCATTGTCTCACACACGCACCCACTGTTTCTATCTTTTTTTCATTCATTCATTCATTCACTGTCTCACACACGCACCCACTGTTTCTATCTTTTTTCTTTCATTCATTCATTCATCCATCCATCCATGCATGCATTCCATTCATCCATCCATCCATTCATTCATTCATTCATCCATTCGTTCATTCGTTCATTCATTCATTCATTCATTCAGCCATCCACACATTCCATTCATTCACTCCTTCGATTGCTCATCCTCATCTGTCCTTCAGTGATTCGTCGACATATTCCATCATTCATGCATCAATTGTCCATTTTAATATGTCATTTCAGAGAGTGACTTGTGTCCTCAACATTGACCCGCAAAGCACTGGACTGCAAACCTGCTGGCAAGCACAAACATAACAATTGTTTGTGTGCAGGCCCCATGTTGGAGTTGTGGCATGTGAATGTTGCGTTAGGTTTCATGCTGTACAATTATTATTACAGTTGTTATTCATTTATTTATTTACTTACTATTTATCATTATTTACTAACTATTTATTAGTATTAGTGACTGTTATTGTCATTGTTGTTACCTGACTGCATCTATGCAGTGAGCAAACTCAATGCATCATGAAGCAGCAGTACAGCATCACAGAAGTGCACTTGTTTCCCCTCACCTGACTTCATCAATGCCATGAGCGAACTCACAGCCGACGTCCCGACTGCATGTACCCCGGCGGTACCAGTTTTCACACAAGGCAAAACGATAGCTCTCAGTCTGCTTCTCATGCACGACGGCAGCTTCTGCACGCAGCTCAGCCCTGTTGTGCGCGCCACCACATGCCAAGCCTGCATTACAAACATACCAAACACTTTTTTTCTGTTTTTTCTGAGGAGTTTCTTGCACCCTAACCTGGTATCCACGCTTGTGAGAAAAAGGAAATAAGCAATGATGTAAATGCGTTTTGGAGCATGCCGAGCTGTTTCGTGCGCTGTGGCACACGCCAAGCATGCACCACATAAACATCACAGACTGAACAATGCCTTGTTCTGTGTGTGACTTCTGTGATTGAAGTCACTTGAGCGTGAATGCAAATCACGAGTTACTCAGACAAGAAGTGAAAAATTGAGCAGAACTTGCGATACATCAATGACAAACAAGGGCCATGCATAATGCCTGTCAGCACAAATGAAGGACCTTAATGCCTGCCACATAGAAAGTGATGTAACTTCAAGATTCAGGGCAAAGGCTTGGCAAAACAACCCTTTGCCACTGAAGCTGCCTCAACAGACTTTACACGCCAGCTTTTGGGGCTTAGACTGACAAGGTTGAGAAGCCCTAAAACATCTCCATAACGTAGGAACACGTTTTTACTGTCCCCAGACATCTCTCTACTTACAATTCTAGTGTAGGAATGACGCTTCCGTAATAAAACAGACGTTTTGGGATTGGAGAGCCCTTGACACATGCACACTGCTGGAGAACAAGCAAGAAGGGGGAGCAGCACCTATTGCACATGTGCCACCCCGTACAAGTGATTGGCAGAGCTCTATGTGGTACTCCTTTGTCACATGCACACTGCTGGAGAACAAGCAAGAAGAGAGAGAGCAGCACCTATTGCACATGTGCCACCCCGTACAAGTGATTGGCAGAACTCTATGTGGTACTCTTCGTCCAGGACGTCTGACTGTATGAGGACAGACACGCGCAGCTCCTCTGCAGAGTGGGCATGCTGGCACTTCACACCATGTGGACAATGCCCTGCGAGCAGTAGATGTTCTTTATAACGTTATATATATTGTTCTAACAACAGTTTGGTGTAATGGCAATTTCTTGGGGACGAAGTGCAGTTGTTATAAAGAACATTTGCTGTACTGAGACTTCACGCCACGTGGACAATACCCTGCAAGCAGTCTCCTTGTATCAAGCATGGTTGAGTCTGATACACAGAGCTCTGATGGACAAAGCATATTGTACACAAACTATACTAGTGGCGTGTGGCATAAGTGGGCAAGCGGTAACCAATCAACCAGACAGCTTGAGCAGACTTCTGTTGACGGGGAAAGAGCGACAGCAGAAATGCCAGCATCACCCACAGAGTGCACTAACCATGGCTTGCCATGTTGGCACAGAAATTGGTTTTGAAGGCGGGCTGGATGGTGCCCTTCTCTATGCCGGCCTCTATGCGCAGCTGCTTCAGGGTATGCGCATACTTGCAGTGCCGGCCCCGAGGGCAGCTGCCCTTGTCAAAGAAATCATTGCACCAGCTTGTGTTGAAGTCATCTGGCAGGAGTCCCTTCACAATAATAGTAAAAGTCATAATCAGAATATGGATGATAAATAAATATTATTTGCAGTGTCGGCCTCGAGGGCGGCTGCCCTTGTCAAAGAAGTCATTGCACCAGCTTGTGTTAAAGTCGTCTGGCAGGAGTCCCTACACAATAATAGTGAAAATGGTATGAAGAATTTGGATAATAGGTAATGTTACTTGCAGTGCCGGCCCCGAGGGCAGCTGCCCTTGTCAAAGAAATCATTGCACCAGCTTGTGTTGAACTCGTCGGGCAGGAGTCCCTACACACACTCTGGCTTAATGAAAATAATAACAACAATAATGATATGCTATGCATACTATAAGATACAATAATATACAGTATAATAATAACGGTAATGTGTATATAAATAATAATGATAATTAAAACGTTTTGCAGCTCATGATGAGCTAGATACAAGCAGGACAAGTCTTGTCGCTGCAGAGCAGCCTGTCTTGTGCATCCTTGTAAGGCCTGCTGATACGACAAATTGGACATTCATGTAATGCAACATCATTGAAAGCATCAGTTGGCTTGCTGAAATTATCGCATGTGATTTTGAGTCTGACGTACTGCGTCTCAATATTTTGTATGGAATGGCACTGAGACAAAGCACATACACTGCCCATATAAGCTTTGCATCTTGACACTGTTATGAAGAACGCAACGCAAAGATACGTCTTGCGTGAGCAGCTCTGGCAGTACTTAAGTATGCGATGTCAACTGAGGGGCCTTGAACTCCTAATGTCTGCCAAACTGGGTTAACTTGCGTTGTCAATGACACGAATTGTTGTAACATACTTGCTTCAGACGCGGCTGTTGTGCTCAGAGGAAAGTTTGGAATCAGTACCAGACACATTGACATGCAGGGTCACTGCCATGCAGTCATTCCATACCCTTCAAACCAGCATGCAAGATAGCTGGTTTGGCTAGCTGTGGAATGGCTGCATGGCAATGGCCCTGCATGTCAACAGCTGGGTGCTGTTGGGTGTAGTGGCTTATGAATGCCCAATGGATATCTTAGAAAGAAGGGATTTTATTTCATGGTCCGTCCTCGGTTTTATTTATTTAGTTGGGCTTTCAGATACACATCACAGCATACAACAGTCTGAGACTCAAGGACTATCTAGTGGCAGCACCTAGAAGAAGCGCACATCAATGGAGACTCAGAAGAACTCTGCGAGCTGGCCAGATGTTGCCACAACGCTTCAGCGTCAAAGGCATCGTGCAGGACCTGTGGACGAGCTTTTGCCCATGACTTTCACAGCCATGATAACAATAATAGTGATACTTACACTTTCCAGCTCATGATGAGCTAGGTACGCGCAGGAGAGCCATCATCAAACATTACCACACAACTGGGCACAAGACAGACAACACCAGCCACAAATGTGATGCAGCCACAAATGTGATGCAAGCACGTGCCTGACAATGCCGATGCTCCGGTCTTGGGCTCGGCTGCATGCAAGCCGTATGCAAGCCAAACATACAACAATAACAATAATGATAATGATAATAATGATAATGATAATAATAATGAGGATAATGATAATGATATTGGTAGTGATAACAACAATAATAATATTAAAAGCCAAACGTATGTGATGGGTAAGACCGTCACTCACCAGCCTGATGGCAGCATCAACCTCCTCAATTGATGGGCCAAGATCAGCTTCACTTGCTGGCTGCTGGGTTGCCTGACTGGCTTCCTCCTCTTCATCTGCTTCTTCCTCGTCCTCATTAACAGTGGCCAGAGAAGCATACCTGCACAAGATGCAGCAGGTGTGAAGAAAGTGATGGCGAACAAAACCCTTGCAGGCAGTTTGAAGGAATCCTCACAGACTGGAACAAACCCTGGCAGGCAGTCTGAACAAACCCTTGCAGGCAATTTGACCAAACCCTTGCAGGCAGTTTGAAAAGCCCTTGCAGGCAATGTAATCCAACCCTTGCAGGCAATTTGACCAAACCCTTGCAGGCAGTTTGACCAAACCCTTGCAGGCAACTTGAACAAGCCCTTGCAGCTGTTTGGACAAGCCCTGGTAGGGCAGTCTGAACAAGCCCCTGCAGACAGCTTGAACAAGCTGGCACATGGGTGTCTTTGCATCTTTGCATGTGTGAGTGAGTCAGCATGGAGTTGCATCACATCATAGACCATGGCTTGCCAGCAGTTTGCACGCGCTAGCATATGTAGGCGCATGAACATTCAGCAGACTTTGACCACACGTATCATGATATTGGTCAAGACAAATTGAGCAAAGGCTGGCAATGACGCATTGATGGTCCTGGTTAGTGAAGCTAGGGGTGTCAGTCATAGCGTTGACAGAATGTCATGACTTGTACCAGCACATAACGCAGTGAATGCTGGATGAATCATATATCACATTTGCAGGTTTGCAGTTGGGTAAAGGGCAAGATTGCACTTGCAATGAAAGGCTTCAAAAAAAGACCTGCACCAAGAGACCGACCCTAGTCTGGGCATGCCCAAAAAGGCAAAACAGGGCAGAGTGCAGCAAGGAGCTTACGGATTTAGGTTCCTGTTGACCTTGACTCTGCCAGGCATCATGGGCAATGCTGCTGCATTGGGATGCCGGACTACATCAGACTTTGCTGCACCATGCACAACACTGCCTTATTTAGAAAAGAAGAGAGAAGACGACGCCTTTCTGCGTCAATTCAATGAGAAGCCCAGTAGTATACCGAGCTGCCCAGGACAGCGCTGCCATTTTCATCCATACATGCATTCAACAGGCGTCCTTCCCTGGGCTCAGAATGACGGAGTGGTAAAAACAAGTGGTATGACTGATAAGTATGACATCCCTGTTGGAGACGCTGATTTGGCAGTCAGCAAACCAGCTACTGCAACACAAAGGTAACATACCCAAGCAAAACATGCGCTGTGCTACACTTGTATATGCTCTGTGAGCTGCCAGTGCCAATGACAGGCAGCATACAGGCTGACAGGCACATGGGTTTGACACACAGTGATGAAGGTCAACAGTATGTGACACACCCATCAAGAAACCAGAGCAGACTCTGGCAAGAACCTTGTGTTCAAATCGATTTCTGTTGTATCATTAAAATTTAAAAAACTCATTCAACTTTGAGTCACAGCAGAGTAATGTACCCACCTGGAACATTCAGTTGGGGTTTTTGCTTGACCACAGGAGAAGGCTGACTAGACGCAGGTGGGCCAGAGGCCTGCATGACCAAGCCAGGCTGTCACTCAATGCTGATGGTAATAAATAACAATGATAACAGCACTTTCCAACACATGACGAGCTGGGTGTGTGCAGGATTGCACTGCATGACCAAGTCAGGCTGTCAGATATCAGAATCATATGCCGACAGACCAGCAGTGATGGGTGTGCCGTGCATTCATCACTCCTGCCCCCCCCCCCCCTCCCCCTTTGCACAAGCTTCTTGGTGGGTGTGACCACACCTGGTGTCAAATTTGTGTGTGACTACATTCCAGCATCAAATATGTGATGCTCTGCTGATGGGTGTGCTAAGTGGTATTGAGGCACACTTCATGGCAGCAGCCAGTGCACGCGTGAAGCCTAGCCAGACCAGCACGTACAACAGGACTGAGGAAGTTGGATGCTGGGTGTTGCCAACAGTGAACGTGCCAGGTGTCTGGGATGGCCAATGCACGAACGCATGCTTGGCAAGCACACAAACATGAGGAGCCTAGGGTAGCAGCATCAGTGCTTTGCTGAAGACATTGTGAAAAAGCATGGCAAGGCTTGTGGACAGGCAGCAGCAGGTTGAGCAGGTCATGTGGTGAAAGACATATGGAGAGAGATTGACCTCAGCGCTTGCAGGTGCCTTATGAGTCTTCCTGCCTTTGCCTGACGGCTTGGGTGCTGGAACAGGAATGGCTGCTGGTGCAGCAAGTGACGCTTCCAAGTTTTTCTTTCGTTTGGTCTGCATCACTCTGTCTGTGTCTTGCACCCGGCCTGTGCAGCCTTCCCGAGGGCATGGCTGGGCCTTGAGTGCAGCATGTGGTGCATGTGTCAGCTTATTCTGCAAACAGCAGCAACATTTCCGTAAGTCAGCAGTAGATATAGGCTGTCACAGCTGAAAGACCTGTCTGTGGTCCTTGCCTGAGCTCATCAGACAAAGGCGTGCTGACGTATCAAACACCACGCACACAATGCTGTGCATGTGCTCACCTCTCGCTTCTTTTGCGCTGCACTTTGTGAAGTGGCTTTGTTCAAGTTTGCTTTCAGCAGCATTCCTTCTATGCACCTGTAAAACAGCATAGCTGATTGAGATCAAGAGGGAACGAAAAGTTCGCTCTTGTGCAACAGACTTTAGCTCAACGTCAGGCTTGCAGCAGTTTGACAAGACTCAGGGACACAGCCAGTCGCTGACAAGCAACGACTTACTCTTGGTGACAAGTAATTTCTTCACTACAGCCTTGCCCATTGCACCGACTGACAATATAGTCGTCTGAGTCCAAAATCTCAAGGTTGCACCTCGCACAGACGACTTTTGACTCCGCACTGTCTTGGCCGTCTGCTACGACTTGCGCCATGAGAAGCAGCGAGCTACTGACTCAAGGTACGAATTGGTTCACAAGGGCTTGATCACACCGGGCAGCATGTTGCTACTGGTGACCTGGTGAAGCCATCTCGACTCGGACATGTTGTAGCCGGCGTGCCTGCAACACGTTGCTCATCAATGCATTGCATCTTGCGCAACTCAGCCAAAGCAGCGCATTTGAAGGATGGTGAAGAAGAAGTCTTCTGAATGAGTCAGCGAAAGGAAGAAGAAGCGGCATTAGTGTGTCGGAAGTTTTGTCCCCGTCCGGTCAACTTTGTAACCGACCATCTGTGCCTGTGCACCCTTGTGCCTCAAATCGACAGACCCAACGGCTGCTTTGGGCAATTCCTCTGGAAACTGTCTGGCGTTGTTGCACCGCGCACTCAGTCTTTCCTGCACGACCATCGAAGGACTTGCTATACACGTGTTCCGGACGGTCACGGGGACCAATGCGCAGCATCCATGCTGTGTACCTTCCAGGACAAGGTCGGTCTAGCATATCAAGCTTGCGGCAGCCGAGGTACATTTGCTTTGCAGTGGTATGATGGGTCTACCGATCGCTTAGTGCAGTGCTTGCTATGTCGCTATTTGTTGAACCATTGGTGCGTGTCTAGTGCTTGGCTGCATTTCACTAGTGTTGATGTAGGTGCAGAATGCATGACTTATTGCAAGCGTCCTGCCAAACAACTCAGGCTAGCTCTTGCACGTTCCATCAACGTCACTGCTTACGAAACACGGACACGCTGCAGGCAGCTTGGTGTAAGAGGTCGTATTCGCTCCCGGACCGTTTCTCAGGCACAAGCTCAGGAGACGAGGAAGTGAGTGACAGGCTGCTCTGAATCTGGTCTCTTGGCCAGTACTCATTCTGCAGTCTGTTGTGCACAGCCAGCGCACACTGGCCTTGCTTTGCAAATGTAAATGTGTTGCAGCATGCACCAAGCAGCTTCAACAGCCCAGATGTGCTGATTTGCTTTTTGGTCTACATCACAGGAAGTCACTCAAGAAATCTGGTGACCTCAGCAAGGACAGCAACAGTAACAGCAAGGGCAAGAATAATGGCAGCCCATATGAGGGGGGTAAGGATGATGAGGGCAACTTAGGCGCATGTGATGTCTTTGTTGCCCCTGATGGTGAAGTCACCCAGGTTAGTCACACTTTTCTTGGCTTAGTCATGGCTTCAGTCACACACACGCACATCTCTCCCGAGTCATGGTCATCGCCAACAATGTTGCGCATGTCTGTTGATGCAAAGCCCAGATGCTGCAGCGTGACATGAACATAAGCGCAGCAATTCCAATTGCACCTGCAGTCATGTGCATTATGGTGAGGTCAACTTTGTATGTCAATGATCAGGCAGCATCCTAGCACTATCAGTTGTGGCACTGCAGTCCAACCATGCACCAAATGAATGCATGAGTGCATGGATGACTGAGTGAATGAATGGCTGCATGCATGGATGGATGAATGAATGAAGGAAAGAATGAATAGATGAATGCATGAACAAATGAATGAATGCGTGGATGACTGAATGCATGCGTGAGCGAAAGAACAAAAGCATGAACAAGTGATTGAACAAACAAATGAGCAAACGAACACACAAATGAGAGCGTGAGTGGATGATTGCACATGCAGGCCATGTGCTGTGACTACGGCTTCCGGTCAGGTGTGGGCAGGCTGTATCAAGGCAGCACTGGGGAAGTCCCCAAGAACTTCTTTGCTCTGGTATGAACATCGTCACATGCCTGTTTGTTCATTCCTTCCATCTAGCCACATGTCTTTCCCAAAGCACTGGGGAAGTCCCCAAGAACTTCTTTGCTCTGGTTTGAACAGCCTCAAAATGTTTTCCTTTTATCTAGCCACATATCTTTCACAAAGGTCTAGTACATGCAGCCCTGAGTAGCTGTCATGAGGTCCTGTTTTGGCAGTCAGCAAACCTGGAGTAGTGTGCTTGTTACTGTTACTGTTACAGTTTCTGTTACTGTTACTGTCACTGCTGCTGTTGCTGTTACTGTTGCTCTACTGTAGTGTGTCGCTGTCACTGTCACTGTCACTGTCACTGTCACTGTCACTGTCACTGTCACTGTCACTGTCAATGTCACTCTGTTCCCATACTTGTGCGAGCCCCATGGCCGCATGTGGTTTCTGCTGGTGGGTCTGGATTTGGCTTCCACCCATTGTATGTTGCCTTTTTGCACTTCTTCCTGACAGCTCTTGCTTTTCCTGATTTCATCTGTTTGACAAAGAAACTAGTCTCAAAGTCAGCCAAAGAAACAACTGAAAATGTGGATTCTGGTGCAGGGTGGGGACAATTTTGCGCGGGAGTTCAAGCAGCTGCGGCGCTCATTTAGATTACGCTCATTTAGATTAAGTTTTTGATAAAGAAACTGGTTCAAAGTCACCCAAAAAAAGGGAATTAAAAGTTGGATTCTGGTGCAGGGTGGGGACAACTTTGCGAGGGAGTTCAAGCAGCTGCGGCGCTCATTTAGATTCAACGAGTACAAATCCATCTCGGATGTGAACCCCCCCCGAAACTTTGTGGAAAGGGTGAGCTTGGCTTTGTACCCCTTGCCTGTCTCACAAACATTGTTGTCAAAACCATAATGATAATCGTAATGATGAGCTAGGTACATGCAGGACAAGTCTTGTCTCTCTTAAGCAGCATGTCATGTGCATCTTTGATGTTGTAATGCCGGCATACAATCATAACGACACAAACAAGTGTGTTCAGTGTTGATAATAGCAAACACAATAGTGACAGTCGCTACCATGACACTCACAGTGACGACAGAATCAACACCGAATATTACCGTCAACAGTACTAGTTCACACTGATCCCGACAGTTTATCAAGCTTTAATGTAGAGTGCAGTTTTGGGAACAGATCATCGGATTCATATCACTAAGAAAGAACTACTGATAGCACTCACAGCAGTCATGATTGCAGTGAGACGGGCAGTTCTGAGCTGCTAGCAATTGTCTACGATGCATGCAGTGCCATGATGTCAGGATGCTCAATGTTCTGTCTTGTTGCATATGTCAAGAACACAGCTACACACTGGGCTGCTAGCACTTGTGTACAGTACATGCAGTGCCATGTTGTCAGGATTCTCACTGTTCTGTCTTGCTGCATATGTCAAGAACAAAGCTACACATGCAGGTAGAAAGTCTGCCGTCTTGTTCCTATCAAAATGCTTGTCATTCTCTTTTATGTTTGCAGGTATGGAGCTCAGCAATCAGAATCTTCTTTTTTGCATATTTCTTTTTGTATGTTTACAGATTTGGGGCTCGGTACAGCACAAGGGGGGGCAAGCCCTAGCAATCCTAGACAAGAAGCTGCAGCAAACCCTGTTTCCTAACCCTAAACACTGTTTTTTGTGTTTGCAGATATGGGGGTCAGTACAGCACGAGGGGGTGCAAGCCCTGGCAACCCTAGATGAGAAGCTGGAGCAAAGCCTATTTCCCTAAACCCTGTTTCCTAAACCCTAAACACCTTCTTTCATGTTTGCAGATTTGGGGGTCAGTGCAGCACAAGGGGGTGCAAGCCCTAGCAACCCTAGATGAGAAGCTGGAGCAGACCCCCCTATTGCAGGAGCTAGACCCCAATGAGATGCCTGATGAGGTCACTGACAGCAACGGCAACATGACTCAAGACTGCTCAGAGGTATGGGTCTGGCTGAAAACCCTAGCAGACCTGCTTTGCGTCATTTCTCAGCCTTGTTTTGCTTCAGATCTGAGTCATGCGGTGCTGTCCTGAAATGCGCTACTCTGCTAACCTGAATGCCTTACTGTGCTATCTTCAGATGCCCTAATCTGTAATCTAGCTGCCCTGCCTTGCTGTCTCAGACTGCCTGCTGTGCTGTTCCCAAATAGTCTACTCTGATATCTTTGGTCAT
>JAABUK010012381.1_pt1 | contig 10875 bp, 12 predicted proteins | sample 5559141 | NCBI WGS metagenome assembly JAABUK01 (sample SAMN10711869, study PRJNA513367) | rock metagenome | isolation source: Antarctica rocks | place: Antarctica: Victoria Land, Pudding Butte nord | collected 2016-01-03
CATCTTGCCGGTTTTCAGCCCACAAGCTTTGGTCTTTGGTGGCATTCGACAAGTGCCTGTTATTGCTTGGTTTCTTTGATCGTTCCGGAGATGTGTGACCACCGTAGCCCGGAGGGAGAGGGAGCAGCGCCGCATTGCTGCATCCTTTGCGCGCCGCCATACATAGCACTGCACATGCCCCCCTCCCCCTTCCTCATTCCCGACGCGCCAGCCGTCGTTGCCGGGCATGGCCGCGCCGCCGTGCTGACCACCGATGGCGAGCTGCTGTCCCTGCCGGCGGACGAGGCGGCGCACCTGCTGCGGGACGGCCCGCCGCCGCTGCTGGTCCACGCCCCGGCGACCCTGCGACGCCTCGGCCTGCGTCCGCAGCCTTGCCTGGACCTGCTGGAGCTGTTCGCCTTCGCCATGCCGGCCCGCCCGGTGCCGCCCACCCCGCGCGGCCTGGCGCTGGCGCTGGACCTCGACCCGCCGGCCACGGCGGAGGACGCCGTGGCGCTGCTGCCCGGCATCGCCGCCGCCTTGCTGCGCCACCTGGAGCGCGGGCGGGACCTGGGATTGAACAAGGATGCCGCCGGGCTGGCGGCGCGCATGGGCCAGGCGGGGTGGCCCTGGGCGCGGCTGGCGGCGTCCGCCCTCGGCAACTCCGGCGCCAAGCCGGCGACCGACGCGCTCAAGGTCTGGCGCCGCCTGCCGGAGTGGGAGGACCAGGCGCCGCCGCCCGCGCCGGGCAGCCTGCCGGTGGAAGCCGCGGAGGCGCGCACCCGCCTGGCCCGGATGCTCGGCCCTGATGCGGAGCAGCGGCCCGGCCAGGCCGACTACGCCAGCGCCGCCACCCATGCCTTCCTGCCGCGCGAGGCGCCGGGCAACCCGCAGGTGGTGCTGGCCGAGGCGGGCACCGGCACCGGCAAGACCCTGGCCTATGTCGCCCCCGCCAGCCTATGGGCCGAGCGCAACGGCGGCAGCGTCTGGATCAGCACCTACACCCGGCACCTGCAACGCCAGATTGACAGCGAATTGCAGCGCCTGTTCCCCGACCCGGCGGAGCGCCGACGCCGCGTGGTGATACGCAAGGGCCGCGAGAACTACCTCTGCCTGCTGAACATGGAGGAGCAGGTGAACTCCGCCGCCACCAGCGCCGGCGGCCTGATCGCGCTGGGCCTGGTCGCGCGCTGGGCCTTGGCGACCGCGGACGGCGACGTGCAGGGCGGCGACCTGCCGGGCTGGTTCCCCGAGCTGTTCGGCCCGGCGCTGCTGCCGGCCATCGCCGACCGCCGGGGCGAGTGCATCCACGGCGCCTGCCCGCACTACCGCACCTGCTTCGTCGAGCACACCATACGCCGGGCGCGCGGGGCGGAGCTGGTGGTGGCGAACCATGCGCTGGTGATGGCGCAGGCGGCCTGGGGCGGCATAGACGACGACGGCGTGCCCAGCCGCTACGTGTTCGACGAGGGGCACCACGTCTTCGACGCCGCCGATGGCGCCTTCGCCGCCACCCTGTCCGGCGTGGAGGGGGCGGAGCTGCGCCGCTGGCTGCTGGGCGCGGAGGGCGGACGGTCCCGCGCCCGCGGGCTGCGCCGCCGGCTGGAGGACCTGGTTGCGGGCACGCCGGAGCTGGAGACGCCGCTGGACGCCGCCCTGCAAGCCGCCCGCGCCCTGCCGTCCCAGGGCTGGGCGCTGCGGCTGTCCGAGGACGGCGAGGACGCGACGCCCAGCGAGGCTTTCCTACGCCTGGCCCGGCGGCAGGTGCTGGCCCGCCTGGCCGGCGAGGCCGAGCCGAACGTGCGCGCCACCATGGAATGCGACCTGTATCCGGTGGGACCGGGCCTGCCGGACGCCGCGGCGCAGCTTGGCCGCGCGCTGCGCCGCATCGCCGAGCCGCTGCAAACCCTGCTGGCCCGGCTGGGCGCCAAGCTGGAGGACGAGTCGGAGGACCTGGACACCAACGCCCGCAACCGGATCGAGGCGGCGCGGCGGTCGGTGAAGCGCCGGGCCATAGACCGCTTGCAGGCTTGGACCGCCATGCTGGACGCCGTGGGCGCTGCGCCGCCGGAGCCGGGCACCCGGCCGCAGCACATACACTACCTGCACCTGGACCGGCGGGAGGCCGGGGACCGCGACGTGGGCCTGCACCGGCACTGGCTGGACCCGACGGTGCCGTTCGCCGCCAGCCTGGCCGCGCCGGCGCATGGCATGCTGATCACCTCGGCGACGCTGCGCGACACCGGGGAGGCCGACACGGAGACGGCCTGGGCGTCGGCGGAGGCGCGCGTGGGCGCGGACCACCTGCCGTCCCCGGCGCTGCGGGTGTCGGTCGCCAGCCCGTTCGACTATGGCCGGCAGACCCGCGCCTTCGTGGTGACGGACATGGCCGCAGGGGACCTGGGGACGCTGGCGGCGGCCTACCGCAGCCTGTTCCAGGCGGCGGGCGGCGGGGCGCTGGGGCTGTTCACCGCCATCGCCCGGCTGCGCGCCGTCCATGCCCGGATCGCGCCGGAGCTGGAGGCCGCCGGCATCTCCCTGCTGGCGCAGCATGTGGACGCCATGGACAACGCGACGCTGGTGGACGTGTTCCGGACGGAGATGGATAGCTGCCTGCTGGGCACCGACGCCATGCGGGACGGCGTGGACGTGCCGGGCCGCGCCCTGCGGCTGGTGGTGTTCGAGCGCGTGCCCTGGCCGCGGCCCGACATCCTGCACCGGGAGCGCCGGGTGCATCTGTCGGGCGGCGACCCCAAGGGCTACGACGACAGCAAGGCCCGGCTGCGGCTGCGCCAGGCGTTCGGGCGGCTGGTGCGCTCGGCGACCGACCGCGGGGTGTTCGTGCTGCTGGACCGGCGCACGCCGAGCCGGCTGCTGTCCGCCTTCCCGCCCGGAGTCGTGGTGCGGCGCGTCGGGCTGGCGCAGGCGGTGGCGGAAACGCGGGACTTCCTGGCCGCTGCCCCGGCTGTTTCCCCGGCTGCGTCCCCGGCTGCGTCCCCGATCACCCATGCGTAACTTGCCCCGCATCCGGCTTTCGCCGATGGTGCCGCCAAGATGACAGAGGACGCACCGATGCTGGCCAGGACCGGATTGGACCCACAGGAGGCGCTGGTCTGCACGATGGTGCTGGTCGCCGCCGCTGACGGCGCGATCACCGACCGGGAGATCGGCGTCATGTCCGGCCTGGTGCAAACGCTGCCCGCCTTCCAGGACTTCAGCAGCGAGCGGCTGGAGGTCGCCTCCGAGGCGGCCATCGGCCTGCTGGAGGAGGACGAGGGGCTGGAGCACGCGGGCCAGATGATCCGCGACGCCCTGGAGCCGCGGCTGCGCGAGACCGCCTATGCCCTGGCGTGCGAGGTCGTGGCGGCGGACCGCCACGCCAAGCAGCCGGTGCTGCGCATGCTGGAGCTGGTGATGGCGGAGCTGCGGGTGGACCCGCTGGTGGCCGCCGCCATCGAGCGCGCGGCCCGCGCCCGGCACCAGCGCATCGAGCGCGCGGCGTAGCGGGATGCCGGCCTACCTGGTGGCGCGCATCGAGGTGCAGGACGCGGCCGGGTTCGACGCCTACCGCGCCGCGGTGGTGCCGGTGCTGGCGGCGTTCGGCGGGCGCTACGTCGTGCGCGGCGGGGCGCTTGAGGTGATGGAGGGTGCGCCGCCGCCGGGGCGCATGGTCGTGGTGGAGTTCCCGACGATGGACGCGGCGCGGGCGTTCTACGGCAGTGCCGAGTATGCGCCGGTGCTGAAGATGCGGCTGGACAGCACGGCGTCCGAGGTCGTGCTGGTGGAGGGCGTGCTGCCGGCCTGATCAGGTTTCGAGCCGCAGTCGGCTACTCTGCCGCAGGTGGGGCGCAGCGCGGAACGCCAGGTTACAGAGCACCGCGATTGTGCCTCCCGCGATCATGTCCACGAGATAGTGCCCTCCTATTGAGGGGATTGACAGCAGCATAAGCGCGTTGAGGCCGGCAACGATCCAGCCGATTGTTCCCATGCCGCGATAGGCATAGGTGAACAGCAAAGCCAGCACCGTATGGTAAGATGGCATCGTCACGATGCCCTGCATATCCGGGAAGTCGAAATGCCATGGGCCAGGCGCACGCAGCATCTGCACATGCGGTAAGTATCTGAGGTCGTCCCCGCCAAATGCGGCCCAGGGTCCCAAGACTGGGCAGAGCGCCGCTACCGCCGTGGTCAGCACCAAAGTCGCGGCGGCCATCAAGATCAAGTCCGCGCAGCGTTCCGTCATGCGCAAGGCGGGCAGGAGCAAGCATGAAAGAAGGATTTGCGGCATGAGGCTGCCGTATGCGCAGGACAAGATCAGGTGGACGCCTGGCTGGCTTGCCACCTTGTCCCGCCACTCCAGCCAATCAAAGCCCAGGACTTGGTCATAACGCATCAGCAAGCCGTCTTGCAGTGGCAGGGCGCATGTGGTGGCCAGATAGGTCAGGACCGCACCTGTGCCGGAGAACGCGATCCAAAGCGATGCCATCAGGGCCATGTCGGCCAAGGCGCGGCTACGGTGCTGGTAAGCGGCAGCCAGTGCGAGCAGAATTGCAACCGCGCCGATGATCCTCATCCACCCGCCGATTGAGAATCCGATCCAGGTCCCCCAGACCATGTCAACCGCGAGCAGACCGGCGACAACGAGCCAAACTTCCGGCCGTAGAAGGGTCCGGGCGTTGTGCCGCAGGGCTGGACGCGCTGGTCCTTCGGCGATGGCGAGGGGCTGCAAGGTTGGCATCCCGGCAACCTGCCCTCAGTCAAGCGCCGAAGCCAGTCAGGAACCGTAAAGATGTGCCTGAGCCATAGCGCGGCGCGGCAACGTAGCCGCGCCATCACACCCACAGCACTCAGGATCAGAACAGCGCCAGGTTGATGCTTCCCCTGCGAGACGGCAGGCCGACCCGGCGGCCAACCATGCGTTGCTGCTCCTGCAACAGCACGGCCAGCGACAGCCAGGCAATAGCAGGCGTCTCTCACAGGATCGAACGGATGAGGGCATGGGCGGTCTCAAGCGCAGGACAGTTGACCATGCGGCATCATCGGCGGACAGCCCAACCCGGCGCAAGCGGCGGGAACACCGTGCGGCCCTGGCGCGTTGTCGCCCCACACCTGGAGAGGCTGCGATGAGCGAAACCGACGGCACCAAGCAAGGCCCGGCCCTGGCGGCCTCCGTGGCGGAGGTGCAAGGCGCGTTCCCCAATGACGACGCCATGCAGGACGCCCTGTCCCAGCTCACCTTGGCCGGCTACGACCGCGCCGACTTCAGCCTGCCGGAGGAGCAGAACAGCGCCGGTGCCGCCACGCCGAACGAGGGCGCCGAGAACCCAACAGACGACATTGACAAGGCGCAGTTGCGGACGATGGGCACCAGCATGGCGGGCTATGCCGGCGCAGTCGCCGTGGCGGGCGCGGTGATCGCGACCGGCGGCGCGGCGCTGTTGGCGGTCGGCGGGGCAGCGGCGGTGGGCGTTGGCACGGCTGCGGCGGCCAACGCGACGGGGCAGGCGGCGGACCAGGCAACGATCAACGAGCGCAACCGCCGGGGCGCAGCCGGCACGCTGATCCTGGCGGTACGAACGACGACCGAGGCGCAGGCGCAACAGGTCACGGACCTGATGCAGAAGGCCGGTGCCACCCGGATCAACCCGGTGGAGCGCGGCGATCATACACTGACGGCGGGCGTCAGCGCGGCATCCTGGACCGGAAGCTAGGGGAAGCGCCGGGCTGCCCGCAGGCAGCCCGGCGTCACGCTACGCCAGCTTGAGGTTGGTTGCAGCGGCCTTGCCGCGCTCCATCGCCACCTCGTAGCTGACCTTCTGACCATCGTTCAGGCCGTTCAGCCCGGCAGCCTGCACCGCCGTGATGTGGACGAACACGTCCTTGCTGCCGTCCTGCGGCATGATGAACCCGAAGCCCTTGGTGGCATTGAACCACTTCACGGTGCCGACAGCCATGCTCTCTTCTCCTCAGACATGCGGCCCGGCCGCGCTGGTGGCGTGAACCGCCGCGACGCCGCGGCGGGAATGTCAGGCGAGCTTCAGGTTGGTCGCTGCGGCCTTGCCGCGCTCCTGCACCACGTCGAACGAGACGTTCTGCCCCTCATCCAATCCGCGCAGCCCTGCGGCCTGCACGGCGGTGATGTGGACGAACACGTCCTTGCTGCCGTCCTGCGGCATGATAAAGCCGAAACCCTTGGTAGCGTTGAACCATTTTACGGTGCCGGTAGCCATGATTGCGTCTCTCTCCGTCTTTGCTGCCCGCAACGGCGCGGGCTGCACAGCAATCGGGCCTTTAGACGGCTTGTGGGCACCCGAAGCAGGCGGAGGCGCAGCAAGGCTAGTCAAAAACACGACTGAACCTGCATGGGCGCAGAACGAACGGGACGTGTCAATTGCGACGACATGACAGCCATGGTGTTTTCGCGCATCACGACCATGCTGCCACAGTGCCGCGCCGATCTGCATGAAGTCTGCATAAAGCAGAAGGGGCGGACCTTGCGGCCCGCCCCCTTGTTGCTTGAACTGGTTCGGCTTGGACTTAGAAGTCCATGTCGCCCATGCCACCCATGCCGCCCATGCCGCCGCCGCCGCCGCCGGGCATCCCGCCGGCTGCCTTCTTCTCCGGACGCTCGGCGATCATCGCCTCGGTCGTGATGAGCAGGCTGGCAACCGAGGCCGCATCCTGCAGCGCCGTGCGGACGACCTTGGTGGGGTCAATGATGCCGGCGCTGACCATGTCTTTGAACTCCGCCGTCTGCGCGTCGAAGCCGAAGTTGTAGTCGCCGTTCTCCAGCACCTTGCCGGCGATCACCGCGCCGTCCTCGCCAGCGTTCTCGGCGATCTGGCGCAGCGGGGTCTGCACCGCCTTGCGGACGATCTCGATGCCGAACTTCTGGTCCTCGTTCTCAGGCTTCAGGTGCGCCAGGATCAGGGACGCACGGGCGAGCGCAACGCCGCCGCCCGGCACGATGCCCTCCTCGACGGCTGCGCGGGTCGCGTGCAGGGCGTCGTCAACGCGGTCCTTGCGCTCCTTCACCTCGACCTCGGTGCTGCCGCCGACGCGGATCACTGCAACGCCGCCCGCCAGCTTGGCCAGGCGCTCCTGCAGCTTCTCGCGGTCGTAGTCCGAGGTCGTCTCCTCGATCTGCGCGCGGATTTGACCGCAACGGCCCTTGATGTCCTCGCTGCCGCCGGCGCCCTCGACGACCGTGGTGTTCTCCTTCTCGATCAGCACGCGCTTGGCGCGGCCGAGCATCGCCAGCGTCACCGACTCAAGCTTGATGCCGAGGTCCTCGGAGATCACCTGCCCGCCGGTCAGCACGGCGATGTCCTCAAGCATCGCCTTGCGCCGGTCGCCGAAGCCCGGCGCCTTCACGGCCGCGACCTTCAACCCGCCGCGCAGCTTGTTCACGACCAAGGTCGCCAGGGCTTCGCCCTCGATGTCCTCGGCGATGATCAGCAGCGGACGCCCGGACTGCACCACGGTCTCCAGCAACGGCAGCATCGCCTGCAGGCCGGACAGCTTCTTCTCGTGGATCAGGATGTAGGGCTGGTCCAGCTCGGCGACCATCTTCTCCGCGTTGGTGATGAAGTACGGCGAGATGTAGCCGCGGTCGAACTGCATGCCCTCGACGACATCAAGCTCGGTCTGGATGCCCTTGGCCTCCTCGACGGTGATGACGCCCTCGTTGCCGACCTTCTGCATGGCTTCCGAGATCATGCGGCCGATGTCGGCCTCGCCGTTGGCGGAGATCGTGCCGACCTGGGCCGTCTCGGCCTCGGTGGTGATCTTGCGGGTGCGGGCCTTCAGCTCGGCCACGATGCTGGCCACGGCCATGTCCACGCCGCGCTTCAGGTCCATCGGGTTCAGCCCGGCGGCGACGCCCTTGGCGCCCTCGCGCACGATGGACTGCGCCAGCACGGTCGCGGTGGTGGTGCCGTCGCCGGCGATGTCGTTGGTCTTGGTCGCGACCTCGCGCAGCATCTGCGCGCCCATGTTCTCGAACTTGTCGGCCAGCTCGATCTCCTTGGCGACGGTCACGCCGTCCTTGGTGATCCGCGGTGCGCCGAAGCTCTTGTCGATCACGACGTTGCGGCCCTTCGGCCCCAGCGTAACCTTCACGGCGTCGGCGAGGATGTCCACGCCGCGCAGCATACGCTGGCGGGCTTCGCCGCCGAACTTGACGTCCTTGGCTGCCATGTCTGTCTGTCCTTCTATTGTGTCAGGCGTCGCGTGTCAGGTGTCGCGTAGGGGCTGCCTACGCGGCCTTCGCCGCGGCGGGCTGGCCCTCGATGATGCCCATGATGTCGCTCTCCTTCATGATGAGGAGCTCCTCGCCGTCGAGCTTCACCTCGGTGCCGCTCCACTTGCCGAACAGCACGCGGTCGCCGGCCTTCACGTCGAGCGCGACGATGGCGCCCTGCTCGTTGCGGGCGCCGGGGCCTGCGGCGATGACCTCGCCCTCCATCGGCTTCTCCTGGGCGGTGTCGGGGATGATGATCCCGCCCTTGGTCTTCTCTTCGGCCGTGATGCGCTTGACCACGATCCGGTCATGCAGGGGTCGGAACTTCATTGGGGTCGCTCCCATGGGATTGCGTTGCCGCTACGTCGTCTTGAGCTGCCGTGCCGGGAGGCGGTTGGCACTCCCCGGCGCGGAGTGCCAGCGATCTAGGAGGTTGCCCTTGTGCTGTCAAGCGTCCGGCAGCAATCGTGTCCCATGAGTGCTAAACTGCTGGCATCGCTGCTTTTTTACTTCCCAAGTGCCAGAATGATCCCGCAGTCTTCATGGGCCGGGCAGCCTTGGACGCTAGGCGCGCACTGACCGCAAGGGACCTCCTGCATGAGCCTGGCGCTGCAACTGAAGGACTATCGGCTGACCACCGCGGAAATCCTGTATCACCTGCCCGACCATCCCGGCCTGTTGCAGACCTATGTCTGGCAGGATTTGGACCTCGCCCCGCGCTACCCGGCGCTGCGCCGCTTCCTGGACTTTTGGACGCGCGAGCTGGAGGGCAGGCTGCACTCGATCAAGGTGGCCAGCGGTGACCGGATACGGCCGGCGTCGGTGCGGCACACGCCGCACCTGATGCACCTTCACTGAAGCTGGGCACTAAAGCCGGGCATTACTGGGACTGGTGCCGAGCCGCCTCCACTGCAACTGCGGAAGCGAGGCGGCGGTTCGTGAAGCATAGGGCGACGGTCCGCGCTTGCTGTCCTGGATCGTCGGGCCGCGCACCGCTCGCAGGGACGACGTGGCCTAGACAGGCACCGGCCGCCGCCGCAGCAGCAGCACGCCCAATCCGATGGAGACGGCGAACAGCGCGGCGGCCAGGGCGACTTGCACGCCCTGGGACACGCGCACGCCGCCCCCAAGCAGGGCGAACACCGCGGTTTGCGGGATGTAGCCCAGCACCGATGCCAGCAGGAACGGCCCGGCTGCCACGCCCGACACGCCCGCCAGCAGGTTCAGCGCGATGTTGCTGCCGAGCGGCAGCAGCCGGATCGTCAGGGTGGCGGTGAAGGTACGGGCGGACAGGAAGCGGTCCAGCCGGTCCAGCTTCCCTCCGAGTCCGCCATTGCCCGGACCGCCATCACCCGAACTGCCATCACTAGACCGGCGCAGCCAGCGTTCGGCCCACCGCCGGGCCAGCCGTCGCGCCGTGAAGAAGTTGGCGGTGCAGCCCAGGGCTTCGGCCAGCAGCGCCAGCGCGGCGCCGGGCCAGAACCCGAAGGCGAGGCCGCCGGCATAGGCCACCACCTGGCGCGGCACGCCGAACGTGCAGGCCAGGGTGCCCGCGGCCAGGTAGGCCAACGGCCCGTTCTCGCCTGCCGCCGCGATGCGGGCGTCCAGGCCCAGGTCCCGAAGCGCCACCCCGGCGGCGACCAGGCCCAGCATCAGCAGGGCCGGACGCCAGGCCCGGGCCAGCAGGCTCATGGCTGCTCGACCTCCGGCCGTTTCCAGCGGCGCTGCAGCCAGGCGACGCCCACCAGGTCGAACAGCCCGACCCACAGCCGGTCCAGCGTGCCGTAGTTGCTGCGCCCGCGGGTGCGCGGCCGGTGGTTGACCGGGACCGACACCACGCGGCCCCCGGCGCGCATGAACAGCGCCGGCAAGTATCGGTGCATGTGGTCGAAGCAGGGCAGCTCTGCGAAGGCTGCCCTGCGGAACAGCTTGAGGCCGCATCCCGTGTCGGGCGTCGCGTCCCGCAGCAGCGCGGCACGGACCCGGTTGGCGATCCGGCTGGTCTGCCGCTTGGTCCAGGTGTCGCGGCGCCGCGTGCGGTGGCCGGCGACCAGCAGCCACGGGTCGTCCGCCGCCTGGGCGCGGGCGAGCAGCGCGGGGATGTCGGCCGGGTCGTTCTGGCCGTCGCCGTCCAGGGTGGCGATGAAGGTTCCCTGCGCGGCGCGCACGCCGGTGACGACGGCTGCGCTCTGCCCGCAGCTCGTGCGGTGGCGGCGCAGTACCAGGTTGCCCGGGGCGGCTGCGCGGGCGGCGGCCAATTGCGCCGGGGTATCGTCCGTGCTGCCGTCGTCCACATAGACGATCTCGTGGTGGATGCCTTGCAGCGCCGCGCCGATCTCCCCGATCAGCGGGCGTATGTTCGCGCCTTCGTTCCGCACCGGGACGACGACGGACAGCAGGGGCGGGGTGGCGGCGTCCGCCGGGGCATGGGACCGGGGCGCCGGGGCGGGGTGCAGGAGCATCGCCGCGGGCGGTAGCACCGGGGGCGACGGCGCTGCAAGCGCGGAGCAATTCAAGGAGGAAGCGGCCTTCCCCCTCTCCCTCCGGGCTACGGCGGTCACACATATCCGGAACGAGCTAGGGTCCATCCTTGTGCGATGGCGTCGAGCTTGGCGAGGCCGCGCGTGACGGTGAGGGGTCCGGGCGGCTTGTAT
>JAABUK010012382.1_pt1 | contig 10873 bp, 12 predicted proteins | sample 5559141 | NCBI WGS metagenome assembly JAABUK01 (sample SAMN10711869, study PRJNA513367) | rock metagenome | isolation source: Antarctica rocks | place: Antarctica: Victoria Land, Pudding Butte nord | collected 2016-01-03
AGTATCAACAACAGCAACAACAGTAGCAGCAACTATAGTGTTTATTTGGTAGCAAGCGCACAAGCGAGCTCAGCAACGGCAATAGCAGCAGCAGCAACGACATCAGCAGTTGTAGCAACAGTGGCAACTATCTGGCACCAATCAGACGGGCATACTGCCAAGCTATTCGACAGCACAATCCACAGTGAGGCATGTTGTTGGTTCTTTTGGATTGGGCAACCGCAGTAGCAACAGCAGCAACAACAGCAGTGGCAATAAAGGTCAATCTTGGCAAGATCTTCATACGGTCAGCGACAGCACATTGCAGAGCAGCAACAGCAGCAACAGGAGTGGCAATCAAGGTGCAGCAACAGGCAACAACATAAAGCAGGCCAAAACAAGCCTGGCAAGATCTTCACACGGTCAGCGGCAACCCAGCACAGAGCAACAGCAACAGCGCCTACAGATAGTCAGCTACAGCTACGCTGCGACAGTATGCTGGCAGCAAACGCAATGCAATTGCTTCAAAGTTCTTTTACAAGGCTGCAGCAATAGCAGGAACAATAGCAAGCAGCAACAGCAGCAGCAGACAAAACAATATCAGCAACAGCAACAACAGGACCAGCAGCTACAACGTAAATGGTACCAGGCGATAAGCAGGCTTACAATGTGAACACAGGTCATGTTTCAAATTGCAAGTCAGTATTGCTGCCGCTGCTTCAGTCCGTACATTGATATGGATGGATGTAGGCGAATATATATTTTACAAGCTTATACGATGTGCGTAAAACTTACGCCGCGCGAAGCGCGGCGCCTTAACTTGTGATACATACATTAGGTCTGATCATCTGTCATGACTAATGTGATACATGGGAATAAGGCTTTGCTCGGACTGCAAGGCGATGATCCAGCGGCACGCCTCACTCGCAGCTTGACATGCTAAGCCTAGGAAATTTGAGAAGGTTGTCTGACTAAACACGGTGGGCTGCGCACAGCTTTGATTTCAACATGCCAAGTGATCACAGCTACATCCACGCCTTCCGGCCAAGGAAGAAACCTCCACACCCGGTCAGTGCAGTCAGATCTCCCGGTGTAACCTTGGTTGATCATTTCGCTTTGTCTGGCATCGACAAAGATGGTAGTTGCACTGTAGGTCAAGGTCGCGTTTGACCTACTCGGTGATGGGATATCCGCCATCCCGACCTCAGGCGATGTGCACTGGTCGGAGCAGCACATGTGGTGTTGCTGTTGATTGCATGCCGCTTGCCGCTTGTTAGCCGTTTCTTGAGAGGTTGCTCGAAGCTTGTGAGCAATCTGTGCAGGGCGACGGCAAGCAGAGCGGGAAGTTTGGCTGGCAAATTTAGCAGCTCCTCTAGAGCGAATGATGATAGGTTCACAAGGACTCCATACAAAATCTGCCAGCTTGCCGACGAGCTGCAGCTTTGCAATGCCCAACCCAACTCTGCCAGAGATGCTGAGATCATGGACTCCCTTCTTAGCAAAGACTTTGCAGGTTCACGCCAAGGTCTGTGCTCAGATGCCCTGCTTCCAATCTGGATGCTGATCATTTCAACAGCAAGAAACAGCAGGGAGGTCCATGCATCCTTGTGCATATTATGCCTTAAAGTGTACCCTGCCCTTACATGCTCATGATCATGGTAAGGCAATCGATGAAATCAATGGCAAAGCGCTCTGTTGGTGTCAGCTCAATCTGATCAGCTGTGTTTTTGAGCGTGTTACTGTAGCCATAGTTTTGGCTTTAATGTAGGGCCCTAGGGCATAATGAACCACTTAAAAACAACATTCACTCCTGAAAGCTGTGTATGCCTATGTGTTGATCGACACACCCATAGTGTCTGCTTTGCTTTGCATCAATTTGGCACTGCTTGTTGCCAGTATCCAGCTATAGTGAGGTACATCAAGGTCAGTTTCTGGCTGTCTGCAGACCCATGCAATCTTGAGGCAACAGTTGCAACAGCACAACTGCAAATATTCACTCCAATCACACAGGACATGTGCAGTGAGCTAGATTCACATGCATGTATGGTCAGGCCAAGCAGAGACAATGTGACATCAAGCGTGGCGCAGGGGCACGCTACTACTGATGCATTCAGGTGGGATCAAATACAGTCAACACTGCTTTGGACTGGTGCCTGTGACAGACTTTGAGATGCTGACAATATGCCCATGCTTTGCTTCCCAGTGCTACAGGCGCGTGGTATGCATGGCTGACTGGTAGTTGTATTGAACGTCACCCCTAGTCGACGTCGTGGCAGACCTGAAGACACATGGAATTTATATATTGCAATGATGTGGTTTGTGCATGGCATGTGTTCTGCAGGGAGTTGGCAGTAGTATCACCAGTACAATCACCATCATGCAGTGCAAGGAAGGCTTCACTGCCTCACCGTGACACAGCGCTCCACGCCAACTGGACTAAGACAAGAGGGTATACTGCACCAGCAGTACATCAGCAGGCACCAGCAGATATGTTTTGGCCTTGTCCTGGTAATGCAAACATGCGTAATGCAGCACGTGTGGAAGCAAATGCTGGCCTTGCACATGCATCTGCAGCCAGCGTGCAAGCACTCAAACCGTCAGCCCACATCAAAGCAACAAAGCCATTACAACAGCAGTCACAGGCCAAGAAGCACAAGTCGATGGGTAGCAATATCTTAGACAGCCAGCTCAGTCACACTGCACAGAGGGCAGCAGGTAGTGCCCCAGCTGATGTGGTGCAAGGCAGTAGCACCAGGAGCATTGCACCCACTAGCGTCTTTCTCAGAGAAAATGTGCCGCAATTGACTGATAAACGCCACATCACCAGCCATCTTAGCAGCTCAGAGTGCAAGGCTGCACCTGGTAAAATTGTCACAGCCACAGAAGATAACGAGACTTTCCAGACAAGGACCAAAAAGAAGAGGCCAAGAAGGAAGTTGGTACAAAAAGTGTTGCCTGCTGCACCAGGCAGCAGCATGTTGCCAGCCAATGACTTGAAGCACCAATGTTCAGGCGTTCAATGGGACAGAGAAGATGCAGCTGGATCAGGTGTTGATCCTGGGAAATCAGCAATACCCAAAACAAAGACAGGGAACGGCTCAAACAAGGTATGTCAGTTCAGCTGGTGCTTGAAGCTGCAGCTGTCAGGTTCAAAATGTATCCAGTGCCAACAAAGTTCATGCATGGTCATGCATGGTCAGTATTCCCTTGTGTGCACTGCCCCCTCTGCTCTATCAATGTAGACCCTTGCCATTCACTGCTGCTACCTGCGCAGGCACTCAAGGCACTCAATTGATCAAGGCACATGCAGCCACTTAAACAGCAATTTGCATGTCTTGCAGCTCATGTAAGAATTTTTCCTGGTGCAGGAAGAGGAGGAGGAGGAGAGAATAGAAGAGCTTGTTTACACAGACCACATGGTTGAAGTCACCTCCCTGGCACTCATGCAGCAGTGTCAGCAAGCAGTGGTGTCTTCAGCGGCATGTTGCCTAGCACTGCTAATGCAGGGAGGAACCCATAAGCAGCAATACTTTTCTGCTCTCAGACCACAGTCAAAAGGCCAGAATGATGCGGCTCTCAAGACTGCAGGTAGACGTCTGCTTGTTTGTGTGACAAACGTGTACAGGCTCTTGTTGTATTTGCGCAATCTGAAGCAAACATGTGATGTAACATGCCATAGTGGTTGTGGTGTTGCTAGCCAGGTCTGCTTCTGTGTAGAGTGTCAGAAGTGTCTTGTGCCAAGTGCACACAAACAGCTCCCATGCCCCTAGCTTTAGCAGACCTAGCATAACATGCATGCCCATGAAATGCTTGGTAGACTTTGTCCTTGTCAAACTCTACCAAGACAAGCGCTATATGAGTCAATGTGATATGCAGCTAAACGGAGGGAATCAGATGAACCAGATAAGGCAGCTGAAGACAAGGGACCACCTGTCACATACTGTGCACAGCCTGCACCTGGCACTGCTTCCAAGCCTGGTCAAGTCCTTGCACGGCCTGATCAGGTCGTAGCGCTGGCCATCCTGCCTCTTGCTGCTCACCACCTGCCTGCCATCTTTCCATCTCCCCCTCTGCACAGCCATGGCAAGCTTTCAGCTGCCTCACCTGCCGTTGCTGCTGCCATCCCGTCAGCCACTGATGGTATCAGCTTAGGCAGCAAGCTTGAGTTTGACAAGCATCCAGACACATCTACCAGCGCTCAAAAGGGTGACAGCGTCCTGTGGGTACTGCCTTGCTCTCTACTTGTCACAGGCAACAAAAGCCAGGTTGGCAATCCTGCCTTGCCCAGTCAAGCTGGCAGGATGACAGAGAAGCCAGCTGTATCTTGCCAACAGGACGTGCTGCTGCAAACTCAGAGCACAGCGCTGCTGCACATGCTGCTGTCTGGCAGCCAAGCTGCAGTTTGCTTTGACACTCAAGGTAATCATCCTGCCAGAGGTACCTTGTTGCGCATTACATGCTTTGAGAGATGTTTTGTCAAATCACAAATATGCTGCATCTGCCAAATGGTCATGCATTTTCACGTGTGACCTGAATTTGGGTGTGCATGCTACCACCACCATCAGCAGCACCAGCAGCTAAGTAATAAGACAACATGTTTCAAATAGCTTCCCTCTTCAATATGACTAGCATAAAGTTCTATTCAACTCAAATGCCTGGTGTTTCTGTCTTGGTTCATCCTTTCGCACACGTGCTGAAACAGGAGTGTGTAACAAGCTGTTGAGGCTTGGTTGTCAGCTGCCTGAAGCCTGGCAGGTGAGTGTGAAGGACCCCAAGCTGATTGCCTGGCTGCATGAACCACAGCTGATGCAGCGGGATGAGAAGCAGATTGAGGGCTACACTCTGCAGGCACAGCTTCTCACGACTCCTCATGCTTTGCCATACACAGTGCTTAACAACCACCCATTATACAGCACTGCTTGTCTGTATAATCTACTCTGTACGTGACAACTTGTGTTCAGTAAGTTGTAAACACCATCCACAACAGTTTTGCTTGACTTGCAGGCAATTGCCTCAATACTTGCTTCAAATACCATCAGCAGCAGCACCACCACCACCACCAACTCCTCCTCATCATCATCTCACAAGCACAGCTTGCTGTGCTGCACAATGTACTGCTTCTTAAGGCTTGAGGTGCCTGTGGTGCAATCCGTAGTTCAGGCTTCAGTTTCAGAATTTACTTGCAATGATGGGCGTGGGCCTGTGTTGAGGTGTTCTGGCAGAAGGCTGTTGCTGCTTGTCAGTGCAGTGAGCAGCATGTGTTGAGCAGCGCATTGTGCAGGTGTTGTCTGCCAGGTACGGTGTGCCCACGCCATCAGAGAGTCCTCTCCCTCCGCTCCAACAGCTGAGAAGCGACATGTTGCAAGCTGTGCAGCTGACAGCAGCTTTGGAAGGCTGCACCGTGCCGTACCTGCCACAGAAAGCTCTTCAGGTGGAGATGCAGATTGCTGTCATTCTGGCTCAGATGGAGGTTGATGGCATGGGTAGGCCCTGCACCATATCTCTTGCATTGTCACAGCTTGCTGCTACACCTTTCAGCAAAGTGCACTGCTCGGAGTCAACTTTAGTTGCTGGTAACAAAACTGCTGTCCACGCTGCTGCTGAACAGGTATCTTTCATGAAGTTCATTTGACATCATTTGCAGAGTCTGTGTTGAAGCACTGTTCCCTCTGCATCTTGGTGAGCACCCCGCAAACCGGGTTAACTCGTCAGCATCATTGTCAACAAGGTTGCTTGTGTGCAAAGCTGAATGTTGCTCTTGCTTCTGCAGGTTTCAATGCCCAGTATCTGCTGCACCATGAGCGCTGCTTGCGCACACGAATTGCAGACATTGAGCAGCAGGCGGCTCAGCTGGTGGGCAGCAGCATCAACCTGTCAAGTGCCTCTCAGCTGTCCGTAGCCCTGTATGATACCCTGGCTCTGCCACCCCCTCAACAAAGAAGCGATAGGTCAGTCAACTGCATGCAGCTTGACAGAAGTAAGTAAATCTTTCCAGGGTGGTCAGATTTGAGTAAGATGCTGATTTGCTGATGCTATCAAGCCAGCACTCTCACTGTTGATGTTGTCAAGCCAGCACTCCTTGGACCCATGTGCAGCAAATGGTTACCTACAGTGTGACACGTCACACTTGACAAGCAGCGCATTCGCTAGTGTACAGAAGCAATGATGCAAGTGCAGGGGATCTGGCAGGACACATCACCCCACAGATGAGGTGGCGCTGAAGCAGCTGACAGGGTTGCACCCCCTGCCACCCCTCATCCTGGAGTACCGCTGCATGCACAACATTCTCACAAAGTGGATTCAGCCTCCATGGGTGCACCAGATTGCAGCAGCCAGTGCAGGTCTGCCCTGTACCTATGCTCAGGGCATCTGACTAGTGTTTGCCACACCAGCACAAGCATCTTGTATGCGCCATTGGTTGTGTTTTACATGTGCCAATGCCTGTCAGCTGATTGCTATGACTCCTGCACCAGCGCTGTATCAGAAATGACCATCTTGAGCAGGTGGCCAAGTGCGAGTGCGGTGCTCCTGGAATCTGACTGCAGCTGCCACTGGCCGGCTGTCTTCTTCTTCACCCAACCTCCAGGTGGGTGACCAGCTGCTCTTTGTATAGCCCCAGGGACCTTTGAATCAGACGATGACAATAGTCAAACATCATGTACCGTGCCTTCTGCATCCTGCTTTATATTGCCTATTTGTTACATGCACCATTTCACTGCTTAGCCAATCAGACTTATGCTTAGCTGACATTTGCTTTCTGTCAGAATTCCTAAAAATGAAATCTTTGCTTTGGCTACACAGAGTACATGTCAGCTGAACCACCTGGACTGCATGTTGCACAATGCTGCATCTGACATGTGCTTACCATCATCGGCGGCAGGCAATCACCAAGTACACAACATCTGCAAGAGGGCTCCTGCCAGAGCCTCATGCTGCCCCAGGCTCAAGCAAGCAGGACTCAACATCCGGGATGCCTTTGTGGCTAGCCCGGGCTGTCTGTTGATTGCAGCTGATTACAGCCAGATTGAGCTGCGGGTGTTGGCTCATCTCAGTGGTGACACCAAACTCATTGAGATACTGAGGCAAGCTGGAGTGGGTGGGGACGCTTTTGCCCTCATTGCCAAGACCTGGCTCAGGAAGCCGCATGACACAGGTCAGACTTGTCTAGGCTTCTTTGCTTTTTGTTTCTTTTCTTTTTTTTCTTTTCTGCTTTCCATTTGACACTGTTCATTTTGTACCAGCCAAAAGAGCTAAGTTTGTCATCAGCAATGGACACACCTGCCTTCAAGCATCCTTCTCAGCCAAGCCTTTTGATGGCTCTATGTTGGCTCGTTTTTTGGCGGAAACACTCAATTTACACAATGCTGTTTTAAGCGGTTGCTGAGACTGATCTATAGCTACTGGGTGGGACATGCAGATAGGGCAGTGTTGTCAGAGGAGCGTGAGAAGGCCAAAAGGGTGACTTACGGCATCATCTACGGCCTTTCTGCCTGGGGCCTGGCCAAGGGGCCAGGGGGGCTAGGCATCCAAGTGGGCCAGGCCCAAAACCTCATCACCTCCTTCCTGAACCATTTCAGTGGGGTGTGTCATCTGCCTCCATGACCTTGGCACTTGTGTCATGTCTGCATAGCTGGTTCAGTTGCCTTGTTCATGCAACAGCTCTGCTTGCCTTCTTAGGCTTGACAGCCCTGCTATATTTCAGACAGCCTCAGATGCTGCTGCTGCCTTGGAGCACAAGTGGCATACAACTGGCGCATGCACATCTTTGAATTCTGTTATAGCATGCAGCTCAAGAAGTTCTTGGAGAAGACAAAGCATGAAGGGCGAGGCAAAGGGTACATCACCACATTCAGTGGGCGCCGCAGGCCTATCAAGGCTCTTGGTAGCAGTGAGCAGGGCTGCAAGGCTGCAGCGTCACAGCGTGTTGCTGCAGAAGCAGACAGGAAGGCTGTGAACAGCACCATCCAGGGCAGCGCTGCTGACCTCATCAAGCTAGCCATGTGCTCTTGGGCAGCATGGCAGCATGCCCACAACTGTACAGGTGTCCGGCTGCATATTTGCTGTAGCTGTACTATGCAATTTGCCTTGTTCAGAGTGCCCGCTCTGAAAGGCCACCTACATGCACATGCTGAGCTTTGCACGTGTATGCCCTGGTTGTTGTGACTGTCGTGTTGAGATGTGAATACATTGGCACAGTTGTGCTGTGCTGCAGCAGAGCAGCGCCCAGTGCGCCTAGTAGCTCAGATACATGATGAGCTGCTGCTGGAGGTCAACCCACAGCTTTGTGATGTGTACGTGATTGCAGGTAAGCAAAGCAATCAGCCACTTTCAGTCATGCAAGCTTTCTGCAACTGGAATGCTTCAAACTGCTTATCTTGCATATGCACTGCTTTGATGCACTGTATGGTCTGCTGCATGCCTGGCTGTCTTCATCTGTCACAAGGTGCATCAAGACATGCAGTAGTGCAGGTGCTGTGCAGCAAATCATGGAAGGCGTTGCGTGCTTGAAGGTTCCACTGACAGTCAATGTCAGCTATGGGCAGCGGTGGGGAGCTATGCAGCGCATGTGACTGGATTTGACTGCAACACATTACATCAAGACTCCACGCACTTGTCAGTCACCACAAGGAGTCAGCAGGGGAAGAGGCACAGTCAATTACTCACTTTACAGTTTCAGATCCTTCTAGTAAAGATAGGCACACCAAAGGATGTAGCGTGAAGTGCAAGCATGGCACATTCAATTTGGACCAAGCATTGTGAAACTACAAAGGGCCTGATGATGATTAGCAGAATCACCAGCGTCAAAATGCCAAATCACTATCAATTCCATGCTATACTCTGTCGTTTCCTGCGTGAATTACGGCATGGCATACCTTCTCAGAAAGAAGAAAAAGGCTGCATTTTGCAGACTGCAAGTGATGAACCTTGCGGAGTAACATTACAGTATGTCAATGCAAATGACCTATATATGACTTGTTTGCACCCAAATAACATGCATGGTGAATCAGTAGACTGCACGTGAAACGGTCAAAGCAAAGCAGTTTGGTCAGAAACACCCAGTACAACACATGAAATCTGTCAGTCATGGCTCAGCCCTAGAGTTGTTCAGAAGCAGTGTCTGCAGCAAACAGTGCAGTCTGTGAACTACAGGCAGTGTCCCTGCAAGGTGTGCTAGATGTACTGTATGGCCTGACACTGTCAAATGGCCTGTCACCCTCTACATAATTTGACAGAACTGGCACCAGACTGCCATATCACAGATGCTACTACACTCAGTGATGCTCTATGCTCTACACCCCCATGGCTAACACCCTTGTCTAGAACTGTCACAGCTTCACATTGTCCTCAGTCATGTAGATGCTCTACACCACTCGTCGTAGGCCCCTTGTGTTTGGCTGCATGCATGCAGAAATTGGAGAGCCACTCCACAGGCTATCCAACAGGCAGCAGTTGCATGGCCAGGCCTACTCACAAGCTATACGCGCTGTGCACAAGTGGGCAATCCTCAATTCTGCGCTGCCATCCAGCTCGCCATCACAAACAGAATCATCGCTTGTACACAAACTGATCAACCCAACTTTGCAGCTTCTTGTACACTGCATTCGCCATTTCCTGCACCAGGGCACGGGTACATGTCAGGCATGTGCAGCTAATACCATCACACACACACACACGCACGCAGAACGCACGCACACACACTCACGATGTCATCATGCTTCATGCGCGTGTGCTTCAACAGGTGAGCTACGACAGGTGGAAGCAGGCAGGATAACAAAAGAAACTATAAACAAGGTGAGCCATGCTTTGCAGCAAGCAAGCAAGCGACAGTGTGATGAGCAAGCCATGTGGGCACCTGCTGCATGGGGGATCTGGTGGCAGCAAAGGCTGGCCTGGTGAGCTTGAGAGCCCGTTTGAACTGCTCCATCTTCTCCTCGCCCTGGCGGGCCGTCCTGAAGTCCTTGTACCCCAGGGATTGCATGAAGCCCACAATGTCATGTGCAGGCCCAAACTGCAGATAGGCTTCATCAACCTGCACACAGCAGCGCAGCAGGTTCAAGCGCATGCACCAGACATCTTGTAAATGAGTCTTGCAGCTGAGACCAGGTGTGCCTATGATGCAGCATAGTCTCTGTTTGCTGAGATGACTGATCAGCCCATCACTGTGATGCACAAAGCAAGCAGCACGACAACGAAGAGTATACAGACACGGAGTGCATGCAGACATAAAGGCCCTGATGCCAAACAATATATGTGACAACACCTGATGTTGCAAGTGTACTGCTTTGCAGTGCTTGCGTTTGCAATGGTTGCCATCAAGCACAGTCAGAACACGCACTGCAGCTGAGCACACAAGAGTCCATGTGACATGAGCAGCTATAAAAGGTAGAGCAACAGAGAGGTGTACCTGATCTTGGACACTGCCATGCTTGGAAGGCTGAGCAGCAGCTGCTCTCTGTGATGGCGCAGCAGGGGCAGGGGCAGGGCTCTGGGTGACCAGCCCTTGTGTTGGGGATGTTGGAGAAGCAATGGGGCCCTTGCCGTCAAAGCCAGGCGCCTGCAGTGCAGCAGACGATATTACTTTGACATCAAGCCTCTGTACAAGCTGTAGCAGAAGGGCTGAAAGCTGTTAACAAGGCAATGCCAGTTCAGCCATGACAGGTCAGCACCTGCAATACACATGCATTGACACTTACGTGACAGATGTTGCAGCCACAAGTCAACTTGTTATATAGGAATATGCATTGCAATTTCAGAGCCAGCAAAAAGAGTTTACCTGCTGCTTTTGACTGTTATTCAGTTTGGCAGTCTGTATCTTGCGCCAGATTTCTGCTCTACTGTTTTCAGCCTCTTGCCTCAGTCTCTCATTGCCACTCTCACTGCGCGTCAGGCTGCC
>JAABUK010012383.1_pt1 | contig 10873 bp, 12 predicted proteins | sample 5559141 | NCBI WGS metagenome assembly JAABUK01 (sample SAMN10711869, study PRJNA513367) | rock metagenome | isolation source: Antarctica rocks | place: Antarctica: Victoria Land, Pudding Butte nord | collected 2016-01-03
TTAGGCTGCGCAATGCACTGAAATGCATTGAAATGCATCTCGGAGGTCATTGTTACAATAGAGTAAAGCTGCTGACGTCGAAAGGTGCTGAGAAATGAACTGTAGCGTCTGTTGCTGACTGTGAGGTAGCCTTTGTCTCCTGCTGCTGCAGGCGTTACGGCATAGGGTTTCAATCTCGTCGCGGAGGGCTGCAACTGTCTAATCGACATGTGAAACACAAGCTGTTGCGCACCGCACTGACCTCAAGGCAGGGCAAAAGCAAAAGATTGCCTTGACAGTTAAATGCAAAACGCGGCCCTGCATTGACTCACACGGCCGCGCGCGAAGCCTCAACATGCGTGCCTAGACGCAGCGCTCACCGCTCGAGGCAGGCTCTGTGACAAGTCTGCTAGAAGTGGTGAGCGCTGATCCAAACTTTTAACTCACTCAATATGGCAGACGACTTCGAAAGGGCTGTGTTGTTCAGCTTTGATCAGACCGGCAATGTCGACGCCGCTCTCAAGGTGCGCAGAGCACTGCTCATGTCGTCTCAGCTGTTCAGGAGCAGCATTGATTGTGCACACGTTATGATACAGGATCGCGCCGCGGCATACTGCAACCAGACCAAGGCGCAATCTCTGTCTTGGCAGCTGTGTCTTGAGAAATATTCCTCAACTACTTACATGGAAGTCAGATTCTGGTGTCTACAAACCTTGCACGAGGTGCGGTCAGCTCTGCCATCAATCCACCAGCACCAGTCTGAAGTGCTATTGTTGCTGTGGCAGTTGCATGCAATCAAGCTGCATTCTCAAACAACAAGTGTAATCTTGCAGGTTCTGGTTACCAGATATGAGCAACTTGATAGCAATGTGGTGAGTCTCTACCCATTCTAATCTGTAACATCTGCTCCTGCTGCAAACTTCAGCTGTAGCCCCTGCTGCAGACTCTGGCAATCAACTGTGCTGCATCGTGATCAGTCATTTCCACCACATCCATCTACACCGGCTCAACAACATGAGTCATTATATTGATGCAGGTCAAGCAAGCTGTGCTGTCATGGGTCAGAAATACAAATGTGGAGCATCAGATGCCTCCTTTCTTGCGCAATAAGGTTGCGCAGGTCATTGTGGCCCTGGTTCAGGTCAGCTGCTGCACCTTCATTCAAATTTTCATACTCATCTTTCATTCCTTCGCTTATGGACTCATTCGTTCGTTCGTTCATGCATTCGTTCACTCGTTCTTTTGTTCACTCAGTCATTCAACCAAATCTTGCCTGCTCCTAGCAGCAGGTGTGTATATTCCAGAGTAGCTTCCTGGTTTAGGTTACCGCAGCCTTACTAGTGTACAGATTGGTCACAGAAACTTTGTATTGGCGCCGCCATGGCACAATGAGCCTGCTGTTTTGGATGTGCATCGATCACCAATGTAACAGAAAACACATTGGTTGAAACTGGACGCTGCCCCGTTCATGTTTCACAAGATATGTCCTGCTTGAGATAACTGTGTTGAGTATTCATGCAAAAGCCCAGGTCCGCCACATGATCTTGAGTGGAACATACATACAGCAAGCTGCTCTGCAAGTTAGCTAAGATGCTTTGGTAGATTTGTATCGTCGTTGTCGTGTTTGTGTTACCTTGACTCATCACAGATCACACTCACATTGACTCATCATCAATAACAATCCAGGTTGACTCATCACACATCATACAAGATGATCCTCTACTAAGGTCGTCATCAATGAGGCGCTCCAGTCAGTGGCATCTCTGACAGTGTTTATAGTGATGGGCAGGTCCTTTTTGCAGACTGCATTGCCTACTACACTGTCCACCAGTGATGGGCATTGCCTACTACACTGTCTACCAATGAGGGGCATGTCCTGTCTGCAGAACGAGTACCCCCACAAGTGGCCCAGCCTCTGGACGGATCTGCTGGGGATGCTGCCGGAGGGCCCCGGGGTGGTTGACATGTTCTGCCGGATCCTCATTGCCATTGATGATGATGTCATTAGCCTGGACATTGCAAGGTAACTCATGTGCTGCATGAGCTGGCAATCATGTGAGTGACAATACTCATCGCTGTGCTGAGTGTGAGCTGCTTTGCTGAATAGCCCTGCCCTGAGCACTGCGTCTGTTTTACTTGGATGTGCATGTCTCCCTGCCCTGCCCTGCCCTGCCCTGCCCTGCCCTGCCCTGCCCTGCCCTGCCCTGCCCTGCCCTGCTCGGCTCTTAGCTGCCCTGCCACATTCGTTTCTGCCTTTGAGATGGACTCCCTCAGCAGCAAAGTTGACACTGCTCACTGTGCAGGACGCAAGAGGGCATCAAGCGCAGCATGCAGCTGAAGGATGCAATGCGTGAAACCTGCCTGACTGACCTGGCAGAAGCCTGGTATAACCTGCTGACAGCCTACCAGTCAGCAAACCCTGATTTGGCGGCGGCTGTGCTGAGCACTGTGGAGCGCTATGTCAACTGGATAGATGTGGCTCTGGTTGTTAATGAAAGGTGGGCGCTACAACAATCAACCAATGTATCTTCAGTCTGTCTTTGGGGCCCATGAGGGGAGTCAGAGACAACAGCTGAGAGGTCTCAAAGCCTGTATGAATGAAGTCATTTAATGCTGTTCCCAGACCACCAAAAGCTCCCAGCAGATGCTAGCGTCCCTTGCACGCGGTCCTTGTTCACCCGCATGAGTAACCACGCCAACTCTGTGATAATCTGCACAACTTAGCTTAATCCAAGCAGATGCTGTGATCTGTAGTCACATGTCCAAGTCCTGAATCGTGGACGCGTCCTGCTGCTCTGTGCTCCATTGCTATTCTTCTCGAAGGTCTGAATTGGCACAGCCCTGCTTGACGTTGTGATGCCTCTCATTGTTTGTCTTGGCAAGAAGTAGCGTTCCTCATGTTGCAGGTTCATCCCATTGCTCTTCTCCTTGCTGTCAAGCCCGTCAGAAACCCTGAAAGGCGCAGCAGCGGACGTCCTCACAGAGATCATCAGCAAACGCATGGAACCACAGAACAAATTGGGCCTAATTCAGCAGCTAGGGTTGGGTAGGGTCTGTGCCCAATGGGGAAATGGGCTACCTGTACAAGATGGGGAATACGAATTAGCTACCAAATATGCCAAACTGCTGGCGACCATAGTCACTGGTAAGCCAAAGAAACCATTTAATCAGTATAGCAATGATAATTGTAATGAGTAAAATAAATAAATTGTTCATTGCTCAGACATGTTGTTTAAAGAGTGTCACAGCTGCTGCATTCACCAAAGGTTTTGTCAGGTGATGACTGACATGCCTGGCAGCCTAGAGATCAGCACCGGTGTCAAAATTGACATGTTCTGGTTTGCGCATTTGTCCTCACACTCAGTCAGCGCACAGACAACATGCATCTCCAAAAAGTGTGCACATGTTATCATGAATCATGTGCATGCGTGTGCACATGCCATCATGAACCATGCGTATGTGTGTGCACATGCCATCATGAATCATGTGTATGTGTGTGCACATGCCATCATGAACCATGTGTATGTGTGTGTTGCTGCAGAAGTATTAGATAGTTGCAAGAAGGTGGAGAACCAGTTAGTCAGCTTTGCAGCTGTGGGTGTGGCAATGGATGAGGAAGCTGTGCAGGAAGCTACCTCCACCTGCCAAGCTGCTGATAAGCTAATCCAGGTGAGTCATGGTGTTGCCACAAGCCCTCACAGATGGACTCCTCCTCAGCCCTTGCATGAATTTCTTGGACTGTCTGCCTGCTTGCATCTGCTGCATGGTGTTGAGATTGCAGACAATGTGGCCTTCACACCTCCATCCTCCTGTGATAAGCTGTTTGTATCCTCTGTGCCTGGTTTGATTTCATGTCATATCATCACTTAGTTTAGCATTCATGCTTGCAGCGTCAGTGAATATGTGAAAGTTAGCAGTTGCAGGTGTCAGATATGCCACATTGCTTATTTTGGCCTGTGGTGTGGCATTATTCATTTTCTGCCTGGTGGGTCACCCCAGACAACCACCAGACAACCAAATCCCCTTTTTGCCAATAAAGTGCTTGGTTCACGTTTTCCCAAAAAATTGTATGTTGTAATGTATTGAATTCTTATCCGTATTCAATATATTATATTGTTTTTCTTGACTGAAAAAGGAAAAATGGGCCATGCAGGAGTTGCTCCCAGCAGTGCTAGCTACTCTGAGGGATTCTGAAGACGAGGTGGCGACAGCAGTGGTGCCATTCCTGAACAGCTGGGTAGCTCGCCTGAAAGCCACCCAAAAGAGGACAAGTGGCGTTCCCCAGGTAGACTTCCACAAATTACATCCTACTCACATCATTAAGAGAAAGAAACGCTGTTCAGATATGCTCAAATCTGGTCACAGACGCCTGCTGTGAGTGTATCATGCTCATTGCATCATACTGTGCTGATTACCAATGCACATTCATTGCATGTTTGTGCTGTTTGTTGACATGTGGTGATGATGTGAGTGCAGAGAATGTGATAGCTCTGAGTCTGGTGCTTTAAGGCAAAATTTGCTGGCATCAGCGCTCATGTAAGGGTTTGTTCAGGGTTTCTGGGTATATTCACACATCCCATACCTTCAGCACCGAATTGCTGCATCACAGGAAGCTCTGCACCACATCCCCGCCATGCTAGATTCCCTAGCAGTCTGCGCCAGATTCCCACAAGACTCCTGCAACTACGCCCTCACAGCCCAAGACGCCACAGAGGCAGTGGCCGCAGAAGAGGAGACTGCAACTGTGCTGGAAAAGAGGCAGGATCTGTTCACCCTGTTCAAGAACACGGCCAAGCTGGTTCCGGAGCCGGCCTATGTGTTTGTGGGCAAGCAGCTGCAAGGCGTTGTGTCCCGGCGGAAAGCTGAGTGGCAGGTGAGCATGTTCCATCCAGTCAAATTGTGTGAATGGATTTCAGCAAACCTAACAAGATTCCACAGCAATCAAGCTGAGTGGCAGGTAAGGAGTCTTCCATCAAGTCAAATTGTCTGAATGAATTTCTGCATACCCAACAGTATTCTATAGCTTTACAGTTGTATGGAGCATCTGCAAGCAGGCAAGGTAGGCTGTGCAAGTTGTGCAAACAGCAACACCATTCCCTGAGTGCTGCCTTGCCTGGAACCCAGCACTACTGTCGTGAAGTCATGTGCTGCTGCACTTCCACTGTCATTGCTTATGCCGTATCCAATGTGTTCAAGTCTGCAACACTGCTGTAATGCTGCTGAATGTCATGCAATGCTATAGACCAGTTAGTAACTCGGAGTGTACGCTATCAAATCAAGTTGCGCCTGTGTTTTCATGACCATATTTGTGCTCATCAGCATCTTCCTTAAGCAAATTGATGAAGCCAATGTGCTTGAGATCATTCATGCTGCAAAACAGCGTTAGAGCCCCCAAACACCAGACATTCTGCTGGAGGTTTGCCTGTTGCCAGGGTACTCTGTCCTGGATTTGCTTGCCAAGTCAAAGCTGCGTCATTGACTTGGCAAAGCAGATCCTGGAATGAAGGCCTTGGCGCATGCATAAGCATATATGTGACGTGGCGGGGCTGTCTACCTGCTGATGCTGCCGTGGCGGTATGTTCGCAAAATGTGTGCATGCCATATATGCGTCTGCCCCCTGATGCGGTGCCAGATGGTAAGCTTTGCATGTGTGGCGACTCAGCAGACGTACATAGTTCCTGGGTGGAACAATACTAACTGCATAAACTGGGGCTGCAGCAATACGCAATCGCATGACAGTAGTGCTGGGGGCCAAGCGCAGCAGTATAACACTACCTTGTCCTTGACCACACTGCGCCGTCACCCAGCACGACTGTCATCCAGTCATGTAGTGCTGTAGCCCCAGTTTGAGCAACTGTGCCGTTTCCAGTGTGTTAATGTCAGATGCACTGCTGCTCGTACAAGGGCAATTGCTTGTCCTATTCCCAGCAAGTCTGCTCACAGAGTCTCCTGCTGCTCCTGCAGCATTTTGCGTCGCACAACAACTGCTGCTGCTGACTATAGCAGGATCTTGCATTCACCTTTGGCGCGCCTGCTAGTTTGCAAGCCAAGACTAGGCATAGCCAGTTTGCTTTTGTGTAATCAAGCCTATCTGATGTCAATGTCAATCACAAGGGAAAGCAAATGTGCATGGAGGTGTATCAGCTGGATCTGGACACTTGGCAATGGCACAAGCCTGCTTACATTGGCCAGCAGCCACAGTGTATAGAAGCCTCCAGCACACCATTGTTGCTTTCACTAGCTCTTTGCAATCCCAAAACGTCTGTTACAATTCAAAAATGCCATCTCTACACCGGAAATCTAAACTTGGAAACGCCCGGGGACAGAAAAACTCCAAATCTACATTTGGGAGATGTTTTAGGTTGTTGGTGATGTGCAGGATGTGGAGTTGGCCATAACACTGTTGTACCAGCTGGGGGAGGGGGCAGCTGAGGAGACCCTAAAGCCCGGCAGCGGTACCCTGGGGCAGCTTGCCACAGGTGCACCACCACAACATCTGTTGCATTTTCAACCTTTTGCACCTAGTTTCACTGCCTTTGGATCTTTTGTATCTGAACTGGTTGCATCTATATCTGTTGCATCTCGACCTGTTGCATCTCAACCTGTTGCATCTCAACCTTTTGCAATTTAACCTGTTGAATCTCAATCTTTTGCATTTCGACCTGTGGCATCTCAACATGTTGCATCTCAACCTGTTGCATCTTGACGTTTTGCATTTCAACCTGTTGCATCTCAACCTGTCGCATCTCAACTTGTTGCATCTCAATCTGTTGCATCTCAACCTTTTGCATCTCAACCTATTGCATCTGCTTTTTACTGCATTTGGATCGTGTATGTGTGTGTGAACTTTCTGCAGTCTTTGCTGTCTTTGCTGACTTTCTGCTGTCTCTGCTGTCTTTGCTGCTCAATCTTTTGCGTCTCAATCTTTTGCATCTGGACGTTCTGCATTTGGATCTTTTGCCGGTAGGCCGCAGGTGTTCTTTATGGGCTGCATTTTTGGCAAGTAATTTAATAATAAGGGGCTTTGCCCACCTAGCCGGCCTAGGTCTAGTTTCAGTGATGTTGTACAGCGTGATTGTCAAAGCTGCCGACTTAGTAGGTATTACAGGGATGCATAAGACAGGCTGCTCTGGAGAGACAAGACTTCTCCTGCATGCACCTAGCTCATCAGAAGCTGGAATGCGTAATTATTAATATCCACAACATAAGACAGAGTGTTCACTGCTGTTGCGTCAATCACTGTCATGAGTACCATATGACATTCATATATTGTGGACATTTGCAGAATATGAGAATGTCATATTGTATTCATGATAGTGATAGATATGTCAGCAGTGAATACTGTGTGATGATAAAAGCAGTACCAGTCACCTGGACCAGTGTTTGTTACGTACCACACACAGACTGAGCGTCAAAGTGTCTCCTGGAATTACAGTCAGAGCTGCATCTGAGCTGGATGTGCTTTGTCAGCACCTTAGGTCTGCAGATGGCTGCTGAACACGCTGTCACTTTTTGCTTGCAGGCTTGTTTGCTGCTCTGACACACTGTGAGAGAACTTTCTGTTGCAGCTTAGTTTGCTGAGCTGTGCATGATTATTGAAAGTGGCTTTGCAGCAGGCTGCTGACCACACTGTGTCTTTTTGTTTGGAAAATTGTGTGCTGCCTCAACACACTGTGTTTTCTGTTGCAGCCCGGTTTGCCAGGCTATGCACGATCAGTAAATCTGGCTTTGCAGCAGGCTGCTGACCACACTATGATTTTGTGCTGACAACTTGTTTGCTGTTGACCATGCTGTGCTTTCTGTTGCAGCTTTGCTTGCTGCTGACCATGCTGTCATGTTGCCAGTTCCTGCTGCCAGTCTGGTGACCTGTCAACAGAAACTCTGACAGTTGCCAGTTTTGCTTGACTATCTTGTCATGTGATGCTGCAGGTTTGTTTGGCGCTGAGGTGCCGGCCTGGCATCACAGGCTGGTGGTCTCAGCTCTTTTGGAAACCTATGTGCGCTTCAGCAAGTAAGCTGCTGCTCTGCTCATTCTTGCTTGATCCGTGTTGCCTGTATTGGTTTATTTGCCTGCAAGGAAGGTTTCAGGTTTAGGGTAATACTCTTTGATAGGGTTTCTTTGCATTGGTGGCAAGCCAAGGCCAAGATTATGCCATACAGTGCTGTTACTGATGGTACATGAATGTCTTTCATGCCCGTGTTGCATGACTGTACATGACTATATATGGTTGTATTACATGATTGCACTACATACCATGACCTTAAGAGCAGCAATAGCAACAGACCCTGCATGACGTTGTAGTGTGCCATGCAAACAACATCTCATTCTGCATTCTTTGTTGACCCAGCTTGTTCTTGATTCACTTCCAAAAGGTCAGTACCGTCTGCTTTCATCCACATGTTGGTTTACTATCCCATGCGCAATTTTACCTTGAGATCGTAAGCATAATCTGATGCTGCTGCTTCAATGTGGCATGTGAGGTTTCCAGCTATGATCATTGATGACAAGCTTTTCCAAAATAAGCTTGGACGCCAAGCTCTGACACCAGATGCATGACATTTGATCAGTTGTGTGTGACCTGCAGAGTGATGCAACAGAACCAGGAGTACATCCCCAATGTTTTGGCTGTATTCCTTGGGGACTCTGGCATGGGACACCCTGATGAGGTAATCCTCTTCCGATGTAGCTGCCTTTGCTCAGTTCCTTGCTGTAACCTTGCTGTAATCTTGCTGTTACCCTGCTGTCATTTTGCTACAGCTTTGCTGTGACCTTGCTGTGACTTACTGCAGCCTACCCTGAGCTACTTTGGCTTGCTTCATATCATTTCAGTTTGCTAGAATGTAGACTTTCAAGACTTTGTTGCTATTGGGGGACAAACCTTTGTCGCATAAATAAACAGTTCTGTCTCAGTATCATGTCCGTGGTGCACTTCAGACTTTTGCTGTCCAGGCTTGGTGTCAGCATAAGTTTTGCCCCAGCTTGCATCCAGCAAGTCTGGTTGGACTGTTTTAGGCATACATGCTTACAATTCAACTGCAACTTTCCTGCTGCATGGTGTTGCATGCAAAGCGTGATTTCAGCTGAGCAGGTCACACAATGCCTGACCTTGGAGCCATTTTCACTCACCACATGGCAGCTGTGACACGCACTTATGCAGGCACGCATGCACGCACACACATAATATGTGTGTCACAGCTTTCAGCCCTACATGACATGATGAAGAATAGGCTTCAACAAGTCTGTGGCGTTTGGTTCAGGCAGTCTCAACAAGGGCTTGCTATCTCTTCAGCCGTCTGGTCAAGGCTCTGCGCCAAAACATCCGCCAGTTCGTACGCGAGGTGCTGCACAGCATTCAGGGGCACTTGGTACGCATAGCCACCCACCCACCCACGGATGGGGGTCAAGCGGCTGCTAAAGCTGGGGGCCCGGGGGGCGCCAAAATCACCACAATGGGAGCTTTCCTGCCTGCTACAGATGACAGGTGTGTGATTTTTCTAGACAACACTTGTAACATATTATATATTATAAACAGATCATTGCAAAAAAGCTTTGTAGTAAATTTGTGGAAAGAGTCCATATCTGTACCTTGCCATTCACATTTGCAGCAGTGCCTGACACATCTAGCATGTCCATTGCGACATGTATGACACATCGTAATGACTCACCCACAGGGAAGAGGTGTATTGTGTGAAACCAATGCATGGACGTTGACACAGTAACAGCTGTCAGAAATAGTCTGCCAGGCATGAGTCTAATTTTGGCAGATTCATACCAAAAGCTGTTTATGTGTTTCTGCAGCTTTTGGGAGGGGCCTCTCAAGATTAGACTCATGCTTGGCAGGCTCTTTGCAAAAGCTGTCACTTTATTGTTCCTTTCATTGTTTTCTTTTATCACATGTCTCCCCAGAAGTTCAGGTTCATTCGGTCACATCTGTTCAAGCTGAAACAACACAGAGACAGTTGACATGGCCCTCGCGCAGGGATGACACACATACATCAAGAAGTGATTCCAAAACAAGTTCAGCAAGATCTGCCATCTCAGTGCAGAGAATCTGCATGACACAAATATTGCATGCAGGTAGCCTTTGCACACATTTGGACTGGAAGGAAAGCTGCAAATCAAAGATGAGTTTGCCCCGGCAACCACGTTACCACCATCGTATGCATGCCGCCATACGATGATGGAAACGAGGTTGCCGGGGCAAACTCATCTTTGATTTGCAGCCTTCCTTCCAGTCCAAATGCGTGCAAAGATGCTAATCATAGGTACAGGCACCACAGTGACAAGCACGGATGATCTATGATCAAGACTTCAAATGACTGGAAGCGTTGATGGTATGTGTGACAATGCCACATGCAGGCTATATCACAGTGACAAGCATGGATGATCTACGATCAGAACATTCAATGACTGGAAGAGTTGATGGTGTATGTAACAATGCCACATGCTGGCTGTCTCACAGTGACAAGCATGGATGAACATTCAATGCCTGGAAGAGTTGATGCTATATGTGATGATCAGAACATCCAATGACTGGCTTGATTGATGGTGTATGTGATGATGGGTGATGCAGGCTGTATGCATATGAGGGGGTGGGGGTGCTGTTGGGGCAAGAAGAACTGCCAGCTGAGGAGCAGCATGCCTACATTGCTGCTCTTCTTCAGCCCCTTATCCATCAGGTACACTGCTGCTCTTCTTCAGCCCCTTATCCATCAGGTACATCATGTTGACCTGGGCAGCCCAGTATAATAATTGGCTTCTCATTGCATTGACGCCAAAAGGCGTAGTCTTTTCTTTTCTTTTCTTTTCTTTTCTTTTCTTTTCTTTTCTTTTCTTTTCTTTTCTTTTCTTTTCTTTTCTTTTCTTTTCTTTTCTTTTCTTTTCTTTTCTTTT
>JAABUK010012384.1_pt1 | contig 10873 bp, 11 predicted proteins | sample 5559141 | NCBI WGS metagenome assembly JAABUK01 (sample SAMN10711869, study PRJNA513367) | rock metagenome | isolation source: Antarctica rocks | place: Antarctica: Victoria Land, Pudding Butte nord | collected 2016-01-03
ATGGCTCGTTCAAGCCCAGGGTAGCACCCCTCTGAGATCCCAGACATCGCTCTGGGGGGTGATGCATCTGTCTGCATCATGTCAGGCATGGCATGCTGAGCCTGAATGGCCCAATTTGAAATGGCACGCTCCAAGCCAGGAGGCAAGTCAGACATGCCTGACATGGCCCTAGCAGCTGATGGAGCACCTCGCATCCTGTCATGCTGAGCATGCTGTGCTTCAGGTGAGTGCTGCTGAGCATGCTGTGATGCAGGTGAGTGCTGCTGAGCATGATGTGCCCAATTTGAAATGGCGCACTCCAAGCCTGGGGGCAGGTCAGACATGCCTGACATGGCTTTGGTGAGAGACTCGGCAATCTGCATCTTATCAGGCATTGCATGCTGCGCCTGCTGTGCCCAGTTGGAAATTGCACGCTCCAATCCTGGGTAGAAAGCCTCAGACATGCTGGACATGGCTCTTGAGCCTTGCAGGTTGGAGTGTGAGCCATCCAGCTTGTCATGCTGTGCCTGCTGGGGCCAATCTGAAATGGCACACTCCAGGCCAGGACACTGCGAGATTCCAGATGCTGCTCTTGAGGCTGACTCATGCTGGTTCTGCTCCGCCCAGATGGAAATGGCATGCTGAAGACCAGGATACAGTGCTTGTGAGACTGCTCTGGAAGACAGCTGTGTCGAGGGGAGCTTATCATGCTGAGCCTGCTGAGCCCAGTTTGAAATGGCTCGCTCCAGACCAGGGTAGAATGCTTGCGATAAGGCTCTGGAAGCTGACTCAGCAGACTGCGGCTGGCCATGCTGAACCTGCTGGGCCCAGTTTGATATGGCTCGCTCCAAGCCGGGGTACATTGATAGCACTCTTGAAACAGAGCCAGAAGCTGCGTGCTGCTGCTGCAGCTGCTGTGACGGCACTCTCTGAACTCTCAAACGCGACAGGGCTCTTAGCAAAGGCTCTTCAACTTTGCCCCTGTGCCTTTTACGGGACTCAGGGGACGGGGGCTGAGGGGAGAGGGCCTCCGAGCCAGCTCTAGAAAGAGGGAAGGGAGCCATGGAGAAGGGGGATACACCAGGGGGCGTAAAGCCACCACTGAAATGGGCGCTGAGACCTGAAAGGCAAGAAAACAGTTCAACTCTAGGCCAAACAAAGTTTGCTGATGCACAACCCAGCATACCCTGGCAATCATAGTCAACCTGACTTACAAGCACTGCAAAGACAGGCACTGGTCAAACATATCTAGAAGGGAAACTTGCAGCTGCAGCCAAGGAGGTCTGCTGGTGACTAGGCACATAGTGAGCTGATTTGAGCTATTGATGGCGTGCGCAGGTATTGTGATTGGCGCTGCAAAGTTCACGGGCCATTGACAAATGCAATACAAGCCAATTGCAAGAACACACAGCTGAGGCATGAAAGAAAAGACTGCTGCGTGCAAGTGGGCTTTGCCACAGGTGACAAAGCAATTTAGGTCCATGATCTGCATGAGTGTTACCTGATTCAATGGTAGTAAGGACATGTGGCAGCTGCGTTATCCCGCTTGCAACTGAGTCCTCTTCACGCTGTGGCTCATCAACGCTCAATTGTGCTACCAAGCTATGCTCTGGCAGCATGTCAATGGCTTGCTTGTCCCCAAGAGATAAAACCTGATCAGCATTGCTCATCTGTGCAGCTAGGCTGTGCTCTGGCAGCATGTCATCAGATGCAGCTGGCAGTGAAGGCTGTGCAGATAGCTCAGGCTGATGCTGTGCTGATGATGCAGGCAGTTCGCTGCTTATCTGTGCAGCCAAGCTGTGCTCTGGCAACATGTCATCAGCGAGCTCCTCCACGTGAGTGTTTGCAGCAGACTGCAATGGTTGCTGCAGTGATGATGCTGGGGCTTCACTACTCATCTGTGCAGCTAGACTGTGCTCGGGAAGCATGTCGTCAGGCACTTTTGCCCCCTCAGTTGCTGCGTCCTGAGCATTGGCGCTGGAACTGGTCTGAGGTGCAATGCCTGAGCCTGTGCTGCGCATGGAGGTTGCACTGAGGCTGTGTAGCAAATTATCGTTTGGATGCTCTGGTGTATCAGGCTGGAAAGATTGGCTGAGAATGGCCTGCAGACCTCGCTTGCTTTGACCAGGACCTGGCTGCTGCAGCTTGACTGATGGAAGACCCTTGCTGTGTCCAGTCTGTTCACACTCCATTGCAGCATCTGGCACTGGAGCTCGTCCTGCAGTAGGACACTAGAGTAGACGATGCTGTTTTGCATACGAGTGTGCAGTTGCTGACCAGACTAAGTTTACATGTACACATGCTTATAGGTCAACATAGGCTGCCCGTCCACGTGGTCTTGACTGCTGAGCATGCACGTCGGAGGTCACAAATATATCCACTTGTGTCTGGCTTGGTACTCTGCGTCTGACTCATGTTCCGGAAAGTCTACGACTTCTTGCAGCCGAGCCGGCACCGCGCAATACAGTGTTTGTTGACCAGTTGGCTACCCGCAGCTTTTCAGCCTGCAAGCATCAGGCGTCAAGGAACCGCCGATTCATCGATTACTACAAGAGCAAAAGGTCAAGGCGACATACGCGTTGAGAAAGTAAGTGTGACAAGGAAGAATGAGTGTGGACCCGAGATCACCTGAAACAAACGAAGGCACACAGTCCCGGGCGGCGAGTATGTGACCGGCGAGGCAAAATAGGCACTTGAGGACCCGGCGCGCCAAATCAGCAAGATGCCGTGCGCCAGGACAAGTTTCACATCCGTTGCGATTCACAGCTTCCCGATAGGAAGTGGAAGCAAAATCCTAGTCAGGAGGTGACTAAGCTGTTGTAATGACGCTCCATAAAATGCAGTTTGAACTCAAGAAAGGTTGCCACAGTTGACCAGGCTGCCGCAAGCACCACGTTGAGTGACCTGCTGGACAAGCGCGGCCTGGTAAATTGTAACAGAGTGAGATCTGTCTGCATGTGATCAGAGTCCAAATGAGTTGTCAGGTGCTTTCCCTCTATCTGCCTTGACTACACCGTAGTCATTGCGCAACACTGCCACGTAGCAGGCTCTGTACTATCGTGCAGGACATCTCGTCTATGCTTTTCACGTTGTTCCCATAATGCTTGTCCTGGTTGCAGGCTAGCTCTTTCGCCTGGTAGTCAAGCCCACCCATCCATAGCTCACGAGAGCTCGTGATTACCGGCCATGATTTTGATGCCTGAGGTGAGCACAGTTAAGCTGATTCTGTGCTCTCTGCGATTTCACTTTGTTCCTGCGCCGACGTTTTGGCAAAGTTGCTGAAGTGTGTGCCAGCAACCTTGTCTTCACCTCTGAGACACCTTCTCTGTTTGGCAGACCATGCCAAGACTGTTAAGCGATCTGCCAGGCGGCAACCTCTCACAGATGCTGCACAGCTGGTGGCTCGCTGAGTCACACCTTGATCGCCTGCTGGCTCAGTACCATGTCAAAGCTCAGGTATGAACATTACTTCATGCTGCAGTCGATGCTTTGTCCAGTGGAGGCGTATGAATGCCGTGATGAGCAGAAACTAAATTTGCTGGATCAAAATATGTTGTTTGCTGCAATAGGACATGGAGAAACACAGAGATGTGGCTGTGACATATGTCAAGTACATCGAGGACTCTGTGCTACCGTTCCAAGACCTGTCTGCTCCTGAGGGCACCCGAAAAGAACGTGTCGAGGTACGCTATCAGCTGAACTACAGTTGTCATTCAAACGCTCAGCACTCTGATACTTCAATACCCAGAGTCCTGCTGCATCACTCTCATTTCTACCAGTATTGCACAGTCTGTGGTAAGCCAACAATGCAAGCTGCCAGAACTGTGGTGCAGCGACAAAAGTCGACGGTTGTGAACAAATTGGTGCAGGAGCTCGATGGATACCGCTCTGGTTCACTGGTGCACTATGACAAGCTGAAGGCATGGCTTTTTGAGGAAGAGTACCGGCTGAACTTCATCAAAGCTCACCTTGCCTTGGCATTGGCTATGCTGCAGAATAAGCAAGTCAGTCAGACACATTGATCTGTGATTGCTGTTTGCTTAACACCATCAACTGCTGTTGTTGTTGCTTTTTTGCATTGCATCTGAAGTTCTGTGCTAGCCCTGGACTTTTGATTTGAGCAGTGTGCTACACTCTGCCAAAAAGTTTGATTTTGTTTTGATGATCATGTGGACTACAAAGTGTGTTCAGAGTGCCAGTCTCCTGGTTCCTTTTGGCACACCATCTGCTGCAAAACAGCTTTGGTGTTGTTGACCTTGGCAAGACTGCAACACAGTGAATGACTGATTGCATGCATACAGAAACAGTCACAGCACATCAAGCTTTATTCAACTTGTGCAGCTACCAACCAAACAGATCTGCATGATCTGGCCTGCTGTACATGCGTGTACAGTTTTTGTAAATAAAGCTTGTGATGGCTTGCAGGGAAAAGCAACCAATGAAGAGGGCCTTGCAACAGGTGAATACCAGGCTCTACAGAAGATTATGCAAGAACATCGCAAGGTAAACCCCCATCCTGCTTGAGACTTTTGATGCATTCAGACAGTGGAGCGCAGCACCTTGAAGCCACAGCCACTAATATTTCTGTGCTTGTGTCATTACATATGCTCATGTCATCAAAATATGTTGACAAGCTCCTCTTGATATCGACATCACCATCTTGTCTTGAGTGCCAAATTATGCCTGACTTGTTGTAACTCTCCGCTTGCAAAGGCCACTAGCAGCCAAACGCAGACAAATGATCTTGACCAGTGATGTTTTGCTGATATGCCAAAGAAAAAAGAAAAGAAAAGACTACAACTTTCGGCGTCAATTGAGTGAGATGCCAAGAATTATACCGGGCTGCCCAGTGATACGTGCCAGAGACTCTGCTTTGCTTGAAGGCACTGCTTCAGTGGAGAGAAGATGAGCAGCGCAATGGCAGGCCGTCCATGAACGAAGAAGAGGAGGATGAGCTGATCAAGGTTGGGGGCCGGCAGCTCTTGAAGGCTCCACTGGCAAGCGCTGCTGGTGGTGAAACACCATCTGCGAGTCAGCAGGTGCAAGGCAAGAACACAGACCTGCAGAGGTTGCTGCAGGACGAGCAGCTTGCAAAAGAGAGTCAGATGAAGGTACGAACAGATATGTTTTGCGGTACTGTGGCTGCTTTTTGCTGCTGTGCTTCTGCATGTTTGTTATTTAGCCACAAGGCTGTTACATACTTGCGCTTTGCTTGAGCATCATATCGAAGGTGATACATGCCTGCGTGAGCCAGTCAAGGACATGTCTGCATGTCAATTCAAAACGTGGATGCCTGGATTCTTGTGACCATCTATAGCAAGTTGGTGGGGTCCCTGTTCCACTTCAGCAACACAGGCGTCTGGAAAGACTGCATAGTATGTTTTTATGACTGTGCCATGCACTTTTGGTTCTGTAGACCTCTACAAATGAGGTTTTTGGAAGATCTTCTCAGATGCCTCTGTATTGTCATAAAGAGTTGACACAGTAGTGTAGAGCTTGTTGTGCGGGCATGCAGGAGGTGGAAAGGCTTCTGAAAGAAGTCCAGAAAATGCAAGATGAGAGGGATCAGGCCAGGCAGCAGGTCCGTATGGACAGATGCCAAGCAGAGCAGGCAAGTGTCTCTGGTGACCGTGCGTTAGATTGCGGTTTGCATGCTGGCCAGCAATATGGGTGTGCTGATTTTGACAATATGCAGCAAGGTGTGCATGCTTTATGGGTCTTGGCGCATGTTATGTCCAGAGTGTCCAATACAATGTCTTCCTTTTCCCAGCTCCATAGTCCCGGTTGATGCACAGGAGATGAGGCTTCTCCACAGGGAGAAACAAGCTGCTGTAGACAGGACCAGGCGAACCGAGCGCATCGCCATCCAGCAGGCCTTAGAGCTCCAGACAGCACACAACACCAATTCTACCCTGGCTGAGGTGTGATGCACACCTTGCTTGCTGATTATTCAGAATCTCCGCAGTCAGGCGACTACTTGCTCTTGTGCTCCTCATATTGCACACATCATCAAGAGCACTCATTTAACTGCATGGTGTTGCACATGTCAAGCAGCTGATACAAAACATTATATCCCAGGACTCCTATGGGGGTTAGTTTATGTGCGTCTGTGCAACATCCATCAATCTGTCTGTACGCATGATTTGTCAGTAGTGTGTCTGCTAACATTGCTGGATGTCTGCCACTGAGACAGTCTGGTGTCCTCTGCTCGTCTCATACAGAGGGCTGCCGTTCAAAACTTTGCATGTTCACATCACTCTATAGGCTGCCAGATGCAGAAGAAAAAAATGGCATTGGGTTAAACATCAAATCCCATGGTGCTGTGCAGATCAATGACACGCTTCAGGGTCAGGTAGCCAACTTGCAGAACGATAACCAGAGCTTCCAGACTCGCGTGACAGCTCTGCAGGAGACAACTTCCAGCCTGAGTGCCCAGATTGGCGCCCTAGCCAGACAAGCTCAGACAGCAGCAAATGCTGCCAACCAGCTGCAGGTGAGGCATGCTCAGGGCACACAACAGCCCTGTTGTGAAAGTGACATCACTGGAATGTTTGTTCAAGATGACGCCTGGTGTATCCCTTAATGGTGATGCTTGTTTATGGTGCTGCCAGTAGCCCTGTGCTGAGCTGATAAAGCTTCATGCGAGCACACGGAAGTGCTGCATTTGCTTGCAGACATGTGCAAAATGTATGCAACATACACAATGGTTGCTAGCTTTTCTGGACCTGCGTGGGCATTCACTCAATATTGCATGTGTATGACTGTGGGGACAAAATGTGTTGGCTGAATGAGAGTGTCATGGGGTACAGGTTCTGCGTGGGGTGGCACACACATTGCAGACTGAGAGGGACTCAGCCAGGACCAGCCTCATTGCCATGCAGCACGACAAGATTGCTGCAAATGATCAGATAATGGCTCTGCACATTGACTTGAACATGGCCAATGGCCGGGCCGATAACCTGGCTAAGGAGAATCAAGAACTGGTGTCATCTTGGGTAAGCCTCTTGCACACTGCCCATGCACGCCTGACTCGACCAGACAATGACACGCTCAATTTACATTAGTAACCCGAGCCATTGTGCTCAGCAATCTTGTGCAGTGCTGGCCCAACAAGACTTTGAGCAGAGATGTCGAGCGCATCGCTGCATGAATCTGCTTCAGGTCACACATCCAGCAACCTCAAGCACAGTGCTGCATATATAGGCAGAAAAGGAGGCCAGCGCCCCTGAGATGTTGCAGGGCAAGCCTGCTGGCTTGTCCACTGGTGCAGAGGGCAGTCCAGCTGTGGCAAATGAATCTGGAGAGCAGACTGCAGAGCAGGCTACCATTGCAGAGCTGCGTGTCAAGCTGCAGCAGGCAGAGGAGAACAGCTCAGTCTTTGCGCAGGTGAGCTGCCTGTGCAATTAGGCCTGACTTGTGTAATTAGCACTGTGGTAGACATGACGGAGTAAGACCATGCGCATGTTGCCATTGGCTGGAGTGCAGCCAGACTCTGGCATTGAAGGGTGCCATTGCTACTGTGGCAGGGTCCATGTTGGAGGAAAGCTTGAGTTGTATCACTGTGTTCCAAACCAAGGAGACTCTCACCTTTTTGTTCTGTTGGTTGTCATGACAATCCTACGCACGAGAGCTTCAAACTTGCCAGTGTGTTGCAGTGGGGCAGTGTGCAGCACACACACACACACACACACACACACACACACACACACACACAAGTACTTCTTGGGAGTTGGCTGAGTTTGTTTGACCCTATGCCTCAGATTTCCACAAAAGTTATAAGGTTTTTAATCTGAGTGGCGTGCCTGACCTTGACTGTGCATGGTTTTGTGATGCAGAAAAACAAGAAATTGAACCGACAGCTGAAAGAAGCAGAGAGCCACATGAGGCAGGACGTGCAAGACATGCAAGCACATCTCCAGAGATCCAATCAGGCTCTGGATAGTGCACCAGCCTCTCCATTCCAGGGCACCCCACCTGCCCCCCAGATCTCCCCTGCTTCACCTCCCAAGCCTGACACTGAGTCATAAAGCAACACAGCCAGCTCAGCCTCAGTGCTATGTCTGGCATGCTAGTCCTGTTAGTTGGGTGTCATTAAAGTTGCAGTTGTACAGTGTTAAGCCAAGATGCGACAGCTGCATACTTTGGTGCGATGTATGTTCCTCATGTAAATCTGTTACGATATCAACTAAATCGCATGCCTGCATGTCCGCTGCAGGACCGGCATCCTGTCTCATGATATGTATGTTCAACCACCAGTGCTTGTCAGGTGCCTTTTCATGGTGTAGCAACAACAGTGCTCTTGACAGCACTGAAGCATGGGAGGCTTCTGACCATGCTGGAACATCACATATACAAACCCCATAGCTTTGTCAGCTTTTGATTACTTAGCAAAACAGCTTGGCGCTGAAAAGCATCTGTGTCTGAAACTGTACACTTACATCTGAACCTATAGACAACGCTGCAGAACACCTGAGCAGACTGAGCATTGACGGCACATCCAATGGACTGCTTTACAGCTGCAAATCATCTGCTGTGAATCATCAGGGAACAGACCCTGCTCAGCATTTCTGTCGTGACCCCATCCGCCGAGCAGAGCGTTACTTCACTCTTCAGAGCTAGGATGCTTGCGCCTGTTGAGCCATCCTTACTGTGTCTGTGCCTTGCATCACATAGGACACTGGATCCAGAGGCAGCCAGTGGTGATTCCTATTGGTGGCCTCACTCAGTGCACTCCCAAGTCCCCTTATAGCTGCTTGCAGAGGTACAATCCTGCAAATATTCAATTAATCGCCCTTCCTGTTTTTGAAGCACCAGGATTTGGCAACATCAGGAGCCATAGTATAGCCAAATTGTTGCCTTTACACACTTTGACTCCGAAACAGCATGAACAGCCTGTCCCGCGTGTTCTGATGTGTATCCATGCATCCTAGCAACTCAGGTCATCAGCTGTTTGTTCCCTCAGGACAAGTTCAGCCACACAATTTGAGGCTGTCTGACTTGATCTGCACATTGTCAAGGTGCTGGTAGTCCCACTCCTGCCTGAGCCTTGGTGACAACAAGACCACCCCAGCTATGTCTGAACAGTCCCCATAACTACAGCTAGTTGAAAGATGTGGACTTGCAACAACTGCCAGGCTTGGCTTTGTATACTTGCAATCTACAGAAGTTGACTACTTGGTGAACAGAAGATGTGTCTTTTGTTTGCAAGCAATGTTGTCACAAATCAAATGTTTGCATGATGTAACAACGTTGCATTGATGGACCACGAAGAATATTCACAGGGTCTGTGACATCGCAATCAGTCACATTGGGTTTTGCCTGTCAACAAGCTTTCATGCTGACTGTGTTAGTCAGTGTCCCCACTGCTCACGGCTCTTCACATCTAGGCTTTGCACCTTTAGACATTTTGAGCCATACATCCTTAGAGCAAAACAACGCATGATCCCTGCAGTCCTTTAGTACCCTGTAAGTGCCTCAATAAATCGTGGTTGTGTCCAAATTTAGGACGCTGAAGAGCACAGTAAGGATGCGGCAGCAGGCGAGGATGAGTCAGCGCTGACAGCCAGGGCAGAAGAAGCTGAACGGCATCTCAGCCCACCTTCCACAGATGGACTCAACAAGACCCTCTTAGAACAGCTGGCAGAAGCACGCAAGCAACTCCATGTCAGCGAGGGCAGGGCAGAGAAGGCTGAAATAGCCTTAGGGCGCCTACAGCAGCAGGCAGAAGAAGCTGAGCAGCACATCAGACAGGCTGAGGGCAGGGCAGAAACAGCACAAACTGCCCTCAAGGAGCTTCAGTACAAGGAGGAAGAAGCTGCGAGCATGTGGAACGAGACACCGCTTGAACTGGAAAAAGGTCACAAGCTAGCGCTTACCAGAGCTTAATGGCTGAATTAGCCCTCAAGGATCACCAGCAACAGGCGAGAGAAGAGGATAGGAAGCAGAAGCAGTTGTCTGAGCACAGGCTGGGTGTAGCTAAGCAGGCTGCTCTGGAGGCCAGGGGCAGGGCAGAACAGGCTGAAGCAGCCCTGGCTGAGCAAAAGCAAGCACTCAAGCTTCAGCTTGAAGAAGCAAACCAGAAGCTGAAGGTCAGCAAGGGCAGGGCAGATGCTGTCCAAACAGCCCTGGTGGAGCTTCAGGCGCAGGCTCAAGAAGTTGAAGAGCTGCTGACAGCAAGGGCACAGGAGGCTAGAACAGCCTGCAAAGAGGCCCAGGGCAGGGCAGAACAGGCTGAAGTGGCCCTACAGAACCTGAAGCATGAGGTACAAGCTGCACGAGCTGCGGCTAGTCAGGCCGGGACAGCGTCATCTCAAGAGGCTGCTGTGGATGGGGACAAACGCCACCTTGAACAGATGACACTGCTGTTAAGACAGCTGCTGAAGGGCAGATCAGGTGCTGGCAAGCAGGCAAGTCACCTGCCCTCCTCAAGTTGCCCAGGTGTCCTTGTCCAAGCCAATGGAAAAGTTGCTGTTTTTACCATGTGCTGTGCTCAAAGTCCATGGCATGGCTCAGCTGGAGTCTATGCAGTCCTGGGAGCTCTGAGTGGCAACAAACTCATTAAGTTGTCGCTAAAACCTAAAACTCTAAACCGTAAATATAGTATGGCTGCCACCTCAATGTTAAGCCCAGTGCATGCTTTTGTGTGTCTGGTAATGCCTCAGCTGCTTCTGACACTCAAGAAGAAGCTTGACCCATCCTGGCTGTGAGTAAAAGTCTGCGTCTGCAGCCTGCTTTCTCCACAGGCATGGCTGCTAAAGCATCTTTCTCACCCATTGCTTGTCCATCTTTGCATCACAATTGCAAGCAGCAAAAACCTGAAGATCTTCTTTCTCTATTGGCCAAAGCAGTATAGATTCACCCTTTGTCTTTTGTGAACATTTCTCCCCGACCAGTG
>JAABUK010012385.1_pt1 | contig 10873 bp, 7 predicted proteins | sample 5559141 | NCBI WGS metagenome assembly JAABUK01 (sample SAMN10711869, study PRJNA513367) | rock metagenome | isolation source: Antarctica rocks | place: Antarctica: Victoria Land, Pudding Butte nord | collected 2016-01-03
GCGCGGTTGCGCGCGCGAAGCGGTGTGTGTTAGCTTGAAAACGTTTAAGAGGAAAGCATGGCGCGCGCGAGCGAGGAAAACAAGCGGTCTCAGCCCAGCCCAGCCCGGCCCGGCCCAGCAACTCAAGATCAAGGCGATCAAGGGGACCGAAGCAGCGCGGGCCCGGCTCAGAGCGGCGTGAACTGGAGCGAGCAGGTCGAGTTTCTGCGCGGCCTGGCGGCCATCGTGCGCGACGAGGAGCTGTCCGAGCTGTCCATCGAGCAGGCCGGGGTGCGCCTGAACCTGCGCTCGCGCCGCCCTTCGATCGTGCCGCCCGACCCTGCGCCCGCGCTGCCTGCGCCCGCGCTGCCTGCGCCCGCGCTGAGCGTCGAGGCGGCGCTGCCCGAAGTTGGCGCTCAAGTACTTGAGGCGGCTCACGAGGAAGCTGCGGGCACGCCGATCGTGTCGCCGATGGGCGGCGTCTTCTTCCGCTCCAAGACGCCGGACGACGCGCCCTTCGTCGAGGTGGGCGAGCGCGTCGAGGTCGGGCAGGTCGTGGGGCTCATCGAAGCGATGAAGACCTTCAACGAGATCACCTCGGAGGTCGAGGGCGAGGTCGCGCTGATTCCCGCGCGCAACAGCGAGCTGGTCGAGGCCGGCGCGACTCTGGTCGTGGTCAGGGCGGCTTAGCTCAGCCCCGTGGGGCGGCTTAGCTCAGCCCCTTCCGCTTGGCTCGGCGCAGCAAGCGCAGCAAGCCTGGCTTATGCAAATCAACATCGGTATTCTGGGGCTGGGCACGGTGGGCAGCGGGGTCGTGTCGATTTTGCAGCGGCACGGCGACCTGCTGGCGCAGCGGGCGGGCACGCGGCTGCACCTCAAGCGCATCGCGACGCGCTCGCCTCACAAGCTGCGCTCGGTTCAGGTCGATCCCGCGCTGGTCACGGCTGATGTCGAGCAAGTACTTGGCGACCCCGACATCCACATCGTGGCCGAGCTGATCGGGGGCGTCGAGCCCGCGCGCGAGTATGTGCTGCGCGCGCTCGGAAGCGGCAAGTCGGTGGTGACGGCGAACAAGGAGCTGATCGCCAAGCACGGGCGCGAGATTTTCTCGCTGGCGCGCGAGAAGAACGTCGATGTGCTGTGCGAAGGCAGCGTGGGCGGCGGCATTCCGCTGCTCAAGCCGCTGCGCGAGAGCCTGATCGGGAACCGCGTCGAGAGCGTGATGGGCATCGTCAACGGCACCACCAACTACATCCTGACCCAGATGACGCGCTACGGGCGCGAGTTCGAGGACGTGCTGGCCGAGGCCCAGCAGCTGGGCTACGCCGAGGCCGACCCCGGAGCCGACATCGACGGCTGGGACGCCACTTACAAGCTGGCCATCCTGAGCGACATCGCGTTCTCGGTTCCGGTGGTGCCCGAGCAGATTTTCCGCGAGGGCATCCGCAAGATCACGGCCCGCGACATCCAATACGCGCGCGAGTTGGGCTTCGTCATCAAGCTGGTCGCCCTGGGCAGCCGCGACAAAGCCGGCAGCGTCGAGCTGCGCGTGCACCCGGCGCTCTTGCCCACTTCGCACCCGCTGGCCAACGTGCACGATGTCTTCAACGCGGTTCTGGTGCACGGCGATGCGACCGGCGACGTGATGTTCTACGGGCGCGGCGCGGGCTCCGAGCCCACGGGAAGTGCGGTGGTGGCGGATTTGGTCGAGGCCGCGCGCAACTTCGGCTGCGACGCGCGCGGCAGGCTCAACGATGTGCTTGAAGAAGCGCGCATCCGCGAGTTCGGCGAGGTCGCGACGCGCTTTTGCGTGCGGATGCAGGTTGAGGATCGGCCCGGCGCGCTGGGGCAGATCGCCCTGGTCTTCGGAGCGCAGGGCGTGAGCCTGGAGTCCATCGTGCAAAAGCACTCGGACGGAGCCAGCGCCGAGATCGTGTGGATGACGCACCGCACCACGCAAAGCGCCATGACCGCGAGCTTAGACGAGTTCGAGAAGCTCGAAGCCGTGCGCGAGGTGTCGAGCGTGCTGCGCGTCGAGGGCATGGACGAGTAGCGATGCAGGTGCAAGTACTTGGGAGGCATACCATGCTGAGTAATGCGTTGCGCGTTGGACACAGGCCGATCAACAGCGGGAAGGCGCGCGAGAAGCGGGTTGAGACGCAGGCATCGCGCCCGGCTCCCGCGCCGGTTCAGCCTGCGGGCGAGGTGGAGCAGCGGCCCATCGTCTGGAAGCACGTGGCGCTGGGGACGGCGGCAGTCGGAGCACATTTAGTTGCTCTGAGCGAGGTGGCCAGCCCTTTCACGACGGAGCTGCTCGCGCGGATGTTCTACGCCAAAGGTGCGGAGTTCTGGAGCTTGTTGGACGGGCGCTCCATTCTTGGGATGCGGCCCGAGATCGCGCTTGTGAACGCGGGGCTGGTGCTGTCGCTGCTGCTGGCGGGCGGGATGTTCTTCAAGAAGCAGCAGCGAGCGCCCATGCTCCTGAACGCGCTGGCCTGGATCGTCCTGCTGCAGTTCTCGCCTTACTATCGCTGGTGGTCCATCGACTGGCGCTGCTGCGTGGCCGCGCTCGCCTCACTCGCCACCGCCTTCGCTCTTGGCCGCAAGAGCCCGCCTGAACTCGAAGCACCAGAAAAGTAAGTCGAGGACGCATTATGGAAGTTGAGATGAAGAGCGCGCCCCACAACGGCGCCGCCCACCTGAACGGAAGCCCCACGATGAACCCCCCGATGTGGCGTGGCCTGATCGAGAGCTACCGCAAGTACTTGCCCGTCACCGAATCGACGCCGGTCGTGACGCTGCACGAGGGCAACACGCCGCTCATTCACGCGCCGCGTTTGGCTCAGGTCATCGCGCCCGATGCCGAGCTGTATCTCAAGTTCGACGGCGCCAACCCGACGGGCTCCTTCAAGGATCGCGGCATGACGATGGCGGTCAGCAAGGCCAAGGAAGCCGGGGCCACCGTTGCTATCTGCGCTTCGACGGGCAACACCTCGGCTTCAGCGGCGGCTTACTGCGCGGTGGCCGGAATTCGCTGCGTGGTCTTGCTGCCGCGCAACCAGATCGCGCTCGGCAAGCTGGCCCAAGCCCTGATTCAGGGCGCGACCGTGCTCGCTATCGAGGGCAACTTCGACGACGCGCTGCGCATTGTGCGCGAGCTGTGCGACACCCACCCCATCGCGCTGCTCAACTCGCTCAACCCCTACCGCATCGACGGCCAGAAGACCGGCGCCTTCGAGGTGTGCGACTTCCTGGGCGCGGCTCCCGATTTCCACGCCGTTCCCGTGGGCAACGCGGGCAACATCACGGCTTATTGGAAGGGTTACAACGAGTATTTCGCCGAGGGCCGCATCGCCAGCCGCCCCAGGATGCTCGGCTTCCAGGCGGCGGGCGCGGCTCCGCTGGTGCTGGGGCACGGCGTGGATCATCCCGAAACCATCGCGACGGCGATTCGCATCGGGCACCCGGCGCGCGCCGTTGAAGCGGTTCAAGCCCGCGACGAAAGCGGCGGCCTCATCGACAGCGTCACGGACCAGGAGATTCTCGTCGCGCAGAAGCAGGCCGCGAGCCTGGCCGGAATCTTCGGCGAGCCTGCCTGCGCCGCTCCCCTGGCCGGAATCGCCAAGCTCTCGCGGGCCGGCTACTTCGTGCGCGCCCGCCAAGAGCTGGGGCGCAAGCCGGTCGTCGTCTCCGTTGTCACAGGCCACGGCCTCAAAGACCCCAACACCGCCATCGCCATCGGCGGCGAGCCTATCGTCGCCCCCGCCACCAACGAAGCCGTGCTCAAAGCGATGGGATTCTAAAGCAGCGGCCCCGAAACCGGCTCGCCCCCTCTGCGGCGGCCCGTGAGCATCGCAGGAAGCAGGCCCTCTCGCCCCTGCTGCGCTTCCAGAGCGGCCACAGGGCGAGAAGACCTCGCCCCTACGATGGCACCGCCGGCATCCGGCAAGGTTTAAGGCAGCTTGTCGCCGGCTCGCGCTCTTGGCCGCCCCAGCCGCGCCCTGGCCGCCTCGCGCGCCTGGCCCAACGCCGCCCCGACTACTCCGCCCGCAGCTGCGCCCACTGCGGGCGCGCCTCGGCTCGCTCCAGCAGCTCGCGCACGGTGGCCAGCGACGCTTTCAAATTGGCATACGCATCGCCGCCGATGCCGTAGGCTTGCAGGCCGAGCCAGCCGCCGAACCCAACGCCTCGCAGCAGAGCCAGCAGCGCGAAGTTGTCTAGCTCGCCGCGCCCGATCAGCTCGACATAGCACGCGCGCCGCCCGTTTTCCTGGCGCGCGGTCGAGCCGCACACGTTGGCCGAGCTGAGCAGAGGCGCCGCCTGGCTCAGCGACTCCTGCAAGTACTTGTGGCCGCGCTCGCCCTCGGCGGCGAACCAGTGGTAGCCGCAGAACACCACGCTGAGCTGAGGATGCGCCTGCTGATGCGCGATCTGCGTGGCCTGCCCCAGCGTCTCCATCCAGAATCCCGCGTGCGGATAGAGCGCGATGCTCAAGCCGCGCTCCCCGGCGAGGCTCAATATCTGGCCGAGCCAGAAGCTCAGCCTGTGGTCGCTCGGGCTGAAGCCGTCGGCTCCGACGATGGCGATCTCGAAGCGTGTGCCGGGCGGCACGCGCGCGCTGTCGCTCAGAGCGTCCAGGAAAATGCTGTTCGCGCCGCCCCTGTCGTCGAGGTCCAACGTCCAGTAGATGCCCGCGACCTCGATGCCGAAGCGTTGGCGCGCGTGGCCGGCCTCGCTCAGGTCAGCCCAGGCCGCCTCGCTCCACAGCGTGAGGTAGGTGCCCTCGAAGCCCAGGCTGCTCAGCATCTCGCAGCGCGCGCTCCACGGGTAGACGCCCAGCGAATTGTAGAAGAAGGTGTCCATCGCATACAAGCGAGGCCGTAGTGCCGACTGGTGCATGGCTGGAATCCTCTAAAGCTCGCCTGGCCCGGCCCTGACCCCGGCTTCCCACGGTGCGAGCCGCCTAATCTGCGCTGCCCGTGCGATAATGCGCCCCCACTACGCCCCTGCCGGCGCTGCGAGCGCCGCCGCCCGTGCCCGCAGAGCAGGCAAACCCAGTGCCAGCCACTCCGACCCCACCTCGACGCCGCCCAACCACTGCGCCCGGAGCCGCACCTGCGCTCAATGTCCCCTGGTCGCAACTATACGCACCATGTTCGGCACCTGGGAAGTCATGTTCGCAACTATACGCACCATGTTCGGCACTTGAGAAGCCCTGGTCGCAACTATACGCACCATGTTCGGCACTTGAGAAGTCGTGTTCGCAACTCGATGCACCATGTTCGGCACTTGGGGAGCTATGATTTGCAATTCCAAGCCTCCCCAAGTCACTTCCATGCCTCTCCAAGTGCCGTCCACGTTCTATTTAGTTCCGTCCATCGTGCATATAGTTCCGTCCATGCCTCATTTAGTGCCGTCCATGCCTCATTTAGTTGCGTACATGGTGCATATAGTTGCGTCCATGCCTCATTTAGTTGCGTACATGCCCCATATAGTTCTGTCCATGCCCCATTTAGTCGCGTCCATGGTGCATTTAGTTCCGTCCATGCCTCATTTAGTTGCGTACACGGTGCATTTAGTTCCGTCCATGCCCCATATAGTTGCGTACATGGTTCATTTAGTTGCGTTCATGCCTCTCCAAGTGACTTTCATGCCTCCCCAAGTCGCTGCAATGGCTCTCCAAGTGCATTTTGGTGCGTTGGGAGGAGGGTTCGCCGTGTAGGGGCGAGGTTCTTTCGCCGGTGTTGCATCGCCTGGGCGGCGGCTGGGCGAGAGGACCTCGCCCCTACGCGGTGCGGTCGCCTCTCCAGCGGCGTTTAAGGAGTGGTGGGGTGGGGCGCGGCTGGTGGGCGGCGGATGAGCGGCGGGCGGCTTCGCCTCGCCTCTGGTGGCGCTATCCTTAGTGCTGAGCCATGAACATCTCGCCCGACGCCACGCAGATTTACGCGCCGACCCAGGCGGCGCCTTCATATTCCCTGACGCTCCGGGTCGAATACCCCAACGCCGCCGGGATGCTGGGGCGCATCACCTCGGCCATCGGCGCGCGCGGCGGCGACATCGGGGCCATCGACATCGTGCCTGCGGAGTCGCGCGCCTCGACGCAGCACGCCATCACGCGCGACATCACCTTCGCGGCCATCGACCGCGAGCACGCCCTGAAAATCATCGCGGATGTGAGCGCGGTGGGCCTGGTGGACGTGGTTTCGGTGGTGGACCGCACCTTCCTGTCGCACGTCGGCGGCAAGATCGAGATCGCGGGCAAGGTGCCGCTCAAGAGCCGCGACGACCTGGCGCGCGTTTACGTGCCCGGAGTGGCGCGCATCGCAGCCGCCATCGTCGAAAACCCCGAGGACATCTGGAATTTGAGCGGGCGCAAGAACACCATCGCCATCGTTTCCAACGGCAGCGAGGTGCTGGGCCTGGGCGACGCGGGGCCTTCAGCCGCGCTGCCGGTGATGGAGTCGAAGTCGCTGCTGCTCAAGGAATTCGCGGGCGTCAATGCCTTTCCGCTGTGCCTCGATGCGCCGGACGCGGCCTCTCTGGTGGCCGTCGTGCGGGCGCTGGAGCCATCGTTTGGCGCGATTCAGCTTGAAGACATCGCGGCTCCGCTGTGCTTCGAGGTCGAAGAGAAGCTGTCGCAAGTACTTGCGATTCCGGTGCTGCACAACGACCAGCACGGCACCGCGATCGTGGTGCTGGCGGCTTTGATCAACGCGCTCAAGCTGATCCACAAGCGGCCCGAGACTTTGAAAGTGGCGATCCACGGCGCGGGCGCGGCGGGGCTGGCGACGGCGCGGCTGCTGTTGGATTGGGGTGCGCGCGACGTGACGATCTGCCAGCAGAGCCACGGCCCGCGTGGGCGCGTGCTGCACCCGGCGCTCGCGGACGAGTTCGAGGGGCACCCGACGCTGCAAGTACTGGCGCGCGGCACCAACCCGCGCGGCGTGCGGGGCGACCTGCGCGACGCCCTGATGAGCGCCGATGTCTTCATCGGCTTCGGACGCGAGACGATCCTGGGGGCCGGCGACATCGAGTCGATGGCCTCGGACTCCATCGTCTTCATGATGGCCTACCCCGAGCCCGAGGTTGATTTGGGCGTGGCCTTGAGGATGGCGCGCATCGTGGGGAGCGGGCGCTCGGACTTCCCGAACCAGATCAACAATATGCTGGCATTCCCCGGCTTCTTCCGTGGCCTGCTGGACGCGCACGACGCGCCCGGAGCCCGGCCCGCGCCGGTGACGCGCGCGATGAAGCTGGCGGCTGCGCACGCCATCGCCGAGGTGGTGACGCGCGACGAGCTCAACGACGACTACATCATCCCCAGCGTCTTCGACCGCCGCGTCGTCACCGACGTGGCCCAGGCCGTGGTGCGCGCCGCTCAGAGCTGAAGCGAGCTGAGCAGGCGAGCACAGCAAAGGGCGCTGCAAGTACTTGCAGCGCCCTTTGCTTTTACTTGTTGTTCCTGGGTTTTCTGCGGAAGATGCCGCCGATGGCATCGCCAAGAGCGCCGCCCGCGCGCCCGCCGGTCGCTTTGTCCACAGCTTGCTGCGCCCGGCTCTGCGCCTCGTTTTGCAGCACGACTTTCGGGTCCGTGACCCAGGGCGCGATGCGCTGCACGCTGGCGGGCAGGAAGCTCCACAGGTTGCCCCGGCTCAGGCCCATCGCCTTGATGAGGCCAGCCGAGGTGCTCAGGCTCTTGTCCTTCGAGTCGGCCTGAGCGTCTTCGAGGTAGGCGTCGCCCGCGCCGGCTTGCGCGGCCTTTTTGTTGGGGTCGGTCTCGGCTTCGGCTGCGCTCTTGTGCCAGGCCGACATCGCCAGCTCCAGGGCCGCGAACTCATCTTCGTCCGAGGCGCCGCCGCGATAGGCGAGGGCGAGGTCGCACTCGCGCATGGCGGCCTCGCGGTCATCCATGATAGCCGCGCACAGCGCCATCTCGCGCCGGGCTTCGTAGAAATCGGGGCGCAGCTCGATGGCCCGAGCCAGGGATTGGCGAGCCAGCAGCATCTCGGGCTTGCGTTGGGTGTCGGGCAAGCCCTGGCCGAAGACGCGCAGGGCGAGGCCCAGGGCGTAGTGCGCGTCGGCGTTGGCGTCCTCGCTGTCGCGCGCGCTCTTGAGGAGGGGCAGGGCGGCCTCGCGCTTGTCGCCGTTTTCGTCGGCGGCCACCAGAGCCAGGCCGCGTGCGATGAGCGCCTCGGTGCTCCTGGGATCGGCCTTGAGCGCCTCGCCTGCAGCCACGAAGCCGTAGTTGGCGCACTCCCACGCCGTCGCGGGCACCAGCCACGGCTGCACGCTGACCTTGCCGCGCCGGGGCCGTTGGCTCGCCTCCAGCAAGCCCTCGCGCGCCGCCAGGTGCAGCGAAAGCGCGGAGTAGGCGCGCGAGATCAGCGACAGCGCGTGCGCTCCGGGCAGGACGCGGTTCATCTGCGCGAGCGCGTTGATGGCCCCGGCCCAGTCGCCCTGCCGCGAGCGGAGCTGAGCCAGCTTCTCGTGCGCGGTCGCGTTCTTGGCGTCCGAGTCCAGCATCAGCTTGTAGTTGCCCTCGGCTTCCTGCGGGCGCCCGCGCTCCTCGGCGTCCCTGGCTTTTTGCAGCAGCGGGTCCTCGGACGAGTTGGAGGCGCCCGAAGTACTGACAGCGCCGGGAACGCCGCCCACGGTGCGCGCGCCGAGCAGATCGACCTCGACCTGCTGCGAGTAGCCGGGCAGCAGCTTGATCGTGCGCTCCAGCGGCGCGCTGCCCGTGGCCTCGACGCGCAGCCTGACCACGCCGCCCTGCGGGATGGAGCCGGGCTGAAAAACGCGAATCAGAGGCGCCAGCCCGATGGGGCGGCCATCGATGAACACGCGCGCGCGGTCGGGAACCGAGAGCACAGCCAGCTGAGACGGCAGCGGCGGCAAGGCGGACTGAGCCGAGGTGCTCTGCAGGTGCAGCACGCTCACGCCCTCGCTCAGCGCGCCCGAGACCATCTCGGGCGTCTGCTGGATGTCCGCGCCCTGCGACTGCGAGAGCCGCTGCGCCCACGCATCCACCTTCTTGCCCACGTAGCGCGCCAGCACAGCGGCGTCCACCAGGCCCTGGGGCCGCGGCAGAGCCGGGTCGCGCAGAGCCGACAGAATGGCGTAGGTGAACACGCCGTGCTTGAGCTCAGGGTCTTCGTAGGCGCGCTGCCCCACGCTGCAGGCGAAGAGCGTCACCGAATCGACCGCCCGATCCTGGGGCGCGACCTGAACCGAGCGCGCCATCACGTCGGTGAGCGGGTTGACCTTGACGCCGCGCCCCGGCGTGGGGTCTTCGCGGCAGGCATCGACAAACAGCGCGAACTGCGAGGCCGGAAGCTCGCCCAGCTTGTCCGAGAGCGCCTTCAGCTCAACCGCCGAGGCTTCGAGCTGCGCCGTGGTGAAGCCGCGCACATCGTGCGGCAGGAACCACGAGCGCGCGCTCAGCCCAACCCCCTTGGCGATGCCGTGCCCCGCCAGGAACACGATCATGCGGTCGCCCGCGCGCATCTTGGGCTTGAAGAAAGTGTCCACGGAGCTCAGGATCGCCTCGCGCGTGGCGTCCTGATCGGCCAGCAGCAGCACGCGGCTCTGCGGAATCGCGCCCAGCCTGGGGTCCACGAACGCCTCGCGCAAGGACTGCGCGTCCTGAGCCGGGAAGGTCAGGCCGGCCACCAGCGGCGAGGAGTACTTGCCCACGCCAACCAGCAGCGCGAAGGTGCGCGGCCCCGCCTCGGCCACGGGCGCTGGAACCGGCGTTGGAACCGGCCTGGGAGTTGGCCTGGGAACCGGCGTCGCGGCAGGCTTGCCCGGCGTGTGGCTCGTCGAATGCTTCGCAGGAGCCAGCTTGTGGCCCGCAGGCGCGGGCTTGTGAACCGGATGCGCAGGCGGCTTGTGCGGCGTTGGCCTGGTCTTCTTGGCGGGCGCTTTCTTCGGAGCTTTAGCAGCGGCTTTGGGCTTGGCGGGCGCGGCTTGAAGGGGCGTCGCCTGAAGAGGCAGCAGGAAAACGAGCGGCAGCAGAGCCAGGCGGAGCCGGGCGAAGCGCGAGAGAGGCGACATAATTCTCCTTGGCCGGACGCCGCAATCGCGGCGTCGCGCGAGGTGCAAGTACTTGCGAGGCTGCTTTTCCAGAGCTGCGCGCGGCAGCACGGGCCACGAGCCGAGCCCACTCAAGGCAGCGAACGAAGCGGCAGCGGCGAAGCGGCAGCGAACGAAGCGGCAGCGGCGAAGCGTGGCTCTATCTTATTCGAGAAACGGCGAAAATTGGCGAATCAGGCAAAAAAGCGTACGAGAGCGGCAAAGCGCAGAGCGGCGAAGCAGGCGGCCCAAGTACTTGAGCCGCCCGCTTCGCCGCCGCTCATTGCTGCTGCTTCCAGAGCAGGAGGGACGGAATCTGCGCCCCGAAGAGCTGAGCCATCACGGGCAGGCCGTCGTAGAAGGCATAAAAAGCGTCTTCTGCGCCGGGCACCTGAGCCGAGCGCAGCCCGCTGAGCAGGCTCCAGGCGCCGCCTGCGACGCCCTTCTGCTGCAGCAGCGCCGCCAGCAAGAGCGCCCGCTCCGGGTCGGCGCGCACCAGGTCCGCGGCAGCCGAAGGCGCGGTGCCGGGCAGCTGCGCGCTCAGCTCCGTGGCGTCGCGCGCCTCCAGCCAGGTCACGAGGCCCCAGCGCGAGGGCCTCGGCTGCGGCTGCGGGCGGCCCAGGCTGTTGTCATACGAAACCGCCCGCCACACGTAGGCGCGACGCGGAGACAGCTCGACATCAGCCGGGATCGCGACGCGCACCTGCCCGCCGGTCTGAGGCGCGATCCTTGCGCTGTAGAGGATGTTGCTGGCGCTGTCGAAGAGCGTCCACATCACGTAGCTCAGCTGAGCCGGCTGAGCCGCGTCGCCCTCTGCGGCGTT
>JAABUK010012387.1_pt1 | contig 10871 bp, 7 predicted proteins | sample 5559141 | NCBI WGS metagenome assembly JAABUK01 (sample SAMN10711869, study PRJNA513367) | rock metagenome | isolation source: Antarctica rocks | place: Antarctica: Victoria Land, Pudding Butte nord | collected 2016-01-03
AAACATTTATTCATTTCTCTGTAATTCATATTTCTAACAGACAGAATGCAAAGTATCTGTCTTCTTAAAAACAGCATTCTCTGATTTATTCTTGTGAGAAGCTGCGCGATAGTGATAGAAGTGCTTTTGAATCAAGATGTGAAAATGTTTTCAAATATTTGATAAGATGACAAAAATCTACACTTTTAATCTGAAGAATTGCAGAAGAAGATAAAGAAACATTGTAGTACTTGAGTGCATGTCTTGATAAGAATGCTTCTGAAGCATGAATGAAAAACAATTGTGTTCATTTAGTTGCTGAACATCATCTTCAGTTCATAAGTCAGTCTGTCAAATTGACATATGTGTGAGATAGTCTCGATTTTACATGACAAGATCATCATGTGAGATTCAATCAATATTCTCTAGTTTGATAAACAACAATATTGTGTTTCAAAAGCATCTTTCTTCTCACAAGCATGATTACAAGCAATCATATAATATGAGTTTTCAATCTTTCAAGAGCAGAAACATGTTGTTTTATTTCATTCTCTTCTTGCTCACACTTTGCATAAACATCATTTGCAGCTTCAACATGTATTTCTTCTCTTCTTTGATCTCATCATTGATTTCATTGCTGACTAGTTGAATTGAATTTTGAAGTGAGATTTACGTGATTTATGTCATCTTAAAGATGATTTTCTTGATGAATTTGAGTTTTTCAAATAGAGTGACATCAGCGATGCTGTCAACGCGTTCGATGAAAGATTCACTATGCGTTGAGTTGATAAAAGTACTAATGACTTTCTTTAATAAGTATGTATGATCTGTAATACTTGAAGCATTGCTCATAGTGATTTACATACATATCTGATTTAACGAAAATATCGAGTGAAATCTTCTCATTTGAATTTGAATAAGACTCGACATCAGCAAACAAAAATGATTTGATTCAAGCATTTAGTCTGATCATCAATAAACATCTTCATTATTCAATTTCTATTGATCTCAAAAATCAATAATAGAAGACATTTGAGCTGAATTAAATATAGTAAAATCTGAGTAAAGATAAAATTCAATCTAATTGAATATGAACAGTAGATGCAAATCTTTAATACAGTACTTTAATTCAATCATCAATAATATCGCTTTGCTATTGACTTGTTATTAAACGACAAGAGTATTCTTTGCATTAATCTTATTAGAGTGCAGTCTGATGTTCAAAAAGACTTGTATCTCTCTGATGAAACATGATTTAAACATCGTTCTGTTAACAACATGATTCAAGAAAACAATTCAATGTTTTGCGCATGTTCTCATTGTGACAAGCTTGCGAAAAACATCAGTGAACTAAAGCGACATCTCGTCAAGTGTGAAGTGCTCGTACATAAACAGTCTTGAACAAGACTCAAGTCTAAACGTTCATCAATAATTGTATCAATATTCAATGTTGATTAATGAAAGAAAATTAATGATGTAGCTGACACACGTCTTACAGAAGATATTTAACAGAAGAATTGTCAATGACTGAATTCAAAAGCAGATAATAAACTACACGAAGTCAGTGATATGCTAGATTCAATCAACGACGAAAGACAGTCAGTTTCTATATCAAAAGAGAAGAAATATGCATCAGATGAAAATTGAACTTCAATACAGACTGAATTTATTCATGTTGAATTGAGACTTCTGTCAACGTTTTCAATCATATGAGTTGAGTCATTCAAGAAGACTATTGAAAAAAGAGCTGCAATGATCATTGACATATTTGTGATGATCTCTGAAGAAAGATCAAGAAAACGTCAACGAAAGTGTGATGATTCATATATTACGAAGTATCATCTCTTTCAGAACAAGACAAACTATGCATTTGCATTATGACTGTATCAAACTAGAATTACAAAAGAAAATGTACATAAGTACTTTGATGATATATGATTACACTCACTTCATTCATCGTCAAGCTTTCAAACGTCTGATGAGTGATTGAATCTATTGCATCAAATATCATATGATATTGATAATGAACAATGACAGTCAAGAGCATTCTGTATATCATCTATGTACGAAGAAGCAGATGCAGTTCAATACGATATTAAATATCAGAATATTATCGACTCACTTCGTTTTCTTCTGAAACATTGACTCTTTGAAAAAGATCTCATTTATGCATTCATTCATCATTACAACATGAACAATTGTCGAATTTATAGTGAGATGCACACGATTGACTGATGATGAGAAACATAAGAAAAGTTTTCTGATGACATCATTATAGTGTCACTTCTACTGACAACAGACAAGACAGCTCTGACTCAACATCAGAATGATCTCGTTGCATGATCTTTTTATCTCATCATTGAAAACTTGTCTTGATGTATACAATGAGTATAATTCAGGTCAAAGATGATTCTTCAGACATTTCTTCTCATCGTCGACAGCGATCATGATAGAATAAAGTCTCAGATTTGACATATGACTTTATCAACTATACTTAAACGTAAGCAGCATCACTCTTCTAAAAATATGTTTGATATTCATTATATCAACGATTGAGAAAGCAATCAAAGACGATGTTGACATCGTTTGCGCTGACAATCTTATGAGAAAGTGTCATTCTATTATCGTCGAATTCATGATGAACTATGAAGAACAGATTTTAATTATGAGCATAAAGAAGAATCAGCAATGCTCTATCTGTCAGATACTTTCTCAGAAAAGAGAGAATTTCATGAGTATTTGACAGTCATGTACTCATCAATTCACTCAGAGACAAATTCAGCAGCAGAAAAAAGATGATATTTCTAAAAAGAATAGTATCTGAGTTCATCTCATTCGCAACTTCGCGTGATCTCATTACATGATTAACATACATGAGTGTATGATGATCGATATTCTGTATCAGTTACTCAAAGACACAGTTATTTACATGCTTAATTGACTTGACAAACTTATTGAGAAGAAAATTGTTGCATCTAGAAAGAAGAAAGAATATCAACTGCATATTAATCATGCTTTTGATGTAGCTCAGTTGAATGAATGATTTCATAATGTATCTGCATTCATTGAACTCAAAATCTTTACAAAGTATAGCATCATCAAACAGTGAATGACTTCGAATAAAAAGATCATGATTCATCAGATACTTTCAATCATTGCATCACTGCTTACTCATGAATCATCTGCAGCGATGCATTGTACTTAAGTAATGATAGATTTTATAATGTTCGCTCAATATACATTACACGACGAAGATACTCTTAGATATATGCAGCACGCTCTTTTTCGATGAAACAAATTAAAGAAAGTTTTTTGACATCTTCGATCTTTCAATACAGATACACAACAGAAACATTTCAATATTTCAAAGTTTCATGCAATGATTTATTACGCGAATTTCATTCGTTGATATGACATCATCAACAATGTTAACACAAAATATGAGAAGATCTGTCATAAACATCTGATTAAGAAATTCTTTGATTGCACAAATAAACATGATACTTTTTTGAATCAACTGATACATCACAACATAAGACATTTTAATCTGCTAGCAATGAAGAACGTACTATTATATGAAAAGACTAAATTCATTCAGGTAAAGAAGAATGTGATGAGTGCAATGATAACAACTCTCTGTCGAGCTATTGATCTTAGCAAATTGAGCATTTCAGTATTTCACGCACAGTGCTATCAGATTCTAGATGCAAGACTAAATTCAGAGAAATAATGTCTTGCATCTACATTGATGAAGAATCTCGATATTTTCGAATTTCTGAACGCGTTGACTGTGTTCATTCGTGAATTTCGCAATGTCATAGATGAAATTCAAGTATTCAATCATGATCTTAATAAGCGAGTCAAGAACGCAGTCAATGCAGAATCATGTTTTATAACAATTCATGACTTTCTCATATGCTGAAAGTGAAACAAGAAGAACAAGAATGATTTGAATAGTCTCGTCAAAGATAGAATTATCTGTGCATTGAACTGACAGAAGAGTGAAAAATGAAGACGTGACTGTATTTTGATACAAAAGTCATCTGTTTCAAGCAATAATTCATCAGACACATTGAATGATCATCTGTCTGAGCGACTACAGCTCATCATATCAGTCATTGATCGATTTTGATGAAATGACAGAAACTGTCTCTTGAAATACACTGATGCTTTCATTGATTTACTGAAGTCTCAAAATAAGAACACACAACAAAAAGTACATGAAATGATGAAGGTAAAACACTGATCAAAACAAATATTCAAGAATTCTTGTTTCATTGATGACAGAAAATTTTACAACATGTCAACAATTTTACAAAGTTTACATGTTATGTTGACAATCACTAAGCGAAAGAAAGTAGAACAGAAAGACTTCTTTTACATTAATAACTTCGTCAATTGAAACACTTACAATATCTTTTATGATGAAGACTTTCTTACTAATGAAACAAGAGCAGTCGAGAAGTTCAATGAACTAAATAGATAGTATGTACGTAAGTATCATGTGTTACAGAGACAGAAAAAGCAATCAAGACTAGATTTTCTTTATCATGATTGACAAAGATGATAAACAGTTTCAAAGAAATCTGAAGTGATTCAAAATGAACATAAATTTGACTTTACATTTGATCTATCAGAGATTCTAGCTTTTCTCAACATCTTCATTTCAACTTCAAGAAAGCGTGTTCAGATCTTCGTCAAGTCAACATACAAGATCATTAAGTCAGTAAATAAGTCTTTTCTCAGTCTGTCATTCTTGACACACTGAACATTTTGCTGAAATCAAGATACTTTGTATGTTAACTTTGTCTTTATAAGCTTTTTGAACATTCTGAAGTCAACTATGCTTGTCGTTGCAGCGATTTTTTCAAAGACTTTGTTCATGATTGATGTTTGTTTGAATCTGACGAGTTGATCTGAGTACATCTTTTATATCTTATTGACGAGAAACAGCATCTTCTTTTTGAACATTCTCATTTTCAATAACAAATGTATAAGTGTTGTGTGTGATTTCAATTAATTTAATACATCATCTTATTTTTTCTTGTCACACACTTCGCTGAACAGAATGACATTGACTGAATGTTCATTGAACTTTGTTCATACTTTTAGAAATGTGTTATATCTTAGCAAGTTGACTCTTTAAATAAGTATAGAAAAATTCGAGAAGTTCACAGAATCTGAGATGAATCTTGAGTTCTTGATAAGACATAATATTAAATTTGAACTCTTGAAAGATTTTCAAATGCTTCTGTATTTTTTTACCCTCTTGCTTCATCACAACATCTTCAATAAAGTCTTTGACAGTCTCTGTCTTAACAAATCAACATCATAAGAATTCAACATCAGAAGTCAATTACAAGAGTATATTCACAATTCATCTGTTCAATGACAGACAGATTGAATTCTTGATTGAACTATCTTGTAGATCAGCATAATAAAAATTCAAAATAAGAATTCAACGTCAGAAGTCAATTACGAAAGTATATCTTTGATTCATCTACTTAATTGCAAACAAAGTTGAAATTCTGATCATGTTATTTTGCAGATCAGCATAATAATAATTCAAAATAAGAATTTAACATCAGAAGTTAATTTCAAGAGTATACATGCTTTGCTCTCAATGCAGTGTGTATGCTTGAAGACAACAGAAAGAATTAAAGCTGTGTAAGAAAGATCTTGAGCTAAGTGATCAAGTTATTGATCAGATAAATAGAACATGACACTCTCGTCAACAATAAAGAATTTTCATCAGATAAGTGAATCAACATTCTGAGAGTCGATTTTTTTGAACTCAGCTGATGAATCAACAGCATCAGTCAATAATCATTGAGCTGAGAACTATATGATACGTGTGTGCAGAGTTGATTCTCTTTCTTTGAAGTTCTGATTTTGAGTTTTCAGACATGTTTTGAGTTTCGATTCATCTATTCAATGATAGACAGAATTGAAGCTTTGATTGAACTTTTCTGTAGATCAGCTAATAAGAATTCAAAATAATAATTTAACATCATAAGTCAGTTTCAAGAGTATATTCATGATTCATCTGTTCAATTACAGACAGATTAAAACCTTGATTGAATTTTCTTGTAAAGAAGACTGCATGTACATTGCAACTATCATCACTGTCAATATATAACTTAGCTGAGTTTGCGTCAACAAAGACGCTGTTGTTAATGATTGACAATACGATTCAAAAGAAGCGCTTCGAAGAGATATTCTTTCAATCTCAATGAGTTAATTGAAAAGTTTCTGAAATTTTAGAATTTCAGTCTTAAAGATCTATGCTACGTTTCAATTCAGCACAGACTCGACAGAAAGAATATGTTGTCAAAGATAGAGACTAAATCACTAGAAAGACTAAATGACGAAAGAAGAAAATATATGTGTTGATATAATAACTCACTGTTATATATGTCACGATTCTAGCCTTGCCAGGCTCAGCCTTCTAGCCTTGCCAGGCCTATTCTCGCTCCGTCACCTTTACTAGTTCCTATTGAGTCTAGCGTCGGCTGAGAAACACACATATGTAGTCAGCTTCTTTCCTGTAACTACCTTTCTTCCTTAGCATTTATCTTCTAGTTAAATGACACTCATATTGACTCGCTCTATGCTGGTTCCTAACATTAGATAAATGCTCACCATTTACTACTCTGCTATCGACGAATAGACGATACGAAACAACCTATTCAGTAAGGAAAATTTGCAAGAAATTCTTCAAATTTGCACCACCATTTTAGATCGCAAGGAATTCTTCGATTCTACACTCATTTTCACCAGTCTATTCGCAAGGAATTCTTCGAATAAAGCACCCAATTATTACCTGAAATTCACAAGAAATTCTTTGAATTTTCACTCACCAAAAAACATCAATTCAAAACATCAACCCCTCATCTACTCTTACCTCAACAACTTCTACCTTCTCTCACCATGACACGCGACGTCGAGCCAGTTGAGCCCCGAACAAATCGCCTGCTCAGAAGCACTGTCAATAGAAGAGTTTCACTTCTACCCATTGATGCTTCAGTCGAAGCTGAGAAAGCTGCCATCGCATGAAACATAAACATCGAAGAACAACTGTTTCATTGAGTCAGCAATCAACCCAACAAAGTCATCAATATGCTGAACGAGCTTCGAAGCCAGCGCGACTTGACTCTACAACTCAATGAACACTGACTTCTCGTACAAGAAGATCACAAAAAGAGAGCGAAACAACTAGAAGCCGCTTTTGATAAGAACGATGAGCTAGAGGAAAAGATTCACCAGCTACAAGGCGAGCGGTTGAACTTCAGAGCGGAACAACGTCAAGCTGATCGACCTATGCCTCGTCAAGAGACTCAGCCAGTCGAGCATCGAGTCAATCAGAAAGAGGCTTCACCGACCTCTGAAGTCGACCAACGCCCCTGAAGCTCACGAGAGTCATTCACTCTATCCGATAACGAGAACGATCATCACAAGTTCGTCAAGCTTCCGAATTCACCCATTTTCACCGAAACAGGTGATTCTACCTGAAAGACATGAAACATCAAAATAGCTGACAAGCTCGATGTCAACGCGAACCATTACTCTACTGAAAAGATTCGTATTGCCTATGTGGTTTTCAGGCTAGAAGGCGATGCTGATCAGCAAACCTATGCAAAGCGTCGTGTTGACGCTCTCTCACCCTACCAATCACTATCAGAGCTACTGAAACATCTGAAAGAAATTTACGAAGACCAGAACCTGACTCGAAAGTGTTGTCGCAAATACGTCGCTCTGAAGCAGCTCAACAAGTTCTTCAGCTCTTTCTATTCAGAATTCACTAGAATATTCAGCTTCCTGAACTACGACGATGTCACCCTGATGAACGACATTCAGGATAAAATCAACAATCGCCTTCAGAACGCGTTGTCAGTTTGCCTCATAGAGTTTAGCTCGCTTGATAAGCTCAAGACCTTCCTTCAAGGTGTGAATAACAAACAACGAGTCAATTACCAGCTACGTGACGAGCAACGAACAGTCAAACCGGTAGCAGCTTCGGAAAAACGTTTTGTTCCTTCGTCGACATCAGCTTCAGCCTCGACTACTAGCTATGTTCGACTCGCTACTTTTTCCACCCCCGAACCTGAACGACCAAGAATGTCAATCACCTGCTTCAACTGCAAAGTATCGAGTCATCTTTCAAAGAACTGCTCTCAGCTGAAGGCTAGTACTTCGGCACCTCATGCATTCACCCCTCGCCTCAATGAGATCGTCATGCCGAAAGAAGAGAAGAAATTATTTACAGAGAAATCGAAGAATGAGGCAAAAAACTAGTGACTTTCACCAAAGACGTGATGAAAGATGTGTTAATTTCTTCAACAACGAGCAGCTCAGGTGATCTCTTTGCTTCGAAACCTTTGACTACTGAATGTGTACTATCTAGCAATGAAATTAGTTACTCATTAAAGTCATTGATTGACACTGAAGCAGCTGACTATTCGTTCATTGATGAATTAACCGCGCAGAATGTTTGTGATCATTTGCAAATCGAACCTTTACCTTTAATCAAGCCCAAACCAATAAGGGAATTCGATGGTCATTATGCAAAAAAGCTCATTACCCATGCGATTTATTCGAATCTAACTGTTCAAGGTCATATGAAACGTTCCGCCTCTATGCTGATCACTCGATTAGACCAACATCAGATGATTCTCGGAAAAACATGAATGAACAAGATCGAAGTGACTATTGATATGAGAGACGATCGCCTTCAATTTCCTAGTTCCGAAGCTCATATCAAAGCTTCTATCAAAGCTCATTCGACTGTTCTTCCGAGCAAGAAAATCGCGATAGAACAGAAGAGTTCGACTTCTACTCAAATACTAAAGAGATCTACCTCTTCTGTCACCATCCGACTCAGCGAGAAGTCATCTTCATTCAGTAAAATCGTGAAACCACCTAATTCAGTCAAATCTTCGCCTTCCGATTCAATGAACATAGCAATGATAGAGGCTGCAGCATATAGGTCACTTGCCAAACGATCGGATGTGACTACTTTCGCGATCATCGTCACGGAAATCGATCGGCTTCTAAAAACAGCTAGGAATAAACTCGAAGATGTAAATCTACAAGAGCTTTCACACGAAGAGACCTTGAAAGAAGTCAAAGCTAAGCTTTCTTCGAAATATCATGACTATCTAGACGTGTTTGACCGAGCGATGGCTGATCAACTACCCCCTCACCGCTTCTACGATCATAAAATTGAGTTGACCGACGAGGAAACATCTTCTCGAAGTCGCCTCTACCATATGTCTGGCTACAAGCTTCAAAAGGTGAAGAATTACCTGATCGAGCATCTGAATAAAGGCTTTATATCTTCTAGCTCAGCTCCATACGCTTCGCCCATACTATTCGCCGAAAAGAAAGACGATAGCTTGCGTTTCTGCGTCGATTACAGAAAGCTCAATGCTTTGACCAAACGAAACCGCTACCCTTTGCCATTAATAGACGAGACTCTCGCTCGTATACAAGAAAGCAAGTACCTGACTCGATTGAACATCATTGCCGCGTTCAACAAACTACGCATGCATTCAGGTAGCGAAGATTTGACTATCTTTATCACCTCTTTTGATTTCTACAAATATCACGTGATGCCTTTCGAATTAATCAACGGCTCGACTTTCTACCAACACTATATGAACGACGTGCTATTTGACTACCTTCATCAGTTTTGCCAGATCTACCTAGATGACATTATCATCTACAGCAAAACACTGAAGAAACATAAGCGACACGTACGATTAGTTCTACATAGACTACGAGAGACTGGCCTTCAGATGAATATAAACAAATGCGAGTTTCATGTTCAGAAGATCTTCTTTCTGAGACTATTGCTATTCATCGAAGAACTAAAGATGAATCTCAGAAAAGTACAAGCAGTAGTCGAATGACCTACTTCTACAAACCTCACCCAGATGCAGTTCTTCGTCGACTTCTGCAATTTCTATCGACGTTTTATAAAGAACTTTTCAAAGATTGTTTGTTCTCTGATTCGACTAACCCAAAAAGAGGTGATATTTGAATGAGATCAAGCTTGTCAAACGATCTTTGACCATATGAAGAAACGAATGACTGAAGCCTCTATTCTTCGCCATTTTGATCAGAATAGGAAGGCTATTCTTGAAACAGACTCATTCGACTACGTCAACGATGACATACTTTCTCAGTATGACGACGAAGAAACATTGCATCCGATGATCTACTACAGCAAGAACCTGAGTCTCGCTGAGTGCAATTACGAGATCTATGACAAGAAACTACTAGCAATCATTCGTGCCTTCAAGCATTGACGACCTGAGCTGAAATTGACTGAGCTACTCATCAAGATGTTCACTGATCATCAAGCTTTAACGCCATTAATGAAAGATAAAGAGCTAAGTAGACGTCAAATGCGCTGGGTACAAAAGCTCGTTGACTTCAACTTCAAAATCATGTATCGCCCAGGCAAACAAAACATCAAAGTCGATGCATTGACTCGTCGAGTCGATTCAGTTTCTAGAAGCTTCGAGAATGAACGATGTCGTTATCAGCGAACTACGATTCTCACGTCGAATCGAATGGAAATCGCTGATCTAGAAGAGAAAGAGAACGGTGAACCAATTTATCAATTGATTCTAGAAGCTAACAGAATCGACGAGAATTGTACGCTACTTCGCGAAGCAATAGCAAGAGGCGAGGCACAATATGAAGATATCAAATTAAGGGATTGCCGAGTTCAGAACGAAATACTATATCGAGATGACCTTCTATGAGTTTCCTTCGATGAGCACCTTCAAATGAAGCTAATTCGAGAAGTTCACGATCAACCTTCTATTGATCATCCCGAAATTCTCAGAACGATGAAGGTCATAAGAAGGTACTACTATTGACCT
>JAABUK010012388.1_pt1 | contig 10870 bp, 12 predicted proteins | sample 5559141 | NCBI WGS metagenome assembly JAABUK01 (sample SAMN10711869, study PRJNA513367) | rock metagenome | isolation source: Antarctica rocks | place: Antarctica: Victoria Land, Pudding Butte nord | collected 2016-01-03
TGGAGCACACTGAGCTGCCTCAGCTCAGAGCCCATGTGCACCATGTCACTGGTAGGTTGATGCCACCCACCATAGTAACACATGTGGCACTCCTGGGCAGCCGGATATAATACTTGGCTTCTCATTATATTGACGCTGAAAGGCGTAGTCTTTTTTTGTGTCTTTTGATGGCACTGACCATGTGCATGTGGCTCCCCTGCCAGTGCTGATGCTTTGGCTGGACACCCCCTCTGTCTAAACTGCCGGTAGTTGTGCCTGCTGGTTGTTGTGCCTGATGATTGCATCAGCTTGGTCTGCAGATAACAATGCAGATACCTGATGACAGGACTTGGCACATGTTGTACAGACTCAGTTCCGCATCAAATCAAGCTCTATCATGCTCTGCCTTGCCTGTCTGGCTTTTGTGCAAGGGCCACCAACCATGCAGCCCAACATGTGGTCAGATCTGATCAGTCTGTGATGTGCAGAGCAAGGCAGGCTGCATGCTGCACGCAGCGTGGCCAGCGGACTAGCCCAGTTCATTAACACCACAGCAATGACCCTGGTGCACCATGGCACCATCAATGCCGAGCTGCAAGATGCCTGCCATGCTGCCTTCAAAACGTGAGTCTTTCAACCTATCACAGCTGGCTTTGATGTGATACAGCCTTTGCCTGCACAACAAGCTGCAGCTGTAGTTGCACAGAGACAAGCCTGCATGCATGCCATGCTTGAGCCGCGAAGCCATACCAGAAGCTGCTGTGCTGTGCTGGTCTGCAGTCCCTCCCACTCATCAAATGCCTGAGAAGAATGGGCTGTTTTACCATCATCCTGGGACCATGCACAGATCTGTCTTGCATTGCATTGTATTGTAAGCTTAGACCTCTCAGGGCCCCGGTGGCGTAAGCCACATCATGCACAAGTCTGAGGGCTGTGTACGCACAGGGAGCTGGCAAAGCTTCAGGCAGCTGCCAAAGAACTGCTGGGCAGCTGGAAGTTTGTGCTGGAACATGACTGCACGCAAGGCAGCATCAGTCCCAGGCTCTTCTCAGGCGCGGAAGCGGCAGAGAACAGGGCAGAGTCAACGCAAGCCAAGTGGGGAGCTCACAAGAGGGATGGTGGGTACTACTGGGCCACCTACAAGGTAGGAACCTGCTTCTGACTCCTGATCCTGGTCTTTGTTGTGCTCTAAAACTTCTCCACAGTGTACAAACGCGTTTTTAAACAGTCCCCAGACGTTTTTGAGTTTAGTTTTTCAGTGTAGGGATGACGTTTCTAAATTAAAATTGACGTTTTGGGATTGAAGAGAGCTTTCAATAATACCTGCTGACTGATACAGAGCTTGTCATGTTGTCTAGAGGAGCTCAAGCCTTACTTGCTTCCGCTCTGTTCTTTGCTGCTGCAAGGGACCTTCAACAACAACCACTTGTTTGGCATTGCCTTTGAATTTTCCCAACTTTTATACCAAAAGCTGAATTTATTTCATAAAAGGCAAACTGCCAGCAAAGAACTGTGATATTAGAAACACAGCTCAAAAAGAGTGTAAAGACAATCAGGATGCACAGCTGAGAGTGCAGAACACCATGGATGCCAGCATCAGATCCAAGACTTCCGTGTTTCACAACTCTTTGCTAAGTGAGTGCAAGTCATTGCGACCATACTCCTTTGTGCAGGCCACAGTGCGGCCAGCCAGGAATGGGGTGTACAAGTCCAATGCCTGTGGAGAGATCAACTTCAACGCAGACCTGGCCAGGCCCATTCTGGATGGCATCTCCATGCAGTGGGAGACCCTGTTTGACTCCACCATCATTGACCGCCTCAAGTATGCCTTGGCCAGCCACACTGTGCTGCAAATTTGTGACAGGAAACCATTCACTGATGTGTGCAAGTCATTACGTAGTCGGCCGGACAGACAGCTCTGGTATCATCTATATGTGTGGTGCAACAAGTAGGAAAGTGGATTTTGCAGCTTCCACATGTCACTGAATGCAGTGTGCTGCCTGATCTATCACATTGACACCTTGCTCCAAAGGCATTTGTGCATGGCACATGTTTGTGTAGCTCAAATGCATGCTTGCAGGCATGCATGACTTGCTGCTTGCAGCATCTTCTTACAAAACAAGTGTCTGCAGGAGCTACAAGAACACCATGCTGCGCCATGTTGCAGAGTTCTTGACTGCTGTCAAGGCAAGCCTGGTTAAGCTGGGCGTCGATGAAAGCAGACTACAGCGCATCACTCAGGAGGTGGGTCCCCTCCTTGCCAAGCGCCGGTTTTTGATGGTTTGCCTATCAAAGAGATGTTTGTTGTCACCTGCTTGCTGCCTGACCAGCTGTGCATGCTTACCTGCTGCAGACTTATGTTGTACTCAAACACATGCAGGTTGGGAACAAGCTTGCACCTGTGTTGGCGTTGCAGACCTTCAGACGCAGTGCTCTCATTGTCCTTGACCCGTCATGCTGTCTTGTGCACTGCTGTGTCTCTCTTACTCATGTCCTTAGTCAACATACATCAGGGCACACAGTCTTGATGCTTGACAACAGTGCAAGGCAGCAGCCATATTCTGTTATGTTGAGAGAATGACACATGTGCTGCCAATGCAGGTGCAAGCCCATGAGGTGCGCAAGAGCACGGACCTGCTGGCTAAGATTGCAGAGGACATTCAGGCAAGGCAGCGAGACATGTCTAGAGATGTCATTGAACCCACAGTCCAGAACAGCATGACAGACGGCTATGCTGCCTGCTGTGCTGAGGTGGGCAGTGGCCAGTTTGACCGCATGCGGCGGCTGATGAGGGCGACTGTGGAGCATCATAAGGGCAGCATGTTCACAGAAGCTGCAGGTATTCAGCACTCATGGCTGCTGTTGTCGTGTCTGCACTGATGGCTGCTGTTGTTGTGTCTGCCTCTCTGGTGTACTCAGCATTTTTTGCCTTGTGTCTATGACATTTAAGGCAGTGGCTGTGGACACTAGTAGGGCAGCAAATGACTACTGTGACAACATGCCTTGTTGCACGGTTCCTAGCACTGTTGTCCTATTTTGGTATCATGTAACAGACGCTATCATCCCTAGCATTTTCTACTTGCCACCAACAGCAGCCTTACAGCGTATTGAAACTGTGATACACCTTGCCGCATACCAAATACACTTGGCACTGGATCCATTCTGCCCGCTGCAAGCAAGGTATGTCATTCGATTCCTGCCATGTTGCAGAGAAGCTGGAGGCTGCAATGAAGGCCATGGTTATTACTGTGGCCAAGCACCTGGAGAAGGCCCAGCAAAGCCTGGCTGCCAGAATTGCAGACACCTTTACCATCCTATGGTACACAACCTGGTCTAACAGCTTTCCCCATATTGCTTCCAGCATTACAATGCAGCTGCTTATGTTTCATCTTTCCACATAATCCATCACCTTTCTGGGTGGACAGCCACCGTCATGCAGCCAGCAAGAGCTTGCATGCATGCATGCAGCCTCTGATAGGCTTGCTGCCATGCAGCACTGCATGGTTCTCATCAGCTTGCCCTATGCTGACTGCCAAGACAGCACCTGCTACAGATAGGTACTCTGGACTGTATGTATGTGAGCCTAGGAAAAGTCATGTTTGACTGAATGAAAGTTCGCCATGGGCACACTATGATCATGACTGGTGTATGCCTGCAGGGAGAGGCCAATGTGCAGCATCACAGAGCGCAGAGCAGCGCTGGCCAGCCTGCAGGTATGCTGCACCAGAAAGAAAAGATAAGACTATGCCTTTTGGCGTCAATTTGATGAGAAGCTAAGTATTATACTGGGCTGCCCAGGTGTATGTTGCACCATGCTGACCCTGTTGACTGCTTGCTGCAGCTTGCTCACTTGACATTGCCTTGCCTTGCCCCAGCAACCAGAAAGTATGTGTGTTTTGTATGCGCCCATGCTCCATGCTGTCTGAAAGCTTGTCTTACTGAGTACAGACAATGTGGCTCCAGGCACAGCTGATATTGCATTGTGGTGTGCTTTTTTGCTGACGGCAGGCAGCTTTGCAATGTGGGCTACTGAAGATGTGGCAGCAGCAGACTCTGCAACACTGTGATGTTAGCAACCTTTGCACAGCGTGCCTGACACAACTGCATGTGCTGTAGGGTCTAGCTGGGCAGATGCAGGGTGTCTGCAAGGGTGCTGGGGCCTCCGTTTTGGAACTGGTCCTTCCTGAAGAGGAGGAAGAGGATGCTCAGCAGGAGAACATGAACCCCAATGGCGCTGGGCTGAGACCAAAGCAAGAGGTATTAACATGCTCTGCTGCTTGCCTGTTGCAAGACTGTGAGGGCATTTTGTGGGCTTTGTTCTGCACACTTCATAAAGGAATGCGTCAGTTGAATCTGTTCTTCCTTTGGATGATCTACAAAGCTCAGAAGGCATGTACATCTTGTATCTAGCTGAACTGGCTGAACTGTTGCTGCGACAGATGGCATGTCATATTCATCGCTTGTTGCATGCAAGGCACATGTCGAGGAACGCATGGCCTTCTGGGGTGGTTCAGGGGTATCTTGTTGCTGAATCAGGCTGCATCATGGCTTGCAAACATCTTTTTTTGTTGCGCCTTTAGCATGCAGTGCACTCATGCTGACCTTGCTTTGCAGGATGAGGACATGGAGGAGTACGATGATGATGAGGAAGCAGAAGAAGTTGATGAGGATGACATGGGGGAGGATGATGAGGAGGAGGATGAAGAAGAAGAAGACGATTATGAAGAAGAGACAGACGGCCGACCCTTTATCAACCCTTACCATGACACGTACGAAGAAGAGGAGGATGGCGAAGAAGAGGAGGATGAAGAAGAGGAAGACGATGATGAGGGAGAGGAGGGAGCTGAAGGGCTCCTTGAGGTGGATGATGATGCACTGGGGGTTGAGGGCCGTCCGGGGACAAGCTGGGACCAGTTTGAGCATATGCTTGGCAGCGGATCTTCTGCTACTAGGGCAAGGCGCATGGAGCTTGCAGGCAAATCTGTTTTCTGCTGCTGCTGATGTTGCAACAAAAGATACAATTCACCAGTTTGCTTGTCACCTCTATCTTTGACTTGTTGTCTGCATGCGTACAGTGCATGTTTATGTTACCATAGTATACGTGAACATGATGGGCACATAGTGTATATAAACATGATGGACCAGGCACAAGCTTAGCTGAGATAAGGCAAGATAAGCCAGCACATCACAGATAGTGAATGCCACGCTGCAGCAGATGTCTTGCTGTCGGTGAGCTAAAGCCTGTCTGAGACTTGTCAAGATGTACATACTTCAGTCTAAGATTTGCACCAGATCTTCTTTAAGGCTTGTCAGCTTTGGCTGCATGTAGTTAACTACACAACGCCTTCCTCTGGTGTATTCAAAAGCCCTTGTTCTGTGCAGGCAGAGACGCATTGAATCCTGGCATGATCATGCTCCAGCCTGCTGCTGCTGCTGGTGGAGATTCATCCAGGAGAGGCCCCACCCCTGCATCCTTCCACACCCCCCGCCCCTTTGTCAAGTCAGAACCCTCAGCCCCCCCTCATGGCTCAGCGGTCCACATGGGTGGTGCAGGCCAAGGCAGTGCACAGCTGGGTCAGCCAGGCAGTCACCACAGGCAACAGCTTCAGACCAGCACCGGCTTTGGTCATGCTGCCAGGCAATCCCTTGAGCAACGCAGCAAGACCGAGGGCACCAGACCCTGCCCAGCTAATGCATTTGCTCAGGTGGCATCTTTGTTCCAAGCTGCTGGACCTGGTCTGTCATTCTCTTTGCCTCGCCCTCCACCAGGCTCAGTTCCAGGCATTGGCTCCACCTTTGAGGGCTTGAGAGAACAGGGCTTGAGGACAGAGCTGGAGAGGACAGACAAAGGAGCGCACGCACAAGCTGCAGCACAGAGCTCCCCTGTGAAGGATGAAGAACAGCAGGACACATACAGCATGGCTCCTGAAGTGGTGAGTAAACCCACTGATGCCAGCATGCAAGGGCTCGAGTCAGCGAGCCTACTGAGCGCAGAGATGCCTCCAGTCAGCAACACAGATGCATCATCTCTTGACACAGAAGCACCAGGAGCAGCAGCACAGGTTTCAGCAAACGTGGTGTCTCCCTCTGCTGACTCAGATGAGTTGCAGACCAGCAAGGCGATTGCAGGCAACGCCCAGGCAAATGCTGTAGTTGCTGGCAGTGACAGTGTGGCTGAGGTGCAGCGTGAGGCAGCGCTTGCTGCTGCTAAGGATGCACAGGATGCAGAGCAGTTTGCTGCTCAGGCGCTGCAGTCACCTCGCCTTCAGAGCAGTCCTGGCAGCAAGGTGAGCCGGCAACAGCTGTATATACAAAACAGCATGCAACAGCTGGGTACACAAAACAGCATACAACAGCTGTATACACAAAACAGCATACAATACCTGTGTACACAAAACAGCATGCAACAGTTGTGCACTGAAAACATGATGCTTTGTGCTTAGTGTAATTGCATGCACCATCGTGCATAGTAAGCTGCGATCATGGCAGGACTGCTTCTCACTGCTGCAAATCGCGTCATAGCATTCTGTACCTGCGACAAGGAAAAGTGTGCTGCAAAGGTTTTATTGCCTGCTAATCAAGGCAAACTTTGTTGATGCAGGCACATGGTTTGGCTGATTCAGATGCACAGCATGATGTGAAGCCAGCTGCAGTGGCTAAAGAATGGGTTGAGCAGGTATGACATTGTCTTGCAGCAGTATAACACTTGTCTTGCATGCACTTGCGCAAAGCATTATGCCGTTTGCATTGTGACCAGCGTGTGGACTGGGCAGTCCCCGGCATCTGACAGGTTCCATATCTACTCTGCAGGTAAGCGGGGCATCTTACACTGGCCCTCAGAGAATTCATTTCCTGCTGCTTCAGGTGCGATGCCATGCCAGTTGCCAAGCAACCCACCATCCTGCTGTCATATACAATGACATAACATCTTCTGTGCTCTTTATGTGATGTGTGACATGGACATGTGATGCGTTGCAGGGACTGGCAGCAGACATGATGCAGTCAGGGACTCCAGCTGTGACTGCTGATGGTCAGCAGAAAGACATGTCATGCAAGGCTGACACAGAGGCTGCAAGGGAGGACACCAGCAAGGCTGACAAGGCTAGCTCATCCATACCAGGGGCTACCAGTGAGGTTTTGCCAACCCCAGCAGGCCCTGGTATAGTGTTGGAGGCAAAGCAGCCTAGTACTGGTGCCAAATCTGGCTCCAGGTCAGCCTGGTTCGGCAAGGCTGGTGGGTTGCTCAACAGATGGGCAGTGCCTGTCAAGGTCAAGAAGGAGCCAAAGAGCACCAGCAAGCATGGCGTTACTGATGTTATTGATCTGACCTAGTTACAGTTCAAGGATTGCAGTCAGCTTGATGCAGCTGTTTGAACGTTGTTAGTCACACTACCCTGGGGCTGATCAGAATGTCTTCTACAGTGATCTTTACAAACATTTATCGTTTCTGTTTCTTGTCAATGCTTTACGAAATTGAACACATGTGCTGGAAGTTGAGAATGTTTTGACCGCTAGACCAAAAGAATTGAGTACACGGGTCATGGGTGAGCTTTATCGACAGGCCAGCAAGGTTGGAATTCAGTAGACAGAATCACAAATTGGTCAACAATGATCAAATCGCATACAATCAGAGTCATTAATTGAAAGTGCAGAGCAAACAAGTTGATTGAGCAACAGCAAAGCAGGCAAAAATGATGCTGTACAAAATTCTGCATGTAAGTTTGTCAATCTCTGCTTAAGCTGTTCAACCATGCAATGTCGCGTTTGTCAGTGTTGATGCCGGTCTCTGCCTCGCTGGGCCCTTTGTACACAGGCCCACCTGCCAGCAAGGACAGCTTGTAGTCAATGTGAGGGCCTTCACATTGTACAGGGGTTTCCATGATGAGTGGAATGCCATTGAATCTGTCATCATTCATGAGAAACGTGAAGCAATCCTTCCCAATCAGGCCTTTAGCAACATTCTCATGCCGGTCCTTTTTGCTCCCAAGAGCTGCTTTGCTGTCATTCACGTGCATTCCTTTCAGGTACTGCAGCCCAACAACCTCTTCAAACTCTGTCATGACTTGCTCAAAGGCTTCAGGGCTGGACACATCATAGCCCCCAGCAAACAGATGACATGTGTCCAGACACACACCAACCCTTGCCTTGTCTTTGACCTTGTCAATGATGTGGTGTAGGTACTCAAACTTGTGACCGACAGAGCCACCTGCTCCTGCCATGTTCTCCAGAACAACGATCACAGATTTTGTCTCTGTGTGAGCCTTGTTGATCTGTTCTGCAATTCTGTCCATGCTCTCCTCTGGTGGGCATTTGCCACATGTTGAGCCAGGATGGAAATTATACAGCCTGCAGCATGTAATACATTTGTTCAGAGTTACAATGCTGCATGTCCATGATCTATGCAGATGGTGTTATGTATGCTGACTGTCTGATGCAAGGAGAATGCCTCGACCATCACTGCTGTGACCATCACTGCTTATGCAGGCTGATGAGGTGCAGAAAGAGTCAGATGAACAAAGCATGCGCAGTAGCTAAAGTGAGCAACTACCTGATCCCCAGAATCTCACAGCGCTTCAGCTCGTCCACAAAGGCATTGTAGCTCTTGATCAGCAGGACAGGATCAGCCGAGGCCAGGTTGATGAGGTAGCTGCCATGAGGCAAAATGTGCTCTGGGCCAAAGCCATAGTCCTTGCAGGCTTGCTTGAACTTGTCAGCAGTGTCCACCTCAATTGGCTTAGACTCCCACTGTCGCTTTGACCTTGTGTCCAGGGCAAAGGCATTTGCACCTGCATGAAGTAATGCCTGATTGAGCAAGGGCAGACATGTTTGCCTTGATGAGACATGCAGTGGCAGGGGCACAACTTTGCAATCGCAGCATGTGCTGAAAATGTGCATGCCCAAAAAGGGAGTCAACATTGCAAGGGAAAGCAGCAGCATTGGCAGTGTACGCACAAAAAAACCAGGCTGCAAGTGATTTCCACTTGGATCAATACAGACAAGCAAAACATGCAGATGACACCAGGACAGAGGGTGGCCCGCCCTCTGGTTGCAGGCAGGGACAGCACAGCACAGCACAGCACAGCACAGCACAGCACAGCACAGCACAGCACAGCACAGCACAGCACAGCAAAGCACAGCACAGCACAGCACAGCCAAGCACAGCACAGCACAGCAGCCTTCAGGCCATGGACATCACCTATGGAAGCTGCCCGGACAACAGCTCTTTCTAGCCCTCCGCCCATTGACACATGTGCCCCAACCCACTTTTTAGGCATGACACGCTCTCTATATGGCACAACGTCCACTGACTCCAGCAGCTGCTCAACAGTGAGGACTTTCTTTGCTCTGGGCTTACAGGGTTTGCTCTTCTTGGCTGACTCATCAGACAGTGCTGCTGCGGATGCGTCAGGCGATGCTAAGTCCTCCTTTACAACCACTGTCTCTGTCTTAACTACAGCTTTGAGCTTCCGTTGCTTGCGAGGCTTGCCAAGAGAGGTATCAGCAATTGTTGCTGAATCCTTGCTTGGCTCAGCCTGCTGTGCTGAGGCTGCAGCACCTGTTGGTTCTGTCTCAGCTGCTAGCTCACTTTTGATGACCGCTTTTGCCCGAGGCTTTTGCTGTTTGGATGACTTTGCTGGCTTGCTGACAGGCTCAGCAACGTCCAGTGAAGCCTGTTGCACAACATCAGCAGCGTCAGCTAGGAGTATGACATCCACAGTCTTGCCCTTGACAGCTGCTTTTGTACGTCTCTGTGGGCTACAAACAGTTTTACGACTGCTAGAAGCAGTCACATGCTGTTTGCCGTCTGTTGCAGCAGCTGTTTGTGCTGACACATAAGAAGCATCTGGTTCAGATGAGTGATCAGGTGCTTCTGGTTGTTTGCGTTTCCTGGCACGAGGAAGCTTGCCAGGCCGCTCTGTACTGACAAAATGCACTGCCTCAGTTCCTGCTGTAGAGGCTTCCTGCTTGACGTGCTTGAAGCTGATCGAGTCCGTGACAGCCGGTTGCGGTTCGGCTCTTGCTTCAGCTCGAAGGTGTGAGCCAGGCTCAAAGGCAACTTTTGCTGCAGACGAAACTGGCTCTGTGTGTTGCCGTCTCGTGGCAGCTCGCGCAATGCGTTCTCGCCCTTGTGACATACGTGTGTCACTTGTAGCTGTCTTCAGGCATACAGGAAGCAAAGCACGGGTCAGACGCTGTAGCATACAGAGAGCGGCTGGCAATTCACCCTTGTAGTTGCTGCGAGACCAAGTCGTCCTGCAACAAGGCACTACAAGAGTACTGTCCTTCGAACAAGAGTTTTAAACAACGCATGAATGAACATGATGCATGAACGGAAACTAGTTTGGCCTGGCAAGCCAGCCCAGGAGGTCAATGGCTCTGCTGATGAGCTTTCATATCACTCATACAGGCTGTTGACAGAAGCTCCCTGCTACAATCCCACAGCACAATAAACAGCATGCAACAGTGACGCACCTGAGGCTTTTGCCTAGCGCTTTTTTGGACAGTCCTGAGCCTTTCGAGTCTTCAGGATATGCTTTTGGACGTGAGACTGTGCTGATTTGCACTGTCTGATCCAATAAAAAGCTGCTGCGCAGCAGACATGACTTGCCCAACGCATGCTTGCAGGGCATTTGCAGATCCATCAAAGTTGCCAGCACTGGCAATCCTCTGGGCAAGAGCTGCTCTTGCTCTGTACCTGCCAAGATCTGTAGGATCTAGAGAATCTAGTAAAACCTGGCCTCTCTTTGTGCTGTGCTCTGTAGCTGCTGCCAAATGCATGCAGGGCAGGTTGATGAGCCACCTGTTTCAGCCTTGCATACCATGGTGAAGAAGCCTGCAGGTGCCAGCACCCACTCCTGCCGTTTGGCTGCAATTTGGCTGTTCTGTGTCT
>JAABUK010012390.1_pt1 | contig 10869 bp, 11 predicted proteins | sample 5559141 | NCBI WGS metagenome assembly JAABUK01 (sample SAMN10711869, study PRJNA513367) | rock metagenome | isolation source: Antarctica rocks | place: Antarctica: Victoria Land, Pudding Butte nord | collected 2016-01-03
CGCGAGAAGCGCCGCTCGGGGCTGCTCAAGGCGACACCCGCTCCGGCCCCGGCCGGGGCAACACAGTAGCAGGGGTGGATGGGTTCTCAGTGTCGCCCCCGGATGGGTTCCTGATGTCGCTTGACAGTGGCGCTTGGCCTTGTCTGGCCGGTTCGGCTTCTTGCCCTGTAAGGGCGGCAGGCTGGAGTTGTCCGGCGTCTTCGGCGGCGCCCCGAGCCTTGCCTCCAGCTCTGCCACCCGTGCTGTCAGCACCTGAACCTGCGCCCACAACGCCCGGATCAGCGCGCCCTTCTCCTCGTGTGTCAGTTGGTTGAGGTCAGGAAGCACGGTCATCCCAGCCTTGAATCCCAGCCGCCACCAGCACGTCAAGCCGCTTTACGCACAGCCGCGCACGCGGCAACTCGCAAGGGGGTTGAGCAGCTACCCTGGACGTGGATAGCGACAATATATCTCTTCCAGGGCAGCTCAGCCGAGGCACGCTGGTAACGGCTATGCACCGTGCGGAAGCCGCCCCACAGAACAGGCAGGCGGAGGTCGGTGACTTCTGGCGGAAGAGGTGCCAGGTGTGCAACGAAGAGGCGCTCAAAGAACTGAACGTTGCTGGCCGAAGCTGCCTCACGGGCGTTCATCAGCAATATAAGAAGCGCGAAAGAACCCCGGCTTGGCGCTGTTCCACACGTTTCATCGAGAATACGAATTCCTGTATCTCCCAAGCCGCTTCCACTCTATGCTGCGGTGCAACATAGGAAATTAAATATGACCCTTCGCACATTGATGCTGGCTGGACCTGCCAAGGCTGCCGAGCTGTTCACCCGTCTTGCGGACACCACGGACAGCGCTGTGAAGATCCGCGAGCGGGTGTTCGCGGAGCTGAAGGCCGGGCTCGAACAGCATGTGGACCTGGAGGAGCGGCACCTGTTCCCGATCCTTCGCAAGCAGCCGGACACCAAGGACCTTGTCGCCGCGGCCATCCGGGACAACAAGGACCTGCGTGCCAAGCTCGCCGAGCTTGAGGCCTTGCCGAAGAACGATGAAACGTTCCTGAGCAAGGTGTCAGAGTTGCAGAAGACCTTCCGCCAGCATGCCCGGGACGACAAGCGCGAGTTGCTCCCCGCTGTCCAGGCCGCGTTGAGCGAGGAGCAGGTTCAGGGCGTCGTCGAGAAGATGGAAACCTCCCTGGCCGATGCTGAGCAGGTCCGGCTCGCTCAGGCCGAGCAGAAGCGTGCTGCGGCCCGGCACGAGCGCGAGGAACGCGAGCAGGCCGAGGTGCAGGCGCAGCAGGAGCAGGACGCCAAGCAGGAGCGCCAGGAGGCCGCACGCCGTGCCAAGGAAGCGGCTCGCGAGGCAGCCGAAGCCCAAGCCCGGGTTGCCGACCTCGCGGCGCAGGCTGCTGCCAAGCAGACCCGCGACGCCGCACGCGCTGTGACCGTTGCCGCTCAGCGCGTCACCGAGCGCGTCGTTGAAGCCGTTGAGCACACGGCTGCCGTCGCTTCGGCTCCGCAGAAGACCGGTATTCTCTTCTGGGACATGATGCTCGGCCTGTCCGCCGCGCAGCCCGGTCGGGCCGCTGTCACCCGCGAGGCCAGCCGCTCAGCTCCTGTGTCGCAGCGGGCGCCTGCAAACGAGGAGGTGATCCCGCTTGCTGAAGAGGTCCTGGTTGTTGGCAAGCGCACGGTAAACACGGGCACGACACGCATCCGTCGCTTCGTCGTTGAGACCCCGGTCGAGCAGCAGGTCTCCCTGGTGCGCGAGCGCGTGGTGGTGGAACGCCGCCGGCCAGCGACGAACAAGGTCACAGGCGAGGTCCTGACGGAGTTGACCGTGGAGATCGTCGAGACGGACGAGGTTCCCGTGATCGCGAAATCCGTGCAGCTCCGCGAGGAGGTCGTCGTCCGGACCGAACGGACCGAGCACGTCGAGACCGTCCGCGACACCGTGCGCCAGGACGAGGTGGAGATCGAGCAGGCCGACACCCGGCAGTCCGCCCGCGCCCGCAGCTAAGCGTCTGGCAGGCTGAAACAAAGGGGCGGCCTAGGCCGCCCCTTTGTCCGTTCTGTAAGCAGAACTGCCCATGTCACACCCGATTTGGGCGGTCACACACGAGCTGAGTTCAAGAGCATCAGGCGTCAGTGCCTTCAAGTCCCCAGAACTCCGCTATCTGTTGTGCGGCGCAAAGCCTCGCATCCACCACCCACGCCCCCGGACGGCCGCCGCCGGGCGTACGGGCGTCAACAGGGAAGCCATGCCCCACGCCAGCGAGCGTCCACAGCTCGACGGCGGGCGATCGATTGGGCCGGCCCCAGGCGCGCCGTCTGGTCCCTGCGGCAGACTGGTCGACCAGGGGGACCGGGCCGTAGCCGTGCAATTCGCTCCATTGTGCCGCCAGCACCTCCGCGTTCCCAGGATCGACAGTGCGGTCGCGCGCTCCTTGCCAGATCGAGAGGCGCGGCCACGCTTTTCGGGAGCGCGAGCGCGCGGCACTCCGGACATCGTCGGCCAGTGCCTCGCGCGTTCGCCCCAGATTGGCCTGCCGCATGTTCAGCACCGCACCCAGCGGTGTCCGGGCGCAACCGACGGGGAGGCCCGACACAACTGCCCCTGCGGCGAACAGCGCGGGATACGCCGCCAGCATGGCAGCCGTCATGCCGCCTCCGGCCGAGAAGCCCGTCACGAAGATCCGGCGCGGGTTTGAGCCGAAACGTTTAACAGCGGTGCGGATCATCTGTCGGATCGACATGGCCTCGCCGGAGCCGTGCTGGGCATCCTGCGGGCGGAACCAGTTGAAACAGCGCCCACGGTTGTTGTCGTGGGTTTGCTGCGGAAGCAGCAGCGCAACCCGGAAGCGCTCAGCCAGGGCCAGCCACCCCGCGTCGGCTGCGAAGTGCGAGGCATCCTGGCCGCATCCGTGCAGCACGACAACCAGGGGGCGTCCGGCCCGAAGTCCGGCCGGCGCATGGACCGGCATCCGCAGGCCACCGGGGTTGGAACCGAATGCGGCGACAGGGGAAATGGTGGAGCGTGCGGATCCAGTCAGGAGGGCGTTCGAGACCGCGCTGCTCAGCGTAGTGCGTGGGAACGGAAGCCGCCTGGCCGACAACGTCGCTGGGGACCGGCTCATGCCTGGAATGCACCACTACGCAGGGCGTCGCACCGATCCATTATGCGTTCAACGCTTGCGCTTGGGCTTGGCAGCGGCGGACCAAGCGCCGGTCCAGAACCGAACCGCCTGTTGGGTCAACGCCGCCGTTTGCTTGCCCGCCTCCGCTTTTGCGTGCCCGCGGGCCTGACCGGCCACCTTGATGGCGCCGCTCAGCCACATGCTCATGAAGGGGTTCTTTTTTGTCCATGGATTGGTCACTGGCAGGGTCTCCTGTTGGATCTGGGCTGGACGTCACTGGACGGTGCGCATGCAATGCTGCAACGCAGCAGAATGCTAGATCGTGCCACCCACACACGCGCGGACCCACATGTTTCTGATCTCCCGCCGGAGGTGCTGCACCGCGTCGCGGCCATGGCCAGCGGCGGCATGGACACGCTGCCGCATAACGGCGCGGTGATCACGCTGCTGGCTGTGACCGGCCTCACGCACCGGCAATCCTACGGCGACATCTTCACCATAACCTGCATCAAGACCGTCGCCGTGTTCTTGGTGATCGCGGTCTACTACCTGACCGGCATCGTGTGAGCGGGGAGGCACGCATGGACAAGCTGTCGCATCCCCTGCTGTCCTCACTGCGCACGTCGCCCCGCGGCAAGCTCGTTTCGGCCCTCGACGCAGTCCGGCTGATCCGCGACGGCGATACGGTGGCGACCGGGGGGTTTGTCGGGATCGGCTTTGCCGAGGCGATCGCGGTGGCGCTCGAGGAGTTCTACCTTTCGGGCGAGGAAAGGTACCTGCAGGCGACTGGCAAGCCAGGCAACCTCACGCTGGTCTATGCAGGGGGCCAGGGCGACGGCAAGGATCGCGGGCTTAACCATTTCGGCCATGCCGGGCTGGTCAGGCGGGTGGTCGGTGGGCACTGGGGATTGGTGCCCAAGCTGCAGCGGCTGGCGATCGCCAACGAGATCGAGGCCTACAACCTGCCGCAGGGCGTGATCTCGCACCTGTTCCGCGACATTGCGGCGCGGCGCCCCGGGCACTTCACCAAGGTCGGGCTCGGCACCTTCGTCGATCCGCGCTTCGGCGGCGGCAAGGTGAACGAGCGCACGACCGAGGACTTGGTCAAGCTGGTCACCCTGCACGGCGAGGAGATGCTGCGCTACAAGACCTTCCCAATCGACAGCGGGATCATTCGCGGCACGACGGCGGACCTCGACGGCAACATCACGATGGAGCGCGAGGCGCTGACGCTTGAAGTGCTGGCGATCGCCATGGCAGCGCGCAACTCCGGAGGCGTCGTGATCGCTCAGGTCGAGCGGCTGGCGGAGAACGGCTCGCTGCACCCGCGGCAGGTGAAGGTGCCCGGCGTGCTGGTGGATTGCGTGGTGGTCGCCGACAAGCCCGAGCACCACATGCAGACCTACGGCACCAGCTACAATCCCGCCTACAGCGCCGAACTTCGCGCGCCGATGGGCGGTATACCCGCCATGCCGATGAGCGAGCGGAAGGTGATCGCCCGGCGCGCCGCGCTCGAGCTGCTGCCGGGCGCGGTGGTGAACCTCGGCATCGGGATGCCGGAGGGCCTGGCCTCCGTCGCCAACGAAGAGAAGATCATCGACCTTCTGACCTTGACCGCGGAGCCGGGCGTGATCGGCGGCATGCCGGCGGGCGGACTCGACTTCGGCGCGGCGATCAACCCTCAGGCGGTGATCGACCAGCCCTACCAGTTCGACTTCTACGACGGCGGCGGGCTCGACGTGGCGTTCCTTGGGCTGGCGCAGGCCGACGCCGAGGGCAACCTCAACGTCAGCAAGTTCGGCCGCAAGCTCGCCGGGGCCGGAGGCTTCATCAACATCAGCCAGAACGCCAAGAAGGTGGTGTTCGTCGGCACGTTCAACGCTGGCGGGCTGCACATAGCTGTGGAGGAGGGGCGGCTCCGGATCGTCAGCGAAGGCAAGTCGCGCAAGTTCGTGCAGCAGGTGGAGCACCGCACCTTCAGCGGCAGCTACGCGGCACAGCGTGGACAAACGGTGCTATACGTCACGGAGCGTTGCGTGTTCGACCTCACGCCCGATGGCATGCGGCTGCTGGAGGTGGCGCCGGGGATCGACGTGCAGCGCGACGTGCTGTCGCAGATGGACTTCAAGCCCACGGTGGCGGAGCCGTTGCGGCTGATGGACCCGCGGGTGTTCCGTCCGGAGGCGATGGGGTTGCGGGACCAGCTGCTGAGCATCCCGCTTGAGCAGCGCTTCTCCTACGATGCCCAGCAGGACATCATCTTCATCAATTTCGAAGGGCTGAGCGTCCGCTCGGCCGAGGACGTCGGGCGTATCCGGTCCATCGTCGCCGGCCGCCTGCGACCCCTCGGGCGCAAGGTTTATGCGATCGTCAACTACGACAACTTCAGCGTGGCGCCCGAGCTGTGGGACGACTACTCCGACATGGTCCGGTATCTGACGGATCACTACTACTCGAGCGTGACGCGCTACACGACGAGCAGCTTTCTAAGGACCAAGCTCGGCGAGGCCCTCAGGAGACGCGAGGTGGCGCCCCATATCTACGAGACCGCGGACGAGGCTCGGTGCCACCTGCACGAGGTGGAGCGGACGGCTTCGTCAAGTTGATGAGCAGCGCGCATCAGTGGTCTCATCCTTGGGATCACCGTGCCCGAAGCCGGCTCGACCACCACCAACTCGTCACCGACAGCGGTGACGCCACTCACGTTCTGCGCCGCCGCCCGGAGTGCGTCCCGGATCCGTTCGTCGAAGATCACCCCTCCAGCGTCACGGCTCCATGGTTGGAGGTGGTCGGCGTAGCATCCCCAGCGTGAGACCCTGACCAGCCGTAAGTCCTCGAGTTCGCTCGACCATCAACCTGACAACACCCCTGATACGGCTCACTAGCCTCGACCTTGCTGGGCAGCGCTAGGGTCCGCTCCGGCGTCCTCCCGCTAGCCGGCGCCACATCGGGGCCACGATCCCGCCCCACTTCTGGCACGCATCAACGCCAATCCTGATCCCCGTAGAAGACCCATGAGGAAGGCCCCCATGTTCGATCGTCGTCGCCTGCTGTTGTCCCTGCTTGCAGTGCCGCTGCCGCTGGCCACTGCCGCCGCCCAGCCCTGGTGGGATGAGCGCGCTCGTTGCGAGGAATGGGCTCGCTACCAAGAATGAGGAACGGCGCCGTCGCGAACTGCGGCATGAAGCCTGGGACGAGCGGCGCGAGCACGAAATCTGGGAACGCCGTCTCCGTGAGGACGCGCAACGGGACTGGGAGCGCGAGCACGGACCCTACCGGCGCTGACGCGCCACGCAGCTTTCACGTATAAGAACGGCTGCTCCCGAGTAGGCCACCGGGTCCCGAGCTGATGCGCAAGTCGGACCAGGCGGAGGGGCCGCATCTCAGTTTGCCAGATCGAAGGCACGGCACCAAGTGTAACCTGGTGCCATCCAGGCGAACCGCCAGCGTGGGCGCCTCCGGTCCAACACGTTCATAGTCACTCTGGCCTTCAGCGGCACTCGCGGAAATGCGGGAGTGCTCGCCCGGGCTGCAAGTATCATAATCGACCACAGTCCAAGAGAAGCTAAGCTCGTTCCGCCACGATTCGCCTAAATTATAATATTGTTGGAACGGAACGACGGAACTTGCGTTGCCTGCATGTCGGTTCGCCATCGGGGCAGCCGTGCAGTTCGGAGGTCGTCGGGATGAAGAAGTTGTCCATGCTGGTGCTGCTTGGCGGCATAGCTATGATCGGGTTTGGGGCGCCTGCGCAGGCAGGCTGCCTGACCGGCGCGGCCGTTGGCGGCGTTGCCGGCCATGTCGCTGGGCACCACGGCCTGCTGGGCGCCGCGGTTGGCTGCGCGGTCGGCCATCACCGCTCCGGGGCCCGCCGCGAGCAATATGGCGATCGCGGCTCCCAGCAGGGAAGCTACCAGCGCGAGGGGGCCTACCGCACCGGCCCCGATCGGCAGACATATGGCCGCGACGCTTACCGGCCCGACGAGCAAAGGTAGCAGCGGACGCGCCGGAGCGGGGCTTGTCCGCACCTGCCGCGACAAGGCCGTCCTGGTGACCCAGGACGGCCTTTGTTGTTGGGCACTCCAAGTTTCCTCATGGTCTCCGTGTTGCGGCGTCCCTCACAGGAACCCGTCTCCGGCGTGGTCCTCGAAGATGTGGGCGTCGCGGACGTAGGAGGCGAGCACGTCGGTGCTCTTGTGCCGGCTGACCTCCTTCAGCTTGAACACGCTGGCCCCAGCGCGGGCGCCGGCGGTGATGAAGCCCGCCCGCAGCGAGTGCCCGGCGAAGCGCGCCGGGTCGTAGCCGGCGGCTGCGGCGCGGGCCTGCACCACGCGGGCGACGGCGCGGTCACTCATGGGATCGGAGGTGGCCAGGCCGCCCTTCAGCCGGCGGAACACGGCGCCCTCGGTGATGGCTCCCTGCGCCAGCCACGCCTCCAGCAGATGCACGGGCCGGATGCGCCGTCCTTCGGGGATGGCGATCTCCTCGCCGCGGCCCTCCTGGTCGGCTCCGGCACCCTCCGTTTAAGGGCTGTTTTCCCGTCCACAGAATACGTCCCACAAACGTTAGCCGTCCCACAACCGCCTACCACGTTCTAGGGACGCTGATGTTCCTGGCTCGTTCACCCACTGCGTTGCTTGCGTGACACTCGACACTATGCCCTCGTCCAGATGCCGCCGTAGTTCACGCGAAACCAACTCCGGGTTGGAATCGCGCCGAGTGGGTAGTAGCCGGCGCGCGACGCGGACCTGGGCCAGATCAACGTCGGCCACTAGCAATTCAGGCCCAGAACCAGCCTGAGCCGCCACTCCGCCCTGTGCGTCCATGATCCGGGAGCCGCCCCAGAACGGGCGGTTGGCGTAGTTCGCCATCGCGACCGGAAGTCCATACAGCAGTGACGTGTGGCGCAGCACGACATCCCATCCGGCCGGCGTGTCGAAAGACCCGTCAACCGCCCCGACAGCCGACGCGACCGGCACCAAAAGCAAGGTCACCCCGTCCAAGGCCGCCAGCCAGGGAAGCGCCGGGTTCCACAGGTCGGCGCAGGTCAGTATCGCCACGCACCAATCCCGTAGCTGAAACGACTGGAGGACGCGGCCAGGGGTGAAATGCTTGCCCTCCTCCAAGCTGCCGTAGGTTGGTAGATAAAGCTTCCGGTGGCTATGGACCCCCTGGCCCGACCGTAGCACCACTTGGGTGTTGTGGACCTGCCCTGTTCCAGACTCCTCCGGCAGGCCGACGGCGAACGCCATCGGGCCGGCAGCGTCGGCAAGCTGGCGGAGCAAGGCTGTATCCGGCAACGTATCACTGCGAGCGGCCTCGACGGCCCCGGCGTAGCCGGTCAGGGACAGCTCCGGGAACAGCAGCAAGTCCACTCCGGCCGCGCGTGCCTCGCCGATGCAGGCAAGGTGGTCCCTGACGATGGCCGCCCGGTCGTCGCGGACGGCAAGCTGCGCCGCCGCGACGCGAAGCCGGCTCATGCCCCCGCCGCTGTCCGGCCCCGTGCTAGATCAGGCCCTCAGCTTTGAGGAAGTCGCCCGCGACCTGCTCGACGGTCCGCTTCTCCACGTCGATCTGGGCGTTCAGGCGCGACATGACCTGGTCGTCCAGCCGCGCGGACAGCGCATCCATCAGCCTGGCCAGGTTGGGATGCGCGTCCAGCACCGCCTTGCGGACAACCGGCGTCATGGCGTAGTCCGGAAAGTAGCCCTTGTCGTCGCGCAGCACGACGAAGTCGAAGGCGGGAATGCGGCCGTCGGTCGCGAACACCAGCCCCACATCGACCTGCTTGTCGCGCAACGCCTGATACACTAGGCCAGTGTCCATCCGCACCACGTTCTCCCGCCCGAACTGGAAGCCGTAGGCTTGCTGCAATGGCGCCAGGCCGTCAGCGCGCGAGTAGAACTCGGCGTTGCAGCCGAACTTGAGCGCCCCGGCCGACACCTTGGTTGCCAGGTCCGACAGGGACGCGACTCCCTTCGCCTGCGCATCGGCCCGGCGCATCGCCAAGGCATACGTGTTGTTGGCACGCGACGGCTTCAGCCAAACCAGCCCCTTCGCGGCATCAAGTTCCTTCACCCGCGCATAGGTGGCCGCGGCGTCCAGCTTGTCCGTGACCTTGTTGAATGTGATCAGCGACGTGCCGGTGTACTCCCAGTACAGGTCCACCTGCCCCGCTTCCTGCGCCTGCCGCAGCGCCGCCGTGCCCAGGCCCGTGCGCAAGTCAACGCTGAAGCCCTTGGCCCCGAGGTACTGGTTGGTGATGGCAGCGATCAGCAGCTGCTCGGTGTAGTTCTTACCGCCCACCACTACGCGGGGCGGGGCCGGTTGGGCACGGGCGGCAACTGGAAACGTGGCCAGCGTCGCAAGCAGGGTCCGGCGCAGCATCATGGATGGTCTCCTGTCATGTTGAGGACGTTCGGAAAGGGTTCACCCCGCGCGGGATGAGCCAGTACTGCGCGGCGCCGGCTGCCAGATCTACGGCGATGGCCAGCGCCGCAGTTGCCAGGGCGCCGGCCAGCAGCATGGACGGCTCCATCAGGTCTATGCCGGTGAAGATCAGCTCGCCCAGGCCGCCGCCGCCGATCAGGAACGCCAGCGGCACTGTGCCCACGTTGATTGCAAGCGCCGTACGCACTCCGGCTAGGATCACCAGCGCGGCGTTCGGCAACTCGACCTGCAACAGGATCTGGCGGCCGGTCATGCCCATACCCCGCGCCGCCTCGCGCAGCGGCTGCGGCACCTGGCGCAGGCCGGCGACGGTGTTCAGCAGCACCGGCAGCAGGGTCAGCGCCGCCAGCCCGAACACCGCAGGCGGCGTGCCCAGGCCCAGGACCGTCATGGCCAGCGCCAGGATCGCAAGCGTCGGCACGGTCGTCCCGATGCTGGCCACCTGCATCACCGGCCCGGCGAACCGCCGCATGGCGGGCCGGGTCAGGACGACCCCCAGCAGGATGCCCAGCAGGACGGCCGGCGTGCCCGACAGCAGCACCAGCAGCATGTGCCCGCGCGCCAGGTAGGCGACATCGCCCCATTGCTGGCCCAGCGCCGCAAGCCAGCCCCGCCCCTGCGCCAGCGCCCCGAGGGCGAACGCCGCCGCGGGCAGCCCGAGCCGCCATGCCGTCCGCAAGGCGCCGGGCCTCATGCCCTTAGCCCCCCCCGGTACGCCGCACCCAGCAGGTGCGTGATGCCGCGCTGCGTGATGTAGCCCTTGTAGAACCCGTCGGCGTCAATGCACGCCAGCCAAGTCACGTCATGCGTGAACATGGCCGACACAGCCGTACGCAGGTTGTCTCCGACATGGATAGTGGCGGGCAGGGCCTCGTGGTTCTCGGCGACGCTGCCTGCGCGGCCCCTGGCGGCTTCCAGCCGCACCAGGCCGCGGGCACGGCCGCGCGGGCCGACCATGACGATGCTGGCGTGCCCGTGCTCCTCCATCAGCCGCGCTGCGGTGTCCAGGCTGTCGCCGCCCCGGACCAGCGGTGGGGCGTGCATCATCGCATCCGTTACGCGCAGCAGGCTCAGGCGCTTCAGGGTGCGGTCGGCTCCGACGAAATCGGCAATGAAGCTGTTGGCCGGGTGCGCCAGGATGTCGTCGGGCGTGCCGTGCTGCACCAGCTTGCCGTCGCGGAAGATGGCGATCCGGCTGGCCAGCTTCACCGCTTCGTCGATGTCGTGGCTGACGAACACGACCGTCTTCTTCAGGCGGGACTGCAGCTTCAGGAACTCGTCCTGGATCACCGCGCGGTTGA
>JAABUK010012391.1_pt1 | contig 10869 bp, 7 predicted proteins | sample 5559141 | NCBI WGS metagenome assembly JAABUK01 (sample SAMN10711869, study PRJNA513367) | rock metagenome | isolation source: Antarctica rocks | place: Antarctica: Victoria Land, Pudding Butte nord | collected 2016-01-03
TCGCCGCCACCCACGACCGTGATGCCCCCGGCGTCCGCGACGGCCTCGGCGACCGCGACGGTGCCCGTGGCGAACGGCTCCATCTCGAACGCCCCCATCGGCCCGTTCCAGAACACCGTTCCGGCAGCGGCGATCCGCTCGCCGAACGCGCGCGTGGTCTCGCGCCCGACGTCCAGGCCCATCCAGCCGTCGGGCACCTCGACGCCGGTCAGCTCGCGGCGCTGCGCGTCGGCCGCGAAGCGGTCGCCCAGCACCAGGTCGGTCGGCAACAGCAGCTCGGCGGTGTCGCCACCCTCTGCCCTTTCGAGCGCCTTGCGGGCCAGCCCGACTCCCTCCTCCTCCACCAGCGAGTCACCGGTCTCCATCCCCTGTGCGTCGAAGAAGCTGAAGCACATGGCTCCGCCGATCAGCACGCTGTCGGCCACGTCGAGGAAGCGGTCGATCAGCGCGATCTTGTCCGAGACCTTGGCGCCGCCCAGGACCACCACCAACGGCCGCTGCGGCGCCTCGACGATCCCCCGCAGCGTCGTGACCTCGCGCTCCAACAACAGCCCCGCGACCGCGGGCAGCAGCGCGGCCACGCCCGCGGTGCTGGCGTGCGCGCGGTGCACCGCACCGAAGGCGTCGTCCACGTAGACGTCGGCCAGTGAGGCGAGCGCCTTGGACAGCTCGGGATCGTTGTCGGTCTCCCCCGGCTCCCAGCGCGTGTTCTCGAGCACGAGCACGCCGCCGGGCTCGAGCGCGCCAACCTTGGCGCGGGCGTCGTCGCCAACCACGTCGGTGGCCTGCGCCACTGGCGCGCCCAGCAGCTCGGCGAGGCGATCCGAAGCCGGCTTCAACGACGTCTCGGGGTCGCGGTCCTTTGGCCGGCCAAGGTGGGCGCACAGGATCACGCGGGCGCCGGCGTCACGCAGCAGCTCGATCGTCGGCAGCGCGGCCCGGATGCGAGCGTCGTCGGTGACGTTGCCGTCACCTCCCAGCGGCACGTTGAAGTCCACGCGCACGAGCACACGCTCGCCGCCGGCGAGATCGAGGTCGCGAACGGTTCTCTTGCCCAGGACAGGCCCGCTCAACTCGGCCACCCGATCAGGCGGACGCGCCGAGACCGGTGAGCACGCGCTCGGTCAGGTCGACGACGCGGTTCGAGTAGCCCCACTCGTTGTCGTACCAGGTGAGGATCTTCACCGTGCGGTCCTGTACGACCATGGTCAGCAGCGAGTCGAAGATGGACGAGTACGGCGAGTGCACGATGTCGGAGGACACGATCGGGTCCTCGGTGTACTGCAGGATCCCTTCGAGGGGCCCGGTGTCGGCCTTTGCCTTGATCGCCTCGTTGATCTCCTCGACCGACGTGTCGCGCGAGGCCTGGAACACCAGGTCGACCACCGAGCCGGTCGGCACCGGCGCGCGCACCGCGAAGCCGTTCAGCTTGCCGTTGAGCTCGGGCATCACGAGGCCCATGGCCTTGGCCGCGCCGGTCGAGGCGGGCACGAGGTTGATCGCCGCCGCGCGGGCGCGACGGGGGTCCTTGTGCGGGGCGTCGTGCAGGTTCTGGTCGGCGGTGTAGGCGTGGATGGTCGTCATAACCCCCGAGTCGATGCCGACGGCGTCGTGCAGGACGCGCGCGACCGGTCCGAGGCAGTTGGTCGTGCAAGACGCGTTCGAGACGACGTGGTGGTTGTCCACGTCGTAGGCGTCGTCGTTTACGCCCAGCACGAGCGTGACGTCGGGTTCGGTGGCCGGGGCGGAGATGATCACCTTCTTGGCGCCGGCGGCCAGGTGCTTGGCAGCGTCGTCGCGCTTGGTGAACAGGCCGGTGGACTCGACCACGACCTCCGCGCCGAGATCGCCCCAGGGCAGATCGGCGGGGTCGCGCTCGGCGGACACCTTGATCTCGGTGCCGTTGATCACCAACCCGGACTCCGTGGCCTCGACGGTGCCGTGGAAGGGTCCGAGTATCGAGTCGTACTTCAGGAGGTGGGCAAGCGTCTCGTTGTCGGTGATGTCGTTGATCCCGACCCACTCGATGTCGGCTCCGCGCTCGGTGGCGGCGCGAAAGACGTTGCGTCCGATGCGGCCGAAGCCGTTGATTCCGGCCTTGAGGGCCATGCGTGCGAGTCCTTTCGTCGGGCTCCTGGAGACGCGTCGGAATCTATCGGCTCTGCCTCAGGGCTGACGCGGCGCCTTGTCGATGTCGCGGTGGACGACATCGACGAGGTAGTCGCCGTCCTCGCCGTACTTGCCTGCCAGGTGCTCGGCGATCACAACGGACCGGTGCCGCCCGCCGGTACAGCCGATGCCGATCGTCAGATGGGCCTTGCCCTCGCGCTCGTACTGGGGCAGCAGGTAGTCCAGCAGCGGCGTGAGGTGCTCGAAGAACTCGTCGATGCCCTGCGAGGCCTTCACGTAATCGCGCACCGGGGCGTCGAGCCCCGTGAGCGGCCGCAGATCGGCCTCGTAGTGCGGGTTGGGCAGGAAGCGGACGTCGAAGAGCAGGTCCGCGTCGCGGGGCGCGCCATGCTTGAAGCCGTAGGTCAGGAACGTGACCGCCAGCTTGCCCACGTGGCCGCGCGGCAGCATCTTGTCGGCCACGACCTTGCGCAGCCGGGCGGCGCTGAAGTCGGAGGTGTCGATGGACACGTCTGCACGCGCGCGCAGCGGCGCGAGCAGCCGGCGCTCGGCGTCGATGGCGCGGATCACCGCGCCGCCCTCGGGGTCGCTCTCGCTGACGGCGTCGCCGGACAGCGGGTGACGCCTGCGGGTCTCCTTGAAGCGGTTGACGAGGACATTCTCCGAGGCCGCGAGGAACAGCAGCCGGTAGGCGACGCCCTTCGCGGTGAGGCCGCCGAGCACCTTTACCAGCCCCTCGAAGAAGTCTCCCCCGCGCACGTCGCAGGCCACCGCGGCCCGCTGCACGTGAGACCCCTCGTGCTCCAGCAGCTCGGCCAGCTGCCCGATCATCTCGGGCGGCAGGTTGTCCACGCAGAAGTAGCCGGCGTCCTCGAAGCACGCCATCGCCTGTGACTTGCCCGCGCCGGAGAAGCCGGTGATCAGGACGAAGTCGCGCACGGACCTTTCTTAGCGGAGACACCGGACCTCCCCCGTGCGCGCGAGCCCCCTGGAAGGTGGCCGGGGACGTGCGCGGCAGCAGCGACCGCTACGTGGCCTCGAAGCCGGGTGGCAAGCCGTGCTCTGGCGCTTCTAGTCGACCCTGTGCAGGTGTTGATGCATCTCGCGAGCCACCTTCCCGGGTAACCCGCTCACTCCCTCGAGCTCCTCGCGGCTGGCCGCCAGCACGCGCTCCGGCGTGCCGAAGTGGGCGAGGATCGCGCGCTTGCGCGTTGGACCGACGCCCGGCAGGTCGTCGAGCACCGAACGGGTCATCGCCTTGTCACGGCGGCCACGGTGGAACTCGATCGCGAACCGGTGGGCCTCGTCACGCACCCGCTGCAGGAGCTGCAGGGGCGCGCTGTCGTGGGACATCACGATCGAGGCGCGCCGCCCGGGCACGAACACCTCCTCGACCCGCTTGGCCAGGCTGACGACGGTGGTGCCGAGCTCGCGCAGCTCGGTGAGCTCCTTCAGCCCCGCCGAGAGCTGGCCCTTGCCGCCATCGATCACGATCAGGGTCGGCAGCGAGGCAAAGCTCACGTCGTAGGCCTTCTCGTGCGGAGACAGCTCCTGCTGCGTGCGGAACTGAGCGACGCGGCGCGCCAGCACCTCGGCCATCGCGGCGAAGTCGTCCTGGGCGGCGTCGCGCACGCCGAAGCGGCGGTAGTCCGACTTCTTCGGAGCGCCACCCTCGAACACCACCATCGATGCGACGGTGTGTGTCTCGCCGAGGTTGGAGATGTCGAAGCACTCGATGCGCATCGGCAGCTGGTCCATGCCGATCTCCTCCTGGAGCCCCTCGAGCGCCTCGACGCGCCGCGTGCGGGTGCGCTCGGACCGCAGCCTGTCCTGGTCAAGCGCCAGCCGGGCGTTGCGCTCGGCCAGCTCGAAGATGCGGCGTTTGTCGCCGCGTTCGGCGGGCCGGACCGCCACGCGGCCGCCGCGCCTGCTGCCCAGCGCCTCCTCCATCGCCTCGACGTTCTCGAGCCCGTGGGGCACCACCACGCGCGGCGGAATCGACATCGCGCTGGCGTAGTACTGGAGGAGGAACTCCTCGAGCACCTCGGACTCGTCGCGGCCGGCCTCGTTCTCCAGGTAGAAGCTCTGGCGGTCGGCCAGCACCCCGTCGCGCACCTGGAACACCTGGGCGTTGGCGTCGGTCTCCTCCGCCGCGACGGCGATCGCGTCCAGGGTGCCCACCGACTCGTTGGTCACCCGCTGGCGCTCCAGCAGCGACTTCACGGCGCGTAGCTTGTTGCGCATCTGGGCCGCGATCTCGAACTCCTGGTCCTCGGCCGCGGCCTTCATGCCCTCCTCCAGCTCGCGCTCGATCTGGCGGTAACGACCCGAGAGGAACGAGATGATGGTCTCGATGTTCTCGCGGTACTCCTCCTTGGACACGTAGCCCACGCAGGGCGCCTGGCAGCGCTTGATGTAGTAGTCCAGGCACGGGTTGCCTGTCTGGCGGCCGGGCTCCTTGCCGTCGCAGGTGCGGTACTGGAACACCTTGCCAAGAAGCTCCAGTGTCTCGCGCACGCGCTTAGCGCTCGAGAACGGCCCGAAGTACGCGCGGTTGCGCCGATGGCGCTCCCGGGTGAAGTAGACCCGCGGGTAGTCCTCGTCCAGCGAGATTGCGATGTAGGGATAGGACTTGTCGTCGCGCAGCCGCACGTTGAAGCGCGGGCGGTGGCGCTTGATGAAGTTCTGCTCGGCCAGCAGCGCCTCGGCTTCGGTCTCGGTCACCATGAAGTCGAAGTCGGCCACCGTGGCTGTCATCTCCGCGGCGCCGCGCGTGCCCGGCTTTGAGAAGTGTCCGGCCACCCGCTTGCGGATGGACGTTGCCTTTCCGACGTAGATGACCTTGCCCCGCGAGTCCTTGAACAGGTACACCCCGGGCGCGTCGGGCAGCGAGAGCCGCTTCTCGCGGACCCGCTGGGCGCGTGTCTGGGGGTCTTGCCGGCTCGGGGTGCTCAAGGTAGGTGACCGAGGTTAGGGGCGGCCACCCTCGAGTCGTCCAATGGACATTTGTCGACTCAAGACCGGCCGCTACGAGGCCGATTACCCTCAAATGGCATCTTCCGCCTCTCCTCGGGCCCGTACACGCCCGTCGGCCCTCCAACGCCTCAAGGATCTGTCCGGACGCCGCGTGGCCGAGGGTGGAGACCGCGGCTGGTGGCGCGCTCTGATTCCCGCCCTCGCCGTGGTCGCGGTCCTGTTCGCCGCCCTCAACGTTCGCGCCACCAGCCAGGACGCCGCGGATGCCACCGCCAGAGCCGCAGCTGGTGGGGAGCTGGCCGCTGCGGTCGACCGGATGGCGCCGCTCGAGCGTTCCGCGCTCGCGTCACGGAGCCGGGCCCGCTCGGATGGGCTCGCCGTCACCCGCCGACAGGTCACGACGGCCGCCGCCGCGATCGAGCGTCAGCACTCCGGCGAAGGAACAGCCGCCGGCATTGAGGAGCAGGCGAACGCCGCCGTTCGCGCTCTCGGCGTCGCCACGAGGAGCGGACATGCGGGCTCGGCAGGCCGCCGACGCGCGGAGCGACTGCTGGCAGGGCTGCAACCGGCTACGCGATCTCTGAGCGACGATCTCGCGACCGCCGCCGCCGCGGCCGACCATCGCGCCGGGCAAAGGCTGATCCTCACGATGATCGCCGTCTCCCTGCTGGTCGCCCTTCTGCTCGGAACCTTCTGGTCGCGCCGCAGCGCCGCGGACGCCGAGCGGCGGGAACGCCGCTTCCGCGCGCTGCTTCGCGACTCGTCTGACCTCGTGGTCGTGATCGACCCCGTCACGTTCTGCATCCGCTACGTGACACCGGCTGTCGAGCGCATGCTCGGGTACCGGCCCGAGACGGTCACCGGCACCCCCCTCCCTGAGCTGGCCAACCCTGACGACCGCGCAGCGCTCACCGAGGGGCTGCGGGCAACGGTCGACGACGTGGATAGCCGCCCCACGGGTCGCTGGCGTGCCCTGCACAGCGCCGGAGGGTCGGTGGACGTGGAGGCGACCTGGCTCGATCTCCGCGACGACCCCTCAGTCAAGGGGCTCGTCGTGACCGTCCGCGACGTCGGCGAGCGCACCGACCTCGAGGATCAGCTTCGCCACCAGGCCTTCCACGACCCGCTCACTGCGCTGCCGAACCGCTTGCTGTTCGAGAATCGCGTGCGACACGCCGTAGCCGGCGCCCGCCGCCACGGCCGTCCGATCTCCGTGCTGTTCGTGGACCTCGACGACTTCAAGACGGTCAACGACTCGCTGGGTCACGCTGCAGGCGACGAGATGCTGCGCAAGGTCGCCGAGCGCCTGGACGGGCTGGTGCGCGGCGCCGACACCGTCGCCCGGCTCGGTGGCGACGAGTTCGCCGTGCTCGTCGAGGAGGCGGAGAGCCCGGACGAGGGCCGGGTGATTTCCGAACGCATCCACGCGGGCATGGAGCTCCCGTTCGACATCGAAGGCCACGAGCTCTTCATGCACGCAAGCGTCGGCATCGCAAAGTCCGAATCGGGTTCGACGAGCGAGGATCTGATGCGCAACGCCGACACGGCCATGTATGCCGCGAAGGCCGGCGGCAAGGGCCGGTCAGAGATCTTCAAGCCCACCATGCACATGGAGGTCCAGCGCCGGCTCCAACTCAGCGGGGACCTGCGCAGGGCGCTGCTGCACGACGAGATCTTCGCCCAGTACCAGCCGCTCGTCGACCTCGAGTCCGGGCGTGTGGTGGGGGCCGAGGCGCTGGCGCGTTGGCACCACCCCACGCTTGGTGAGATCCCTCCGAGCGACTTCATCCCGGTAGCCGAGGACACCGGCCTCATCGTGCCGCTAGGGGGCCGGATCTTGAATGAGGCCTGTCGCCAGGCCCGGATCTGGCAGGACCAGAGCCCCCGCGATCCGGTCTATGTGAGCGTGAACGTGTCCCCCCGCCAGTTTCGACAGGCCGGCGCAGTGGTCGAGCAGGTCCGGGAGGCCACGGAGGCCAGCGGCATCGAGCCGTCCCTGCTCGTCCTCGAGATCACCGAATCGGTGCTCATGCAGGACCGCAAGGCCGTCCGGAACGAGCTCTCGCAGCTCCAGGAGCTGGGTGTGCGGGTGGCCATCGACGACTTCGGCACCGGGTATTCGGCGCTGTCCTACCTCCGCGACTTCCCGATCGACATGGTCAAGATGGATCAGTCCTTTGTCAGCGACCTCTCCGTTGGCGATGGAGACCAGGCGCTCGTCCGCTCGGTGGTCGAGCTCGGCGAGGCGCTCGGCATGCAGATCGTGGCCGAGGGAATCGAACACCGCGAGCAGCGCGACCACCTCTCTGACATGCGCTGCAGCATCGGCCAGGGCTTCTACTTCGCGCGTCCGCTCGACGCCGAGCGGATGTACGAGCTGGTGTCGACCGCTCACCGGATGCCGCGTCCCGGCGACGCGGCAGACCAGATGGGCGGGGCTACGCCAGAACCCGCGTGACGGAGTCGCCGACGCAGACGGGCTTGTCCCCGCCCTCGGCCTCGACCGTCCAGCGCTGAACAACCTGGTACCAGCCGTCACCGACGTCGTCGACCGACTGGACCTCGATGGACGCCCTGATCTTCGAGTCGACCGGCACCGGAGCTGGGAAACGCACCTTGTTCCAGCCGTAGTTGACGCCGAGCTTGAAGCCCTTCTGCTCCATGACGCCGTCGCGGAAGCCGTCGATGGTGGCAAGCGTGAGGTTGCCGTGGGCGATCGGCATGCCGAACGGGCTCTCCTTCTTGGCGCGCTCCACGTCCACGTGGATCCACTGGTGGTCGCCGGAGATCTCGGCGAAGCCGTCGATCATCTCCTGGGTGACCTCTCGCCATTCGCTTGGGCCGAGGGTCTCGCCGACCAGGCCCTTGAGCTCGTCTATGCCGTTGATCTGTGTGGGTGCCATCGCGGCGAAATCTATCGCCCCGGCGTGGGGCCGTCGACACGTGATCGCGAATTCCTGCACCGATTCGTGCAGGGTCTCTCGCCAGGTCGCCCTCAAGGCGGTGGATGCCTATCGAGGCGGCATCGACGGAGTGGCGGGTCCGCGTACGCGACGTGGCGTCCGTCACTTCCAGCGGCGTCACCACCTGGCCGCGGACGGCGTTCCAGGCCCGCGCACACGCCGCGCTCTCGGTCGCCGTGGCCGCCCATCCTTTGGCAACCGGCCGATGCGCCTCGGCGGGCGTGGCTGGGACGTGGCAGCGCTGCAGTTCCTGCTCGCGCGGCGTGGCGCACCCACCGGGTCCGTCGATGGCGGCTTCGGCCCCGGCACCCGTGGCGCCGTCGCGCGCTTCCAGCGCCGCGCCGGGCTGCACGCCGACGGGATCGCGGGGCCGAGCACCGTCCGTGCGCTGCGGCGTCACCGCATTCGCCGGCAGACGGCGCGCCGGCGCACGGTGCGCAGCGGCGGCGGGCCCGGCGGTCCGGTGCTGTTCTTCCGCCCGGTGCGCGGACCGATCGGCGACGGGTTCGCCATGCGCTGGGGACAGCCGCACCAGGGGATCGACTTTCCCGTGCCTTATGGCACCCGCGTCGGCGCTGCGGGGCGCGGTGTCACCATCTCGGCCGGCTTCAACACCGGCGGCTACGGCAATCTCGTGATCATCCGCCACCGGCTAGGGTTTCAGACCTGGTATGCCCATCTCTCCCGCATCAACACCTCCCCCGGCGAGGCGGTGACCGGCGGCACGCACATCGGCGACGTCGGCTCGACCGGTCATTCGACCGGTCCGCACCTGCACTTCGAGGTGCGCCTCAACGGAACCCCGATCGACCCAATGCCACGGCTGCTCAGCAGCGCGGCCAGCAAGCTTGCACGGTCGCCGTTCCCGGGTGCGGTCAGGTACCGCCATGTTGGCTGTGACCGCGCGAAGCTCGGCCGCGAGACGGGCGGTGCGGCGATCTCGAACACCTGTTGAGCCCGTCGAGGCCGGACCGGTCGAACCCGGCTCCCCGTCAGGGGGCGCTCGGCTTGGGCCCTCGGCCAGGCCTCGGATCGCATTGACGGTGCGTAGCTGCTTTGAAGGACCGCTGCCCAGCATCGCTTCGCCCGGCAGCCGCGTGGTCATGTTGAGTTCATCCTGGCGGGCTTACGTTGCGCGACGATGAACGATCCGGCCGTCGGAACACCTGTCCTGACCAAGCGCGTCCCACCGTCGTGGTGGACCACCCCTACCGACCGCTGAGCTTCGCGCATGTTGGTCTGGGCCCTCACTAAGCGCAACCGCGCCGCCTCGCGGCGCACCGTCGACCTCCGTCTCCGCGGGCGGGCGTCGCTTCGTTCGTTGCCTCTGTTTGTCCTGTATGTGGGCATAGCAGCCGTCGGTCAGCCGGGTCCGATGCCTACGGGCGATGAGGCTCCCCTGCTGAGCTTTTCCGCTCGGCTGCTCGACGGGCACTACGCAGCGCCGGGGACGATGGATTCGGTCGCCTATCTGTGGCACGGGCCGGGTACGCCGCTGCTGCTCACGCCGTTCGTGGCGCTCGACGTTCCCCTGTCGGTCCTACGCTTCGTAGGTCCCGTCCTCCTGTTCGCCGCAGCGCTCGCCTTTCACCAGCTTCTCCGTCCGCGCGTTGGTCCGCGTGGTGCCCTGGTGGGCACCTACGCGTTCGGGCTCTATCTACCGTTCTACGAGGGACTGCCCACGCTCCACAAGGAACCGCTCGCGGTACTCCTCGTCACGGCGGGGCTCCTATGGACAAGCCGACTTCTCCTGGGCGGCCACCGCCGACACATCGCCCTCGCCGGGCTGGCGCTCGGCGCGCTCGCGATGGTCCGGCTCGAGTACGGGTGGCTGACAATCGCCCTCCTTACGGCGTCGGCTATGTGGTGGCTGCTCGCAACCGACCGCGGTCCCGCAAGGCGGATGGTCTGCGTCTGCGCCGTGGCGCTGGCGACGTGCGCCCCGTGGCTTATCTACACCTACGACCTGACCGGCCACGCGCTCTACTGGGGAAACTCGGGCGGCAGCTCCCTCTACTGGATGTCGCCAACCGGGGGCCGGATCGAGACCGGACAGTGGCATGCCGAGCACAGCGTGTTCAAGGACCCGACCCTGTCTCGGTATCGAGGACTGTTCACAAGGCTGCACCGGCTCGCCCCGGCTCAGCGCGATCAAGCTCTCCGACGCGCCGCGGCAGGCAACGTTCGGGCGCGACCTGTCCTCTACCTGAGGAACCTGGCCGCAAATGTCGTGCGGCTGTGGTTTCTCGAGCCGTTTCGACCGCGGCCGCCCACCGTCCCGGTCATCGCGTACCTGGCCGTGAACTCGCTGTTCCTAGCCGCAGTCGGTTGGGCTGCCGTCTTACTTGCCCGCCGGCGCCCGGGGCTGCCGCGCGAGACCCTGCCGTTCGCCACGTTCGCAGCAGGCGCGCTGGTCATCCACGTCATCCCCTCCGCCGAGCCGCGCATGGCGCTGCCGGCCGTCCCCGCGCTGCTCTGGCTTGTCGTTTACGCCGCCAACCGCGCCTTCGTTGAACGGGCTGCATCGGGCCGAGGGGAGCCTCGGCTGAGTGCCGTCGGGGCGACCGCAGTGACTTCGGCGACACCGGTGTAAGCGGGGCGCCCGGTCGCGGGGTCGAGCAGCTTGCCGCGGTGCTACTGATATGGCGTCGCCGGTACGCAGTGATCATCCGCCACGCGCCCTCCACATGCGTAGGCCCGGCTCATGGACCAGCGCCACCGCGGCGGTCTGCGACCGCTGGGCGTGCGGCGCTGTGCCTGTTCGCGAGCTGTGGGCCTACGCGCGTCATCGCGGTGCGAT
>JAABUK010012392.1_pt1 | contig 10869 bp, 12 predicted proteins | sample 5559141 | NCBI WGS metagenome assembly JAABUK01 (sample SAMN10711869, study PRJNA513367) | rock metagenome | isolation source: Antarctica rocks | place: Antarctica: Victoria Land, Pudding Butte nord | collected 2016-01-03
TCAGATTCTTTAAATCTAAATTTGAAGATTGCTAAATTGTTGTAATATTACGGAGAGGAGATGTTCAGCCTGCGCAACGTGTGTGCGCGTTGTGCAGAGTGTTCACCGCCCACCACAACACCACGGATTCTATTTGGTTTCCTTCCCAAAGCGAGTCCTCACACCGGACGCCGCGAGAAGGCAAGAATCCATTGTCCCAGTATGTTTGCGATCTCGCGTGCCCTTCCTCGTCCTTCTTGTCAAGGCAGCAGGCATCCTGATTAGTTCATGGGTTACGTTACGTCATATTTTGTTCGCTACATCCATCTCATCAAGAATGGGGGGGGACGTCTTTTTCATGAAACTCCCCAGAGACCTTCATCTACAATTTCTTTTGGGGGGAGGGTCGGGCGGGCATTTGGCCGATTTGCAATACGTCTAGTTAACTACGCTTCTGGTGCAGGTGTGCAAACATTTCTTGCGTCGCTCTTCAGAGGGCAATGAGCAAGCCATCCAAAGAAAGAGAGATCATTTGTCTTGGCCCTCGGACCATGATGTATACTGCAGTTTCCTTACTTTTGGCCTTTCAAAGCTGTCCTCCAGATTACGAACTACTTTCTGACCAAGCACCTTGCGGCCAATCAGAAGGTTTTGGATGTCCTTACTCGGGAGGGAAACAATAATTAGGGGCAGGATACAAGAAGCAATTTTTGGCCCTATGCTCCGATTAGGTCATGGTGCCGGCACAATGGTGGCGGTCGTTCCGTTCAACCCCCTGAATCAGAGAAGTATTATATCATGAGCTGGATACGGAATCATCGTCTGATGCTTTGCTATGTCGATTGGCACATTTGTCCCTGATCAAATCAAGGGCCTGCGATGCAGAGATGCGATCCGAGGGCAAGAACCTTGTCAAGCCCTTGATCACCGGAAGAAGAACCTTCAGTTCTGGTTCGCTGACTTGTTCATCAAACCTCTGTTCTAGTGTCGACCCCGACCGCTTTCCTTTTTCTCCCAGTTCAAAATCTCCTCTTAGCTGTTCCCATTTTGGCTGCCATTCCAGTGGTAATTCTCCCACAAGGTCGATCATCGATGCAACTAAAGCGTCGAGTCTAAACCAAGAGAATGGCATTGCTCCGAACGTGAGATAGTAGATCTACAGCAGACGTTAGTTAGCACCTCTCAAAGTGTAATCGGCGGGAGATCTCACTATCAAACCTGCACGCCACAAGTCAAGTCTGTAATCAAACCGGCTGGTGAAAATCGTTTCGGGAGCTTGCAGGCCACCAGGTTGGGCAAGCCTTTGAGGCACGGCATTCTGAAGAAATGCTTCTCCCAGATCGATGACTCGAATATCTTCATCGCCTTCATCGTCTTCATCTGGCCAGCCAACCCATTCTGCTGATTTAATCAGCCGTTTAGGGATACCATCTCTGAGAGGTTCGCCATCCAATCGAATCAACTCTTCCCATTCCGGGAGCCCAAGTATTTCAAAAAGCTCTTCTTCGGATAAATGGGAAAGGCGACCGGACGTGAAGGCAAGATTTCTAACGCTGAGATCTGCAAAGACTCAGCTCTAGACGTGGAAAGTTGCTTTGACTGAAAGTCAAGAGTCGACTTTACCTCCGTGTGCATAGCCGGCCGCATGCATGAAGGCAACAGCATGCAGCAGTTGCCTCGATATTTTGGTAACAGTTTCTGTATCGAAACGTTCCCCTTCCTCACGGCAGTCGTTCACGATGATATCAACTGTAGGGCCAAGCAATTCGAATACGAGGCACTGATGGCATCCATTGGGACCTTCATGAAGGAAATCGTCGAGTAGTTGAATGATATATTCAGAGCATAGACTCCCTCTCATGCGTTCCGCCAGTGCTCTTAAATTGTGAAGTTCCCGAGACTTGTCGGTCCTATCTGCTGTTATGATTTTTATTGACACCCATCGATCGAGCCTACAAGCCATTAATTTGGCACACTTGAGAGCAATGCAGCGACACACTTGCGATCTCTGGCAACCCAGACTGTTGAGAAGCCACCATGGCCCAATTTGTGGTATATCTCGTACCGGCCGTCTTTCAGAGTATCTCCAAGGATGACAGGATGAAATCCGCCCCGCTGGTAGTTGAGTACGTTCTCCTCCTTGAATAGCAAGAGGTGCGATGTTCCGTAGAGCTCATATACCTCCTCCATAGGAGAGCTGAGCATGGGGCTGAGCAAAGAACAATCTTCGTTTAGACGTCAAAGATAGACAAGATTGTGTGGAAGATACTAGATTTTAATGTTGCAGACATGGTAAAGGATGACCGGAGCATTCAGTAGTGTTTGCCGTTAATCTATTATTAGAAACCCTCCTCCAAAAGCACCGCGGCCACAAATGGCTTGATACGTCAAAGTAGAAATTGCGACACCAAGTCGGAGCCGAAGCGCTGTCATGGAACATTATTTTGAAGAGCTGTTGAGGCAATGCGTATCTCACCCGTCAGTTTGTCTCTTCCGGATATGATTGAGACCAGGAGCTGTGGTCCTCAACGATGAAAGAGTCGAGCGTGCCACGAGAGAAGTCGCGGCTGAAGTTGTGACCCAAGCGGCGGTTTAAAGCTGCTGCCTCGTACGCCTCTCGCGTTTCATATAGCCGCGCGCGATTGGGACAGCTTGATTCAGGGCCATCCGCCACGACTTGAGCATCTGTCCAATCAGTCAATGCAAGCGCCTGGGGCTTCTGCTACGGATGCTCCTCAAATCCTAGCAGCCTGATATGATGGAGGAGTGCTTGACTCTTCAAACAGCATTGCTCATTTCATAAACACTTCTCGTGTCAATATCGCCTTCCACAAATCCAAGCCGTCCAGCTACTCATATTTACAGAATGTCCGGAACAACCGTCAGATGGCAGACAGGATACGATGCTCATTTCAGAGCTCAATACGAGGCTACTTTCACCGCGTGGATCAACCTTCATCCTACTCACAATGTCCAAGTTGGTAGCAGAAACAACTGGACACAGACAGCTGTGACGTTCGATGAAGCTCTTGTCCTGTGAGTCATCAGCTTTACAGCAGTAATACTATTGCTCACAAGATCGGAACAGCAACGGCCTCCATGGTACAACCAGTCAATGGGATCATAACGAAATCGAGCATGTTACTGTGCGTCTGTCAACTCCCACATTGAGAGCATCGAACTCGTGGTATACTCTCCATTGGCGCTCAGGAGAGGCCTCAGTGCTTCTTCAGCAACCAGATAATGAGGAGTCCAATATCGCAAGAAGGGAAAGGGCAAAGGCCAAGAAGCAGAGAAGAAGAGATAGAGAGCAGGCAAAGAAGGAGCAGCAGAAGAAGGATGAAGATAAGAAAGATAAAGATGGCAACGCTGGTGGGATTTCAATCTCCGCGAGATCAGAAAGCGTCAAGTAGGGGCGTCTGCTACGGTGACGAAATGTGGGAGGTGGTTGAGTGAGGATCGGGTTGTAAGGATAGCAATTAGGGACTCGAGGGGGAAAAAACATTTATATAAGTTTCCATCTTGCTATGCAGAATATCACGTCGATTACCACCAGACCATGGAGTACTCGCGATTGCTCATTAAACGTTACCTGTTCGCGATGCTCGGAGCTACTCCTCCTGGTCTTACGAAAAAGGATGAGCCTTTCTGATTCTTTCCACTTTCGATGGGTTGTTGGACGCCCAGCGTTCGAAACATATTACATTCTACCAAAGCGATCCTATCATAAACGTAACCCACATGTTCACAATCCTACGACATAGACAGAATCTCGCAACCCCCTAATCTGGCCGTTCTTACCCCAACAAAAACGTGAGGTTTGAAACAACTTCCTTGAGGCTCCTGAGGAAGAAAGTCGTGCTTGTCATTTGGTAGAATGCTCCTGGTTATATATTCAAGAACCTCATTTTCCCCAAAGTCCCGCGAAACGTCGCTTTTCGAAAGATTCCGATCCCAAGGCTATATTTCCACTTCTTTGCGTCTTTCAGCTCCATGGAGTCAGGATCACGGATATGGATCGCAGGTTCCATAAGCTATAACATAAAGCTTTGCAATGCTATGAATACATTTGCGTTCGTTCTCCGGATCAAGCCGCCTGTTTTGGGAGAAAAGGATTACCAATGTCCGCTGAAGCAAGTCAGCTGCTGTCGGCCATTGTCCATGTTACTAATCTGTCTTTATCGCGGTCCACACGGTCTGGTCCTCGCCGAACGCATTGATGACAATGCCACGATACAGTGGAATATGGCCATAGTCCTCCAAGAGCAGATCGAGGTCGTAGATGCCCTCAAAGCCTGCTATTGCAATCGGAGGCGGTGGCAGATCGAGCCCAGCGAATGATGTGGAACCGTAGGAAACTTGCCGACCTGGAAGGCAAGTATAGCGCCGCAGCTGGGACCAAAAAGCAAATACCCCAGTGTCTTTCCAACGTGAAACTCGCTGTGCAGAAAGCTCAGGCCGGCAAGAACATCGTGGAGATGGTCAGGATGCTTTGCAACCGTTGCGTTGTCATCCGAAGGTGATTCACTCTCAATATTAGGAGAGTTGCGATAATCGATGGACGCAAAGCCAGCGATCTTATATAGTTAACTACCCTGGGTTTCGGTGTTCGCAAACATCTTAGCCACAAATGGCTGTGAGCATTTCCGATCTTGAGAAGGATTTCTCCACGCGGCCGCCATGAACAAAAGTTGAGTTTGACAAACGTCAGTACATGCTTAGAGACAGTGTCTTGAAGAAGCTTACACCACCTATACACGCCGTTCGTCCAACTCAGGATTATGTGCCCACGGGAGGCATACGTCCACTTTGTGCAGTCTGGTAGGTGTTGCTCCTATCAGAGGTGGATAGGAGATGTCCCGTAGATGCTTCGGGTATTCGCCATTGCCATCATCGCTGAGACTCATGTCTTAGAAGTCGGTCTGCGTGACTGGACGAGATGATCTTGGTTGTACGATGATTGCGCAGGAGATTGTCGCCGCAGGCGCAGATATACGATCGTAGGGGCCAGGTAATAAAGGATCATCTCAGCCTGGCCTTTTTCGCCGGTCGGAATCATTCACCATGACTGGGCAGAAACGCCCGATTTGTCGGGAATTGCAAAAGGGCAAGGCGAAACAGCCATTTCCACTGCCAAATTATGAATCCACGAATTCATCACTATGCACCACTTGAATTTAAGAGACACTCACCTAGAAGATAATCGCCTCCTTCAGGCGAATAGACTCATGTATCTCATAGTGTGTCATTTTAACCTCAATTCTATGTACTACATGGTATCACTGTATGGAATGTTCAACTCAGGATTTCCTGCTTGAACTGATCATAGTTCTATGATCAGAAATGCGCCGAACTCGTCATAGAACGCGCTTCATTTTGATATAGATTTCATAAATTCCTTCAGTGGGTGCGTAAAGTTGACATTTCCAGAGAGGAGGGCCAAAAGTTTTGGTTTGCCTTACCTTTTTGCAATTCCCGATCTGGGACCAAACTTACGCCCAGGATCAAGCAGAAGCGCTCCCAGGAACGACCGAGCAGAGATGATAGCTGTATCCTGCCGACGAATCGAGGAGACGATATCACCACGGCCGTGTTCCTAAAAGACATTCCTGTGTTTGGGGAAGGAAGCGAAGTTTTCGTGCAGTCCACTTGCCTTCCGCAGATGATCCAGGCATTTTGTCCGTAATTCTTTTTAACAAAGGTAAGGGACCTCAATGCTCAGCGATCGGATACCTGATACGTGTCATTAATCATTTCCATGCAATAGGTGACCGGAGTCTTGAAATTGTCGTCCATGCGTTTTGACGCGAGGCGACAACTGCCATAAAAGCGGGGTTGATGCTTTGCTTTGGCCTCCCCTCTGTTCCTGTCATAGGCCGTGACCTTTCCACATATCAATTCATAGTCGCATCCGGACAACGGAGAGGATTGCATTCTTGAGTATTTGGGGAGTCTAAAGACTTGATAAGAGGCCGTACTAGTCGGAATCATTCCAAGCTCCCGGCATCCTGTATTTGTGTTTGGTCGCGATTGGCTGCTTTACCTTTCTAACCCTGTCCTCGGTTTTCCGTGGTCGTAGACATGCCAGGACTTCATTCCGCCGCTCGAGAGAGCGCATACCACGCGGTCCTTGCCGCTGCGATTCTTCTTGGCGCCGCGTGCGGCGGATGGGCGGCGGAGCGGGACGACCCGCGGGTTCTTGTCGTTTCCCGTCAGGGACGGCTTCTTGTTCAGGTTGTTGAACTTTGAACGATGCTTTCCATGTAACCGGAGATTGAGATGAAGAAGGGCAAGGATTGTCTCTTTGGGCGTTGTGGAAATACGGAGGGACATCTATCTTTTTGGGCGCAACGGCAATTCGAAGGCTAAAGTCTGTCCATTTTTCCAGCACAAATTCGATGCAGTTCTTCGCAGTCGGCCGTTCAAAGCGACTTGGGTGGATCATGGACCTCAAGAAGCGTGCAACATCATTATCCTGGATTGACACGGAGGTGGATTTCTGCCGAATAAAACCTGGTATTTTCGACATCCTTCTCCAGTGTTGAATTTGGGAGGATAGACCATCTAAACATCCCGCAAACTCAAAGAAGACGACGCCAAGAGCATAGATGTCCATTTTGGGAGATTGAAACTTTTCCCCATCCTGGAAAATCTCCGGTGCCATGTAATACGGGGTTCCGCAAAGGGTTTGTGCTTGCTCAATGTCTTTGGATTTGCCAAAGTCAGCCAACTTGAAGGAGTCCACTCCCCCAACAGGCCGATCGACAAGAATGTTTTCAGGCTTGACGTCTCTATGCACCATGTTCTTTGCATGGAGATAGGCCAGACCGTTTGCCACGTCCCACCATAAAACGTGCAGGTTCTGGCGAACTTCTTCCCACACATTCCTCAAATTCCCTTTTGAGCAGTACTGCAAATCAATTTCGATGCGTCCATAGTCCAATTCTCTCCAACCTCTGATTTGCACGATATTTGCCTTGCATTGTATAAGTAGAGTTTCACTAACAGGGAGATATTAGTCACATGATTCAACTGACGCATTGCCATTAGCTCGCTAATAAATTCGTGGCGCGCTTCGGCCTCTTTGGCCGTCCTCTCTTTGCCTTGTTTACTATTGAAGGATTTGACGGCAACAAAATCGGCGCTCATGCGGTCCACGGCCAGATGGACGGTCCCGTACGCTCCCGAACCAAGCTCCTTGACCCGAATGGGACAGCGATCCAGCGGTTCGACTCCGAAGGGTGTAGATTGCCTAGTTCCTGCCCTTGTCGGCGCTCGTGTGGAACAAGCCGAGTCCAGCTTCATGGCAAACTCGAAATCTGTCAGCTCATCATCCTGATCTTGATGATCCCTCTTTCCAACTCGCTCTATTTTAGCCTGATGGTATGTATCCATTCTTTGCTTGCCAATCTGCGGCCACATGATGTTGAACACCGCCTCGGCGATCTGGAATCTTTTGCTTTTCTGATAGACCATAGCCCTAGTCTGAGGTGGATCGGAGCGAAATCTGGGGATTCCCACTTGCTCTCCATCTAGCCAAGTAGTTGGCTGGCTGGCGAGTGTGCAGAGCAAGAGTTCGCCGGAGGTTCGGTTGATGTCGATGTAGCAATGCATACTACTAACAGATTTCTGCGCCTTTGGAAACCGGACGGTACAGATCGAATTTCGTCCAAACATGATATGACCCTTTGGCTGTCTTGGCTCTTCCAGCTTCACCTCAATGCAATGTGACCAAACCCCGTTGGCTTGAAGTTTGATATACCTTCCTGGAGGTTGCTGAACGACAACATCCATTGCTGGTTTGTTCATTGGTTCCAACCAAAACAACACAGACTCATGCCGCTGTCCTGTACCTTCCATTGTGAAAGTAATGCTGGCGTGACCAACGTAGCAAACAGAGCAAAGACTTGTTGTCCGACAGCACTTTCATCAGAAGCCATGTTTCCCACGCCTTGCCCACACATGCGTGCACAAAATGGGCGCTGGTGCCTAGACGCAATTGTTGGTGTTGCGAGCGTTTTAATTCGCTGCTGGACAAGGCGAGACGTGGACATTGCCGCTTCTTCCCCACTTTGTACTTTGGCTGCTCTTGGCCTCTGAAACGCTGCGTTTGCTCACTATTACTGCCCATCAGACATCACTGGCACAAAAGCCTTACATCTACTTACAATTCAATATCAGATCGTCTGCAGGCATGAACGACCTCGTTACTAGCGTTCGAATGGCCTTCTCAGCGGCAAATACGAAATCCTTTAGCTGTGCACGGAGGAGTCCATCATCCTCCTTAGACACCACTCGCCCAGCCTCCCCCGTTGGTCTAACTGAACCCTTGTTTCCCGAATCTGGGATATCATCCAAAGATATTACGAGGTTTGAATATCCCTCAGATTTCGAACTCCGCAAAGTGGCTGGTTCGAGGGTCGCGAAAGCAGATCGCACTCACCAGCCCAACAATAGGCGATCCAACCGAGCAAAGAAAGAGCTGACTCGCTCGACGTTGCCCCAGACCACACTTATACCGCCTGGGCGCACACAGTCCGAGAACGTACAGCACACTCAACCAGCAATGCCAGAGCGGCCACCGCTCCGTGAGATAATTATCCCAAAACCCGACTTTTCATCTCAACACGATCTATCTTCGACCGGCCCTACTGCTTCCAACAGCAGACTTCGTGGACACCCTGAAGAAGCAAAGCCACTACGTCGGAGCAACAGAATTGCTGAAAAGCAGTTACAACTCCGTGCCGCGGCTACGAGACAAATAATGAGCCAAAGTAGAGTGGCAAAGCCTCCACAGGCGCGCTCCAGAAGAGGCCCAGCAAATGCTAAGGATAGCAGTCATTCAGCACAGCGAAACCCTCGTCAAAAGAGTCGTGAGAAGAAAAAGAAGGGTAGCCTGCGATAAGTGGGTTGCTAAAAACCAGGCAATTTGAAGAGATGGTCCGTAAGGCACAGGCGCCTCTGTTGAAGTGCATGTGATCTTCTCAGGCGGTATCAAAACTATTTCTCCGTGAATTTTCGCAACCCACGAAAATGTGCGAGGCTATGAATCATTTTGCGGCGTACCCAAGAGTTGAAGGTTGATTGGCCCATCCTCATGTCGATCACAATAAGAAGGCTCAGGCGCCCAACCGCCACTACGGCCACCTAAGCGTTATGAAGTCCCTCAGAGGCAGACGAATCTCGAAATACTACAAGCTCTGCCTTACGAGCTGAGGCTGTTCACCAACAAGCCACCTCCGAAGGACCAATAAGTGTTTAGACCTGGAAAGACTTTGAATACTTGACAGCGACCGCAACTGATATGTTTAATCTTGGGAACGATACTCGACGGGGAAGCTCTATATCATACTTGCTCTTGCTGAAATTAAGCATCGGGCAAATATTGGTATTAAGAGCTTTCCGTTTGCATTTGCTCCTCGATTATAGCTCTGAACTACCTTCGGGGTCTAGGATCTATCCTCTGTTCTTTCCTTATTAAACAACCATTGGCAATGGAGGGGACCAGCTATGTGGAACGGATGCGAAGTTCTAGTACGGCGGTGCCAGCAAGCTAGACATGGAAAACCTCCGACAATGAGTCCGAAAGACCGAAGGCTGGTTACTGCTTCACTTGTTCTCAAGGTGACCCGCCGCAGCGAGACGAGACCAATAGAGCTAAGGTGATTGGAGGGCTAGCAACTAGAAGATGTGCTTCGATACCCAGTACAGAGAGTTCTCCTGTAGTAGGAAGTATTTAAGATCGGGCCTTGTAATGTATATCTCCTTTCATCATAACACTCCTTTCCCGAGACACGCAACTACGGCCTGAAGACGGAAAGCTTCCACAATATATTTCGCAATGAATATCCAGAAAAATGGCCATTACGCTGATATGGCCATTATGCTGGCCACCACTCGCCTGACGGCGGGTGGCCCAAGCCAGGGGGGGGGCCTCTCGTTGACCACGGATAGCACTCGTCTGGTTGCCTTCCCAGCGAAAGTTTGGGAATACATCAGGGATATTCTTTCGTGTGGCATTTACTTTACGCGTTATTCACTCCAACACTGTGAGATAATTCGCAGATCTCCAAATGAATGCACTCTAATCTGAGAAAAGATTGATGTGTGAGAACGCAAAAAGCCTTTTCAGAGTGTGCAGGACACCTGGCTACTGTGTACATGGCACGATGCCGACCTGCGACCGTGAACTAAATAATCTGTTCTCCGAACCAACGAGATGATGTTCATATATCCTGGCAGGAAGATAAGCCTGATAAGAAGTATCTGGCATGCTTGGGGCAGACACCACCGGAAATAATGTCTGAGGCGGAAAGTAATTGTTTCTGTGGGGGTATCAGGGATGAATTATAATGGTATGGTGAGATGGTGACCCTTTGCTCTCATTTCGGCGACCAATTTTTGTTCTACTCTACCATCCCAGACGAAGGAGACAGTGAAGGTTTTTACTCTATCAACTCCAACGATCCCGAGGAATGAAAATCCTTGGACCCTAAGTCAGTATGTCTCAGCTTTATGTGATGACATCGGGAATTTACCAGCCTGTGTCACGCTTCGTAGCCAGGAAGGCTTTGCGTGGTATATTGTGGACCTTTCCTCGCGCAAGTGGCGCCGTGACGTTCAAATCGTAGAGAAACCATCTCGTTAGTGGTTGCTCCGAATCAAACTCTCCTGGCATATGAACACAATCGTAGATGGAGGGTTGCACATCATCACGAAAGGTCTGCTTTGGCGTTTGCTCACAGAAGAGTTTGGCCAAGCGTACAGTGACGAGCCTGAGGATCAGCAGGCAGATCAGTTACGCGTTAAACGTTGATTGCAACTCGCACGGGGGCAGTCCCAATCGAATCCATGAACCACTGGAAGTAGCGAGTTGTTCAGTTCAAGTAG
>JAABUK010012393.1_pt1 | contig 10868 bp, 18 predicted proteins | sample 5559141 | NCBI WGS metagenome assembly JAABUK01 (sample SAMN10711869, study PRJNA513367) | rock metagenome | isolation source: Antarctica rocks | place: Antarctica: Victoria Land, Pudding Butte nord | collected 2016-01-03
TGGAGGGTGGGGGGCGGGGGCAGACGCATGTTTGGGTGGCAACATGCACAGCCACAACAGAGGCTTGACCCGTCTGTAGTGGAACAGCATCCTGTCATGATGCCATCACACCAATTTGTTCATAGTCGTGGAGCCTACGGTAAAGCTGCTTGCTGTGAGCACCTGCTCAGATACAGCAAGGCTTCTGCATAGATTCTGCTGCTGTACGGCAATTTCGTGTATTGATCAACATACCTATATGGTGGTTTTGCTCTTCATCTGTATGCAAGTCTTTACCTAGAGTGAAGCTAACTTTCATGGCTGATTGGATACAAGCAGACTTTGTAGTAACCTTCCACTGTGACTGTCAAACTCTAGTCATGTAAGCCAAGTCACCAGCAGCAGGTCCAAAAGTAGCTGCACGCATACCTCATCATCACATGACAGTCAAAGACGGTTCATTGTATGGCGCAGGAAGAAGAGGAGCAGCAGAGGGCAGAGATCTTCGAGAAGAAGAAGGAGAAGGAGGGGATGCTGGCCCGGAAGGCCGCCAACATCACCTCCATCCGCCGTATTGCCGCAGCCCAAGCCACTGCGCGCCGCCAGCTCACTAAGCAACAACAACAAGCTGCAGCGCAGCAGGTCAGATTCGGCACCAAAAAACATAAAGAGTGCAACAAACCAGTTGTTTGCAATGCCACAAACCAGTGATTTGCAATGCCGACAGCTTGCATCAGCTGGCGGGTGTTACAAACAAGCCGATGTAGGTTGTCGGCATTGCAGATGGCAACAGATGGCTGCGTGATGCCGACCAGTGGTGTCAGGGTTGTCTAAATGTGGTATGAGCAGCAACAAGCATGACAAGCACAGGGCGTGACATACATTGCAGGCCAGCTAGATCATGTGTGGCACCTGTACTATGTCGCACAGTGTCTTTGTGTATGGTACGTCTCAGCTGGCATGTGAACTTGTGTATCAGTGATGTGCCAGAATTGCATGCAGCTGCCAGCGCATCAGCATATCATAAGTTAATTTTGCCTCATGCCGGCTTCACAGCAGAGACTCTATCCTCTGTCACACCACATTTTGGTCACCTTTTCAAACCTACCACACCGGCCATAGTTGGGTTTCATAGCACTCATCAACCATTGCTTGCTGGATGGTTGAAGTTTTGGGATTGTGATGCTGCAGGCGCAAGCCAGGACAGAAGATCAGGCAGTGCAGCTGCACGAGAAGCTGGAGGCTAAGCGGGCTGCCACTCACGCAGAGAAGGTGAGGGTCTAGAGCTTTTACCATCAGCAAGCAAGCAACATTACACACTCTGCTGCTCACTTGTTCACTCAGTCAGTCACCCAATCAACCAATCAGTTCCCTTGGTAGATTGGATCTCAGATACACTTTCCCAAGGATACACTAATTTGCAGAGCTTGGTAAAATGCCTGGATCATAGAGGTGTTGCACCAGATACACTATGCAGTCAAGCAAGGCTGTGTTAGGCTGCGCAATGCATTGAGATGCATCTCGGAGGCTATATTTACATTTACAACCAATCAGTTACTCAATGGAGCATGTTTTGGGTTTGTGTCAGTACTCTCTGCATGGACAGCCTCCAGTGGGGTGTTCTTCAAAGTTGATGCTTGTGTTCAAGACCAACAGTTGCCAGATGTCTGCTAGGTTTTCTGTATTCTGCCATGCTCCTGTCCACATGTTTGCGTTGACCCAGATGTGCAGATCTGCCTCAGCTAGTCACTCTGCAACGGCCTTGCACTACAAGTGATGTGCAGAAATGCCATGTATCAGGTCTCAGCCATGAGCCTCCTGCTGGAGTGTGTCTCTACCTCTGCAAATGTATTATGACACCATCTGTGCTTGCAGGCGAGGTTAGCAGCGGAGGAGAAGAGGATAAAATTTGAGCAGCAGCAGCAGGGTGCGGCCGCCTCACAAGTAGAGGAAACCAGCTTCGCCTCTCTGGTGGCCGGCCAAGCACGAGAGCTGGTTCAGCGGCAGCGCTCGGCTAAGCAAGACGCGGTGCAGTACGAAGCAACCAAGGCGAAGTCCAACTCTGTGCGCATGAAGTCGGTCAAGCAAGACTTGAAAGCCAAAACAGACTTCATCAAGGCGTATGATGACAGCATGCAGCAACTGAGAGGTACAGATCAGCAGTTCAGGCAGCAGGAACTGATGCGTAAGAAGGGCTTGGTTGAGAGTCAGCATGACTTTGAGGCCCGACTGGGCCAGACACACAAGGAGAAGGCTTATGTGCCTGGCAATGCTACAGAAGGGCCAGCTGCTGCCTTATTGAAACAGCTCAGCTTGGGGGTGCTTGCTAGTGAAGCAAGTTTGAGCATGAAGCAATGACATCAGCCATTCAAGGTGTCCAGTCTGTTTAAGTGGCGTTGAGCGTCAATGATGTCTGAGTCTGCAGGTGAAGACCCTAGTGTGTTGTGTTTTGGTATGTGGTTATCTGTACAATGGGCCCTTTTTTTGGCAGAAGCAGAAACTGACTTTTGATTCATGCTTGTTTCTGTCGTCCAAATGCATGTCAAACACAACAGGTAGGAACAATTGGCTGGTGTTCTTGAGACCATGTCAGTCAGCTATGTGTATAGTATGATACAGCGTTTGAGGTCAACTCCCAAGGCAACTGTCTGGTTGATCAAGTCAGTCACGTTACAGAATTTGACAAGAGCTGTGCAAGCTGTAAACATGTCCATTTTGCTAACATGTTCATGGTGCTACAGAATCGCGAGTCCTTGCAGAGTGAGCTGGTTGCCATCAGTCTCAACAGCCACATTGCTCTCAGACCTAGGCAGGGCAGATACGCCTCTGCTACTACTCCAACTTGAAGTCCTGCTGGGCGCCCCCCGTGCACTAGGCATCCGCATTATGCTCGGGCCACTCATGGTCGACGCAGCTCGAGAGTGCAGCTCACTCAAGTCATTCAGGGCATGCTGATCAGCAGGCATATTGGGTGCAATCTCCTGGAGCAAGTTGAAAGCAGCTTCGTGATCAGGCCCAGACTCAGTGCTGCTGGCAGAAGTTGTGCGCTCAGCATTAGCTGCAGAGCCGAACTGATCGATACTTTGAGCAGGGTTGACACTACTGCTAATTGAGCCTGTTCTTCTGTTTATAGCAGAGCCACCACCTGCAGTCTTGTTGCTGCATGTTGAGTTAGTGGTGTTGGGCATGGCTTCCTGCACATCATGGCAACACAGGTCTATCCAGTTGCCACACAGGAAAGACCTGCTCGGTGGAAACTCTGATACTGGTGTCAAACACGTGGCTACCAACTAACACTGCAATGACATCACAAGTCCTAGACAGCTTGCGTGGTCAGTCATGCATCTGGGCTAAGCAGTCCTTGTCATTAGGGGCAAGCAGCAGCATCAAAATTATGTCCTGAAACACCTCAGTCATTGGCAAACCCTGCTAGTGCACAGTTGAAGCACATAGCAAGCATGCAGTAAGCCACACTGCATCTCCAGCACAAGGCAGCAAAATTGCAGTGTGGTTCTGGCAAAGTATGTATGGATATGCTACCCAGGTCAGCTTGATCCACCATGGCACAGACATGAGTGTTCTTATGACTGACTCAATGCGCATGATATCAGCACTCACACATGATCCAGCAGATGCACCTTACTAAACAATGTGCAGACCAAGTCACAGAATATGTAGAGCATTGCAGATGGATTCCATACCAGCATGTTTCTGGCAGGCTGCATGTTGCCATCAGAGGCGGATTTGAAGGAAACATCACGGCTGAGCTTCCGAGAATGCAGGCGCTGCAGAAAGAGACGCTCCTGCTTCAGCACTGGACTACCATCCAGCTGCTGCAGCCTCTGTGCAACTCCCACAATGTCTTTCCTGCAAATCAAACAAAGAACAGATAATGCTTTTTGGCGTCAACCTAATGAGAAGCCGAGTATCATACCGGGCTGCTCAGTCCTGCAAACCACTTAGTGTTGCTGTGGATGGTGTTGTGTATGAGAGATACTTTGGTGTGAAGGCTGTTATGCGATACGTTTGGAAGCGTCTGCTCGTATCAGAGGTTGTGTGGCAAGAGTATGACCAGCCAGCTGTGGTAGCTCACTTCAGGTGAAACACCTGAACCACACAGGTACAGCAAAGCAGAGTGCAATAGCAAGCAGTTGCTTGCCTGTAGCTACGTGCTTGGCACAAGGGGTTGTCTCTCACATCCAGAGTCTGCAGCTGTGGCAGGCTGCTCACCAAGCCTTGTATGCGAGCCACTTCCTGGACTTCGTTCCCTGCCAGGTTCAGGTTGTGCAGCTGATGAAGAGCTGCCAAGGGACTCACATCAGCGATGTTGCAGTGCTGCAGCGCAAGTCTGCCTAGGCAACCTTCCAAGGCCTGCAGGACTGCAAAGCTGTGACTCTGCTCTGCAAATGACTTCATGGTTGTGCCACCAAGTGAAATGTGACCTCTGAGTGGCCACTCCTTGCATGAGTAGCCATGTCTTGCAACCACTTCAGTGCATCTCAGTGGCCTTTTGGCAAAGGTTGCTATCATGCAATGCAATGCAATGCAAGGCGGTGACACCAAATTCAGCTGGAGCAGGAGCCTGTTGGTCTCACACTGATCCATTTCTGACCATGAGACACAATGTGGCGATGCACATGACAGCATGACGCATGTACAGCCAATTCTGCAGCTGATTCTACATGTAAAAGGTGTGGGTGATTAAATGTGGTGCAGCACATATGTTGTTTCTGGCTACAGCAATTGGAAAGGAACCAGATATGTTATATTTGTAAGCATTTTCATGGCCATGTTCTGTGCCACCAGTTGACAAGCTGCTCTTTAAACTGCATGGGCAGGTACATTGTTTGTATCTTCCAGCTGTATGATTCTTGCTTCCAGCAACAAGCTGCCGAGCATGCTGCCACCGGCTTTCCCTGGGCATACCTCAAGGCAGTTTGGGTCAAAGGCCAGCTCCACGCCTGCAGGTAATCTCTGCCTGGATAAGTGCAGCTCTTGCAGACTTGTGCAGCCCTCCAAATTCTCCACACAGCTGATCTCGTTATCTTCCAAGTACAGCTTCTGCAATCTGCCCAAATTCTCTAAACCTTCAATCTTCTGTATCTGGTTTTTCTGCAGGTGCAATTCAAGGTCAGTCAGCTTGAGCAAAACAGGGCAGGAAGCAAGTGCTCCTGACCACAGTACTAGGGGGGAAAGTCATGCTAATCATGCTTCAAGCATGACTGCAATTCGCTCTGCTGGCTGACTGCGTGCAGGAGTGTAGGTTTGTACCTGAAGGTACAGATGTGTCAGCTGCCTGAGGTTCTCAAGACCACTGATAGCCTGTATCCGGTTGCTGTACAGGTACAAGACACGCACAGCAAAGCAGCTCTCTAGATTGGTGATGAAGCGGATGCCGCGGCCCTCCAGGTGCAAGTGTGTAAGATTGGAAGTGAAGTCACCCCAGGAGGTATGGTTAGGGCAAGGCTTCCCAGCCTTGACTGCTGCCTACATGTTGCGATGACATTGAGACCACATGTCAAGACTTAAGCAGGCGTGCTGCGAGTCAAGTGCATATCGCAATGCCTCTCACCCGCACAATGCTTGCTTGGCTTATCAGCGGCATGCCTAGTCAACTGTTGCTTTGCACTGGCAAAGCGTGCTGTTTCTGAGTACGAGTGAGAAAGTGATGCTGTGCAAAAAGGAACGGTCCTCAAGGCACGTTGGTTGATGATAGTGTCTGCTTGCCGGGTGTATGTGTGAGTGCGTGAAGGCTGTCAGCCTGCAACTTGCATGTGCGAATCAAGGTATCCTCCAAGGGCGTCAGTGAATTCGGCCCTGGTGCAGCAAGCTGGAAACAAACGCTTTCGCATAACAGTGTTTCGCTCCTGTGCAGATCTTGTCGAAAGAACGTCCGCTAGCTTGCGCCTGCATGAATGACAGATGATGAGTAATGGTCCAACACAGGGTTGATGGTAGAAGTAGACACTTCAAGTTGTCGTGAGCATTCTGTGCATTGTGTGGCATGTGACCCATGTATTCTTTAATTTGAGACATGTCACATGAGTGTGTCACTATAAAACCGCTGCAGAACTCAGGCACGAAAATGTTTTCAGTTTGCAAGGTCTGTTGCACACCCAATAAGACTGAACATCACATTAGATTCATTTTTTGTTCAACAGCTTCCTGAAGTCTGCATTCGTGGTAGCAGGAGCTTTGCCAGAATTTTCTCCCTTTGCAATTGCACGAGGCACAAAAGCAGGTGCAGCAGCAACAGCAAGTCGCTCATGTTGATGAATGGATCTTCCTCTGTCCCCACGTCCTGCTCCAAACCCCCTGCCTGGGGCCCCACGGCCTCTGGCACCCCCTCGCCCCGGTCCTTTAGATGGCGGTTTGGACACCATGATTGACATTTTTCTGCCGTGCAACTCTGGGTCCTTTAGGTCTACAGCCTTCTGGAGGGCGCTGTTGTTGGCAAACTCCACATACCCAAAGCCCTGTACAGCACAGTAAGCATTGTCCTCAAACGTGTTGCATGCAGCATCCATGCATTGCCTGTAGGTAATCAGGAGACATTCATGACCCTGCATCATGCTGAATGTCCCATGTAACGCTCACTGAGCAACAGTGTGCAGGCATTCCATCCCTGCAAGCAGATTTGCCGCTGAAGTGCAAATCCAGGACAGCAAATGCTGTGACACTATGCAAGCTACATACGCATGTTGCAGACTCAGCAGAATGGCTACCTTGAACATGCCAGTGACTTTGTCCATGACCAAGCGCACACCCTTGATGTCTCCACAGGCCGCCAGCAGATTGCGTAGCTCTTCTTCAGTCACCTTGTTGTCCATGCCACGAACAAAAGCAGTGCACTCATCAGTGAAGATGGCAGGCGGGTCTTGACCAGCCCCTGCAGAGGATTGTGCACCTACTGCAGCTGGAACATTGGCTGGCTTGCTCTGTTGGCTTTGTGGCTTTGACACAGGAGGCGGATGTGAGGGTGGGCCTGCGCTGAAAGATGAAGGCGGCTGTTGCGCCTGCTGCGCTTGATGGGTGCTGTCTGCAGGCTTGTCAGCGCCATCAGCTCGTTTGCTTTTCTTAGGCCCTGGTTGGTCTTCTGAGAAGCCCAGGCCATGACGGCGTTTGCTACCAGCAGCAGAAGCTTGGTCGTGCAGCGCCTGACTGGCCGCCTGAGCGGTGCTGTGCTTGGCTGCAGCTACATCGCTTGGCCTAGCATCTGCAGATGCAAGTTTGGCTGTTGGTTCTGCCATTGCTGCTGCTGCTGCTGCTGATGGTGGCAGGCTTGCTGATTCAGCCTGTGCAGCTGTTTCAGCTCTGGCAGCAGGACCCTTTCCCTTCTTGCCCTTCTTGCTGCTTGTAGCAATGCCATCACCAGCAGTGGCAGCAGCAGCAGCTTGCTTGTTTTGGTAATTGGGGTCTGCCTGCTGCCGCATCTTCTTCATCTCTTCTGGGGTCAACTTCTTGGCCTTCTTGGCAGCCGCCTGAGCCTTTGCAGTGCCTTTAGCATCACTCACAACTGCTGCTGCAGCTGCTGCTTGTTCCAAGATGGGCCTCACCTTGCGAGATGCCTACAGAGGATCAATGTCTATCAGCCATGATGCAATGACTGACAAAAGGCAGAGACACCCATGCTGCAAAGACACCAGGACTGGGCCAAGCTAAAGGTAACTCCAAATGAGTGGACAATAGCTAGAATGAGCAATGGCAGTACATGCCTCACACTGAATGGCACAGGCTCGTATGGCTTGGTGATGCTCAAGCAAGACCAATCTGTGAACACTGTGCACAGGAGCAGCTTGTCTGACAGACTCATCTAGTTACCTCTGCTAATGTGTCTGCTGTGCCATGCTCGCGCTCAAAGCGCAGCCAGGCTTGACACAGGAACAGCTGCCCAGCCTCCTCCAGCTTCCTGCTGTACCCTCTTTTATACACTCGCCGTGCCTGGCCGGTATTGTCTGAGCCGATCAGCATTGTGATGTACCCAATCCAGGTCTCAACATAGCGGGCTGCTGTGCTCTTCAGCACACCTTCCCACACAGCTTCAGCTGCAGCAGGGTCCTGACTCACATGCAGCTCGCAGTCTGCCCAGTAGGCATGAATGCGCAGGCTGCGATCAATGTAGTCAGGAAAATAGGTTTGCATGAGTTCTGCTGCCTGTTGGAAGCCCTGTTTGAGCTCCTGTGCATGGTCTGCATCTCTGTGGCGAAGGGCGTCTAACCGCGCTAGCACAACCTCCATGTAGTCGTCAGCCGTCTGCAAGCCGGCTTGAAGAGCTGAGCTGTACAGGCTTGCGTGCTGCTGCTCATCAAATACAGTGGTGAGCTCAAGGGCCCTAAGGGCGTTTGCCCACAGGCTGCCAACCCAAGGACAGTTTCTAAGTGCCCTGCTGTAGACAGCATTGATTGCTGCTGGCACCTTGAGGTGATCTTCTAGATAGTAAGCATACGCCTGCCACAGGTAGTGAGTCACAGGAAATGCAGCCAGTGCCCTCTCATAGACCAGTTGCACTCTAGCTGGATCACCCTTAGCCTGCATAGCACCCCAGGAACTCATGTTATTGCTATTCACACTTGCAACTGCTCCAGTGGTGAGCCTCAGATGCTGCGTGAAACCATAAAACGTGCAGGCTTGAAAGCAGCCTCTGTAGGCCTAGAAGCAGCAGATGCTGAATGATGCATTTGTACCCTATGCAGACAGCACACTGCACAGAGGCCTCGGCTGGTGGAAGCAGAGCAGCCCACCTCTTCATACTTGATATATGCCAGGAAAGCTGCCAGCAGGGTTTCATCAGCAGGCTTGTCAGGCGCAACCATGGCCTCATGCTCGCGTCTGAGAGACACTGCTTGCTGAGCCTTCTGGAAGCCCTGCTGAACATGGCTTGGAGCCTGTATTGGCTGCTGTGCATCTGGCAGGCTGGCTTCCCATTTCAGGTAACTTTGCATGGTCTGTGCAGCTTCTGCTAGAGGAACCTGCAACTGTCGATGGTAAAGCTGCCGTACATGCTGCAGCTGAGCGTCTGAAGTGGGGTCCTGTGCTGACAGCTCATGCTCATACTCCCTGCAGGTGACCTGGATGCTGAACGACGTTATTCCACTTCTATGGACAAAGGTATAGCAAGGCAAGATGATATTGTTGAGAGCAAAAACTTCTGCAGAAGACTTGCTGTGCGGAGGACACATTTCAGGAAAGAGTTAGTGTGTTACCTGTAGGCGTCCCACAGTGAGCCCCCAAGTGTGATGTGCAGACCAGCTGCTGTGAGAGCCTGCTCGCAGACTTCGCGCAGGTTCTGCATGCTGGTGTTACTGTTTTGCTGAGACCCAGCAGCGTGCTCCTTCACAGAGCTGCAATAAAAATAAAGTTCACCGTTGGGCTGGAGCAAGGTGCTAGAGATGTGCAGCAACTTAACACAAGTCATCAAATGAAACTTACTCAATGTAAGCTTTCCAGATTGGTACAGATAGATAATCCTGTACAGCTTTCTGGAATAGCTGGTGAGCTTGTTCTATTTCTGTGATGCTGCTGGCTGCGACAGCTTCGTCATGTAGCCACTCCAGCCATAGTTGCTCTGTGAGCGGGTAACGCTGTTGCATGGACTCTCTTGCTATCCTGAGCTTCTCACGAAGCTTGCATTTTCGCAGGAGGTTGACATACTGCAGCATAGCAAGTGACTTAGCCAATGTGCGAGATCGACCTCTCTCGTGTGGAGACTGCATGGAGCATCAATCCTCTGGTCATACCTGAACGTGAGACTCGTACAGGTTTGGATTCGTCTGCAGAACTGTTTCTAAGTGCATTATGGTATCCATGTCCTCAGGAGAAGCGTCAACCTCTTCAAAGTCACTTTCACTGCTATCTCCAGAAGTGCTAACGTCCATGGCGTGCGGAGCTTCTGATGCCATAGTTTGTAGTTCTTTCTTGTGCGAGCCAAAGCTAAGAGGTGGACGCAGAATGGCGCGGAACCCTATCAAACGTAAAGACAAACCAGGAACATCAGCGGTTTGTGCGTGCCAGTCCACCAAAGGATGATCACATACTGAGGTGGTCAGCCCAGCGACTGGCCAAGCAAAGAGAGGCTGCACAGACGCGGCAGCTTACGTGCAAAACGGACTTTCGATGTTGCTTCGTCTATGTCACGCGGCAGCTCACCATATTCAGCAAAAAAACTCACACAACGCACCTGAAGGAAGCAGGACATCTTCCTTCGTTTCGAGCTCATGAGCTCGATCAGCTTCCTTTGCAGATTCCCTAAACGGCTGTAGTCAGCACCAGCGATAGTCAGAGCGACAGTGCTCTTGCAAAGCAAAACATCGCCGCCGCGACAATTCCTGTGCTGTAGATCGCTTCGCACAGTTTTAAGCATAAGATGGGCGTCTCGATTGCAGCAGTGAGCTTGAGTGCTGTTGCAGATCCTGCAATGACCTTGCAGCAAGCAAAAGGCCTGCAGGGACTCACTGCTGATGCTCCTTGTCGCAGGATCTGACCGCCGGAACCTTTGCAGGGGCGACTTCGCTGGTTGTTGGGCACCCCTTCGATACTATCAAGGTGACCTACACCACCGTGCACAACGCTACTTACTGACCTGCAAACATGACTCAATTGTGCAATATGCATTTCAGGTCAAGCTACAAAGTCAGCCAAGACCTCTTCCCGGATATCAGCCTCAATATGCTTCAGCGCTGGATGCTGTGAGAAAGGTGCCCTTCCTTCAAAAGCAGCTGGGTCTTGCTACAACTGTCCAGTGTTCCACAGAACTGTCTCTCCATCTGACTTGAGCTGCTCACACACTTGCAGACAATAGCTGAGGGTGGTGTCTACAGTCTCTTCCGTGGCATGGGTGCTCCCTTTGCAACAGTAGCATTCTATAATGCAGTTTTGTTTGCAGCTAGAGG
>JAABUK010012394.1_pt1 | contig 10867 bp, 8 predicted proteins | sample 5559141 | NCBI WGS metagenome assembly JAABUK01 (sample SAMN10711869, study PRJNA513367) | rock metagenome | isolation source: Antarctica rocks | place: Antarctica: Victoria Land, Pudding Butte nord | collected 2016-01-03
GGCGACTAACATCACTTTGCATACTCTGAAGACCACATATGTGCCTGGGTATTCACTGGCCTGCTAATAAGATACCAAGGTGAACTATACGGACTGGTTATGTCCTTGTTGCTCTTACTGCACAAAGGCTCAGTTCGAGCTAACGAGGCGTTCCCTTGTGCTCGCAGCTGCCGTGCACGGCTCGGGTTCGTGTTCGCCCACTCCAGCTTCACTGGACGCCTCGAAGAAGCACTGCATGCCCACGATGCCTCTCGTCCTTTTTACAGCCATCGACAACACTTAGTCAGAGCTGATGAAGCACGCCGAATAGGCAGGTTCATCGGCTGCAGTCACAGAAATACGGGCTCTGCAGTATGTGGCTTCCATGTAGCGCAGTAACGACATACCAGTGTGGTATCGAAGGGAAGTTGTGCCGTTGGGGGATGGGTCTCCTCTGCTGGGTGCAGTAGCGTAGAGTCGTACGGCTGAAATCGCTTGCCATGCCCAGGTATAGGTAAATGTGTATAGAGCCTCGTGCACGGTCAAATGAGACTGAACAATCTTCTCAGCAATTGCCAAACATCCAAACCCACAGCTCGATCCAAAGGACCCTTAGCCAACAGTACGTGCATCCCCTCTACCCCTCCCAGCATCGCTAACCACCCCACCAGTGTCCTCCCCCGACGCAGCCATCCGTTCCACCCTAAATGCATACCGCGACGCCCTTGTGGCCTCCGATGCCTCGTCCATAGTCCCGCTTTACGTCGAAGATGGCGTAACCATGGCCCAGCACTCCCCGACCCAGATCGGGCACAAAGCCATCGAGGAATGGTACACCAAGTGCTTCGAACTACTCACCCTGGACGTCGAGTTCACCATAGAGGAAGTCGTCGTAGCATCCGACGAGTACGCCTTCGCCCGCACCTCCTCGAAAGGCATCCAGAAATTCAACGCCACGGGCCAAATGAGTAAGGAAGCGAATCAGGAGTTATTCGTGATGCAGAAGGTGGGAGGGGAGTGGAAGATCGCGCGGTACTGCTTTTGCACTATGAATCCGCCGAAGTAGACATCTCTCTGCAATATGAAATGATAAGGTAGTTTGGTAGACGGTCCGTCCACGAGTCTCACATAATAACACACTCATCAACATCCTGCTTCGAATTCTTAACAACCATATCATGCACAATCATCTGCGTGCGCTCCAACATCCACTCCAACGCCTCCTCGATCGTATCCTTCGGCTCTCCCTTGATTATTATTCTGATCCTCTCGTTGCTCCCGTTCCGACGGACCAAAACAGCGTAATGCTTTCTATCTGCTCCTGCTGACGACGACGAGGCGGCGCTCAAAGAACCCGCCGTCTGCTGCCTCGCTAGCTGGAAGTCGAAGGTTCCATCGGGTCGCATTTTGCTTGACTGTTTCTCGTTGAAGTTTTGCGTCCGGTAGGCTTGTTGCGAGGAAGTGAGCTTGGGGGTTTTGGCGACGAGCAGTTCGATGTGGTCTTCGGGTCCATACTGGGAGTCGTTTTGGGGTTTGATGATGGTGCCGTGGGCGAGGATTTGGGCGCGGAGGTCGAGGATGCTGCGATGGGGAGGAGGCGGAGCTGCTGGCGCGGAGGGGGTGTAGGTTGGTGGGTCCATGGTTGGTAGTGTGGTGATGTTGGTGGTGGTGCTGCTATACCCGTCCAGGTTCTGCATGTACGGCTCGAGGGTGCGTATCGTTTGTGGCATATGTAGGGAATGGAAGCAACAAGGCAACAAGTACAAGTACCTCGATCCTACCGTGAGGCTATGCCGTAGGTGGCTGTTTCCACCCAGGTTCCCGACTGGGCTGAGTCGTTCGTTCCTCTTCCGACGCCAGGGTACTATTGCTCTGTTTGCATCGCATGAGTTTGATCACATGCCAACGCGCTGTCTGTGAGTAAGATATCATAGGAGTGAAAGTGAAAGAGGTGTTTATGAGGCACGGATGGATGAGGTCTGTGCTCAGAACATCCCCGTGGACTCAGAATGTACCAGACCATTTCTTTTCATTCTTCATCATCAACCATCTTTTGTATCATCATCGCGCGACGACTGTATGCTGTACCTGTGGATGAGAGTGAGATATGACTTGCTATGAGACGGGGGCTCAGGCATGACTTTCTGATCGAGCCCTCTGGCAACACTGCTAAACACTTCACGAGGGACTATTCACGAAAGAACAGCGGAAGGTAGGCTGTAGGTAGTCAGTAAGTTTGAACACATCTCAGGCAATGTATGAGCGTGGAGGCACAGGCACACAACTCCATGATCCTGCGAGGTGAAATGAGGTGAGGTGAGGTGAGGTTGGTATCAACATCAACTTCACGTGAAGCAGCAATTAATTTCACATCACTCATTTCATAAGAAGCGCTTTCACCTCTTCACAAATCTCCTTGTCTGTAACATCAACCACTTGAACTACCTTCTTATCCTACAAACATTTATCTACCGCAAAGCCATCTTGCCTCAAATTCACCCTCCACGAGCACGCTGTCAGCATCTTTCGCCACATTTCTGCAGCATAACCGAAGCTACAACCCCACAAAGACGTGATGGCGCGCACCTATTTTGAGTGGAACCAAGAGGAGCTCAAGGAGCGGATCACGGTTGTCAAGGCGCATCTCACCACGCTCACTGGAGTGGAATGGGTAAGTTCGCACTTTTCTCTGATCTTTGTCGATCCCATTAACAAGCCCAAGCCGGCGGAGGAGGTGAACTTGCCCGAAGAGAGCGCGGATCAGGAGACGGACGACGACGAGGATCTTGCAGAAGAGCTCGGCGGCGCTGAGGTGGCTGAACATGTCGAAGGAGCGACAATCGAGCCAGAGAACGAGGAACAGGTGCGCCAGACAGATGACAGCGGTATTGCGGTGAAGGCAGATGAGAACAGCAGTGTGGTACCGGTGGAAACCGACGACATCGACACCGATGACATCGACACTGTTGACTCGATCTTCGAGGGTTCAGCTGACGAACTCGGCAGCGACTATAGTCGCGCGAAATTGAAGGCGAACATTGAGAAGATCAGAGCGAAGCTGGTGGCGCTGGGTGCGGAGGTATCGAAGAAGCGTGGTCGGCCGAAGGGGTGGAAGAAGGTGAAGGATGGTAGGGTGGTGACGAAGGTGAAAGAGGGAAGGGTAACGAAGAAGGCTGGGAGGCGTGGGAAGAAGGTCGCAAGAGGTGACGAGGGCGATTGAGCTCGGAGTTCTCCAATGTGGAAGGAGATTCCTGGTGGAGTGATTGGGCTTGTTGGTGGTAGATCGATCTAGGAGAAGGGGGGCGATGGCCGGTGCGGTGGATGAAAGCAGTTGCGTCTTCTGTCAGATCAGAGCGTCTATGAGGGCAGTACAGTCAATGGTCTCGGTATCAGGACCAGATATGATGCGATGAGAACCAGTACGGTAACTCCCACATGCGCACGAGAGAATCAACTCATCTCCTGCGTCAAAAGATATTCGAGGGCAATATAACACGTGATCCCAGCACAAGATCCCTCCACACTACTTCAGCAATACTCCCCGGGTCTCTCAAATTAGGAGACAGGCGAGGGCAGTACAGTCCTTAACCCCATCACCAAAATCGCTTCCGCTCCACGAGGTGAAGTCAAGTCCCCGGAGCCAACTCCATCCGCCCCAAAAATCCTCGACTCCACACTTTCCCTCACGACTCCACCGCACAAATGACACCATCGAAGCTGCCACTTGCGTATCCCCATGCCTCTGCCTAAACCTCTTCAATTCCCGCACAAGAATGGCACAATTCATCATAGTCACCGAGCAAGTCGGCGATTTGGAGCGGCTGCAGCACGCCATTGGAGCTGTTTAGAGCTTGATGTGCAATGATATGATGGCCCTGCCCCGACAGTCTGGTTCCTGCAAGCTCTTCTCGTATTGTCTAGACCTCTGATCGGTACAAGCATTTCGTTGTATACTAATCACTTACTCCGGTCTCTTCATCGTTGCCGTAAAGATGGCCGAGCCTCATCATATCAACCACATCCGCCACCTGGAGAACCGCATCGAGCAGCTCGAGGATCTACGCAATGTAGTCACCAACAACGACTTCTACGAGAAACTTGCCGCCGGCAAACCCGCCAGTGCATCCGGCAGCATATCTCCCGCTGGCCTCCAGTACATCCCAGTCCCGATCACGCTCAAGGCACAACTCGGAAGTCCTACCGCTCTCGCGATCGGCGCCTTCGCTACTACACTGACTACACTTAGCCTCGCCCTCATGGGCTTCCGAGGCGTGGGCGTGACCAACGCATTTATCGGCGACTTCTTTGGCGTCGCTGGTATTGGCATGGTGATCTCGGCGCAATGGGAGCTGGTGCTGGGTAACACTTACGCATATACCGTGCTGGGTGCTTTCGGACTGTTCTATGCTGGATTTGGTTTCATCATCACGCCGTTCTTTGGCGTTGCGGCGAGCTACGAGGGTGGCGCGGCGAGTGCGGAGTATAACAATGCTGTTGGGTTCTTCGTTTTGAGTAAGTCATCACCCTTCAATCGTCTTGCATGGGACACTGACAACAGCAAAGTGTGGGCCGTCCTCAACCTCTTCTTTCTGCTCGGCTCCCTCCCGCTCAATCTGGTCTACATCGGCATCTTCTTTACTGTCCAAATGGCCTTTACGCTGGTGGCTGCACAGTACTTCTTGATTGCAGATGGCGAGACTGCCATGGCGAGTGCTGTCGGCACATCGGCAGGGGCGTTCGCATTTGCTTCCGGAATGTTGGGTTACTACACGTTGGGAAACCTGATGTGTCAGGAGTCGCTGTTTTTCAGCTTTCCCATGGGCGACACGAGCCGGTTCTTCAAGAAGAAGAGCGATGCGGCGAAGGAGGCTGTGGCTCATGGTGAGCCGAAACCTTGAGTGTGGTGTAGGGGGATTGGAAGCTTGAGTGTGGGCTGGCGATGGCGCGGATGTTTAATAGTTACTCCCATCGTTGACACAAACAGAGAAGACCTCACACAAAGGCCTGGCAGCTTCATCGTGTATACATGGCGGGCGCGCCTGGAATGTCACCGAGCACGATGACCACGTACAGGTACAATGTAGAGACTACGGGCACAAGAAAAGAGCCTTGAAAAGCTTCAGAGCTTCAAAGAAGGAAGTGTTCAATCAAAGTGTCATATTATTCATGAATTACTATTGTAGGTCGCTAATATCCACAGTTGGCTCGTTGGACATTGGAGGCCAGTCAGTCCCTGACAGCACTGTCGAAACCGCCGTCCGTGAGTCGCGAACCGCCACGAGGAGACTACTGGTTCAAGAACGCCAACACCCACCTCTGGCAGCCATTGGTGCCAAAGAACTTCATCTTCTGTGCTCCATTGGTCGAAGTCGCGCACATGCGGTAAAATTGTAGTCGACAGATGTCGTCGGGCACCCACTGAGCAGGACTGCATGTTCCCGTGATCATGGCCAGATGGGCGTGAGTCTTCACTCCCGTGTTCGCGTAGCCGGACGGGATCTCGATGTTCTCATTTTCGCAGAAGATGGAGATGGAGCGGTACATCATGTGGTGCTGGGTCATGCAGGACCAGGCGTAGTCGGCCTCGGTCCAGGCCAGAGCGGGTGCGCACATGGCGGCCACGAGGGCGAAGAATGTGATGAAGAACTTCATGGTGCTGCAGACCGGAAGTTCGGGATGATGATGGTGATGATAGGCTGATTGGGATTTGATAAGTTCGTCCTTGGGAGTTAGAAAAGGATGGTTATAGAGGAGAAGTATATACCGTATTAGTCTTACTATTGTTTTAAAGCATCTCATTGTCTTTCGTGCCGTTAAAGTTGAAAGCGGTGGTGTTGACGAAAGAGTGTGTTGCTTAGTATTGTTGTTGTATGGGGTGTTGGCTTTGTTGAAGGCGGAGGAACTGCGAGCATTCCTCATCGAACGTTCGCCTCTGCTCGCCGCAACCAGAGCGAACATATGAGGAAGTCTGTTAGTATTGTTCTCTGCATAAGGTGAGAGACTGTACGCTCCTTCCGCAAGCTACATCGTTGTTGATGAGCCGAGTTACGCAGGAGATACTTCCGCATCATCACCTCGTTCTACGTTTTTAATGCATTAAGAATAGTGCACTCATGGCTCGTATATACCCATCCCTTCTTTTGTCGCAAGTCCAGTCGGTCGTGTTTACGGATGGTGATGGTGGCAGTGGGCAGCTTCTCCAGCGCGTTAACACCATGGAAACCCAGCAATAGATTGCTGCCCAAGCAGAAGCGCTGGTGAAGGCGGAATCCATCATCGAGACTAGCCTTGCCAGCTTGGATTGCGAGTCTCAGCCGCAGGGCGGATACGAGTGAAGCTGGAGGTCGCGTGGTACAGTAGGCGAATATCTTGGACACGAACACGCCGTTGGGCGAACAGATCGCCGTCACAGGAGGACTCGGTGGCCGTCGCACATCCTGCAGTCGTCCAACCAAAGGGGTTTCGATGCTTGCACGCTTAGATTATACATCATGCGAAGAATCTTGGGGCCAGGATCTGGACATTCGCCACGGAGATCAGGCAGGAGAAACCCAGAATCGATCTAGAATCATCGCATCGGTCTGCCTTCTTTCTCGACATCATACTTGGCCCGATGCAGAATGGTATAAGAGAAAGGCTGCCGGAAAGACGAAGGCAGTGGCGGACACTCAGAGGCAACAAGGGCGATTAGCCACAACTTCGCTCATGGCAGCTGCATAGAAACAACCGAAGGCATGTCAGTTGGCCTGGTGAGAAGCGAGAAGCGAGAAGCTATGAGCAACACTCCGAGATCAGGTCCTGCTTCCTCTGAGGTTAGCATCAGGTGAGGCACCATCCGCAGAGGAGTTTTCGTGGAGAGCTTCAACACAATTGCCTACCTTCCTCGGCCTGAGCTCCAGGACATGCTTATGGTTACATGGTCACGATGGAGCTGTGCTTGTCAGTGGTTATATCGAGATAGTGCTGTGTGAATGCCACGTTGTAGCAAATCGGCATATGACTCGCTGTCACAAGGAAGCAGCTCCGGTGATCTGGCAGGTGCAGCCGGAAATCGCCGCTTTCGGAAGGAGTGATGTCATGTCACATGCCTTTGTGTCTCAACAATGCGTGGCGGGGCAACTGGCCACGCGCCTGCCTGTCTACGTGTTCTCAAACTTGCAAACACTCTCTCAAACTTCCACACCGACACAACGACCATCTTCTCACAAAAGCAGATTCGGAGACCACTTCACAAGACACCATACCACGCAAAATCAGCAAAATGGGTGACAAGCAGACCTCCACTCTTCAGAGCTACGTCGATAGTGTATGCACAGTCGTATCCATGTGGGGAAAGCTCATGCTAACGAAAACCAGGCCACAGGCGCAGTGCAGAGCGTTATCGGTGCCGTCACTGGCAACCAGGCCGACAAGGTCTGTTCTCCTACCACGGATTGTTCAATCTGCTCATGACTAACCTTATCACAGGCTCAAGCCGACCAGCGCAAGGCCGAGGCAGATGTCAAGCACGACGTCAGCCATGCTGGTGGCAATATTGGAGGCATGAGCGTCTCGTCGTCCGGAGTGGCGGCGAACGACCAGAATCGTCAAGCTGGTAGCTGGTAAGTTACTGGAGCCAGAACACGCCCCCTTACTAAAAAGGGTGAGACACCACGTGAGACACTGGGCTGATTTTACTTCCGTGTTCAAACAGGAACCAGACCATTGGCTCCGGGAAGGAGGCCGTAGGCAACCTCGTTGGTGCTGAGGGTCTCAAGAGGGAAGGCCAGCAGCAGAATGCTGAGGGTCAGGCGCAGGAGGCACAGGGCCAGGTGAAGGATCTCGGGAAGGGCGTGGCAGACCGCGTTCAGGGTACCGTAGGCGGCATGGTCGCTGGCGCCACCGGCGATCGCGACGCTCAGGCTAGAGCTGAGGCTCAGCACGACAAGGGTAAGACGCTGCAGAGGGGCGCGGAGGCGGACATCCAAAAGCAGAACTATTAGCTGCTCCCGAGGAGAGGAACGGTGCGGGAGGCCAGAAGCAGCATGATAAGATACCCTGAGTGACAATGTGAGACAGAGATCTCGAGGATTTGATGCAGTAACGATAAGCTATCACGAGCAACCATCATCCAGTTCTCCGTGTCAACCTCAAAAAGTACGCAGTATGGGTAGGCGGGAGTTGCGAAGTCTATAGCTAAACAGGCCCCTAAGCTCACAAACTTTCGTTGGAAAGGACGGCGTTACGTAAAAATAGTGGACTGGCGTTTATCCAGTAGAACTTCGACGGAAGCTTCCATGTTGTCATTCATCGTACTACCGACTATCATACATAGCAGGACTACCTCGACACTAGAACTACACCTCAGCAGCGATCTGCGGAGGCTGTGGAGCATGCAGCTTCCGTATAATGCACTCTCTGTCGTTGACCCATCTGCCGTCGGATGGTCGCCGGTACTCTCGAATGTACACCCGTCGTTCCCACTCCATATCCGGAGAATCAGGAGAGGTGGGGGATGTAGCAGACATCGGGGAGAAGGGATTTCTCAGGGCAACTGGTCGCGAAGGCCTGGAAGTCGAGGACGACGACGAAGATGAAGACGAAGTTGCTCGACTCTGGCCAGCTCCTGTTCGAGTAGTTATCTGTCGGTCATGGTTGGAAGAAGCTGCACCAGTTCGAGTTGCAGGAGCAGCTCGAGAAGTACGTCTCGATACCCTAGTGCCAGATGCCTCGACATCATTCGCAGTCATCGCAGCACGACTTTGTGCGCCAGCATATCCGGCAGCACCTCCAGCCGCTGCCCCAGCCGCGATGACTCCGGTGTCGAGTGTTGACTGTTGGTGAGTGCTGGCAGCTCGAGACATGTAGGCAGACTTGCCACGGTCTGCTCCGCCATACTCATACTCCTCTCCAGTGACTGTCGCTCGTCGCCTCGAACTGCGGTTCGTCTGCTGAGCCGTCGTACGTTGCTCACCCTCTTGATCATCACCCACAGCATTACTCTCTCGCCTCGACGCCCGCCTGGACTTCCGCGCCGAATAAGTCGTGCTCTCACGCACACTTGACCCACGTTCGTTAAGCGCCTGCACATTCGTCGCCGTCAATGGAGCACCAGAACCAGACCACGTCCTCCCATCTAGCGAGCTCGATCGCGTCTGCAGTGTAGGACGCTTCGTCCTCTTCGAAACAGTGCTGTACTTTCTACCGTTATCCTGGCGACGTGACTGGACAACAGAGATGCTGTCATCGGGGGCGACAGGTGGAGCACGGAAAGCAATGCCAGTCTTCCTGTCATCATCTTGAGAAATTCGTGATCTCCTTGAGCGTCGGGCGGTTGACCGCCACTCTGGAGCATCGTTGGTCGTGATCTCATCCCGCCATCTGGACCGGGATTCGTGGGTAGATCCTGATGCGTGAGATGTCCGTGGTGGCGGTCGAGATGCTGGGTTCTCGGAAGTCCTGCGTGTTCGGACGGAGGTCGACATGATGTCGGGCAATACGCGCTTCTGTGTAGTGTAGAATGGAAATTTTTCTTCTTTGTTATGTGGTCGAGGAGTTGGATGCTGTCGTTACCGTCCACATCTCACAACACTACCTCTTGGAACCCGGGCGAGACCTCACTCTTACATACCTCCATCCCGCTCAATTCACCGCCAAAGCTGCGCGAGGTCGTCATATCGCATTTGAGGCTCTCCAAACTAATGCAGGATCATGCTTGGACCTGGAGATCGGGCTCCGCCAATTTGCTCGATGCCCTGCATGGAAAAACGGGAGAAGCTTTGGAGGGGCGCCAGCAAAACATCGGTTAGCGTGGGAGGATAGAAAAAAAGCGTCATCAAGTGCATTGTATAGACCGATTGGTTGTTCCTTCCTAACTCGTCCGTTGATTTTATTGTTATAGGCGCTCTCACAATTATATCTGCCCAACTAGATGGTATGAGGCCAGAGAAGGCGAATGGCTCAAATATAGTACGACGTCCCGTTGCTGTATATCTAATTGCTTTACATGCGTCTTCTCCTGGCTAATCTAAGGATCCTCCACGTCACATGCAGAAGCTGTGCGATTGTACATCCTCGCTTCTATCAACGCCAAGGTGAGCCATGGTACTCATGGCTTCGTGTTGTTCCTGTCAGACGAAGTGGCTGCATCTTTCTGCGAGGACTCGCAAAGTTGTAGATGCGACACATGGCCGGCCATTCGGCCAGACTCTGCTTCCACGTCCGTCCACTCGGGATTGTGGCGGCCCCGAACAAACCCGAGCACCTCAGGAGTACGCTGGTGTTGGCTGATCGCGTCATTGGCCATATGCTGGCTGTGCGTTCGTTGGCTCGTTGTCTCTTGCCACCATTCCCAGTCGTCGACTGCATATCGAAGAGCATCTTGAGTCCTTTGTTCCAAGCAGTTGTGGAGTGAGACACCCGACAATGCGGAGTGTCCTTTAGCGAGGACCTTCTTCGGAGCTTTGACTTAATGGTCTCGAGCCGAAACTGAACATGACGTAACAGCATCATGTGCACTCTGCTTCCAGTCCAATCCCCTCACACCTCAAACTTCTGCGCCCAATGCCTAACAACCACCTCACCCTGCTCGAACCCAGGCTTCTTCATCCTCACAACAATCGCAGCGTGCGTGTGACGATGTTTGTGGATGTGCACTGGATACTTCGTAATGCCCAAGGAGTCTAGACTGTCGATCATGTCGAACTGCTCCTCCGTGAGCGCCAAGGTCGGAAACTCTGAGTCGTTCTTCTTGCTCTGCTTCTGCGCCAGCTTTGATACATCGTCCAACGACTCTGTGCTAGATGTCGCTCGCTCAGGAGGCGGTGTGGGTAAGTAGTCCTTATCACTTGAATCGGTAAGACGTTCGTAGACTCGGTCTTGAGCTGCTTGCGCTTCCTCCAGCAGTGGT
>JAABUK010012395.1_pt1 | contig 10866 bp, 9 predicted proteins | sample 5559141 | NCBI WGS metagenome assembly JAABUK01 (sample SAMN10711869, study PRJNA513367) | rock metagenome | isolation source: Antarctica rocks | place: Antarctica: Victoria Land, Pudding Butte nord | collected 2016-01-03
ACGTCCCCTGAGACCTTCTTTGTGCAGGATTTTGCACCTTTTTGCACAAGTTTTGCATGTTTGTTGCACCTGTTTGCATGCTGTGTTATTTTTGCAGGCTTTGCCTCTGGGGATTGCGCGCAGCCACAAAGGCTTCCTGGTGGGCTGCACCAACAGCACAGTGCAGTGCTTCAACCTGAAGGGCAAGCGCACCTTCTGTGTTAACCTGCCCTCTCCCATACTTGCAATGCACGGCCTGGAGACTGCGCAGCAGAAGATTGCCAAGTGCCTCGTGGTCAGCCTAGCAAATGGTATGTCTGCCTTTGTGCGTGCTTGTCTTCTTTATTAAGGCCCTGTTGAGTATTGCGCTTTGGTCATGCTTTCCTCAAAACCTGAAGCGCAACTGAGACCAAAATGGGATTGCTGACAGAAACAAACAATGACTGTAGGGCTCACCGGCCCTCACCCACCCTCCTCACACCCATTTCCCCCTCACAACCCTTTGCCCTCACAGCCCTTTCCCTTCACAATCCCCCACCCCCTCACAACCCTTTGCCCTCACAGCCCTTTCTCTCCACAATCCCCCCACCCTCTCACACACACCCCAACCCCTCACACCGCCCTGAGGGTATGTCTGTGAGAGTGTGCGCTGCTCTGCAGGGGATCTGCGGGTGTACAATGAGCAGCACCTGGTGTCCGTGATTAAGCTCAAATCTCCAGTGAATGCCATGACCTTTGGCAAGTTTGGGCGGGAAGAGAACACCCTCATCAGCATCACACGCACAGGTCAGCACGTGACGGTCTTCTTGTTATGGCTCTGCTTGTAAGACTGCTAGCGTTTGGCACTGGCTGTATGGGCTACTTGGGAAAGGGTATGGTGATAGGATTAGCTGCTGTAAGTCTGGGTGTACATCAGATTACAGATGCAATGGCTGGCTGCACTGCTCATTCATGACGCTCATGCGCATGCTGCTGTGATGCGCTGTGCTGTGCTGAGCCATGATGGCTGACTGCACTGCTCATTCATGACGCTCATGCTCCTGTGATGTGCTATGCTGTGCCATGCTATGCTGTGCCGTGCTGTGCTGTGCTGTGCTGTGCCATGCTGTGCTGTGCTGTGCTGTGCTGTGCTGTGCTGTGCTGTGCTGATATCTGTCAAGTGTACCAAGGCATGGGCAAGATGTGACGCATGATGCTGCTATGCCCCCATCGACACGTAATCTGTGTACTTTCATCAGCATGCTGATGCGATACATGTCTGCCTGGCTGTTTGTCACTTGTGTGCTTGGTGTAACATGACACCTGCCTGTATGTGTCTGAAAGCTTGTCTGTGTTTCTGTCTGTCTGTCTTTTTGTACGTCTGTGTGTCTGTGTGTCTGGTTTGTATGTCTGTCTGGAGGTCTGTCTGTACATGTGTGTGTGTGTCTGGTTGCAGGTGGTCTGGATGTGAAGATCCTGCCTCGCACAGCCAAGTTGGACGGTGGCAGCAGTGCTACAGGGACCCCCCCTGAGCAGGACATCCCCCTGGACATCCCCAAAAGGACTGCAGTCTACATTCAACAGGTGACTGCTCACTGCTGGTACAGCCATCTCAAAATACTGCAGTCTACGCTGATCAGGTGACTGCAAATTGCACGCTGCTGAGACAGGTTCCCACTGTGTCACAGAAGCAGTCAACATGCTGCTCCTGCAGGCCTGATGTTGACATGACTGCACACTGCTGAATTGACCTGCCAATGTGATGCAGAGGAAGAATACATGCAGCTTCTGAAATGCTCTTGATGATTTTTGCACCTGCTTACATGGTAGCATGACTTGCTTGTTGATCTGTGTGCCTTGTATGCAGGTAGAGCTCAAGAATGTAAAGGCTGCTTCCAGCCCACATGTGTGCGTTGTTCTACTGACTGACTGACTGACTGACTGACTGACTGACTGACTGACTGACTGACTGACTGACTGTCTGCTAGAAAGTGAGCTCTAGCCAGACAAAAGCTACACACTTCTCGTGCTTAGCTGGCTATTGCCTGGCATGCAGACATATCATGAGAAGGCATGTGCTGCCAGGTAGCAGTAGGTAGCCTATCGTGAGACTGATGCAATCTATGCCTGGCTAGGACAAGGAGTGCACCATTCTTTCATGATTTGCTGTCTAGTGTTGCCTTGCACTCAGACAGAGTGTGAGAAGGCAAATGGGTTCTTCTGACCAGACATGAAGTGTATCATTCTTGTCATTGACTCGTGATGCCTTGGATGTGGACAGAGTGTGGGAAGGCAGATGCTGCCCCCTGACCAGACCATAACTGCATCATTCTCATCATGAGTCAACTGTCTGCTGTTGCCTTGGATGCAGACAGAGCGTGAGAAGGCGAATGCTGTGGACATGCACACCACCTTCCAGCAGGAGCTGGTCAAGCTGCGCCTCGCCACTGCCAAAGCTTACATGAAGGTCATGACTGATGGACAGGTCAGTCTGCCGCACAGTATCTGCGGATGTGTGCTCCTGCTGAGACATGAAAGAGAAAGAAAGAAGGACTGCACAAGTTTCTGGCAGTCAATCAGGCCGATCACTTGACCAATATAGACTAGATCACAACAAAAGAGAAGACTGCGCCTTTTGGCATTGGAGGAAGAACAACCCTCGGACGAGGTATAGTGGGCTTAAGCTTACCTTGCATGTTTTGTTGGCGTGCCAAAACAGGACGTGGTGATCTGAGACAGCATCCGTGTGCTGTGCGGCATAATCGCATGCAGGAACAACTGCTGATCCCAATTTAGAAGCAGAATCTGTGACTAATAGTCACTGTATGCCATGCGCAACACCATGTGTGTGCCGGCCTGTGCATGGAGCGATAGTAACTGTTTTTGGGGCAATTGCTATGTATAGTCCACTTTGGCAGATGCTGGATATGCTGAGAGACAGCAGAAGAACCAACAACCATGACACCACTAAGAGCAATAGCGATAATTACAGCAGTGGTAACATCAACTAGCATGGTGAATTTCACAATAACAGACGTGAGCTTGTCGGCAATTGTGATGATGAAGGGATTGTCGGTTACTGGGAATGAGTTCCTCTGTTTCTTCCACATCCTGTGCTTGCTCTAAGCAAGCACAACTAAGCTGTCATTCTCCCTGTCTTTGTTGCAGCTCCTCTGCATGTGGCTGCCATTTCTCATACTGCCTGTCAGCATATTCCTCTGTCTTACCTGTCTTCCTCTCTAGATCTGCTTTACCTCAGCTTCCCTTCTGGGCTGTTGCCCTGTCCCCTGCTCGCACCTCCCTGCCCGTCCTTCCAAATCTTTCTCCTTTCAACTTCCTTTCAAGTTTGCTCATCTTCCCTGTCCTTCCCTTCAAGCAGCTTCTATCTGCCTTGCAGCAGTGTGTGACTGCTTGCCCAACCTTTCAGCCCTTCCCTTCAAGCAACTTCCATCTGCCTTGCAGTTCAGTGCTGGTATAGCATCATATGGGTAGCTGACAGGAAGCCATAAAATGGTGCTTTTGTTGTACAGCGTATGAAGCCCTGTGTCACTGGCTATTGTGTGACTGCATGTCTGACCTGTTACAGGGTGCTACATCCACCTCTACGGCGTCATCAGCATCCTTAAGTCTGAATGCCACAGTGAGTGGCCTGGGCCCAGCCTTCAAGCTGACACTGGAGCTGTGCAACCATGGCAGTCAGCCTATTTTGGGTGCTGCCTTGGTGAGTCCCTGCATCATGCATGCCAGTCATACTATGCATCATGCACGCCAGTCATACATGCATTTGCACGGTTCTAATGAATGCTGGTACTAAATTTGCTGTACAGCTCGTGATGAACTAGGTATAAGGGATCAATCTTGTCTATGCAAAGCAGAGCGTGTGGTTCTGCACAACAGCAACTGCTGTGGGTACTGTGAGAAAGGTGTTTCGCATTCAGGCAACTGGCGGCTCAAACTATACCTGCTTGTGACAGAGAATCCACTGCATTGCTGTGTCCATGTGCTGTGAGGCATGCCTGCTACATCAGTTTGCTCTTTTGCATCCCATGCATGCCTGACCATCAGATCTATGCCATGATGGTCAGATATCAGGTTGACCATAGATCTGATATTGAGAGGCAGCATGATAGTCAGCATCGCACCAACATGTCATGTTGGAACGGCATTCCACACATGATTGCTATCACAATGTGAGCATGCCTTGTGCCTCATGCTGATGTTTAGAGACATGCCAGCGTCAAAGCTGCTACCCAGCATGTATGGGCATCATGTGCACCTGCTTTGCAACACAAGTGGACACAGCTGTACATGCCACATGTTTGCTTGTTACACTGTGGGACATTTTAGCAGCCTCATGCGCTGTTGGCTTCACACACGCACATGCCCTTCACCAGCAAACTCTCCATTCCCTTGAGACCAGCTTCATACAGGGTACAAGCACAGGGTAAATATGCGTGTGCACTTGCATGGGAGCATCTTGTTGCAAGTTCTCTTGCACAACAAACAGAATTACCGTGTGAATATTTTCATGAGTCACACAGTGCAGACACTTCTTGCAGGTTCTGCTGTACAACAAGCAGATGTACAGTGCACAGCAAGACCAGAGGCAGCTGCCGGCGCTGCTGCCAGCTCTGCAGTATCAGTTCGACATCCGAATACGCTGCTTGGACCCTGAGGCTGGGGTAGATGTCATCAAGATTCTGATGCACAGCAGCAAGAGTCCTGTGCCTATGCTATCTGCTTTAGTCAAGATGCCGTTGTCTGAGTTTGAGGAAGAGTGAGCATGTTTTGACGTTCGTTTGTTTCAGGAGTGCTGCAGCTTTAGGGTTCAAAATAAAATCTGAAGCACGATCGCGAGGGATCGTGTGTGAGCAGGGGCTCGGGGATCACGCCTGAGGATGCAGCTTTAGGGTTGGAAGGGATTTCACATCAAACATCGTCAAGTGCTGCATTCTGTTTCGTCTGATCAGCTTGAACCCCCTTTGCCATCCCTTCTGCAACCCGTCATTACAGCATACAGGATGACTTGTGAATGATAGATCTGTAGGGCGCAGGCTGCCGCTGCATTAGCTGACTACATCATATTGCGTTGCCTTTTGCTGAATGAAGGATGTACGAGGATGTCTGTTTCTGCATAGCAATGGCTACAGAAGCACAGCATGACACACACCAGAAAGCGTTTTTACAGCTGCTGTGAGTGTAAATGACTGCTGCATTGCAGCGAGCAATGAGCAGCAGTGAAGACCATCATTTATTGTGTCACCACACGCTACAGAGGTAGCAAATACTGCTGACAGTGATGCAGCCTTTTGCATATCCCTCTTCCTTTTTTAGCTGCTTTAGCTTTTTCAGCTTTTTTAGCTGCGTCGTCCCTCCTTGCATCTGAACCAGATGATTCGGTCTACACACAAAAATCAACAGGTACAGTAGCCAAGTAGTACACTTAGCAATCAACCGCTAGAGGTGCCCTGCTGAACTCAGTGACAAGTTGCTGTACAGCAATTGCAATAGAGCTTAGCTTGTACAACATGGCCTAAATCACAGAGTCAGTGATTCTGAGCTACATCTCAGCCGGAGCTCTTTGGTTGTAGCAGCAGCAGCAGCTTTTGGTCTGCCACTAAGGGATATCCCATTGTTGCACACAATTGGCGCAACCGGCAATTATAGCATCAACGCACGCTTATGCTTCTGCTTCTGTTTTGATGAGCCATCGTCTGAACACCTTATACCCTAACAATACAGCCAACAACTCCACAGCCATGTTTATCATGGATGTGATTCGAATCTTTGAGCCTGCAGGAAGAACACAAGCTCAAACCTTCCTCTGTCCTTAGATGTATTGTTCAGCTCAGCATATTCAAAAACTAATCGGTCACAAGAGCAGAAAACTAGACACAAAATCATGATCAAAAGGTCAGTTGAAGCATGCTGCATGTCTTGTTATACAGTAGCAAGCTCACAGCATGGTACACAGTGTGCTTTACAGCATATGTCACCTGCAAAACTCACAATCATGTTCACAGCATGGTCACAGCATGGCAAAGCTATCACATGGGCTTACCAGGAACTTCCCTCCATTCTACATCTACCTCTCTGACAGGTATGTGCAACTCCTGCGCCAAGTAGATCAGCTCCACATCAAAGCACCATCGTTTTATTCGCTGGTTCTTGTATAGAGATTGGGCAGCTCTTCTTGTGAAAAGCTGCGTCAACACAACAAACAGTGTCAAAATATTTATTTTGCGCTATATATTTCAGGCTTTGTTCACTATGTTTCTATGATGAACAACTGTCTTTTGTCCAGTTACGTTTTTGTACAGGGCCCGGGCAGCTCTCCTTGTGAACAGCTGCGCCAAAACAACAAACAGTGTCACACTGACTTGGCTATTTCATCAACTTTTTGTTGTTCACCATCCTTCTACACTGACACGGCTGTCTGTCATACAAGGCATTCTTCTTTATAGTTTTTGAATTTGATCCATCTCATGACCACTTGAGGGCTGCAGAACATCTGAACCTCCATTTGCAGATTGAGGAGAACAGGGACCATAAAATTGCAACAGGGACTAGGGAATCGCAATGGGAACCAGGGAATTTGCAACGGTAGCCAGGGGATTGCAATGGGGACCAGGGGGTTGCAACGGGGACCAGGAAAAAATGCTCAAGGCTTCCACACAGAGCATTGCCTGGCACCACTGTGTCAATGCATCTGTCTCAACTATGTTGCTTTGGGGTAGCGCAGCATGAACGTTCTGAGCAAGGATTAGCTGGAAACAATATAGCTGTCTCAAAGACATGGCACTGTTTCCATGCAACGTGGATGATATAAGTAGACATTGTGTGATATAAGCTTGAAACGCTGAAGTCCGCCGTGATGCAATGTGGACAATGTAAGTATGAGCTTGAAACGCTGAAGTCTGCCATGATGCAATGTCAAAACTGTACCTTGAAGCCACACTGGGTATCTTTGACTTTGTCTCCAATGACCATCATGACAAGCAGATGGAAGCCGCGCATCAATAAGTTCCTGCACATCAGAACAGCAGTCTATTGCTGAATAAACAACAGCCAGATTGCAAGCAATCCACACTCAGACTGCTCAATGCAGATCACAGAACTCCGCCACTTTTGCTGCATGTGAGAAGTACGCTGCGCAATACGCTGTGACCAGGTTTTGGCACAACACTGGTATGTTTGAGCCTATTTGGTGTCACAAATGTCTTTTGGCATAGTCTGCTCTTGCCGGCAGTTTGCTTGTGCGTTTGCAAACACATTCATCGTGATGGTGGTGCCAATGACAAAAATGCATCCACACTCCAGGTTTTCTTGTCGTCACCTAGCTGATGGTGCCACCCTTGAGCCATGTTATTACCCCGTTAGTTGGAGTTTCACATGCACAGATCACGACGCCAAAATGATCTGGCCAAGGGCTTGTTTTGCTGATGTGCTTAGGCATGCCAACCTCCACTGCAGGTGGAGCAATGCCTAAGGCAACTTCACCAATCAATGTACACAACCAAAATAAGCCACACACAGCACATAAACAGCACGTACATTTCTTCACAGAATGGCCAAACTACGATAATTTGCAAACTGTCAAACAGGTTTACCTACGGGGTTTAATCATACACAAGGGGTCAACATAGAACATGAGGTATACAGTTGTATGCAAGATGACAGTAGTGTAATACAGTGTACCTGTGCCAGGCACGTTTGTTGACTGCTGCTTGCTGCATGTGGGCTCGGGACCCGATCACCATCCCCAGCTCACTCTGCTGCTGCAAAGCCCGAGTGGATTGTACCTGACCTGTGAACACACTCAATATAATAATAATAATAATAATAATAATAATAATAATAATAATAATAATAATAATAATAATAATGATGTTAATAATATTAATAATAATAATAACAATAACAATAATAATTAAATCGTGTACATAGCCAGCAGGCATCAGGTTCATGCGACGCAAGTCAACACACTGTGAACACACTCAAGATGCTGTCATACATGAGATGTTCATATGTATGTATGGTACGTGAACATCATATGTATACGCGTCATATCTGTGTGTTGAAGGATTTACTTGCTAGGGTTGATCAGCTGTTCAATGCATATGAGAAATGAGATTCATGTTCTGAAATGGCAAGACAGTATTGCATATATGCCTGCTGTGTGTAGCATTTATATATATGTATAAATACATATATAGCATGACAGATATGCACAATCCGGAGTAGCAGCTTGTACAACCTCCTTTTGTAGATCTTACGTCTCATCATATCTCATAGCAGCTGATCCCACAAGAGGCGCTTTGCTGATTGTCAAACGGTGCATTCTTGTTTAGTGCTTGTCAAAACTGCCGGACTGGTAGACCTTGTAGAGATGCACAAGACAGACTGCTTTGGACAAACAAGACTTGTACGCATGTACCTAGCTCATCATGAGCTGGAAAGCGGACTTGTTATCATATTATGATTGTTGTTTGGGAAGGCACAACAGATAGCTGGAAGCTGTACAAGCTATACAGGCAGAGGTTTACCTTTCAGCTCTTATAAAAAGGTAATTGACAGATGACTGCCATAACTCATAGGCTCATGGGCCTTTCCCCTTTTTGATGAAGTGAACTTGTACATAAACATGCATTACTATCATACTAGTTGCACATGAACTATTATCATTCTTATTAAATGCGCATTAACATGCACTATCATCATTAAACATGCATCTACATGTGAGGCTCAACTGAAGTGCTGTGGTTGGCTAACCTGGGTCTGTGAGGCTTTTCATTACTGCCTCAAGCTTGGCTAGGTCTGAGATCCTGGTAGCGCCATCAGCATCTGCCATCAACAACTGCCGCCCTCGCGCTATCATCATGCCTGCCTTCACTGCACCCCCCTGCACTGACACACAGACACTGTTACAGTAACAGTCACCGCAATAGATACCGTCACGCTCCACCAGAACTACTGTAACTCAGCTGTAAGTACTGTATGATCATGCCTGCTTTCACTGCACAGCCCTGCACTGACACACAGACACTGTGACACACGCCGTAGCAATCCACCAAAATTGCTGTGTCAGATACTTTGGCTGTAGGCTCTGCGTGTAGGCCCTGCAGCTTGCATGCTGGTGTTGAGAAAGATGTGATAAGCCTCCCACAGGAGTTGTGTTTGGCACGGTACAGCACAGCACAGCACAGCACAGCACAGCACAGCACAGCACAGCACAGCACAGCACAGCACAGCACAGCACAGCACAGCACAGCACGGCACGGCACAGCGACTGGAGATATGCAGCACTGCCTGCTGTCACATAAACAGCACAGCAAGTGTCATAACAAACATGGAGCTATAGCAGGGTGAGCAGTGTACTGACCTTGCCCATGTTTCTGGACAGCCTGATGACACGCACTGCTTCAAAGCTGTACTTGCGCACGTAGTCAAAAGCGATTCTGCAGAGTAATGTTGTTTGTCGATTTGTATAGATGTGCATTGGGTTTATTGGACCACACATACAGGGGAGGAGCATACAGACATGCAATCGGTCATCTACAACAACTCAATTGAGGCATACAAACATAACAAAGTGAAAATGGTAACAGGGCAGCGCGCTTTCAAATGAGGCATGGACATTTGCAGAGCAGAGCATCAGCAACAGTTCAGCATCACAAAATGCAAGTCCGAAGGTGTCTTGCATACCCTGATGTGTTGTCCTGGCTACCATCATCCACAATGATAATCTCATATGTGAAGTTTATGTCTTGTGTGTCCCTTCTGTGTCTTAGATACCTGTGTGGCATATGCATCTGTCTCATCATTGTGTTTGGATGTAAATGCCATCACAGCATCTGTGCACGTACCTTGTCGTCATATGCGTCAATGCATGCAGCCTTACCCAATAAGATCCTCTAGAGTGACCGGCAATCGATCCTCTTCATTGTATGCTGGGATGACCACCGAGAGGGACTTTGTTGCCTCTGCAAAGATTGAAGGCGGTGGGACCTGCAAAATATGTGGTGCTGTGGATCACAAGTGTATGTGTATTGCTTTGACAGGGAAGGTGCGTGATTGCTACAATGCAAAAGTTGTGCAGCTTGTGAGCACCTTCTCAAATGAGTTGGGATCCTCCAAGAAATGCTGGGAAGCCTCAAAGTGGCTTTCAGCGTCTACGCTGTTGAACCACTGTGCTGCTCGCCAAATGATAAATGTGACTGCTGTCGCCTGAACAAGGAGGAGGCATCAGTCACAAGCATGCAACAGCACAGGCCTTCCCAGAGCTCCGCGCAGCCTTCTCGCAAAATACAAAGGCTTTCATCCGGCAAGAGGTGTACGGCATGTGCAACGTCGCACCAAGGCTAACGTTGTCGTCGTGGTAGCAGCAGTCCACATCACCTACAGCGAAGAGGTCCCCGCAGCTGAGTGCAGGCACTTTTGCCGCTGCTCTTCAAGTGCTGTTGCACAGACAATGAACCCACTAAGAATTTTGAAGCTATATGCAACAACAAAGGCGATGCAACGGAGAAGTCAAGGCTAGATGAACGACGATACATCTCCTGCATGCACTTCCTTGAGCATGCAGCTTGTGCAAAACATGTTGTCAGCGCGCAGCATATAAACTGACCTCTATCATCAAAACCACATTTTGACATAAGCGTTCAGGCTGCGCCTTCGTGTTTTTCTGGTAAGACAGACACGTTCCGGGTTACAAAGATCACTGCAAGCAAGCGCCAGATCTTGCTTGAAAGCGTCGAGCCTGAAGGAGTGCTTGTGCGCTTATCAAGATAGCAAGCCTGCTGTTTGCTCACAAAAGCAGTGGCATGGTCTTGTGCCCCTGACAGAAACGGTGACAAGCCTGACCTGACGCACTGTTCCTACATACTTCTCACCAACAGCGCATCCCAG
>JAABUK010012397.1_pt1 | contig 10865 bp, 11 predicted proteins | sample 5559141 | NCBI WGS metagenome assembly JAABUK01 (sample SAMN10711869, study PRJNA513367) | rock metagenome | isolation source: Antarctica rocks | place: Antarctica: Victoria Land, Pudding Butte nord | collected 2016-01-03
GTGGCCGGGCCTACCGCGGCATCAACATCGTGCTCTTGGCCATGACGCAGTATGCCCACGGCAGCGACGACCCGCGCTGGATGACCTACCGCCAGGCGGCCGAGCGCGGCTGGCAGGTGCGGGCCGGTGAGCGCGGCACGCCAGTCGTATTCTTCAAACGCCTGGACGTGCACGAGCAGCCCGAGGGCGGCAGCGACGCGGGCGAGGCCGTCGTGCGGCGCGTGCCGCTGCTGCGCGGCTTCACGGCCTTCCACGCAAGCCAGGTGGATGGTGTGCCGGCCTACCAAGCGCCGACGCTCGACGAGGCGCCCTGGCGCAAGCCCGACGCCCCCGAGCTGATCGTCGCGCGCAGCGGCATACGCGTGCGGACCGGTGGCAACGAAGCGTTCTACTCGCCGACCCTGGATCTCATCCATTATCTAAACATGCAAGCTGTCTCACGTCGCTCGTTACCTAATTAATCGCCCACGGAGCTCGGTTCAGCCGGAGGTTTGTTTCTGGCCGTGCGGGCGTGTTCGGGCCGTGTGTTGAGCCTTGAGGTAGTCAGCGGTTGTCCGTCTGGCTGCTGGTCTTGGTTTCGATGGGTATGCGACCGAGCAACATGAGGCCGAGCCCGATCAGCGCGACGGCGAGTAGCACGCCGGCCAACTTCTGACCGGGTGATGCGGCGAGGGCCGGGCTGAGCGTGGGTCCGGCAAGCACGGCGACAAGCACGAGGACGGCAATGGTTTGCAGGCCGCGGGCAGCGAGCTTCAGCTGTTCTTGCCGATGTTGCGGCGTGGCGGGCGGCAGAGTTGGCAATCTCATGACTGGCTCCTTGGAGGCGAGTGCATTGCAGGCTCAGGTGGTGGCACGCGCCTTAGCTGACTGATGGCGTCTGGTGCCCGGCCTGAGCAAAGGTCGCGCCGTGCTCGCGCCCGTCAAGGACGCTGCGCGCCGCCTCCGGCGGTGGCCTGCGGCCATCCTTGACCGCCGCTGCGCGCGACGCGGCGGAGAGATGTGGGCGGGGACAGAGAAACGGCCCCGAGCCGAACCGAGAAACTGGATTTGGGGTCGTGCTGGGCGGCGGAACTCAAGACTTTCGCAAATCCAGCTTGAGCAAGTCAGATCAGAGGCTTACATCTTGCGAAAGATATGATCGAAACCACCCCCTCCGAAGCGGCCCTTGGGTATGCCCGGGTCAGTACCCACGGGCAAACACTCGACGCGCAGCTCGACCAACTTCGCAGCGCGGGCTGTGCCAAGATCTATCGCGAGAAGGCGAGCGGTGCGCGCTCTGACCGACGTGAACTGCAACGACTGCTCAGGGCGCTGACTCCTGGCGACGTCGTGATGGTCACGCGGATCGACCGCCTTGCCCGCTCCACCTTCGATCTGTTCGCGATCGTCAAGGCCATTGCAGATGCTGGGGCGCAGTTCCGCTCGCTGGCCGAGCCGTGGGCCGACACGGGCACCAGCACCGGCCGCTTGATGCTTGCCGTCCTCGGCGGATTGGCCGACGTGGAGCGCGACCTCATCCGCACCCGCACCGCCGAGGGGCGTACCCGTGCCACAGCGCGCGGGCAGCACATGGGCCGCCCTGCAAAGCTCAGCCCGGCGCAACGGACGGAGGCGCTTGAGCGTCGGGCAGCCGGTGCGACCCTTGGTGAGCTGGCCCGCAGCTACAACGTGAGCCTGTCGGCGATATCGCGGCTGTCGAGGCAGGCAAGGGCTGAGCCGTGATCCCGTGTTGCGCCGGTTAGGCGAAGATGGCCTGGTCATTCAGGACTGCGCCTGGGTGCGAGTGGGTCGGCAGGTGCCAATTTCGCTTCCAAGGCGGCGATGTGACGCTGCTGCTCCCGCGTCCAGATCGCGAGGGCTTGGACCTGCTGGGCCAGGACGTGGGTTGCCTCGCGCGCGACTTGCAGCTCGGTCGCACCTGCCTCTCGCGGCGGGCACGGGGCCGTGCCACGAAGTGCACGGACAGCGGCCTGGAACTCCTTCAGCAGAACGGTGGCCCTGTTGGCGGTTGCCCGGCTGACACCTGCCTCTGCGGCGAGGTTTGTGACGGTCAGGCGGCCATCTGTTGTGGCAGCCTGACCTGCTAGCAGTCGCGCCATAGCTGCACGCAAGGCGATTTCGGTGGAGGCAGAGACGCTGATTGTCATCCGGGTCCTGCCTTGGCCAGGGGTGCGATCAGCCGGCGCATGCGGTCCCGTTCCTGGTTCAGCGCTATGCGCTGCAGCGGTGGCAGGCGCTTGCGTGCGAGCAGCTCCTCGGTCTGGGCAATGGCGGCCTGCCACGCTGGCAGATGCCGCATCGAGATACAGGAGTTCGGGCAACGATCAGGTGCGCATTGTGAGAGCCGCGGCGCAGCTGGGCTGCTATCCCGCACTGTGTCGAGGCAGAGCGCCGTCCCGGGATCGAAGAAGCAGTCGTTGAGCAGGCCCGCATGCAGGGTGCGGGCGAGGTGTGCCAGCATCGCGCGGAGCTGGGCCTCATCTACGACACGGCCAGGCAGGTCCTCCAGAACGTCGCGCGTGCGATGGAACTCTGCGGCGAGGCGTCCTGCAGCTGGGCCTGCAAGGGTCTGGTTGCGGCGGGCGGCATGTTCGTAGTGCGCTACGGCGTCATCCAACTGGCCGAGCGCGCGCTCCTGCTCGATCTCTGCGCGGAAGCCCGACGCGGATGAGCCGGCGTAGCCCTGGAACATGGCAATGGAGGCGTGCTTATACTGAATCTTGCCCGCGACGACGCCAAACGGCCGGTTGGCGATCCACCAGGCGATGGTGCGCCGGAACTGCCGTGTGTTGAGGCGCCAGGGCCGGTCAGCAACCTCGGGCACGGCCGGGTTGGCGGCGTCGCCGAACTGCTTATCAAGATGGGCACGGAACGCATTTATGCGTTTGCCTGCGGACATGAACCCGCGACTTAACGTGGTGGTGCGATCCAGGCCGCCCCAGAGGTGGGTGTAACCTTGCCGTGCGCGGAACGGGGCGGAAAGCCGTTCGGACACCTCGATGGCGCGCGCGGCTGGCGCAATGGTGACCCATTCCTCTGATTGCCCGCGTGCAGGCCGATCTTTATATGCGATGCTTCGGACGACGATGCGCTCGACCAGGCCATCGGCGTTGCGTGAGTGCGCCAGGCAACCCGGCTGCATCGCCTGCAGTTCGGTGTCCCGCATACCCGAGAAATAGGCGACGACGATATAACAGGCGGCCTGGAGGTGCTTCTCCTCGCACCCGAGGCTCGCGGGATCGAAGCGCTCGCGCCAAGGGCGTCCTAGATCAGGATCGTCGCTGATAGGCGTGTCGAAGCCGCCAATCTCGGTGCCGAGCTCGGCGACGGCGTCCCATAAGCAACACCAAACGGCCTCGTTCTGCTGGAGATTGACGGCGGCGAGCCCGGTCTGCAGCCTGATCAAGGCGTAGTTGAGTGTGTGGGACCGGCTGTCGCCTCTTGCACTGACGCGCGGGTAGGTGCCGCAAGGGCGCTCGACAGACCAGACCGGGATGCCGCGTCCCGCTCGGCGGCGTGCCTCGATCCAGGCTTGCATCCGCCGCAGTTCGCTGCCGGGGTAGGGATGGCGGTGCCGCGTCGCATGGTCCTGCCTTAACTGATCCAGCTCGGCGCGTGCGGCCAGGATGTCCCGGGAGAAGTGATCGATATACTTGAGCGACCAGCGCAGCAGGGCACCTATCACCGGCTCGGGGATGCGCGGCGTCAGGTTTTCGCGGGAGTTTGGTCTACTACGGCCGGCCACCCGCCCCGCGGTGCGTCCGCCCCAGGGCGCGAAGCGAAGACCGCCAAGCGTGAGAACAGGGCCGAAGCGGTGCAGCAGCATGATCGGTGCCAGGCGTGCGCTGATGCGTTCTGAGGCCATTGGAGGGCCGGAACGGAGCATGGTCAGGTAGGCATCGAGCAGATCCTGGTCGATCGCAGGAACATTGAACGTCCCGAGGCGCAGGCAGACGAACGAGGCGAAGCGGCGCAAGTCGGACAGCATGGGCCAGCACGATACAGGCTGCGGCGCCAGCCAATCCGTGCGCCGCTCGTTAAGCAAGGCGTAGAGAAACTCCTTGGCTGTCAAGCGCTCCGCCGGGCTTGGGATCGCCAGGAAGTCGATTTTCTGGAAGCTTCGACGGACGTTGTCACGGAAGATGCCGGGCCGCAGATCCCAGCAATCATCGCCGAAGCGCGAAAGGCGGGCCGGGTCGGTGCCGGGTCGCAGGGCAGCGCCGGCGAGCACGACATCGTTGTCGCCTCGCACCTGCGAGCGCAGGAGGCCGAGCTGGGTTGGTTGCGCGTTCATCCGGCCGAAGCTTCCGGCGGAAGATAGGGTAAGGGGACCGACGCGGCTGCGGCACGCGCGTCCTCGACAACTGCGGCGGGAAAGGCAGGCAGGATCTGCTCGGTGATGCGCCGGTGAGCTCGGCCGAACTTGGCGATCCAATCGGCGGCTGACAGACCCTCGCGTTGCAAGAGCACGAACTCCAGGAAGGCGAGTAGGACGGGCAGCTTGCGCGCCGTAATCACCGCATTGGAGCATTCGAGACAGCCCCAGAATGGGATTGGGCAGGCCTCCCCGGCCGGACCGAATGGGCTGTTGTGGAAGCCGATGCAGCTCGCGAGCCAGACGTCCTGCTTGCCATCGAGCAACGGCACGATCGCGCTTGCGGCTACGGGCAGGGCGGCCGTGTGGGGGGCCTTGCGCATGGCGTCCTCCTCGCTAGACAGGATGACATGCGGCTTGAGGGCGCTGTCGAGGGCATCCTGGAAGGCGTCCGACACGGCCTGCTGGTGAACGTGCCGTAGTGCCGGGATATCAGCATAGTAGCGTGCCGCCACGTCGGGTGTGTGGCCGACGGCAAACTGCTCCATTTGGCCATGCGTCCGGATGTACCACGCCGCCTTGTGCGTCTTGCGCAAGCGGGACAGCGTTAGGCGAAGTGGCTGATCATCGTCGTCGGCGAGCCCGTGCGCTTGCACGAACGCCGCTGCCGGCAACGGCACGTCCTCCTTGGGCACGGTCAGGCCGCCAAGATGCCCTGACCAGTGAGCCCAGAGCGCGTCTGTTCCGAGGTGATGACGGGCGTGTGCCGTGAGCTTGAGGGCGAGCCGGAGCAGACCGCCGGCAGTGGTCGTGCCGCGATCGGGGACGCGCAGGTGCTTCCACTCAGCGCCCCTTGCCCGGCGCTTGTGGTATTCGACCTCGACGTAGCCTTTGGACGGGTTCTTGAGGCAGTCGGCGCGCAGGCCCAGAAGACATTCGATCTCCATGCCTGTTTCGAGCCATAGCAATACAACGAAGCCGACCAGGTCGATCCGTGTCAGATGGAAACGCGCGTGCATCCCGATCAGGAACGGACCTCGCCGCTTCCAATACATTGCCAGATTGTAGAAGCGCCGGTACAGTTTGTGGTCAGGTGCGATCTGACCCGCCCGCGCAATCTCGGTCAAGGCGAACTCGTAGTTGCGCTGCAGCGCCGTGCTGACAGCTGTCCACTCAGGCGCCTTTGGGGAAGCGGAATCGCACACGATCCGGCGCGCAGCGGCCTCGACCTGTGATCGCCCTGCGGCGCGCAGAGCTGCCGCAATGCCGCTGCTGTAGGCATCGCGCGGACGGACCGGGCCACTGCTGCTGCCGCAGATGTAGGACAGGCGGACCATGGTGGGATGCTGCACCGCCTCAGAGTGCCGATCAGCGAAGATGCGCATGAGGTTGACGAGGAGCCCGAGGAGATGACGTTGGAACCGTTGCCCACCGACGGTCTGCGCGAGCCAGTCCTCGTAGCGGTCGAGAACAGATGCGGTGATATCTTGCACGCCGTCGATCACCGCGCTGGATGTTGCGAGAAACTGCCAGAAGCGTCGTGTGCCCTGCACTTGCCTGCGCACTGATCGCGCGAGAGGAGAGGGGCCAGATTGCCGGATGCTCTCGCGCAGCAGCCCCGCGACCCCTGCGGCGAGCAAAGGACGCCCCCAGCCTGTCAGGTCCACCAGGATCTCGCTGTCGCCGTCCACCCGCACCGTGAAACGGCGCTCGTCCAAATGCAACGCGTCGGATGCGCTGGCAGGCGCGCCGGCCTGGACCTCCGGGAACACGGCCCTGCGGCCCCTCACAACGCATCCCCGTCAGATGAAAAGGCGGCGCTCCAGCGCTCGACCGCCGCCTCGACCAGCTCGCGGCTCTCCTCCAGGTGCTGGAGATAGATGTATGTGCTCTCGATGCTGCTGTGGCCCATGAGCCGTTGCAGCTTGAGCAAGGGATCCCCGATCAAACGCCGGTAGGCCGGGCCATACCGCTCATTGCCTGTGCCCTGATTATCCAACACCCAGCCGATCTGCTCGCGGATCAGCATGGCCAGCATGTGAACGGCGAAGCTGTGCCGGAGCATGTGCGGCGACACATGGAGGTCGATGCCGAAAGCACGGCAGCGCGCGCTGGCGCGCACAAACACAGCCTGCCATGACGAGGGCGGCATCGGACGGCCACCCTCCGTCAACCACAGCAAAGCCGGCTCGTGCTCACCTTGGCCGGTTTGGGACAGCAGCCGGTGGCGCTCGGCAGGCCGCAAAAGATCGAGGCCGACCCGAACAGGGCCGCTGCCGTCATCAAGCACGATACCATTGTGAACCTGGCCGACTAGGGCGATCGAGTGCCGCATCCGTACATGACGTGCGCGCGTGGTGAGGCAGGCCGCTGCATTGGCGCGCTCGACCTCGGCGTAGTGCCGCATGCGTCGCAGCAAGCGCACGGGCAGGCGGTACTCGCGTCCCTTGACGCCCTTGGCCGTCGCCGACGCAAGGCGGACCGGAACGGACCGAGCCCCAGCCGGCACGTCGGTCAGGTGCGGCAGCTCCAGCGTCAGCAGGCTCGACGCCTCCTCCAGACGCAGCCCGGTCGTGACCAGGACTTCGGCGAACAGCGCGTTGCGCTCGCCGTTGCGGCTCCGTGCAGCTGGGTCCGGGCGCCCATCCGGCAGCCGGCCGCGGAGGCCGACGTCGCGGAACAGTAAGAAGCGCTCAATGTCGAGAAAGCGGACGTCGCCCTGCCGCGCGCCCCGCTCGCGGGCACGGTTGGCCGTGACCACCAGTGCTGCGCCGCCTCCGACCCTGCGCGCCCACCGATTCTGGTAGGTGAACGGCGCCACGGCGGTCAGTCCCTCTTCAATGCCCCAGCCGTAGAGCTTGTCTAAGGCAGCCACCGCTCGGTTCCATGACGCCGCAGCCAAACGATGTGCAGGTCCTGAAAGCCGACGGACCTCGTGAAAAGCTGCGATGTCGTCCCGATCAGCTTGCCAGGCTGTTTTGCCGCCCCGGCGCTCCTCCAGGAACCGCAGCCAGGTCACGATGTCCCGGGCATAAGCCTTGAGGCTGTTGAGCGAGCGAACGCCCATGGTGGGGCACGCGCGGAAGAAACGGTTCAGGTCGTGGTCGTAGGAGCCGTCAGAGCCGAGGACGAACGGCATGCCATCGCTGAGGCCAATCCGCTCCGCTGCTGTGATTGTCTCGGCAGGAAGCAAGTGGGCTACATCCCCCGCAATCACGGAGCGATGCAGGGCCGCTCGGTCTGTAAAGAACAGCTGGGGCATCGCCTGCGACCCTCCGTTGCTCCCTCGGAGCGCATCCAGAGCGAGAGGTCCAACCATCCCGCCCGGCAAGCAAAGAGACAAGTGCATACTGTCTGCATAAAGTGGCACGCCCGGCATTGATGATCGTCGGGCTCTTCCTGGGTTATCAGGTGTTCGCCTGCGCGTCCTACTTGATCCGCCAAGGCTTCGGCATCGCGGCCGGCTTCGTTCTGTCGAACGGCTGGTTCGTAACCAATGTGATCGGCGTCGCGGTGATGCTCTGCATCTTCGTGCTGGCTCACATCACCGCGGCGCTGCTCAGCTTCCGCATGATTACGTTGCTGCCGCACCACCTGCCCAAACTGATCGGCTTCAGTGCGGGCAACCGGGTGGATATGGAACAGTTTGGCCGCGATGCTGCACTGCTTGGGACGGTCCGGTCGCTGCAGACCATTCAGCGTAGCCTGACCCCGAGTTCCCCGGGAAATGCTGGCCAGACACAGGCTTCTCCAGGTAGTAGCAACCCACGTGCGCTACCCGGCCCATCGTCATGGGACCACGGTGCGAGGAATGCGGCAGGGATGGACTCGACGTTGCAGGCGGCAACCGATGTGCCGCCTGGGCAGCAGGAGCCGAAGAAGGAGGGGTGAGGTGGAAGACGAGGGGATCAGCAGCGGGCTAAGCAGCATGGCGCTCTATGAGCTGGGCCGCGGCGACGAGCGGTTCCAGCAACACCAGGCGAACTTTGTCTCATCCGTCGCTGCTCGGCTACGCGGCCAGGCGCCGGTGAACGTGCAGGCTCTCATTGCCGAAGTCCAGGCACTTCGGTACGAGAACGCCGTCCTTCGGGGCAACAACCAAGCCCTGGAACACGACCTGCAACGGTATGGCGATAACATTGGGGAGTGGATCGAGAGGTCCCATTGGTTCGAGCGCCAGCTCGCCCTGTTGAGGGCAGAGAGGAAGGCCAGCCCGCGGTAGCAGCAGTTCTGAACTTTGGCTGCCGTTCGCGCCGGGCCGTAGCATGGTGTCCTTGTCAACCTGAAGGACCATCATGCGACCGTTCGACCTCACCTTGATTGGCCTGCTGGCAGCGTCGCTTGCTGGGTGCAGCGGTGCAAACCTCAAATCAGCCAGCGACTACAGTGCTCCAGCAGTGCCGACGGTAAGGCAACCTTACTATAACCCTTACTCACCTTACGGCGAGGCCAATGCGCGGTGGACGCCGCCGGTCTGGAACCGCGACGGCACGATCACTCGCCCGGCCGACCCTGGCGTCGATACGGGGCGGGCGAGCTACGAGACCGCGCCTTGGGCAACCGGAGCTTCGGGGGGCAGGATCTTCGCCCCTCCGGGCACCTTCTAGGCTATCGGCGGGGCAGGAACGGCTCTGGCGACCGAAGGTAATCCGCAGGCGATCCGATCAGCCCCGTCCGAAGCTGCCAGTTCACGTGCGCCTGCTGAAAGGCGGCCAGAAAAAACACCAAGCAGAACGGGGCAAACTGCAGGCCAGTGAGCACCCGCTGCACCGTGCCCTCCGTTTCCAATAGCCGCCAAAACCAGGTGCCAAGGAACAGACACCCCATGGTCAGTGCGACGTACGCAAATGTCGCAGTCTGGCGACGGCGCCTAGCCATCCAGATGTCCAGCTCCGCTTCCGGAACTCCGTAAACGAATGCGGTCGCCGTCCGGTCCAGTGTGCCATCCAGTCGGCATTGGACCGCCCGGCGCGGCGTTGGAGGGCGCCTTAATGCGGCCAGCAATCCACGAATCAGACGGCCGTTCTGGGCAATCTGGCTCAGCGACAACGCTGCTATTGGTCCGCCAAGAACAAACTTGGTGCCGCGCCATAACGAGGCTCGTCTCGAGCGACGCTGTTTGGCGGGGGCGGAATTAGAGGAGCCAGCAACGGTCATATCGTCTGGGCTGGGAGGGTGGATCGGACGGAATTCTTTCGGGAACAGGTCCATCGTCTATCTCCCTATCGAGGCTATGAGGACACCAAGATCGTCCGGCAGCCCATCGGACTTGCCCTCGGTCCCGTCCGTCTTGCGCCAGAGGATCATCGGCGTGCCACGCAGGCCGACTGCCGCCGCCACCGCCTGGTTGGCAGCAAGGCGCTGATCGGCTGCCGCTTCCGATACGCCGGAGAGCTTGTTGCTTGTCCAAGCCGCAACCATGCCGTCCACTGGAAGGCTGAGCATGGACTTTGCCATGATTGTGCTGCGGCCTTGGTCCTCGGGATCAAGGACGGCAATGGGGATCACGGCGAGCTGCACCTGTCCGCTGGCCACATGGGGCCGCATCTTCTCCATGGCGCGCACCGACCAGGCGCAGAGCGGGTCGATGAACATCCACAATCTGGGTGCGCTCGCGAGGCCGGCCGTGCCGAAGAAGGTGCTCTCGGCCGCCTTTAAGGGCGACGCAGCAATCCCACGAGCAGGCTTTGGCGTTCCAGGGAGGGCGTCTCCGATCTCCACGGTTGGAACAGCACCTGGGATCGGCGCGACCTGGTCGTGGGTAAGGTCCTTGCCTGCAGCGTCGAACATGGCGCCGGGGATCACCCGTTGGTTGTCAGGGGTGGCATAGAAAACTTGGAAATGGCCGCCGTTCGGCACGAAAATGCCGCGGAGACCGTGCACTGTTCCCAACTCCGTGAGGCGTCCTTGCGTCATGGAGACCAGTTCGTCAACCGATAGGTCCGACATCAAACCCGTCACGAGAGCCTGCCCATCTGGGGCGACGTAGAGCCGCACGAACTGACCGTCCTTGCGGGCTACGACCGTTCGTAAGCCATGACTGACGCCCGCTTCACTGAGCTGCGCGCCTGCAGCAGCGACGTGTTCGATGGCTGGAGACCCTGTGGCAACAGGGACAGGGGCACTGCCAGCTGGGCGTGGCTTGTCGGGCGGGGCTGATACGGTCGGGAGAGTTGCATCTTCAGTGGAAGCCGCTTGCCGCTGCGCAGCGGTAGGCGGTGCTGGAAGCACGCATTGCGGTTCGGCGCTCACCAAACGGGGTGCAAGAACAATGGCTGAGCAGAGCAATAGATGGCGCACGATGACTTCTCCCGGATGGATGCGCCGACAGGTTTAGGGGTGGGTGGCGCAAACGGGAGATGCAGCTTGATATCAGACGTGGGTTGGTCGGAGGCTCGGGATGCAGGGTTAGTTTTAAGAAATCTCGTAACTGCCCAGCTTCTACTGCTCGGATCAGCCCACCCGCAACTCGGCGATCAAGCTGGAGGGGTTGGCGGCGAGGGTCTGCAGGATATTCCAGCCCTGCTTTTTCGCCGTCGAGAGAACCGAG
>JAABUK010012398.1_pt1 | contig 10864 bp, 19 predicted proteins | sample 5559141 | NCBI WGS metagenome assembly JAABUK01 (sample SAMN10711869, study PRJNA513367) | rock metagenome | isolation source: Antarctica rocks | place: Antarctica: Victoria Land, Pudding Butte nord | collected 2016-01-03
TATACTGTTCCTGCCAGCACCAAAGCATCTTGTGGACTAGACAGTCTCAGATGCTGCAAACGAACTTCAACTTTCGAAATGTTTTTGATGGTCCCTCTTCTCAGAAGTCCCAATACTGGGCATGTTTAGAGTTGGTTGCACTTGCAGTTGTGGTGCTGGTAGGAAACAAGACAGATTTAGAAGAACACAGGGTCATATCAGAGGAAGAGGGTCGGGAGTATGCTACCCGGTAAGCCTTGTCTTCATGATCACTGTCATGCTGACTGTCATTGCAGATTCTCAGCATCGGTCAGCTCAGGCTCGTGCGTGAGCAGCTGCCTGGCATCTGCAGGAATAACATGCTGTTTGTTGAGACCTCAGCCAAAACAGCAGCAAACACCTCAGAGCTTTTTGAGGTGGTGGCAAGGCAAATTGCAAAGGCCAACACTCCTGCTGCTTCTCAGCAGCAGACTGCAACAGCAACTTCCTCAGAACTTCCGACATCACAAGCTACTGCTTGATTGTCAAGCTGGCATAGCTGCATCATAGCTGTCTGCAACACCTTTAGATTGGCATGCAATATCATTGCCAAATGACGGATGACTGACTTTTGATTCTGCAGCAAGACTTGTTAGCAGTGCTCCTGCAGCAGAGTACCCAGTAGGGAATGTCACTCTTGTCAGACATGTCATTAGGCATCACAAGTTTGCCTCTGTACATGAAACGTCACGCTGTAGTGTAAAAAGGGAGCAGCACTGTCCATGGGTAAGTGCTGGATACATTTCCGATAAAGTAATTACTTGCAGAAGACAGTCCATGGCAACCACGTGTCTTGTGAAACCTCGTGGCTCATGAGTGATGTGATCCATAACACAAGATTTTACACTAAGACATAATCAACTGCATAGGCACTGCTGCATGCGCAGCATTTGTCATGGAGCGACTGCGGCATCGGGTGTGCTGCATGGATGGCAATGTCCAGGCTGACAGCCACTGCTGAAGCAGTTGAAGTGGGACTAATTTATTGCAACTTTGACAGGTCCTATACACCTGCAAGATCCGCCTACTCCTGGGAATGCACGTCCGGACTGTCGTTCAATGTTTACGTGGCACTGCCATTGCTGTGGTACCAACGGTTGAGCTGACATGCTCTTGCTACAGCCTGTGTTGCCCCTTCCACAAAATTTGCTTTCAGTCTCAAACAACATGTGAGTGATACTGACTGACTGCTGATCACATGAACGATCAATGAGGGTATGCGAGACACGACAGGAAGAAATGCCTGCTCCAGTTTGTGTTGCAAAAGCAGTGTTCAAATGATGTGCTGAGACTGAACAGCAACTGCACTTCACAATGTCAAAGGTTGTTGGCAGTGATGCATTTTGCACCAACGTGCGTATGGGCAGAAATCACAAAACCTGACTTGAGTGCACTGAGCCAAACTGAACTGAGCTGCATGGTCCTGTTCTTAGAGACTGTTCCATGTGACTGAGAGTTGCACAGGATATACAGTGGTCCTGACCAGACTTCTGCAAAGTTGGTTTGATGATGCCAGCCTCACTTGACCCTTTAAAAGAACGGTACACCTGATTTGTTTTCCAGCAGCAGCAGTATTGCAAATCCAAGCATGGCTGCTCGTGCATTGGTGATCTCTGCACGGGGGGTGAAGATCCCTGCATAGCATTGCAAGTAAGTCAATAACAGGCCACATGACTCCTCTTGAGCACACAAACGCTGTAAGACCAACAAAGGCCAATCAACCTGTGCAGGTTTTGCACTACTCACCAAAGGCCTCGCTTTTGGCGCCCTTGAGGATTGGTACTAGGGATGAGTATGTCACAAGAAGACTCAGAACCACTATACGCACTGGTACATTGGGCACTTGCTGTACAACTGTCTCTGCATGCGCTGACTCGTTGACAGCTGCGGCCAGGATGCCTATCATAGCCAAACGCCCGTTGATGACTTCAGGGCCTGGGCCGTTGAACTTCATGGCGTCTGCACAAACGTACTGTCATCAGCAAATCTGCTGAGAGATAGATGCAATGCAATGAAATGGCTGCAGGTGAACAAGCTTACCCCATAGTGGGACTTCATAAGATCTAAGCACTGAGGGAGTGACTAGTGGCCGAGAATTGCTGCTGCTGAGAGCCTTCCTGTCTGCCACTGGCACCTGCATTTGCGGCCCAGCTGTGCCGTCTCTATCTGCTGTAATCGGTCTCGCGTCGTAAGACCCGTTGCCATAAGCGCTGGCTTGAGCGGAGGACCCCAACCTTGGGCGCGTTTCAACGTTACCAAGCGGCTGAGACTGCCATGAAGACTTGCGTTGGCTTGAGGACTGCCTACAAAGCAACTGGCTGCACCCTTGTTTGTCAACCACAGGACGGACGGCTGCCACACTGCCATATGCATGCATGCCGTTAGCAGTAGTTGGTGCTGCTTAAGACTGTCCGGGGGATGATACTCGACCAGCTGTGTGTCTTGGATATAAAGCATACAAACATAAATATCACCCCAAAACTGATGTTGAAGGTCGTGAACACGACGACCATGGTCAACGAAGCTAGGTCCAAAGGGGCTCAACACGATCGAGACCTGCCCCAAGCCGTGCTGACGAGAGTGCTTCCGAAAGCTCGGAATGGAGGTCTCACGACCAGGAGGCGCTTGATGGAGGCAGACCATTGCGTGATGTCAAGCGCTGCAGTCCATAATTTGCGTCTTGCGCACGACGTGTTGATCTTGGCCTTACACTGCATGCACGACATGCCAAAGGTCCCCCGAACGTCGCTGTTGCCTGCCATGAGATCTTGATAGTGTACCAGCTTTGCAACTTTTCTCCACAATCCCCTGACGCATCGCAACAATGATGTTGTGGCTGTACTGGTTGGGTTACGCTGCAGTTTTCGGCACCGCTACCTGCTACGCTGCATATAAGGCAGCTGTGGTTCAGCGTACTTTGGCAGCTGTCGCTCGCAGAGGTCTTCGTGGCCTTGTCCATGACGTCACCGACGATTCCAAAGGGTGCACTATTACTCGGACTGAGTCAGGTGCTCTAGTCAAAGCCTCTCTTGCCACATGCGTGTTGCTGACATATGTATCTCTGTGCACATACCGAAAATTGTATTGCTTGCAGGTGTGCGTCTTGAGAATGCCACCATTTCAGACAGGGTGCTGGGCAGAATCGATAATCTGTACATGAGCATTACAGATATCACCGTGCATTTGCTTGAAATCAGGCTACCAACCATGAGCCGTCCATTGACTCTCACTCTCAGCGGTGTTACAGTGGAGCTCATGCAGCGGACCTTGCCGCAGGTATGCAGCTCTTGCAATTCCTGTACTTTGTGCCTACATCAAATGGCACCTTTCTGAGCAGCTCAAGTTCTGCAGTACTCCAAGCCAAATGCTCTGGCAGCTTTGGAGCAAGCAGTGTCCAATCAGATTAACACAACAAAGCTGCTCGCTGTGGAAAAGCTGCTGTGGGGTCACACCCCAAAAAGGCCAGGGGAAGGAATGCAAGGTATGTGTCAGATTACAGGCCTGATACTTCAGCACTTTGTGTTTGTACAGCACCAACATATAGCAGACAGCTGGCTTGCTGTTTGACAAGTGTATCATGGCATTGTTTTGGTTCACAGGGTTTGGCAGCCGAATGCGAGCCAGAGCAGCACACAGATTGCTGGTGGTTGCAGCTCAGTACATCAGCTTTGATGCAACAAACATTCAGCTTGTGTACAAACAAGCTGGCATGCCCGGTCCGCGCCCAACAGCTGACAGTCCCTTGCAGGGCATGGATGCCGTGTGCCTGACTGTCCGTAAGCTCAGCCTAAATCCTCTGGGTAAGCCCCTCTGCACCTACACATAAGCCTATTGAACCAGACTCAACAACTTTGTCACTTGCAGTGCTGACACATCCTGCATGCCTGCACATCTTACACACAACCATCTTACAAAGTTACAGTCTGCATCCATGTCTTTGTTGATGCAGAAGCACCAAAGCTGCAAGCCCAGCAAGCAGCTGATCAGGATGGGATGGCTGATGCACAAGCTGATCTGCGACAGCTCATTCCAGATCAGTCACTGTGGTGGCGAGCCACCTGCATACCTGGCTGGATGTGGCGCAAAGTGGCTGTCACGGAGCCTGTCAGCACCAACTTGCAGCTAGCTGGTTTGTGCATCAATCTCTGGGATTATGGCCTTGTGCCATCAGGCAAGCCAACACATTCTGACACATCAGCTGACAGCAACAGCAAGGACAGCAGTCAGACTAATGAAAGCCAGCCGCAGAGGGCCACAGACTACCTGCAAGCAGGTAGAATACGTCAACAACAGCACCAGTCCATCACTGACACTGATGCTTTGGGTTCAAATCAAGCAGACCCAAACGGTACTGCCAGAACTTCATACAAAAACCAAGTAGCAGCTGTGACAGCCACTCATACCTTGCTACGGCAATGGGGCGCTGAAGTTCTGGTCACCATCCATCCTGTTGGCTGGACCAGGCCCAAGGAAACAGCAGGGTCTCAGTCAGGGCATCATCATGGCAAAGCATCAGGGCAGCCGCAACACCTGCAAAGTCAGGCTTTCTCCAGGCTGAACAGCATCTGGGAGAGTCAGGAGGGCAGTGGCGATGAAGGATCCCCTAAGCTGGCCGTGCCCTCAACTGACTCCAGTGTCAAGTCTCTGTTTGATGGGCACCCTAGTAGGCAGCGGGCTGCTCACACTGAGCAGGACTCTCCAGGCTCTGATCCTGCATCTCCAGGAGCACAGTTCCCTCGCCGCCAGAGCAATCCTCTATGTACGTATCTGCTTGCATCTTCTGCCTATGTCTGGACACATGGTCAGCATGCACAGGAACCTGGCTTCTATTGGCATTCTCCCAGTACCAGTCTTTGCGCTTGTTGAGCGCACAGCTGCATGAGGAGGGTCGTGATGCACCTCAAGTGCTTGCAACAGGTACTGTTTGATGCCCAATTGCACCCAACTGGTGTGGTCTTGCAGACAATGACCAACAGGACGCTCACACTAACGGCCACCCCAACCATCAGCACCCGTCAAGGGCTCCAGAGCCACCATCGAGGCAGCAAAGTGAGACTGAACTGCCCTTTCCCGCTCAACCTGCAGCATCAGCCGCCCCAACAGATGCGACAGCAACTGTGGAGCTTGCTGTGAAGCTGCGCTCCTTGGTTCTGTCCATCAGCACAGACTCTGTGTGCGTGGCTCTGAGGATGATGGAACGCATGCAGCAGTACCAGCAGCATGCTCACCTGTGGCAAGGCAGACCTCAGGTCCGGTCATGCACCCACTGAGCAGCACACCATGTATCAGACCTAATAAACATGTGGATTCTGGATTTTTGACACTCCCTAGTGACATGGATGAAAGGTTGCACTTGGTTTTAGTTTTTTGGACCCGTCCACCACCAGCACATGATGCCACCATACAATGTGGGTCAGATGACACCAACAGTTGCAGGGAACCAGTCTTCTCCTTTTGATTGCAGGTTGACGTGGCAGGTAACAGTGAGGTGTGGTGGAAGCATGCTGGCAGCAATGTGAGGCGGGAGTGTCACTTCATCAGCCGGCGACAGGTATGCATCATGTTGCTGCTGCTGCTGCTGCTGCTGCTGCTGATATCAAGGCCGTGCTGCATCCAGATTCACCTTCATGTATTGGCCGACACAAAAACTAACTTGCAGGTCCCGTTGAGTGCTTTGGAGCGGCGGCGCAAGGCTCGCCTAGAATATCATGAGCTGTACACCAGAACCCACTGCCGGCTGCCTACATTCAAAGACCCCAACAGGTGGAACCCCTACAGCTGCTGCAGAATGCTGGCTGAAGGGCTTTGTGCCATATGACATTTTTGCTACCATGTATATGTTTTACTGTTGCTGTCATGTATATGTGTAAGAAAAGCATGCTTGGTAAGCAAGTTGGTTTGTAGTGAGGCAAATGTAGATTGTGCAGCTGTGTGTGATAATCGCCATGTCATGAGCAGGTCATGGTGGAAATGGGTGCAAGCAGCAGATGCCAATGACAAGGCAGCCTTGCAGCAGCTTGAAGACAGGCTCAGCATGGAGGAGATTGCCCATTTCCGGGCATTTGTGGCGGCTCAGAGCAGCAAGCTTTTGATCAAATCTGAAACCCATTTGCAACATGCTGTAGATGCTGTGGATGCTGTTGTAGCCAACCTAGGTCAGCTTTTGCCTTGGCACTACCACAGCTTATGTTGTGTTCACTCACACATGCAATAGAGGTCATGCATGGCAATACATGCACCTTTTTGCACAGACATATTCCGTACGTGTAGTAGGTCTTTGTCCCGACTGTTGTCAGTACTTGTAGGGCACGGTGACAGCGTTTTGAGAAGGGGTATGTTTCTGCAGGCCCACTACCGCAAGGTGTGGAGGCTCTGCTGCTCCACTCAGACAATGTAGCTCCTCCACCTGTGCAGCTGTCTCTGTCAGCAGAGTGCCCCAAGGTGGGCATCAGCTTGGAACTGGCTGAGGACTGGCCCACCCGCACCAACTCAGCCCCTGACACCATGTTCTATCACCTAGAAGCTGCTGTCAGAGGCATCTCTGCAGATATAAGGCCAACAGGTGACTCATTTGCATCATCTCAATCACAACATGCAGCAAATGCAGACCTGCAGGACCCAAGGTTCTGCCAACAGGACACATGTATGGTTTTCTGCTAGCTGCAATCATGCATGATTGACATCTGCATGTTGGCTGTCAGGGCAGCTGTTCCTTTGCAACAGACCATTGCGTGCATGCATAGCCTTCAGCATTGAGTGTACGTGATTTGCAGGTGAAATGGAGCTGATTCTACAATCCATAACTGCTGGAGGTCTAGCTGCTCCTGATGCTCCTTTGGCAAGCACAATGCTGCAGAGCCCATCAGCGCAGTGCAACCAGCTGCTGCGCATTGCGGATCTGCAGTCTGTGGCCATCAGGGAGGAGAGCTTTGTGCCAGAGGAAGCAGCCAGCCCACTGCATGCTTCTTCATCCATGTTTCTTGTGGCCAAGCTTGGTTACAGCCCAGGGGAAATCCAGCAGCCCACTGCTGAAGGCCCACCTGCACCCATGCAAGGGCAGGATGTGGATAAAGATGCACAGAAGAAAGCCATGCTGCGCCCACCTGGGCTCAAGGTTCAGGTATACAGCTTGATTGTGCATTGCATCCTGTTGGTTTCAGGTGCTCATTGCTAGCCAAAACACAGACTCTGTGCTGTTTTGGCTCATGACTACTTGAGGCTGACTACTTGACTGCTTGGCTGAGCATACCATCAGTCTTGCAGAATGTTGCTCTGCACCAGACAGCTATGCACACAAAGCAGTGAAGCTAGCAGCCTGAGCCTTACTGTTGATCTGAGTTTGCCCAAAAGCATCCAGGTTGCCTGTCTTTGCTGCAGTTGAGAGTGGCAGGAGTACAATTGCTGTACAACTCAGACCTTGTGGGCGCTGCCCTGGGCTTTGTGAACGAGCTACAGCATCACAAGAGCCGGGTGCTAGAGAGGACAGCAGATGCTGGGGATGAGCCTGGCCGGCCGCAAAACCTCACAGAGCGCGTCTTGCACAGCTTTGCCCGCCATGATATCCCTGTGGACCGCCCTGTCTCCCTGCCCCTCATCTCTGTGGACATGTACTGCCCAGGTACACAGATTGTACCCATGCAAGCTTCACACCTTGGCTACAATGTTCTTAGCATAAACGCAACTGCCTTTGCTGACCAGTCATGCTTTGTCACCTGTGAGGTTTCTGATGTCTGTGTAACAGCATGAAGCCTTACTGCAGTGTGCCAGTTGTATGTCAGCAAGTGGGTTTTGAATGGATGTGCCTCACCACACGCATCTGTTTGCTTTCTGCAGGAGTAGTTTTCTGCATTCCTTACACACACATGAATGATGTGAGGGGTCCTGACCACTTAGGGCCCTCCACATCAGCTTCTGCACAAGGGGACAGCTACGAGCTCATAGCTGCTCTGACAAGAGTACGAGGCATCCTGTTTGGCGAGGACTTTCAGCAGTTCCTCAGGGGTGGTGCTACACAGCGCTTCAGTCTAACAACATATCTGGATCTGTTCTGCTATCAGCCACCTGAGCACAGGTAACAAGACTTTGACGTTGCATGACATAGCTGTATTGGGGCATTACACTTGCTCAGTTGACACTGGGATTTGACACATTGTACGAACAAAGCTTTCCAGAAAAAAGAATGCAGCTGTATTGTTGCCAGTGAGGCTAAAAGTGTTGGCACTGTTTGCAGAAAGCGAGGTCCCAGGCAGCATAATCTGCAGAAGGTTTTCAGGTCACCAGAGAGGGAAAGGATGCAGCGCACGCGGCGCAGCAGCCATGGGGGCTCTGACTACTCCATAGATGATGACCATGAGATGGAGGCCATGGCCAAAGTTTGGGCTCACCCCGAGGACCTCCACCTCTTTCCAGTAAGTGCTCATTGCTGCTTTGCTACAGCGTGTCCCAATGCAACAAGAGATAGCAGAACTTGCTGTCTCAACCAGTCTTGACCAATTATGCAGCTCACAGGCAGTGAATACTGTCATCAATTCATGTGCTACATGCTTTTGTAGGGTATGGAAGCAGTGGACAACAAGCTGCAGCGTGACTCTGTGGACGCCTCCCAGGGCAAGAGCAGGCGCAGCAGCATCGGCTCCAACCTTTGGCGTGAAAGCCGCAATGCCTTTCTGCGCAACCAGACCAGTGGCGTGCCAGCCTTCTCCCTGGTCCCTCTGGCCAAGGTGTCTGCCATCAATGCAGAGCTGTCGCAGAAGATCTACTCCCTTCCTGCAGCTCCGGGTGCTACCAGCATCAGCGTTGCTCTTGCAATTGTTGGGATGCAGGTAATTTGCTGGGTTGCAGCATTGTTCTTTCTGGTGATTGACCAAAATTATGTGATGTTCCCAGATTTGACACATGAGCATGATGCAAAAGTAGATGCACAGATTACAAAGCAGAGAATTTGATCACTCCACAGCATGCCTCACTCATGGGTGAAAAGCCTGCTGCTTGTGTGCATGTGCTGTGCATGCAACAGGCTTTTCATCCATGAGTGAGGCATGCTGTGGAGTGGTCAAATTCTCTGCTTTGTAGGCAGCCACAAAAGTGTGTCAGTTTTGGTTGTTCTGCTTGCAGGTGTGGCTGTCTCCTTGGCAGGTGTCTCATGTCTTGTCCATAGTATCTTTTGTGGAAAGCACATTGAACAGGGTGGTGGGCCCAGTGCCAGGGGTCCCTCCAGCCACCCCCATCACCATGGCCACCAGCCGAGACCAGTCTGTGCCCACGGGCCTGGCTGCTTCTGCCATGAAGACCCAGCTCAAGCTCACCCTGTCTGTGGAGATCTCCCTTGTCTCCATTCTGTGCCTGGTAGGCTGTTCTGGCATACACTTCGCTTGTGAAATATCCTCTTCCTGTTTTGGACAGTTCCACATGATTGGCTTAGTTTGGCAGTGAGCTTGATCATTTAAACCAAAAAGCTAGCATCACTGGTGGCAAGCTGTTTTTCCAACTCCTCAGCTGCTTTATGTACTTGACAAGAGCATATGCTCTATCATGCAGCCTGGCAGAAGCCCAATGCATAAGGACATGTGTGCTACTGATGTTGTCTGCATCTCTGCTTCAGGTGTCCAGGACGGATGACTATGAAGATCGGAATATTGGGGCTTCTTCACAGTACTCTCACATGAGGCGTTCCCATGCTCCCAGGCGCCTGCCATGGTCACCGCAGATTGCAGAAACAGACATGGCCTTTGCCTGGAGCAAGTGCTTGGCTCCTGTCTATGCCTTCAACCTCATTGGCATCCGAGCAGCCTGCAAGTACAAGGTAAATGCTCCGCACTATTGAGCACCGCGGTGCCTCTTGCTAGACTAACATGCTGCAGCATGGATTGAAAAACCATATTGCCTTGTGCATAAGGGCTTGCAGGAGCACTGTTGTCAGCCTACAAAGTTGCTGCCAATAGAGGTGTGAGTTGGAATGTGTCAATTGGCTTTGCCAGACAGTCTGCCGTTTATCTGCTGACATGCGTCTGAAAGTTGAGCTGGCAACACCCTGTTCTGTGCAGTGCATGCTGTCTGCCTGCTGCAGCACATCATTGCAGTGGTTCAATACCCTGTTCATCTCTTTGCAGGGCACAGGAGAAGCCAAGCTGGGTGCAAAGATGGATGGTCTGCTAACTCGTGATCTCCAAATCCGGCCAGAAGCAAAATTTGCCTTCTTTATCAGACCCTTGCCCTCCAGGGCTAAGCAGCTGTCTGCTCAGGCAAACCTCTTCAGGCGCAGGCTACTCAAGGTTGACGCTGTCACCAAGGCTCGCAGAAGGTCAGAATGTCCATTCCACACTGTAGCAAGCTAATACATATGTTTTCCCATACATCAATCCGCATGTGTTTGTTGTAGTTGCAGGCAAGCCATGCTATGCTTGCTATGCTTACAGCTCATCATGAAGCCCAGAGCCAGTCAGAAGCATGCTCAGGTTTCTTGCCTTATGGTTGTGGTTGCCAATGTATCTGGTTTGCATGCAGGTGGTACAAGGTGGTGCGAATGGTGGTCATGCGGCAGCGCTGCACCCGACAGGCATTGAGGGACGCACCAGTGCAGCCTGCACGCATACACACCAACACTGTCCCCTTCTCTAGCTTCTTTGGCAGCCGTGTCTCTGGGCCTCAGCTGTCCCTGGTCTTCATCATGCACCCCCCAGACAAGTACCCCGGCCATCCTGACTTCAAAGCTCCCCCTCCAGCTGAGCTTGATGTTGAGGTATTTTGCAACTTTCTTATGAAATGACGTATATCATCGACAATAACGCTTCATGTCGTGCTGTGCTGTGCTGTGCTGTGCTGTGCTGTGCTGTGCTGTGCTGTGCTG
>JAABUK010012399.1_pt1 | contig 10864 bp, 11 predicted proteins | sample 5559141 | NCBI WGS metagenome assembly JAABUK01 (sample SAMN10711869, study PRJNA513367) | rock metagenome | isolation source: Antarctica rocks | place: Antarctica: Victoria Land, Pudding Butte nord | collected 2016-01-03
CTCATAACCTGATGAATGAGTGTATGAAGAAGAAGCTATCTACGCAGACTAGCAAGGAAGAAGGAAATAGGTCTCTGCTGAGTAAGCCGCCAAGGAGGACCTACAACAGAAACCGAGGCCGGAATGTTTAGATACGAGGAATGCGTGTCTCGAAAATGTTAACCATCTGTGAGGACAAATATCTTAGATATTAACAAATAGACTCTTCCCAAAAATGTGGCGAGCCCTTAAAAAACTTTACCGTTTGTGGAGCTCCGATGTCATGGCTAAAGCGGATACGCGGCTGATGATTGACTGATTGAAAACCCAGAAGCTTCATCATGGTAATCTGTCATGCCAAGGAGCGACGCACAATAACCAACGTTGCAGATTCCGTGCTGAGTCCTTTGACTCTAGCACGCATGCAGAAGGTGAGCATAGGCTCTCAGGTTAGGATTCGTAAGCTGCGGACGACGCATGCGCTCGGACTCCTTGAGCAGTTATTATATACGCCCGAGTTCCAAAATTCTACAGCGTAACATCAATGATTTTGGTATCAACCTCACTTTTTGTAGAATGGCTTCTGCAGAGCATTGCTTATTGCCGGACTCGAGTTGCGTGAATTCCAGCAGTCGAACTGGTTGTCTCGTTATTATCGGTTCGTTCCTTTCAATTTAAATCATGGCGAGGCGCATACTAAGATTACAATAAGGCGGCGGCTCAGCTGCTTTTGCAGCGGCCATTACGGCTGCGGCTGAAGCTGAGAGCGTAACCATAGTAAACAAAGGCCTACCGATGGGAGGTTGCTGCGTGAATGTCGGCTGTGGTACGCGCAATACTCCTCATGGAACGACTTTCCAATGAAAATAATTATCTTAATGCGCTCTATAGTTCCTTCGAAGTTCCTCATCCAGGCGGCGCATGTTACCAGCCCTCACAACAACGCTCCCCCGTTTCACGGTATACGCAAAACCACTGACAGGGTGACTGACTTCGCGGGACTCACAGCACAGAACCGTGCGCTTGTTGAAAGACTTCGACAGGAGAAATATGCTAATGTTATCGCCAACTTGGATAATGTCAAATACATTGAAGGATTTGGCAAACTCGTCCGGAGAGCCGGTCAATTAGCTGTTGAAGTCCGCTCTGGCCATAAGGACCAGGCGCCTTTTCAGATTCTGCCCGCGGATCGTGTGATAATTGCCTCTGGAGTCCGCACCAGTCTTCCGAGCCAGCTGGTTGACGACCTCGCCAAAATCGATTACCTAACCAACGAAACCGCATACTTCGAGTCGAAACGACCAGAGTCGCTCATCGTTCTTGGTGGTGGCTATATTGCGCTAGAAGCAGCGCAGATGTTTGCCCGACTAGGATCGAAAGTCACAATACTACAACGATCCGAATATGTACTCTCTAATCTTGAGCACGACATAAGCACCTGCCTGGCAGAGCACTTCAGAGGTGAAGGAATTGATGTTGAAGTGGGTGTTGACATCACTTCAGTGGTATCTAATGAGAACGGAGTAGTCGTCAAAGGCACCTCTGGAGGAAAACAGCGGACATTCACAGCATCTAGAGTTTTCCTCGCCACTGGTCATTGCGCCAATGCTGAACACATCTCTGATCTTCCGCTCAAGGTCGCCAGTACGCCGCATGGTGGGTTCATGGTTTCGAACACTCTGCAAACCTCAATCCCGGAAGTGTACGCCGCTGGCGATTGTGTTGCCGATTCTCCGCAGTACGTTTATACTGCCGCCGCGGAAGGGCAGCTCGCTGCGTTTAATGCTCTGGGAACGCTCTTTGGCCGAATTTTAAGGGAGATAGACTACTCAGCCGTTCCGTGGGTAATCTTCACATCTCCCGCTGTCGCAGGTGTCGGCCTAGGTCTTTCAGAGGCTCGTTCCAAGGGAATTGATGCCGACGCATCATCTCTCCCTCTTCGTCTCCTTCCACGTGCTCTGGTACAGCAAGACACGCGGGGTTTCGTAACGCTGATACGGAACAAAAGCGATGACCGCATCGTGGGTGCGCGTGTGGTAGCAGAGGAGGGAGGCGAATTAGTAATGGAAGCATCGCTTGCCGTGCGTTACGGGATCAAGGCCAAGGATCTGGCAGTATTGTTTCATCCGTATCTCACCTGGAATGAGGCGTGGAAACTTGCTGCGCTAGGGTTCAACAAAGATGTAAAGACGCTAAGCTGCTGCGCAACATAAATCCAAGCCCTGTATGGGCCAGGCAAAGTTCAGCTTCTGGGTTCCAGAAACCGAGCTCTAAATCAATCCTAACAGTGCTCACGCATCTACCCGCGCAGCAGCAAGCATGTTTGCGAAAACAACCCTTGCCCTTCTCGCTCTTACAGCCCACATTATGACGCTACTGGAGCACCGCGCGGTATGCATGCTTGATCAGTGCGATCGAGTGATCAGCGACTAATCAAGTGACCTATATAGGTCTCACGCTCCCTCCCAGACTTTCATAGTTCCTTTGTATGTCGCAGAATGAACAGCTTCCAAATTTATTTCTCTACAAACATCACTCCAATTCTCTAAAGCCTGAAATTCAAAATTGCAATACAGAACAGTACTCCTCTAACCCGAGTGCTTTGATCTCACGCCTGCCATGCTCCAAGTCTTCTGCACGCGATCTTTTGCGTTCACCAGTCGGAGGATTTTGACGCTTGCGATTTCTCTGTTTTGCGCCTGTTGTAATGGCTTCTTTGACATCGCGCTTCCTTTGTGCTTCAATAATGCCGTCGTAGGTCATGACTTTGGCAGTGCCGGTCACAGTTGACCTGATCGATAGTCGAGCTGTTTTCTCGTTGTTTTGCTCAAATAATAACCTGTTCTCGTCGAGGAGAATGGCACGGTCGGCGAACGCCTTTCCCGCCGCATTAGCCAGCTTTTGAAAACGATGTTTGTGAGGAAAATTAAGAGCAGTTCCCTGCTCAATCAGGGTCCGCATATATGTCAGGCTTTCACAGGTCACAGGGGTGCGCAGAATCTCATTGTGCGAAATTAGCTCTGTTGTCACATTAGCAGTCTGAGGAGCAATCGCTTCAACCTGCGGGCTTTCGGATCTCGTTCAGAACTCTGTCTGGATTGAAGGGGTAGAGTCCAACCTTAGACCAGCCAGACTTGATATTCCGAGATGTGAATAAAGCCAAATTGCGTGCCCGACTATAAAGCAAAGTAAAATGCTGTTTACCGACCGTGTTTGCACCTCCGCGGTACAACTGCTCCACTTGCTCACGATATGCAGTGTTCAGGGGCCCGAAAACACCAATCTATTAAATCTATACCTATTTGCTTCGCCGCCTCAGCCTTTATGAAATAAGTGGCAAAGAACTTTTACAATTGCCAAAATCAGGCACTGTGCGAAGGGATGGTATAGTGCAATACTGCTGCCTACTGTTGCCACACATTGTTAGAGCACAGGCAAATGGAAGGGGAACCGCCGCCGCTGCATGACGATCTCCTGACCGCGCAGCACCACATGATCCTGCATAGCGAACTGACCGGCCTGCGCATGCGAGTTCGCCCGGAACGGTGTAGCGCTGCCAAAACGACTCACCTACGGGAGCTCACAAGCCCAGGCTCACCTGCTCCGTTTTGCAGCATAGGGACTCACAGACGCAGGCAGCATTTCTTGTCAGCGCTTCGTTAATTAGCTTCGCAAGGTGGCGAGGCCAAGCTGATCTGCTTCGATGTAGCTCGAGCCACGACGCCAGCTGTCCTACATGCGGACACTGTGTGTGTAGGTGAGAACGCAGCACTCGGCCTCTGGAGAGTGAGGCAATAGAAATGGGATGGGAAGCTGACGTCATTTCCATGAGCAAGGCACACCGACAAGGCACAATTGCTGTTTGCGGCAGCTTCCAGATGAGAGGGGCAGGGGTTGCTCGAGACCCTGTTGGTCTCTATCTCATCGTTACGACGACGAGACGCTCATAGAAAGGTATATTTCGGTGCCGTAGCCCTCGGCCCGTTTCTTCCGCCATGAACTACGACGAGGATCACGAGAGATGCAGGTTATGGGAAGAAACGTGGCTTGGAACAGCGCTGTTGTGTGGGTCTACAGAATCAAGGTGACTGCTACCAAATATCGGTTCACAACTGCGGTTCATGCATCCATGCCTTCGTCTGATCCAACAGGACACTTGGCACATGCCCCTTCTTCCACAGGGCAAGCGACAAGTCGTACGATGAGGGATGGATGCATGTCACGTCGTCAAGGCCCAAATGGGTTGAGCAGACGGAACGGCGCTCAGCCCTCTGGCGCCGCACGATCCCGCTCAGCTCAGTGTTGGTTCAGACTTCCAGTTTCGCCGTCCGCATTACTGTTGGGACGTCATCTGGCATGTACCTCCATTCAACATTCGAGAAGAAATGTCACGCCAGTCGCGCCGTACTTGGTGGGTGCCTCAGCTCGCACCAGGCTCCTCTGTGCACGGTCTGCTTATATCATCAGAGGCGTCATGTCGATTGATTAGCGGGAACTTGCCGCCACTTCCCGTCACCCATGGTATGGAGGAGCATTCTATGAGAGTCGCATACCAAAATATCAAGCATCCATTCAATTGACGATAGATCCCAGTACTCAGGATGCTTTACGTGGCTGTATGGCATAGATCTTCATAACCCGCTGCATCTGGCTTCCAATCCATTGCCGCTGCCCAACTCTCAAAGGCACTCTTGGTGAGAGAAGCTCCAAAAGCCGTCCAGTAAGGAACCAACCCCCGAGCGCAGCTGCTCCTACATAATGATCATTAGGGACTGAGAGCCCTGCAATGTGCGGATATTGCATAGTCTTGTCATCGATGCGGCCAGTCATCATTCTATCTCCTAGATGATATGGGATACTGGCACACATAGTGTCCGCTAACTCTTGAATAATCTCAAATGCTGTCATTGATGCTGCGTCGAGGTTGCCATCGTTGAGATGCTTGAGGCAGGCGAGGATCGTCAGCTGGAGTTTGATGCGCGAACAGGAGTGTGAGTTGAAGATGTTGGCGATGAAGATGCTTTTGTAGATATCGCAATGGTCTTGGTAGAATCCTGCGTCACGCACACTCTGTGAGATGCACTCTAGGCCAGAGACTCGGGTGGGAGCCCAATCATCGGGAAGAGTACTCGTCCAGGCTAACAATCGCTGGTCAAGCTCGCTAGCCTTCTTCAAAATGGCCAAGACAGAAAGATCCTGGACAGTAATGTCGGAATTGAGTCGCGAGGCCAAGGCCTGAAGGTTTGCTACCTCGACGTTGAGGTCGTCAAGTCGGAATCCCGGCGTCTTGGGGACATCCTGGGTCATGGCGGGCCACGTGGAAACAATTGATGGTACAGGCTCCGTTTTGCGCAGTGCTCTTGACACAATTTGGCTGCGAGCTGCGAGTAGGAGTCTCTGGGATGTCTCGCTGGCGAATGGCAGTCGTCTGCGGTATTCGACTAATGCCATAGTTCCGCTCAAGTGAGGGCTATCGTTGGGTTTCAACATCCAGAACGACGATAGCCCCTCGTACATACCCAACATGAGGGCTGCCATAAGCACGTCATCGCCCACGTGTTCAGTGCTTTGCAGCCTCTTCCTCAAGGCTGCAACGCCTTTCAGGTACAGTGACCGGGAGTGTGATAGAGGTAGATGTGGTTTCAGTTGCGACCACGCCTCGAGCATGCATAAAGCCACCGCAGCAACAGCTGGCCTCAAAGGTGACGTAGAATCTATCTGTACCCAGACTGGATATAGGCAATCTAAAAAGCCTTGTCGGACCTCCAGATCCCTCGGCAGAAGGATGTATGTTGAGAGAAAAAAGCTGACGGCATAACCCTCATAATCTTGTGGTAGAACTCTAGGAGGACTCGGCGAAGAGAGCTTCGCCAAGTGCGTTCCTGCTATCCGCTCACGATCAGCCTTCTCGATAGCGTTCCTTCGGCGTCGTACGCTCTTCTCTGCCACGAGATTTTGGTCTCTCCAAGCAATATCAAATTGAGACTTGTAGCCAGGACATGTAACTTGCTTCTTCAAGCAATATGAGCAACTGGGCATAGCTTCATCACACTAGACCTGTATTAGTCTTTCCTCCCCGGACCAGATGTGAAGCAATTACCTTGATACGACGCTTGCGACAGACGTCGCAACCTCCACTTGGCTTTCCGGGATGGACCATGTTGTAAGAAGACTTATGCCTTGTTCTCGTGATGAAGGAGACACCTGATTCGCTCTGTTCGAAGAAACACTGGTTAGGTCGCAATGCATGTGCGGCGCGATGTTCAGATTGAGATACGGTCGCCCTGCCTGCTTGGCTGTTAGTCATCCGTACATGGCCGTAGCTCTACGTGTGCGGCTTCGCAAGCACTTGCCAATGAAGCTGCGGAAATGGATCGGATTGTCCAGGTAACGGATGGTAGTTACTGAAGATCAGTGGTGTTCCTCCGAGCGAGTGGCCGTGAGACAGCGCGCAAAACTCGCTCGAAGAAGCCTAGCGGCGTTTTGGCGCAGCAGCAAACAGGACCCGAAGAGGACTAGTTCACTACAGTCAACTCCTCGCTCAATCTGCTGTGGTTCGTTCCTCCATCGACCATAATTACCCATTCTCCTGCAAATCAAGGCTCACCTTGGCTGCGTTCCGGCCGAACAGGATTTGCAAAGAGCGACTATTTGAATCAGGCTATTTCGCCTACGACCCACACCATGTCGAAGATGCTATCGAGCTCCGTAATGGGCGTAGCATCCTGCAAGTCGGTGTCTTTTGCATCGCCTACCCACGAATGACGAGGGGGCTATTTCGAGTGTCGAAAGCTCCCATTATATATGAGAGTCTTTTTCCCCCTCCATGATGTAGTCAGAAAATTTCAGCAACAATCGCTCTGCCGTCTACTTTCCCTTCCCTTGCTCAGCCCTGGTATCCTCTCGACAATTATATCGCATCCAGATACGTCCGTCAATATGGAGCGGACCACAACTCCACCTTGCCCAACCAATGCCCGAGCGGAGAAGACCCCCAACAGGTTCGTCACGTTCTGGCGAAAAATCTACCGTCCTCTTGGTTTCCAGAAGGGGTACAACTTCCCACTCTGTAGGTGCAATCCACTGATCTCTTCCTCATCCTGCTAAACTTTCCCCAGTCATCATCTTCGCAGGCGCAATGACAGGCTTCACTTTGGCGCGTCTCTCCTACATTAATATCGCAGGCACCGCCAAAAGCAGCTTCGCCAACAGTGCTGCACCCGGCGAGTGGTACTGGTACAAAACCGGCATCTATCGAATCGGCATTACCCTCCACCTCGGCGCCATCCTGCCAGCCGGCTTCCTCATGGTCTGGCAATTCGTCCCCGTCATCCGGCACAAACTACTCATCTTCCACCGTATCAACGGCTACGTTATCACCCTCCTCGTCTTCGTTGCCAACGCCGGTGCCCTCATGATCAGCCGACGAGCCTTCGGCGGGACACTCGAAACTCAAGCGGGAATCGGCTTGCTCGTGATCATTTCAACTACCAGCATGTGCCTCGCATACTACAACATCAAGCGTCTCCAGATCGACCAGCATCGCGCTTGGATGCTGAGAGCGATGTTCTACCTCGGCAGCATCATCACGCTCCGTATAATCCTGAACATCTCCGCGCTCATCATCACAATGCTCAAATCTTACAACGTCGCTATGTCTTGCGACGAGATCACCTTCATTTACGGCTCCAGCAATCCAGTGAAGCACTTCTACCCCCAGTGCAGCAGTTCCAACTCTACAGTCGACGATCTCGTGGTCGTGCACGCAAGCTCTGGGTCCGGACGACCGGAGCAGATTGCTGCGAGCTTGGACATGAGCTTTGGCATGGCATTGTGGCTGGCGATGTTTATGCATCTTGTTGGTGTGGAGGCATATCTAGCTTTGACGCCAAGGGAGAGCAATCGGTTAAGACAAGTGAGCTATGACCGGCAGATGGAGAGGGGATTCAAGAACCCGGGGAGCGCGGGCTTGACGAGTGATCGCTGGGGAGATGCTGAGGCGTGGAGGCCGACGAGGAAAGTTGCGGCGATTTAGACAGAGGAGTGAGCGTGCTATGCGAAGATTATTCATAGTAGCAAGGAGAGAGGAGAGGGCCTTATATAAGAGGTAGGATGTACGTCGAATTTTACAAGACTCGCGTAGAAATTCACATCAGATAAAGCATCTTTCATTCTCTTTACATTTACCTTTCAAGGTGCGCGATCCTATACTGATCCTGAGCTTTGACTCTTCAAGTACTCTATCCAGGCTACAAGTATAACTACATGTTACGCAGATCAAGACGTGGCTCCTCTGCCATTATTTCACGGAGTATGCCGACGACGTCATAGCGCTCTCCCTCCAGGACACCTTAGGTACATATTGATCGAGAAGATAGGTGCTGAGAACGCTGGCTACGACATTCGATGTGCCGTGTGTATTACCCATCATGGCAGCTGCCCGGCCTTGGATGCTCCCGGTATCACTCTCAATCTTCCCGCCATCACACGGACTGACTGTTGCCTGGAACGGAACAACATGTGTGCTCCGAATCCTGTCAGGCTACCCTGATGGCTGAAAACGTCCTGGCCTCTGTCCAGACTCCATATCCAGCCCAGACAGTACATCATTCGGACCGCCGGGCGAGAGCATGTACGATGGACACGAATGAATCCTAAGTTAGTGGAAAGGTTCCAGACGTTTGGAGCCTCTAAAGCCACTGTGACAAATCCCACAGCATCTGAAGGTCTGGGAGACACCAATGCCGAGTGCCTTGAGCTGAACCAATAGGGCGATGAAGCGACTTGCCTGAGTCGCGCAAATTCAATCCAGACCGACCTTGCAGCGCTTTCCAATCTATCGATCCAGCTGCCAATTCTCCGAGATGTACTTGAAAAAGACAGAGCTTGAAGCTGAGAACGGCCGAATCTCTGATAACCGTGTACCATCAGAGAAAGACAGCGAATCAGATAAAGGCAAACCAAGTCAAGGAAAATCTAAAATATGAACGTCATATCGGAGTACATGGAGGGTTAGGAGAACTTGGGGGAGCTCTTGGTGCGAGCGTCACCGAAAGGCCACATTGTTGAATCATCTAATGGACTTCAAGACAGGAGTCTGAAGGTTCTTACTACCCAAGACACGGAGCAATCCGGCGTGGCATGCTCTGGAAGATGCTGAAACTTTGGTTTGCCAATTGACAGATGGCTGGTTTACAGTCAAATCATTCCTCAAGTTTGCCTAGAAATCCAAAAGAGAATTGCAGGTTCAAGGCCTTTTCTTCGTTCAATGCCAGCTTTCGAAAGCCTGTCTTGGCTCCCTCTTCCTCCTCCTTCGCGTCTTGCCCTACACCTCCCATCTTGCATCTCCCTCTTCACCATCTCAGGCCCAATCTCATTCAAAGCCCCAAGGGATTATCCCCCGTCTGTTCCTTCCCACCAACCTCCTCCTTCATCTTTTCCCTTTCCGCCGCCTCCGCCGCGTTCCTCTTATCCATATTCCCGCTCCCTACCCCAAATGCCGATCCCCAGGCCCCAGCGCCTTTCATCACTCCACCGACAAGCGGGTCCACCACCCCTCCCACTGGCCGCCCCACCTGTTCTAGTCCCTTGCCCATAACATTTCCAACCGGCGATAATTTATCTTCGATGGCACTGCCGAAGTTGTTGCCGTAGGAGGAGAGGGGGTTGTTGACCTCCCCACCCATGAATTCTGACATCCGTCTGCGTTAGCCATGCATGGACAAAGATTGACGCGAAGGGGAAAAACGCACTGCTCAAGAATCCACCGGGTGCTTGACCCTTCTCCATGGCCTCCTTGACTTTGTCCTGTACGCTGCCATCCTGTAGCTGATCGGCGTTGAGGAGACCGCTTTCCTGGCCTTGGGCCATGGCTTCCTGGACTTTTTGCTGGATTGAAGACTCTCCTCCTTCCGACGATGCAGATTCAGGAACCGCATCTCCGGCCTGCTGGGTCACTTGCTGTGCTACCTCTTTCGGGTCTTTGGTTTCGGTCATCTTGATGCGATTCTCTTGTTCCATGGGCTTTGCCAGGTGCGCGCTCGCTGTGGTGATGTTGCGAGTGAGAACGTGCGTTGTTTTTGGTTTTTCTTCGGAAGCGGTGTTGCTTGTGCAGTCGTGAATATGACCCAATGCGAGAGTATGAAGGTGGACCCGAAGCTGGAGTGATTGTGGCTTCTTGGAACGTGCCTGCTATGACGTCAGCTGAGCACCGCCCTCAACGGGGACAAGCTTCGACAGGGATCTTATCACACGCTGACTTGGCGCGCGCATTACTGACAGTTCTTGGGGATTGGTCTAAATGACTTCTTGCATCGAATAACCAGCCCTCAATTCATGGAGCAATAGTAGTGAGCACGCTGAAGATCGTTTTGAAGCCAGCAGACGCGTATTCTTTGCCGATCAGGAAGAAATCACTCTTGCGAGAGGCATTTGGGCAGGCATTTGGGCAAATGTACGTGGCAGCTTGTCGAGAAGACGGTGAGTCTCCCAAAGGTGTAGTACGTGAATCCCCCCCGTCGGTTGATGAACGCAAAGCTGGCATTGCGACTGGCATTCTCCACCTCTCCAAAGCAGAAGTCAGCCTCATTGCTGGAGCGACTGAGAATTGAACTGTCTCCTCCCTTCGACAAACATGACCTAGGCTGTGCAATTGCTCTACTCAAACGAATGCAACATCAGGATGCAGATCTGGACAAGATGCAGACCTCGGATTCATCGTGTATAATGAACATGGAGACAGTCACAGTCTGCCATGCGTCCCTCACAACTCCGAAGTTAGAGGGGAGGGTGAAGATAATCCTCGAACGATCCCCAATCCCGAAGGAGGAAGCCCTGGATTGCTTTACACTCTTGCTGATGGCCTCGTTTCTCCCAATGCTTTTTG
>JAABUK010012401.1_pt1 | contig 10862 bp, 7 predicted proteins | sample 5559141 | NCBI WGS metagenome assembly JAABUK01 (sample SAMN10711869, study PRJNA513367) | rock metagenome | isolation source: Antarctica rocks | place: Antarctica: Victoria Land, Pudding Butte nord | collected 2016-01-03
TACAATCAGGCTGTCCCGAATCAGTCGCTTGTTCCTCCCGTGCCTTCCCTGCTATCGCGCCGGCCATTCTCAAAATTTGCTGCAGTTGAGGTGGCTTATGGCGCTGGTGCTTCTAACTACAACGCACTGCAATTGAAAGTGGAGAAACGCTATTCCGGCGGACTCTATCTGCTGAACTCTTTTACTTGGTCCAAGGCCATCGACAATGCATCCGGTCATCTGGAAACTCAAAATGGCGATAACTCGCGCGTCAACATCCGCGATCTGCGCAGTGAGAAGGGCCCTTCCGGCTACGATCAGCCTTTTAACGACACAACGTCGATTGTGTATGATCTGCCGTACGGCAAAGACCGCCGCTTCGGTTCCGATGCGCCTTACGCAATTCAGTCCATCCTGGGCGGTTGGCAGTTCTCTGCTATTGATACCGCAACCTCCGGTCTGCCCATCAACCTGAGCTACAGCCCCACCTCCAATTTCCAGGTAAGCGGGCTTCCCACATACCGGCCCAATGTCAGCGGCAATCCCGTGACGCCGCAAGGCCAGCGCGATCAGCGCAATTACCTGAACCGCGCAACGGTACAGGCACCCACGGACCCAAGCCAGCCGTTCGGTAACGCAGGACGCAACGTCGCGCGCAGTCACTCTTTCTACCAATTGGATGCGGCCATGCACAAGCAATTCCGCTTGTGGTCGGAAACCAGCGCGCTGGAGTTTCGGGTAGAAGCTTTCAACGTTTTAAATCAAACGAACTTTCAACCCGCGAACGGAAATATCAGCAGTTCCTCTTTCGGAACCATCACGTCCACCTTCCCGGCTCGGCAGATTCAGTTCGCTCTCAAGTTGTTGTTCTAGCCAGCAAGCGCGCTAGCATCGAAGCGTGCCGGATATTTCCGCTAACTTGCGCCATTTGCCTTCTGTGCACCAGATGCTGGAGCGCCTCGGCGCAGCCGCACTCCGTTTTCCGCATGCGTTGGTGGTAAGTGAAATTAGGCGCGCCTTGGCTGCCGCCCGCGAAATTTCCAGCAACGCGGAAAACCTGGAAGCCTCAATCGAACAGGCTTTGTTCCGCTGGGCAGATTCTTCGTTGCGGCCAGTGATCAACGCGACAGGCGTTGTGCTTCATACGAATTTGGGGCGTGCGCCGCTTGGTGAGATGCGGTCGATTGCGGGGTATAGCAATCTGGAATACGATATAGCCGCCGGACGCCGCGGCAAGCGCGATACGCACCTTGCGGGCTTGCTGTTTCAACTCTTAAACGCGCCCGCGATTGCCGTAAACAACGGGGCAGCCGCCCTGTTTCTGGCGTTGCATGAACTGGCGGCGGAAGGCGAAGTGATCGTCTCACGCGGCGAGCTGATTGAAATTGGCGATGGCTTCCGCATCCCCGATATCATGCGCCGCTCCGGGGCGATTTTGCGAGAAGTGGGGACAACCAACAAGACACGCATCGAGGATTATCGCGAAGCAATTTCAGATCGCACGCGTTTGATTCTGCGCGTTCATCCCAGCAATTTCCACATGAGCGGATTTACGGGAAAGCCCGCACTAGCCGAGCTCGCGAGCCTCGCGAAACAAGCAAACATTCCGCTGCACGAAGACCTCGGCAGCGGATGCCTGGTGGATTTGTCCGCCTATGGAATTCGAGAACCGCTGGTCCAGGAAAGTCTCCGCGCGGGAGTGAATCTTGTTTCTTTCAGTGGCGACAAGCTGCTCGGTGGGCCGCAGGCGGGGCTGTTAGCCGGTGACGCGGGGCTGGTTCAGAGACTTCGTGCCAACCCGATGTTTCGTGCCCTGCGCATCAATAAGCTCATCACACAAGCTCTAGAGCGGACATTGCGGGCTTTGGTGCTGGAAGACTGGGACAGCCTCCCTGCCCTGAACATGCTGCGCCTGACCGCTGAACAAATCCGTGTTCGGGCGGAAGCGATGGCAGCCCAAATTCCCGGAACTTCCGTGCTACAAGCGGAAAGCGTAACCGGCGGCGGAGCGACACCGGAACAGACGCTGCCCACTTACGTGATTGCACTTACAAGTACCAATGCAGTGGCAGCGGAGCGCAAACTTCGTGCGGCTTTACCGCCTGTCATCGCGCGCATCCAGCAAAACCAGTTATGGATTGATTTGCGAACAGTGTTTCCGTCAGAAGAACCAGCGCTCCTGGCCAGCCTGCAAGACCTTTAGGCCCGTTCCTGGTAAGTGCCTTCCGCCGTGTTCACGCGGATCTTCTCGCCTTCCGTAATGAACGGCGGAACCTGCACCACCAATCCTGTCTCCATCTTCGCGGGCTTGGTTACGTTCGAAACGGTAGAACCCTTCAGGCCGGGTTCTGTTTCCACAACCAACATATCGACAGTCGCCGGTAACTCGACACCCATCGGCTTACCTTCATAGAACTCAATGTCGACCCGTAAGTTAGGCGTCAGATAGTCCGTCGCGTCACCAAGAATTTCTTTCGTCAGATGCATCTGCTCGAAGTTCTCGGTGTTCATGAAGTAATAATATTCGCCGTCGTCATACAGAAACTCAAATTCATGGTCTTCCATGATGGCGCGTTCCACTTTGTCATCGGAAGAAAAACGGTGGTCGGCCATGGAGCCGTTGCGGAGCATGCGCATGCGGACTTGAACGAAGCCTCGCAGGTTGCCCGGAGTGCGGTGGGACATGCTGAAAATCGAATAAAGTTCGTTATTGAACTTGATAATCATCCCAGGCCGCAGTGAAGTTGACGTGATCATAAAAAGGAATCTTCAGTATAGGTCTTTAGTGTTCGTGAACTTCCGTGCAACCAGGGAATGAGGCGAGCGCGACATTTCCCTTGTAGCCCAATTCCGTTTCAAGGCCGATCTGCGAAGTGTAATATCCATCGGCGGTCATGGATTTAACAGCGCGAAAGAACACCACCTCAGCCGGCTTCGTCTCCAACTTATCGGAACGTTCACAAATGGGTGTGAGGAATTCAATCTGCTCAGGCTCGGTCAATTCGAGAAAAACTTTGCCGTACTTTTTACGCGCGGCCTGATCAAGCGCGGGTACGCCCTCGCGATACCGAAGCTGCATCTCAGCATTCAACACCAAAGCGCCATCGATATACTTGGGAACCCCGGCGGCCACGGCGCCGGGCGTCACGGTATCGGGAATAATCAATCCCGCCATGCGGGACACAACCGCCAACTCATGCGCGGTGAAAAACTTCGGCGTGAACGGACCTGCCGCTACCGGAACAGTGGGCTGGCCCGCCTGTTCATGCATGTGCTGGCCATACAGTTCATCGGCACCGAACGGAAATGCGCAAGTAGTGCCGATGGCCCCGATGATCTTGAGAGAATCCCTTCTAGAGTCCATAAGCTAGATTTCTCCTTTCTGAAAACGATCGGCCAGATGATCCGCCGTACGTGCGGCTAAAGCCATGATGGTCAGCGTCGGGTTCTTTTCAGAAGCGGAGGGGAACACACTCGCATCCGCCAAATATAGATTCGGCACGTCATGCGTTCGGCAGAATTTGTCCACTACCGAAGTGCGCGGATCTGACCCCATGCGGCAGCCGCCGATTTCGTGGTTCGTGGCGGGCTTTTTACCCACAGAAAGAATTTCGGCACCCGCGGATTTCAGTATCTCCACCGACCAGCGATTCATATCGGCGAAGATCTTGTGATCGTTCTCTTTCCAAACCACGTGGCGACGGGCAGTCGGTAGGCCGAACATATCCTTGCGGTCGTAATCCAGGTCCACATAAGATTCCTTGTTGGGCAGCATTTCCCCGTAGGGCGAAAAGGTTACGAAGGCCGGATAGCGGTCTTTCACCGCCTGCTTATAGTGAGTGCCGAAGCCCGGGAGCGTGCGCGCCCAGCCTACTGCGCGGCGATTCTGATAATTGAACTGCGCACCGAAGCTTCTGGCATAATCGCGTTTGCGGTCATGCATGAAGCTTGGAAGATAGGCGTGATCCAGAAAGCCTTCATCATTAGTGGCGGGCTTGCCGATCATATCCGTTAAGCACGCCTGAACACCGCCCGTGAAATGCGGTATGAAGTTGCGCCCTAGTTCACCCGATGAGTTCGCAAGGCCCTTTGGGTACCTATGCGATTTCGACATCAGCAGCAGCGCCGCGGTCTGCGCACAGGCACAGGCCACAACTACTGCACGAGCTCGCACCTCGCCGTCCGCGCCTGTTACTCGATTGATGTAGCGCACGCCTGTTGCGCGATTCTCGGAAGACACCACTACTTCGCGCACCACGGCATCGTGCAGAATTTCCAGCTTGCCTGTTTTGAGGGCAGGCAGCATGTGTACATCGGCGGAATTGTACTTCGCCACCACATCGCAGCCCGCCATACAGTTACCGCAGAAGTGGCACGCCGGCCGTGTCTTTTGCGCGACGCTAAGTGTTGCCTTGCGAACATGAATAATCTTTATGCCCAGCTTAGCCGCGCCGTTCATGATGATGTGGTCACTGCATTTCATCGGCACCGGCGGAAGGAACTGTCCATCGGGAAGGTCCGTTAGGCCATCGCGGTTCCCGCAAACGCCCACTTCGTGTTCAATGATGTCGTAATACGGAGCGAGATCCGCATAATCGATAGGCCAGTCCTCCCCTGCTCCCTCGATTGATTTGCCTTTAAAATCGCGCTGGCTTTGGCGCCATGCGACGGCATTCCAGAGCATGGTCTTGCCGCCAACTCCCCGCGACCGCTCCGAATCGAAACCCGGAACTCCGGGCTTCATCGTGGGAATATGCCTGTCCTCGAAATGGAATGGCATGGCATGGGTGTTGAAGGCAGTCCGGGTGTTGACCTTGGGGCCGCCCTCCACCACAATCACGTCGACGCCCCGCCTGGCGAGGTGGGCCGACATGGTGCCGCCGCCCGCGCCGGAACCTACTACGCAAACATCGTAAACTTTGGCAGCCAAAAGGGTCTCCTACCAGCTCAGCAGTTTTTCCGCTTCACGAACCACGTCCTCTACCTGAGGAAGAATCGCGTTTTCCAACTGAGGATGATATCCCACCCACGTATCGAGCGCACCCACGCGCCGGACCGGAGCATCGAGCGAGGAAAAAAGCTCGTCCGCAATGCGAGCCGCGATCTCCGCCCCATAGCCCCAGGAGAGGGTGTCTTCATGAACCACCATCACGCGACTGGTTTTCTCAACCGAAGTACGGATCGCCTCCCAATCGTAAGGCGATAGCGAACGCAAATCGATCACTTCAAGGGAATGTTCCGGATTCTTGCGTTCCAACTGAATGGCCGCGAGCAGTGACTTCTGCACCAACGCTCCATACGTGATGACGGTGAGGGCGGAGCCGGGCTTAACGATCTTCGCTTTGCCGAACGGGATCGTGTAATCTGCGCCAGGGTGCGGCGAACGGTTGTATGGTTCCCGGTAAAGCTTCTTGTGTTCGAGAAAAAGCACCGGGTCATCGCTGCGGATTGCGGTGCGTAACAGGCCGCAGGCGTCGAGCGCATTCGAGGGCATCACCACGCGTAAGCCGGGGATATGCGTAAAGGTGGATTCCCCGCACTGCGAATGATAAATGGCCCCGCCGTTCAAGTAGCCCCCAATGGGAACGCGCAACACCACAGGGCAGGAAAAATCACCATTTGAGCGCCACCGCAGATTCGCAAGCTCATCGCGAATTTGCATCATGGCCGGCCAGATGTAGTCGAAGAATTGAATTTCTGCAACGGGCTTCATCCCGGCGGTTGCCATGCCCATGGCCCGGCCGACAATGGCCGCTTCCGCAATCGGCGAGTTGAAACATCGGCGGGTGCCGAACTCTGTTTGCAAGCCCGCGGTCACCTTGAAGACGCCGCCCTTGCCTTTCACCTCGCAAAGGCTTGCTTCGCGGGAGCAATCGGCTACGTCTTCACCGAACACCACGACATTCGGATCGCGGCGCATCTCCTCGGCGAGGGTGCAGTTGATCAGATCCACCATTGTTTTCGGTTCGCCGGAGAATCGCTCGACGGATTCGAAATTCAGTTGATGCGGGCTGTATAGATTGGTGAGTGCTGAATTCGGCGCCGGCGGCTCAGCTTCCAGCGCGACAGCGGTAACTTCCTGGATCTCCTGATCCACTTCATGCGTCATGCGTTGCAGCGCGTGGCGGTCCAGAATTCCGTTCTCGATCAGTTGCTGAGGAAACGTAACAATCGGATCGAGTGCGGCATCTATTTCGCGCTCCTTTGCCGACCGGTAGAACTTGTCGTCTTCAGAAAAGGAGTGCGAGTAAAGCCTGACCAGATGCGCGTGAACAAGCGCGGGACCATTGCGGGCGCGGCAATGTGCCACGGCTTCTTCCATCACCTTGTAAGAGGCGGCGAAATCTGTACCATCCACTTCGCGCCGCCATAGGTTTGGCACGCCGGAAAGCATATGAGAAATGTTGCCGCCAGGTGTCTGGTGTTCGGCGGGAACGGAAATGGCGTAGCCGTTGTCCTGAATCAGGAAGATGACCGGAAGATTGCGAAGGGAGGCGGCGCTGATAGCTTCCCAAAATTCACCCTCGCTGGTGGCCCCTTCACCGGAACTGACCAGGGTGATACGGTCCGATTTGGGTTCCAGATATAATCCCGCTTCCGCGCAGCCGATGGACTGCAGGTATTGGGTACCGGTTGGGGAAGAGCCGCTCACGATGTTTAACTTCGAACTGCCCCAGTGTGAAGGCATCTGGCGGCCGCCTGAGGCCGGATCTTGAGCCGCACCCACAGATTGAAGCAGCATATCGAGCGGAGTGACCCCGAGCGCCAAAGCGAGGGCTCGATCTCGATAGTAGGGGTAAACCCAATCGTAGCCGGGCCGGAGCGCTAAGCCTGCGGCCACTTGAAGAGCTTCATGGCCAGCGGCACTAATCTGAAAGAAGATGCGATTCTGCCTCTTTAGCAGGATTTCGCGGTCATCTACGCGCCGCGAAGTGTACATCAGGCGAAACGCTCTGATGAGGAATTCCGAATCGGAGTGCGAATCGATGGTGCCCGTCTTACTGGTGCCGGTCTTAACCGTAAGGTGAGACTGCTCCGTTTGCGCCGGGGTCATGACCGAAGCCGCTCCTCCTCCACAAGTGTACCCATGCGAACGCTGCGATACACCAGCAGAGCGCACAAGTAGAATACGCCACCGACAAGCAATGTTTGAACCAGGCCTAGATAGATGGCGCAGATCAGCGCGCCCACGGAGCCCAGGACGCTTGATGCCGCATTTAATGACCATGCCCAGCGAAGAGCGGGTTTGTGCCACCGTTCCAAACGGGCCAAGCCAGCGGGAAACGGAATGCCCATCAAGAAGCCGGCGGGGAAGATGAGAACGATGGAAAGCAGGATCTTAACGGGCATCGGCAACCCGACTAGAGAAGTGAGTACAGAACTGAGGATGACTCCGAGCAAAGCGACCACTACAGCCACACCAGCTAGTACTCCCCCCAATCTGCCTTGGTGGCCGGTAAGCAGCTTGTTGCTGGAGAAGCTTCCTAGGCCGCTAGAGAGTAGCAGCGAGAAGATGACCACGGTCAGCGCGTAAGTGGGGTGACCTAAAAAGAGCACGAACTTCTGGATGAGAGCGACCTCGATCAGAATGTAGCCGGTCCCGATAGCAAGGAAGTACAAAAGGAACAATTTGACGGAGCGTTCTCGCGGCAGTTGCGTTCCCAGCAGAAGGGGCGGCAGCAGAAGGATTACCGCTACGGCAACGATGCTGATCAGCAGGAGTTCAAAGAGCAGTGGGACTGCTTTGTTAATTTTAAAGTCGGCGTTCTTTTCGGTTGCGCCTTGCAGGAAGGTCCATAGGTCGCGGGGCTGAACGGTGTAGAAGAAGAAGGGCTTGTTATCGTTTACCGGGGTGATATCGAAGGCGTAGTTTCGCTGATATGCGGCGGAATCGGCGCTGAGCAGGAAATCAGTGAACTGGTTCGGGATGCGCTCGCCAGGCAGGTAAATGGCGTTCATGCCGGCGTCTTTAATGGCCTGTTTAGCACGCGCTATATCGGCTGCCGAGAACGGCTTGCGGGCGATGAGCACCGTATCGCGAGCACCGAACTTCTTCAGCTCGTTCGGCCATTCCCGGCCGACGATGATGTGACTTGCGGGATCCTTTTCGCCCAAACCTTTCAACGCCGCGCTGGCGAGTGAGAGCAGGCGGAGCGATTCGCGCGGAGGCTCAAAACCCCATCGCGTGATGGTCAGCATGCCGTCGTCAGTGAGATGGGTAAGGTAATCGTGGAAGGAATCGGTGGTGTAAAGATAGCTTTCGGAAAGCGCGAAGGCACCCGCCGCTGTCGAAGCCCAGGTATCGACCAGAGTCGCCTGCAGCACCTGATACTTCTCAGGCGACCTGCGGATAAAAGAGCGGCCATCGCCCACTTCGATATGAACATCGGGGCGGAAATAAAGGCGGCGGGACAGGTCAGGAAACTTCTCGCGCATGATGGTAGTCGCGATGATGGGGTTGATTTCAACACCCGTGACATCTTTGCTGCCGCTGGCGAGAGCGCGGGAGACGTCCCAACCGCCGCCTGGACCAATGATGAGCGTCTTTGCCGCGGGCCGGATGTTGTACGGCAGGCTTGCACCCTGGTGGAGCAGGTCTCGGATGTTATCGGGCGTGAGGTGGTCGAAATCGAAGTTCGCGATGCCTGTGGAAGCGTCGGCATCGATGAAGATCTGCTCCATACCGCCTTCGGGGGCAAGCGCGATCCGAGAGAATTCATTCCACTTGACATATTGCTCCGTGCGGAGCTTCTGCCCTTTGGCATAGCGAATGTCTATCCATCCGCGCTTCATGTTGACGACCACCAGCAACGTGAGCAGGAGGCCGAGGGTGACGCTAACGACCCGGCCGAATCGTGAATGCGCCAAGTTGAACCAGATAGCGGCCGCCGCGGCAAACAGGACGGCAACCGCTAGTGTGGTGTTAGGGCCACCAAAACTATCGAGTAACGGAACCAGCAGGAGGCAGCCGCCCGCGGCTCCTGCCAGATCGAAGAAGTAAACCCGGTTGACCCGCTCGATAGTTTCAGAAATCACCAGAGAAATAATCACCCCGGTGCAGAAAAAAGGCAGCGCGTTCGAGAAGTAGATCAGCGCCAATTGCCCGTTGTCCATCTCTGTGCGCTGTGCAAGCACGGTCACGATGGCGATCAGCACTAAGCCGCAGTTGGCGGCACTGAGGATGCCGAGCTTTTGGAAGAGCGTGCCCGGCCACTTTGCTACCACATAAGAAAAAACACCGCCTACCCCCAAACCGAACAGGGCAATGGAAATAGCAAGGAACGCAAAGTGGTAATAGAAGACCACCGAAAAAATTCGCGTGAGCGACAACTCTAGAAGCAGGGTGGCCATGGTGGTAATGGCGACGGCGACGTAGAGTAGGGGCCAGTTCAGCGGAGCGGCGGAGGGAGACTTAAGCAACCCTCTAGTTTACCGCTGCTTACGCAATGGAATGCGGGAGAAGAATGCCACCTGAATGAGGTGGTTTTGACGAAAGCGCACGCCGGTGACCTGCTGGTATTGATAAAGGTAGCCAAACTCCAGCTTGCCCGGTTTCCCAAAATCACGGCCCACCGCGCCGTAGGTCCGGTTCTGATCGAAGGAACGTGAGGAATGTGAGCCGAAGCTCACGTAAACCTCGTTGCTGGTTACGAGGTAAGTCCGTTTAGTGACAGGCAAAACGGCCTGAAAGCGGTACCGCAACCGGTTGCGGTATTGCCAATCTCCCGCATAATCGCCGAAGCGTTGTTCCAGGCGCAAGCGATGCTGGATCTTGAGATTCAGCAATGGGTGCGATACCGAGGCTTCTTCATGGATGCGGTGTTCGTTGATGCGCGCGCGAAAGCTGAACCGGTCAAAAGAGTAGTACTGCGTGTTCGTATAGGCAACCATGAACTTAAGGTGGCTGTTCACCTCATAGTTCACTCCTGGCCTTACAACCAACTGCTGACCCTTTGAAAAACCGTCCACGCGACGGAATTGCCCTTCTGCATGCAGGCCCCAATGCTCACTCCAGGCATGGTCGCCGGAGTACGTGAACCAGGTACCGGAATGTTGGATGATGTTGTCGTCGGCTTTGCAGGAAAAAGCGATAAGAAGTAAAGCGAGCAACCGAAACATTCATCCAGTAAACCAGATGATGGCCAGAAACTTGCGTGGGTCAGAACAAATGCAAGAGACAAGACGGGAGCGGCGCAAGCTTGCCGTTACCAAAGTTGACCCCGTGGAGAGCGCGCGTGCCATTGGGCTGCGATACGTTCGCGAGACGGCTAAAGGCATTCAGCGAGAGATCACGAAGAGCGGCTTCCGGTACATCGACGTAAATGGCTCCGAGCTTGAGGACCCAGACCATCTGGAACGTATTCGCTTGCTAGTGATTCCACCAGCTTGGGAGCGAGTTTGGATCTGTCCCTATGGCCATGGACATCTGCAAGCGGTTGGTTACGATGCCCGAGGGCGCAAACAGTTTCGTTATCATGCTCACTATTCGGCGCTCCGCAACCACACGAAGTTCAGCCGTATGCCCGAGTTCGGAAAGGCGCTTCCTTCCATTCGGGAGCGGGTCGAGGCTGATCTGCGGAAGCCGGGATTGCCTAGGGAAAAGGTGCTAGCTGCCGTGGTGGAACTGCTGGCTGAAACTTCGATTCGCATAGGGAATCAGGAGTACGCCCGGGACAACGCCAGCTTCGGCCTCACTACAATGCATGACGAGCATGTCGAGGTGAAAGGGGAGGTACTTCACTTTCAATTTCGCGGCAAAAGCGCCCAGGACCACGACCTGACTTTCAAGAATAAGCGCTTGGCAAAGATCGTGAAAGAGTGTCAGGATTTACCTGGTGATGAGCTGTTTCAGTATGTGGATCAAACCGGTGCGCAGCATACAG
>JAABUK010012402.1_pt1 | contig 10862 bp, 1 predicted proteins | sample 5559141 | NCBI WGS metagenome assembly JAABUK01 (sample SAMN10711869, study PRJNA513367) | rock metagenome | isolation source: Antarctica rocks | place: Antarctica: Victoria Land, Pudding Butte nord | collected 2016-01-03
ACGATGTTATAAACTTCGAGATCCCGTATTACTAATAATCCTAACGTCGACGTAAGATCTTGGCAGGTCAAATCGCTCGCCTATATACGCAGCTAAAAGATGGAGTCATCGAGCCGTTAGACGGAACCCTCGAGGTCGTAACGCCCCGTACTATCTTATATATATAGGTTATACTTTTCGAGCGCTATAGTTACCTGATTAACGGTTTAGTCTAACTTCTTAAGGACTTCGTTAAATTAATCTGTAAGAGATCTTTTACTAAGAAAGCCTTTAATAGTCTTAGGGATTACTTCTATAATCTAATATCTTCGAGTTCTCTTTTTTAAAAGGCTCTCCTAATAGATATTCTTTCATAAGTAGCATCCTCGCGCGCGACGTACAACCAAATTGTTTTGGAATGATTAGTGAAACGGAGGGTATTACAAGCATCTTATTAGATACTAGGATAAGCTAAACGGGCGCTAGATAATATACGATCAAGGCTTAAAGGGGATTACCAGCTGCGTACTACAGATAGAAATAGATATAATAGAAGAGTAAGAACTGTTAGATACTATTCTCGTTGTAGTAAGATTATTAAGGGCGTATATATCCTATTAGTAATAGCCCTACAGAATAGATCTCGAGGAATCGACAAGTATCAAGTCCGCGGGATATATTAATCTAGATCATTTCAGCCCTTATAAAGCGCTTCTCCTGTCCTATAACTTTATAACATACCTTAAAATATATCTACGTCCTAGTATTTACTTAGATACCTTCGCTCTTAGCCTAGTTATTACGTGCTGACTCCATAAGCTTCAAGCCATTATTAGTAGTCTCGAGCCGGACTGTTATCTCCCTTACCATTATCTTTATACTATTTATATTATCTCTATCTCCGTGCCGTCCGTCTAGTAACTTAAGACCGTGAAACAAAAGTGCTAACGGGATAGACTTCCAGATTAACGCGTTCTTAGATACCCTAGGTCTTAACTCAACAAGTATAGCGATAAAAAAGGTAAGAGTTAGTAATACTAATACAGTTAGAAACGCCAGCTAAGGCTAACGGATACTAAGATACATTTAATTCTAAAAGATAAGGCCTTAAGCTAGGTTATTATATTTTTGGAGTATCTATAAACGAAAAAAGTCTGTTATAAAGTCTAAGATATTTTTTAAAATCTAATTAACGTGATTAAAGCTTATATTAATATAATTATAGATAGTTTATAAAGCCTATAATCCATTTAAGCGCGTAATAATCCCTGATAGTATAGTATTATTACTAGAGTCTCCTTAAACGGTATTAGTAAATATATTACTTATATAACTTTCCTGAAGATCTTATATAAACAGATTATTAAACAGGTAGATACATCTGTATATAAGTATAGACTCTGAAAAAGAAGTATTAGTAGTTAGATTTTAAGCTTATTAACTAGTAAAATTTTAATATAACAGATTAAAAGTAAAATTATATAAAAGTTATCTAGTCCTTTATTATAAACTATAGCTACTATTTAGAAGACTTTAATATTTATAGCCGGATAGATATATTATATCTATTATACTAATATATAGGACATAGATATTAGATAAACCGGTAGGACTTATAAAGGATAAGACAAGAGAAGATATTATTAATAAAGGTGTATCCGAAAGTATATTCATAGGTATAGGCGATAATAGCGGTACTATGTATCCCTAGATATATCCTATACTATTAACAGCGGGTACTTAGTTTTCTTAAAGTACGCCGGCATTTACCACTGACGAATAAGTACGTATACACGGGGATAAAGTATAGCTTACGATATTATACCTATTATAAAACCAAGTATTATTCGCCGAAGTATTCTTATATCCTAAAGGCGGAAGCCTTATCGCCGGATTAAAAGTTTTAAATTATTTACTAATTATAATCTCTATCTAATATATTAGATTTAGGCTTCATTCTCCTTATACGAAGATCTATATCGTTATAAGATTTAAAGCTATTCTAGAACTATTAAAAACAGAAAGACCTAATAGTAAGTAAGTTAACACGGAGATATTAACATTTAATAGAAAGCTAGGTATAACTATGGAAAAATTTCTTTTAATCTTATTTAGAAAAGTTGTAGGGAATCTCTATATATCTAAATAGTTACTTTTAATAAAGGTAGTCTATATAGATAAGTCCTTTATAATATCTTAGTAAGTACTATAGTAAGCGACTATACTATAGTCTCCGAATATATAGTTACCTAATAGATATTCGGCTTATATACCTCTACCTAATAATATAATACCGTTAACGATAGTAGCTTACATCCTAGGTTCTATCTATCTATTACTCGATCGGCTCTAATTTATATCCTATTATAAATAGACGTTCGTCCGGGGAACGGTACTATTCACGCCACCTACAGGTATCCTACAATCATAGGAGTTAATAACTGCTTATATAAATAGATTAATAATAAGTATAAGTAGGATAATTAAAGTCCTAGCTAAGGATAAATAATGTTAAAGGCGTAACTACTATAAAAGACTAAATACGCCTAATAGCCTTTAAGTAGTATTATTATACTAAACGAGATCTTATAAAGGTTAACTTCTTTCGAATAATTTCCACTTAAACTATCCTAGGCCTTCTATAGCTACTAGCAAGATTATTAATTTAAGTATTACTATATAAATAGATATTACGGTATTTATAGATAAGTAATACGGCTATTTTGATAAGGATTTTCCCTGATATAGATAGAGGGTTACGATGATAGTTATAAGGATAATAAGGAAGAGGAAGTATACACCTATTTCAAGCCTCTAATATTTAAAGATTAGGGACTATAACGGGCGTAGCTTACCTATAAAATAGTGTAAGTTACGCGGCGTATACTAAGTTTTTACTAACCCCTAGCTCGTGCTAGTACAGAAAGATTACATGTTAATATATAGCTGTTTTCTTATTATAAGGCTATCGATAGTAATAGGCTTCCTAGTATTACGGTTCACTCCGTCCGTGGATAGGATAGACCTATGATTGATTCTCGTGAAGAGGAGTATTAAGGAAGTAGGGCAAGCAGGCTTATATTAAACAGGTCTAGTACAAGGTATTATATTTAGTACTTAGGAGATTACTAGAATTATAATATAAGTTAAATACGGAGCTTCTACCTACTAGAAAACATCGCTATCTATATAGATATAGGAGATCCGTATACTCGCTAGGTCGCCTAGCTTATCCGTTACGCGCCCCTATCATTCTAGCGACCTTCTTACCGGGTCGATACCTCTTAGCTAATAGTCGACCCGTCGACCTATATTATTAATCCGTGCCAAGCCTCCGCTTAATAAAACCTATGATTATAATACTACCCCTCCTTCCCTTTTTTCTTTATCCTTAAAGATACACCTATACCTTCACATAAAACTTCTTAACGCTTAAACCTAGCTAAGCAAGTTCTTATTAGGGGTATCCTAGCTATAGTTACCTATACCTGCTACGCTTAATAGTAGAAGGAGTATCGACTTTCTTCCTTATCCCGGAAGTATAGCGAGTGTATTCGTACTAGAAAGAAGTGCGAGCCGGCCGAGCGGGTAATTAATTTTAATAGCATTAATAAAGCTATAGAGAGGCTTAAACGGGAGGAGATTAAAACGGAAGCCGCCTGAGAGGCTACTAATGAAATCGCCCGTGTTAAGCAGTTAAAACTTAAGCGCCTGAGGGCGTAGAAACGTTTCCTTAAAGAGAAGGAATAATGAATATTTAATAAGGGCTTAAATAATATTAAAGAACTAAAGAGACTCGAGGATCTAGAGAAGGCGTAAGAGGTTTAGAACTATATCGCAGGAGCGTTATCGATAGACGACTTTCTAAACGCGGATATATCCCTAGAGACGCTTAACTAGCTATCCCCTAGTTCGCCTTCTAGTAAAACTATTATAGAAGGTTCTAATACTATTTAAGGTATCTAATAGGTTCCTAGGTATTTTCCGAATCGTCGTAATCCTTCTACTTAATTAAGTATTTCTGATCCCTTTATTTTAGGATTCTCTTAACTTCATATTCTTCGGTTTTAGCCTTGAACTTCCAACTTTCTTAAAGCGGTGTTTTAGAGTCGGCTAGCTCTAATAAGGAGACATAGAATACTAGGTATACCTTAGCGTTAGGTAGTAACTATAATTTATAGTTAATAGCCCCCTTTAGCTACTCGATTAAAAATGGTCTAACTTTCACGTAATCTAGTTTCTTACTCGGTCTCTTACTCTTCAGGTTTTTTATATAAAGGTAAACCTTATCCCCCTTCTTTAGCTAAGGATATATTTTTCTTTTCTTATTAACTCGTTACTAAGTCCTAGTATTAACCTTACTAATTATTTACTATATATCGCTATGCAGTTTTTTTATATCAGATGCTAACACCGTTACCTTCTCTGCCCTAGAACCCTCTCTTAGTTCTAGAAACAAGTTAGCGTGCCTTCCATAATTCGTAAAGAATAGAGATAGTTCAGTTATATCTAATCTTTTATTATTAAGTACTAATTATGCTATAGGAAGTAGTAAAACCCAGTTATTTTATTTATAACTGATATAGTACCTTAAGTATACTTCTATTATCTAATTTATACATTCTATCTAACTATCTATTTCTAGATAGTAAGTAGTTAACATTCGCAGCTTTATTCTAATTACGGCGACTAGAGTCTTCTAATAATAAGACGTGAAGAGTCTATCTCTATCTAAAGTAATAGATTCAGGTATACCGTAATCCCTTATCAGCTTATTTAATAGGATAAATCCTAGCTAATCTACTTTATATATTTCCTTATAGGGAATCAAGATTACATATTTTATTAACTTATTAATAATTACTATTATTAAGTTAAAGGTATTCCCCGTAACTAGATCTCTTAACCTTAGTAGCTTAATAATAAAGTCTATTATTATATCCTTCTATAGTGTTTCTAGGACTGGTGTAAATTATATTTGCCTATATTTGGCGTGGCGTATAGACTTATTCTGCTGGTATTAAATACATTCCTTGATATATTTCTTAACGTGCGCGCGCAGTCGCGGCGCTATATATATTCGTTGGAGGAGTTCTACTGTCTTAGATACTCCTGGATGCCCTACTAAAGGATTATCGTAGTAATCCCGGATTACTTCTTTAATATATTCTTTAGGCAAGTACGTCTTCCCCTTATATTAGAGTAGCTCTTATCCTGGTTACTAATTCCTTAGCTATGACGCTAGCTTATCGTTAACATAGCCTTCCTTCAGGGTTAACGCAATATCCTGGACCGTGATTCGCATAGTTACTGCCAAACTCTGTATTGGTACCAGCGATCCGTCCTTTTCTTGTTTGAGAATTGGTTTCTCCGTGATGTCCTTTTGACATAAACAAGCGCCGATTGCAAGATCCGAGGCATCTGTTTCGATACGAGCAGGTTCGTTTGCTCGAAAGGTACAGAGCACTAGTAGATTTTAACAGGCTTCTTTCAATGTCGTGAATGCTTCCTATTAACTTATTCCCTATTGAAATCCTTTTTCTTTCTTAGTAATATCTATGAGTGGTAGGGCTATTTTTAAATACCCTTTAATAAACCTTCTATTAAAGTTCATAAATCCTAAGAAGCTCTAGATTAATTTCATATTATATAGTATAGGCTATTCTACTATAGCCTTGATTTTCTTAGGGCTTATACGAATACCTATAGTACTTACTATAAATCCTAGGAATTCTATTAATTCCTTATGAAATTTATACTTCTCTAGCTTAAGGAGTAATCTGGCCTGTAATAGGTATATTAGAATATCCTATATATACCGGATATATTCTTCCTTAGTCTTAGAGTAGATTAAGATATTATTAAGGTAAATAATTATAGTATAATCTAAATAAGCTTAAATAATATTATTAACTAATACTTAGTAGGTTACTAGTACGTTAGTAAGTCTAAATAGTATAACTAGGTACTTATAATATCTATATTAAGTCCTAAATATAGTTTTCTATTCTTCTCCTTCTTTTATTTAGATTAAGTTATAAGCTTCTTATAAGTTAAGCTTAATAAATATCCTTACCTAAGAGAGTCTATCCTATAGCTCGCTAATATTTAGTAAAGGATATTGATTCTTAATAATAATATCATTTAACTTCTAATAATTAATATATAGCCTAAGCTTTCTATCCTTTTTCGGTATAAAGAGGATTAGATAACCTACTAGTAATTTAGATTCTTAAATAAATCCCTTCTTAAGGTTCTTATTAATATACCCGCGTAATATAGTAAGTTCCTTTTCTAATAATATATAGATTAATCTAAATATTAGTTCCTTTCCTAGTTTAAGTTCGATCTCATGATCTTAAGATTAATATATAGGTAAAGCTTTTACTATTATCTCTTTTATAAAGAGATATATCCATTTCTTATACTCTTATAGGATGTTAGGAGGTTCGTCTTTTCCCCTAATAACTCTAGCTTAGTTATCCGGCTGACCCTTATTAGTATATATTAAGTTAGACCCTCGTCTAAGGTTATCCTTCTTTAAAACTAAAGTATAATAAGCTTTAACTAGTCTTTAGTTCTATTTCTTATCTATCGCTATCCTCTATTAGCGTATAGGTTATATACTAGTAATATCTCTAATATTTATAAATATAAGTACTCCTTTCTTCTAGTTAATTACTAGATTATACTTCTTTAACTAAGGCATTCTTAAAATAATATAATAAGTGGCTATCCTAACTATATTAAAGGTTAGTTCCTTATAGTAGCGTTGAATTATTATAGGTAACGAGTATATCTCCTCGTCTATCCTTCCTATTAATAGCGTTAACCCGTCGGCTATCTATAAGTTATACTATTCTTTCTTTCTTCGAGTTAGTAGGCCCAGCGACCGTATTAAGTCTCGAGAAGCGAAGTTACCAGTTACTCCAGAATCTATCATCGTAATAGTCCGTTAACTATTGATTAGTACCGGTATATTCACATGTGTATCGTACTAAGTAGTATACAGGAATTATTTTAAGGTTAGTATATTAATCTACTTATATCTCCCCGTAATATAAGAGATTACTCTTTTCCCTATTTAGGGAGAAAACCGTATATCTTCTTGATTTCCATGTACTTTTAGTATCTATCATGCATGTAAGTATACTACTCTAATAAGTAGTAATATTCTTCATTTAGGCTGTGTATTAGTTGTTTCTTTATACTGTCGTACTAGTCTACGGTAGATCCTGGAAACTATACGTTAAGTCGTTTACTAGCTAAGTGCTAGTTATAACTATCGCTCGTGTAATCTCTCTAGATTATTTATTTATAAGACGTACCTACTACCTACCTACCCAGTTCCATTTAAACTTGTAAGTGGTACTTATAGTAGTCGTCGACGTAGGCTATCTAATATATAATACCGTATTCTAGGTATACTAAGTTAAATTGATAATCTTTAACGTATAGCTTTTCTTCGTAATACGTTTTCTCTAAGTTTCTTTTTCCTTTATTTAATCCCTGTGATGCGGTAATATAAGATAGAGAGTTCTTTAAGGTATCCTCGCTAAGTCTATAACGTAGTACTTCCTCATCTAAGCTCTCTTAACTTTCCTATCTATATTCTAAGCTATACTCTAGAACCTCGCTATTATTTAAAGATTCCTATTCTATCTTCTTCCCTTAGATATCTTAGAGTTGTCGTTATAGTTAGTCTACCTCTATCTAAATATTAATAACTAGGTCTTTTAAAACTTCCTTAAGTTTTAAGTCCTCTCGTCCTATTAAGATAAGATACCTCGTAATTCTTATATTAATATCCTAAGGTAATATTCTATAATCCTTTAGATTCTTAATGAATTAGTATACTTTTCGTGCGAATTTAAAATAGCGTTCTCCCTTTATAACTTCCTTTAGTAGTTTCTCTACCTCTATCTACTCGTAGGTTAAGTCGTAGTTCTCTAGATCCTTAGAAGGTTCGTTATATAGAACTCTTCTTAGTATATTTAACTATGATCGCGGTACTATATTCTTTAACTAGTAGTCTCTAGTGAAGTAGCCCGGTTTATTATAGTTATAGTAGGTTACTACTTTCTTACCCCTTTTAAGCTACTTCTTACCCCTGAATTTTCCCTTATCTTATTTCTAAGTGAAGTCTAGTTCCATCGGTATATATTTATACGGGTCGCGTTATTAATACTATCATCTTCCTAATCTATTACTAGCGAAGATTCCTGATTATTCTATTCCGGAGGTTCTATTATTATGTCGTTTCTCTATCGCTAACTTATAAAGCTTATCGTTAACCTTTATAACCTCTACTATTAGAGTATTAAGATTATCGATCTATACTCTAGTTCATATAAGTTCTTCTTTAATATTAAACTTTAATCCGCGGCGGTATATTATTATTAATATATTATTATCCTAGTCTATCTTTATTATATATTACTGAAACTAAGTAGAATACTTAGTAGTAGACTTCTTCTAAGATAAGTACTAAATGACTCGTATAGCTACTTTATTTTCATTTAAAGGACTAAAGACTCGTTATATCTTAATACGAAATCGTGTAAAACTTTCTATCTAGCTCTAGATATATTAGTTATCTAGATCGTCTTTATCCTTAAGGTACTTCTTAAGAGAAGGATGAACCTACTTCTAAGCTCATCCTCTTATATACGTGATAGCGAAGGCCGGCTACTATACTATTAGTAAGGTTTATCCGTTGAAGGTAAAGTAGAGCTGAAGCTATATAAGCTAGTCTTTAAGCTTTTCTCTTTCGCCGTAGAATAAGTCGGGTCTAGCGACCTTAAGTCTATCCTTACTATCTATAGTTAGGCGTCGTAAACTTTAGACGCTTAGGGGGGGGTCTCTACTTTCTAAGGTACTTATTCTAAGGGTACTTAAAGTATTACGGTTCACTCTATCTATAGATAGGATAGACCTATAATTAGTTCTCGTGAAGAGGAATATTAAGGAAGTAGGGTAAGTAGGCTTATATTAAATAGGTCTAGTATAAGGTATTATATTCAGTACTTAAGAGATTACTAGAATTATAATATAAGTTAAATATAGAGCTTCTACCTACTAGAAAACATCGTCATCTATATAGATATAGGAGATCCGTATACTCGCTAGGTCGCCCGGCTTATCCGTTACGCGCCCCTGTCGTTCCAGCGACCTTCTTACCGGGTCGACACCTCTTAGCTAATAGTCGACCCGTCGACCTATGTTACTAATCCGTGCCAAGCCTCCGCTTGATAAAACCCACGATCATAATACCTAGGGATAAGGAATCAAGTACTACGGATAGAAGTATAGTCTACTAAACTATCATTTTAGCCGGATCCCTTAGAAGATCTAGCATCAGGGGTTTCAGCTTTCTCAAGCGACCTATGAGAATACTCGTAAGGTAATACGGTTATCCTATTCTATTCCATCTTTAGGCTCCATGCTTAGACGATTAATTATCATATAATGCGCAGGAACCGTGTATATAAGTATCAGAAAAGCCTACATTCCAAAAGTATAGTATTCGCCAGCCTTATTACATTCGAGCTGAAGCTGATTAGTACGGTATTACCTTTCATAGATATTACTATAAACATATCGTCATAAGTCGTAAATATCTGTCACGTGATAAGGTATATTACTAACGATACTAATATATAGATATCTTATTATTTAGCCGCTAAGCGACTAGTCTACTATTAATAACTTATATATAATAAGTATAAGGCCTTTTAAAGTAGCTCTAGTACCTAAAAACCCCTTATATTTAGGTAATATAATCCTAGGATAAGTAAGCCTAGTTATATATATATAAAATAGTCTTATAATAGGATAATAGAAGTAATTAAATATATATAATTTAAAGTTTAAAAGGATAGGAAATATAAGTAGAATCTAATAAATAGATAATATTAATATAACTTAAATTCCCTTAATTAATAGTTAACCCCTTATATTAACTCTTAATTAAATTAACTTAATTAATATAATATTACCTTTTATAAATATTATTATTAATATATTGTTATAAGTTATAAATATCTTATTATTTAGCTATTAAGTAATTATTCTACTATTATTAACTTATATATAATAAGTATAAGGCCTTTTAAAGTAGTTCTAGTACCTAAAAAACTCCTAAGACCTAATTAAAATAGAGTTATAAAAGAAAGTAAAGGATAAGATTATATATAAGGTAATTTATTAGTTATTTAAGTATTTTTATTGATATTTTTAAGAGTTATTTAATATATAATTAATATTTATTATAATATATAAGTAATATATATTTAATTTTTATTATTTAAATAGCTAGATCTTATTATTATTAAGGCTAGACTCTTTTACTTATATAATAATCCTTTAATAAAAGAAGTAACTTAAGTAGTAGTTATTATATCCTAATAACTTAATAATCTCTTAAAAGACCTTAATAATTAATTATCTTATAAATAAGTAGCCTAGGTAGAAGAGAGGATTTAAAGGATATATAAAAAATATTTTAAATAGATAGTAAAATAAGTATAATAGATAGGTCTTATTATTTATTATAATAATAGTAAGTATTATCCCTTTCTAAAAGGGGTCTATTTTATAGGATAGAAGGATAAATTTAATATAATCTTTATATAAAATTATTAAGTATCTTATTATAAAATAATATATAAACTCCTTATCTAAATTATTAATATTTTATATAAATTTACTAATATATAAGAAATTAATAAAGGTAAAATAAAAGGAGGTATATATTATAACCTTAAATAATATTAGTTAATTAAATATTAATAAGATATATAATAGGATATCCCTTATAATTAATTAATATTTAAGGGAGTCTTTTTTACTTCTTATTTAATAAATACTATTAATAACGCGTT